>Ga0209356_1000002_pt1 | contig 99469 bp, 134 predicted proteins | sample LauGreFaBDMM15SN_2_FD_188213 | JGI IMG/M metagenome (GOLD analysis project Ga0209356, IMG submission 188213) | Freshwater lake microbial communities from Lake Michigan, USA - Fa13.BD.MM15.SN (SPAdes) (version 2) | ecosystem: Environmental > Aquatic > Freshwater > Lake | place: Lake Michigan...
AGAGACAGCGTCAAAGATATGGCGGATGTAGTTGTGTAGTCGTTCTAGTGGTTCGTGCCCTGCTGCGGTTCCACCAAAGGTTTTGATTGGAGTGCCTGCTGGCCTAACCTCTTTGTAATCAAATACTGGAGCCTTGCTATCTGGCTTGAGGTAAGCATTGATGAGGGCTGTGACTGATTCGACCCATCCTTCTCGGGTATCGGGTACGACATATATATCTCCTTGAATTGGTTCGTAGATTGTGAAGTCCTTGTCGGCTCCTTTATCGTCGAACCCAACTCCGACACCTAACATTGATGCTTCCATTAAGAAAGAAAATGGTTTTGCTGGATTGAGCTTTGTCATTTCCATTGTAGAAACAAAAGCACAATTCTGTAACGCAGCAGAGTTTCTCTGTTCATTAATAAGGGGAGTTCCCATCATCCATAGTCCACGGCCCGGTGGAGTCCACTTCAAATTAAACAACCGGTCAAATGCTTCTTTAGCAGAAGCCGCAGCCTTGGAATCTGACCAAGGAAGTCGTTGAGATTTAGCGTGATCTTTTTGTAATGAGTACATGCCATTGATAACACGTTCGCATACTTCAACCCAAGTCTCTTTAGTGCCATCCTCTTTAAGACGAGAGTATGTTCTTAAGAAAGTAATTTCACCTACGCTATTACCTGCAGCATCGGAATATCCCCAAGGAACAGTCTTGTCTTTATATGAGTTGACGAAGTCTTCGGTTAATTTAAAAGAAAACAAAGTATTACCCTTCTCTAAAATGTTGATGTAGTTACATAATTAGTCTATGTGATCAGAGATTATTCTAGTGGTATTTTCCTCAGAAATCCCACCGTTCGGTATCTCTCTCAGAGTGTTAGCTTTATCACCAAACAATGCTGACAGTACACCGCCTGAAGTTTGACGTTCTACGGTCATTCTTACAAATTCCTTGTTTTCTTCAAGTTCTTTCAAACTCTTAACAATCTTAAATAGTCTATCAATCTCTTGCCCAGTGTTAGGATCCGGGTACCCGCCATTTAGTTCTTCAGCAAATCGAGCAAATGCAACACGAGCACCTTGCATCTCAATGATGGCATTTAACAAACCCTTAAGTTGGTCTTTAGTCTTTACCTCTACTGGCAAATTGAAAGCACAAGTATTCTGTGGCTTAAATGCAGGGCAGTTAGCAGCAACAAAACATGTATCGCATTGTCTCAAAGATGCAGAGGTAGTTTCAAGCACTGGAACGTCTCTTATCAGGTCTCGTCCATCGTTATCTTTATCAATAACTGTCTTAGTATTTACTGAAAAAACCGGCAAAGTACGCGTTTCTGATGCATCTCTAACTATAACCTTAGTAGGTTCTAGAGCAGAATCTTTCCGCACCTCGAGTGCACTGTTATCAGGTTCTATGCCTAGTGTTTCCGCAGAACCTGGGTCATCTATGTGCGTGCTGTTATCAGATAACTTCTCGCCATCTACTACTGTTAGGTGTGGCGGTTTCTTTTTATCCATTGATTTCTCCAGCTCCAGGTACGACCATATTGCGAGGCGAGTTACCTCATTACTATCATCATTAATAATCTTATCGAAGTCTAAGCCAGCCTTGTTTATAACATTTTTATAACGAGGGCGTGCTTGGTCTTTCTGTTTCTTTTGGTATCGCACCAGTCTAGTGGTATCCCAAACTATTGTCTCACCACGCATCATTGGAGATAGCCACGACAAAGTGCTTGCAGTCTCAAAAGGTATCTGACGTAAGTTATCAGGTTTAGCGCAAGCAATGCCGTGGAAATTGGTGCCCAGTTGGCCCTGTAGGGCCCGTGTGCGCCCTGCTAGGGTCGTATCGCTATCTATGGTGGTTCCTAGTATGGCAACGTTCTCCCAGTTATCACAGAGAGCAAACAAAGCCCTATGCCCCATTTCAGGGTTCCATACTGGCCAGTATTTACTTCCTAGTTCCCATCCAATAGTCTTACGCTGTTCTTCAATCCAGCTAGATCCAAGCACTGGGGAATCAAACTCAACCACTCCCTCAATACGGTCATAGTTAGTTGCAATGAAGTCTTCATAGTCCGCGGCAAACTCTTCAGCTTCCCGGGTGGATAAGGTGGCGGTGGCGGCGGTTCCTGCAGTAAGGTAAATTTTTACGTCATCTGGGTACTTCTCTGATAATAGATAGGTTTTGCTTTTAGGTAGCCCACGTTTACGCAGGCCCCAAAAGCTGACACTGACATGCTTGACACCAGCATCAATTAACAATAATCTATGAGACGGTATTTCTCCGCCCATGAAAACTATGCTCATTCAAATCTCTTAACATTACTCCCAAGTTCAGCCGCCATAAGTGCAGCTCGTTGGTTTTCAACCTCATCGGCCAGGTCTTGCCAAGGCCGCACTTCTCTGGAGGTACGTACAAATTTAGGTGAAGCAAAGAGCATAGTTGGTATGCCTTTAGACAAAGCGTAAGCACACCGATCCGCATCCGGATCTACAAATAGGTCGACTCGTCCTTGAGCTTGAGCTATAGCTAGCTGCCGGTTACGTAAGTCTTGCCCCTCAAAGAAGTATCTATCATCATAGATATCTCCGTACCCAACTATCAGGTTAGAGCGCAGCCAGTGATCTGTCTGCTTAGGGCTTTGATCCGAGGCAATTATGACCCGGTAATGTTGTGCGAGAATACGAAAAAGCTTGACGCCCTCCGCTATTGGATCGCCTACTTCTGTTCTTAGTACTCCGTCTAATGCTACGAATGCTGTGGCCATTTAATACTCTAACAATCCCACTTTCTAAGTGCTAGTGCCTTGCGAGTTGGTTTACCGTTTTTATCTTTCATAGGTCCTGGCATACCGCCCATACGTGCGCAAAATGATTTACGACGTGCAGCAGACTTAGGAGACTTTTTTGCTTGTTCTGATGAAACAGGTGGCTTTAAGTTATGTCCTTGAGCCTTGGCCGAAGCACGACCTTTAGCGTTTAGTCCACCCTCTGGGTTTTTACCTTCTTTGCGTTGCCATGCTGGTGATTTAGCCATGGATTCTCCTTAGTAGTGTGTTCGTATCGGGTAACTCTATGCCATAAGTCTGAAGTTGTTTCTGTTTCTCTGCTTCTGTTTTAGAATCTTTTATTGCACGTAAATCTTGAATAATCCCAGAACGTTTACCTGCTTGCCATCTGTAGTTATTAAAATCAGAATACCCGGCGCCTATGCGGCTGAAGGCAACTTTTCGTCCTGCATGGATATCATCAAAGAATGTAGATACTTGTGACTCAGCTAATTTAAGCCTACGTTCTGCGTTCAATCTATGAGCAGGGTTAGTTGCTCCACGAACTTCTTGAAGAGCTGAGGCGTGACGAGATAGCATTTCTTTAGCTGTTGACTCATCTCGTTTTGCTTTTTGTTCCCAAGCACGGACATAAGGAGCGGTCATGTTTCTTTCAGGTTTTACTTCCCAAGTGTCCGCAATTAAATCATAAGCTGCGTATGGGTTAATATCTCTAATGTCTGACTGTTCGTTAACGTAGTATGTTAATTCATAGCCTTCCCAATTACGAGTTTTAGGCATAAGGTCTGCATTAAATCCATCGTTTATTGAAGATGCAATCTCTTGATTAGAAAAACTTGCGTAATCTGGGTTGGACTGTCTAAAAAGGACATAGTTAATTCCTACTAAACAATCTAAATCTCCAGGAGCTCTAGCTGCTTCCCACTGATACGAAACTCCGGATCCTGCGATCCAAGCTCTGGTCCAAGTATGCGGCGATACATAATTTGTTGCAAAGTGTTCAAAGAGCATTGATAGAATGCCAGTACGTACCCAGGGTTTTAAACCCTCATCATCAAACAGCTTTGGATCAAGCTGCTCTGAAGGCCTACTGAAGTAGGAGGTTGCAAAGGTCATAGTCCTATTCTTTCATAACAAGACAAAAGGCAGGCCCCTAAAGGCCTGCCCGTTGTGTAAATTGTTAAACTACGCGTTTTTCTTTTGCGCTTCCAGGGCTTCTAAACGAGCAACCGTGTATTCGGCAGCGGCTTGAGCCTGAAGGTCTGCAATAATTTCTGAAGCATATCGACGAACCTCTAACAAGGTAATCTCTCGCTCAACTGGCATAGAGAATAGAGTGCGGTCACGCTCTACAAATACGTGCCCGTCAACATCGATCAAAACTGCAAAACCTGTTGCAATCTTAGGTGGGATATCTGTTACTTCTGGTTCTGGATTAAGAGTTTCAAGCAGTTCTGCTGAATCCTCAATCTCTGCGTTTACTGTACGTTCGTTTGACATTGAAGCCATTAGTTATTCTCCTTATTCATACAATCCAGCGGCCTTGCGCTGCTGGGTTACGTAGTGACTTTTTACTGGACAGAAATCGCACAAAAATACGCTGGTACCTGCTGACTTAGCAGCAGACATCAGACCGGCTTCTTTACGAAGTTCAGCGGTGTTCTTTGGAACAAGTCGCTTGTTCTTTGCACGCCAATCAGTACATCCTTCTTTTGGTCGAAGGTGCTCACTATAGCACTTCATAGCATCGTCATAGAACGTCGCCTTAGTAGTGTAGTAGTCCGGGTCAATATCTGCAAGGCCCCCGCCTACCTTGTTGCGTAGGTTCTCAATAACCTGCTTCTTAACTTCAGGGCGAGAGTAAAGTTTTACACCAATTTTAGCTAAGAACCCCGTGTGAGGTATACCGGCAGATTGGTGATTTTCTACAAGAATGCTTAAAGTTACGTCATCATCTGGGTTGCCTTCAAAATCTGGCAACTCTTCTATAGTCTTACAGTTGTAGCAATACAACAAGCGGAGCTTAGGACCATCGTCCTTGATCTGCGTGTACGTTCCTTCGTCTGCAGGCTTGCCGCCTTGACCTAAAATAGGTATAGTCATATTATCCTCCGAATTAGTAGCCACATACTACTACATATTATTCCGGTCTAGGTACGTCGTTCCAATCAACTTTAAAAGCTTTATTTCTACTCTCAGCCATCTTAGTTTTTTTGGCTTCAATTCCCCTGAGGCGGTCTGCTTCTGTGTTTAGTGCAATAGTTTTAACTGACCGGTCGGTTGATCTTTTTTTACTTCTTTTAGAAGCAGTAATAGTAGCCTCATCATCTGGTGCTCCAGGAGTTTCAGTAGGATACGCAGTTATAGGCATTTGATCCAAAGTAACCTTTAATGCTTTTCTTTGTACCTTTCCAGGTAAAAATCCTTTATTAGATGGTGCAACATCTGACTCATCTTTTGGAGCTTCTTCTACAACAGGTTTTGGTTTACGCCCACCCCTGGTGTTAGGTACTCCAGCCTTATTAAAATTATAGGTAGTACTTGACTTAGGTACGCCTTCTACACTTCCGTCAGTGCCTGCTACCTTACGTCGTAAAGAAGCTAGTCTTGAATAAGATTCTCCAAGAGTTACGTCCTCCCCATCAAAATCTACAGTTGGTGCAACAGAAGCTGGAGGGGTATGACCCCCGTGAGCCCTAACTTTTTCTAGAGCTGTCTCTAAAGCGTTTGCTCGAGTTTGAGGAGTTGTACGTGCCATAACCTCTTCAAAGTGCGTAGAGGCTTTTCCTCCGCCTTTTCCTAATTCTTCAGTAGACCTTCCCCACAATATTTCGTCCCCCGACATGCCTTTTTTATAAAGACCTCTTTCAAGTTCAGTGCGTACTAGTCTATTTTGTTGAGCTCTATGAAAATTGTGTGGCTCTACATCTTCTGGAGTAATGCGACGGCTAGCTACATCATATCCGCCTTTTTCTAAAGCACTATTCATAAGTCTTGTGTGATGCACTGGGCACACGGCCATTACTTGATCAGATCTTTCTCCGGGCAAACGAATAAGATGTGAAGCAGGGCCTTCGTGACCGTCAGCACTGGAAGTTGCTTCACAGTCAATGTGCTGTTTAACTCCGTGCATTTTTAAATCTGAACGATAAGAGAGGGGAACCCTTGCCGCCAAATCTGACATATCTGCAGTAGAACTTTCAGGGGTGTGCTGTACAACCTTACGTGGTTCTTTTTGAGGAACTATTACATTAGCTGGAAGGGATGCACGTTCTTCTGGACTTAATGCCATAGTTAGTACCCTTCTGGTTTACGTGAAGCTTTCTTACGAGCAAATGCTGCTAGTGATACTACGTTTTCGCCTAAATGTTCTGATGCTCCGTGCTCAAAGTGAGCGTTGCGAGCTTTGTTATCCATATCAGATAAGTTTTGATCAAAGAATTTATGGCCAGAGTCCTTAAGCCCGCGATGTGCAGGGTGTTTGTCAGACGGTGTGCCCATATCATCATTCATAGTTACTTACCTTTTTTAAATGGATTCTGTGTCTGTTCTTTACGAGAGCCTTTAGTTAAACCGCCCAAAGATTTGTCATTATCTTTGTTCATTTTATAATCTTTTTTAGGACCTTTGTCATCTCCGCCTGTAGGACCTTTTTTAGGAGGCTTAGGAGGATTTGCTCCACCACCAGCAGCTGCAGTTTTAGGCTTATCTTTTTTCTTAGTCTCAACGTACATTGATTTTTTACGTTCAGGTAAACCTTTTCCTCGGTCGCTATCACTTAGCCCTATTCGACCTATTGGCTTTAATCCTTTACTTGGCTGCTGTTGTGCGTGTCCGGACATTTTAGTTAGTGGCGCCCATTTGATTGTTGTAAGTATCTGCAACAGGCATTGGTGCACGACGAGAAGCAGCAGTTTTATCTGACAAAGGATTAACCTTTGTAGTTGCTTCTTGCTCAATAAAGTCGTAGTTCCAATATGGGTTTAGACCGCTGCGGTTTGCACGCATGATGTCGTCGCCAGTAGAAGGATCGGCTACAGTTGTGTTAGGACGAACCTTGCGGTACTTCCCATCTGTTGCTCCCTCATTCATAGAGGTATTAAGTGAGCGTGATTCGTTAGTTGCCATTAGTTATCCTTTTTCTTAGGTGAAACTACTTTTACAGAATCCATTGGTTCACGGTATTGATTAGCTTTTGCTCCACCACTTGTCCAAGGATCTGCTGCACGAGCATCATTATCTTTTTTAGCGGCGCCGGTGGCTTTAGCTAAAAGAGCAAGGCCATCTGGTGATTTAAATCCTTTACGTACTTTTTCACGACGAGGTACAAAACTCATTTTTTTCCCGCTTTCTTTTTCTTCTTAGATTCTTTCTCCTTGTCAAGGTCAGCCTTGGTCTTTACCTTTAGGGGTACGACCTTGTACTTAGCGTCCTTGCCGTCTGGAGTCTTGAGAGCCATAATCTCAGTATCTCTCTTTTTTAAGAGGTTGTCAGCCTGTTTGCTGTTTACGAACTCTAGGTCTAATAACTCTCTTAGTTCTAGCCACATACTTAGCCGTGTTCCTACGACGAGCTGTAGCCTGTTCTGATCCTGGGTTAAGAGTGGTGGACTGCCCCGCTTGCCATTTTCCTGCAGACTTGCGGTCCCAAGTCTCAACTGAGCTAAAGTCTCTACGTTTGATAGCAGCTACGGTGTGTACTTTACTTACCCGTGCCTTCTTTGCACCGGACGGAGTAGCACGACGGGGAGGTTTTCCTCCGGAGTTTGCTTTAGTTGCCACTCATAGCTCCCTTCATATGCTTTCCATACAAAGCGTTTCTGCAGCTAGGGCACATCTTGCCATCTGTGTACATTGCTTCAACTGGGGTCATAAATAGGCCGCACTTAGGACACTCGACGCTACCATCATAGATAGTTTCTGTGCTGTAAATTTCTTTTACCATACTGACTCCGATACGTTTCGGCTAGTGCCTTGGTATGAAGTTGGAGACTGTGAGTAATCTGTTCTTGTTGGTTCGAATTGAGCGTCGACATCCATTACATCCATAATGCCAATAGCACGAGTACGGTATCCGTATCGTGGGCGGAACAGTTGTATCTGAGGAAGTGGTGGTCGAACAATGTCTTGGATCATTTCTTTAGGCAAAGTTACTGAACGTACAGCCCTTGTTAAAAGCGCTTCTTGTGTGTCAGCAAATGGTCCCATGTAATCGTAACGGATCTGTGGATCCTCAGAGAGAATGGGACGACCTTTACTATGATCATAAACTGAATCTTGTGATGCCATTACTGGAACCTCGGCTTCAAATGCTGGAAATGCTTAGCTGTTCTAGGGTGGAACTCTGCAGGTACGTTCGCAGATACATTTGCTTTACCATCATTAACTAAGTGTGGTGCCGGAGCAAGGTTTTGATTTGGTGCGTGCCTACGAACATGCATAAGAAGACTACCGTCTTCGTCAGATACTGTTGGCTTAACTTTTAATCTACGATCTGGTTTAAAATCTTTTGGCCAACCGTACTCGCCTGGATCAATTCTTTCGCCCTTGTGTACACCACGTTGATAGCCGCGTTGATTCTGTCTTGCTTTAAGAGAATCAAGAACGTTGTCAGCGGTCGCATAAGGCTTACCCTTATCATCACGACGTGAACGTATTGTTCCTAAGTAACCATCTGGATACTCGGCTTGTGGCGCACGACCAACACCCATACGCATGAAGTCCATAGAACTTCTAGGTACAACAGGCGTACCTCCACCACCAGTGGTGGTGTAGGCGCCAATGTAACCGCTAGCTCCGAGGTATTGCCAATTTTGATGTGAGGAAGGCATACCTAAAGTTTACTTCTTTTTAGGGGTTGCGGCTTTCTTAGCTGCTTTCTTATTTGAACTATCTAAGATAGCAGTTAGCTGCTTTGTAATCTCCGGAAGAGCAATTCTGGTAATTAAACCAAATGCTGGGTCCTTTGGGTTAAGCGCACGAAGCGCTACTGGGATTACCGCTACTAGGCCGGCTGCAATAAGACCCTTTGGATCTGTGTTGCCTGTTACCCATAGAGCTGCTGCGGCTGAGATAAATGCACGGCCATATGAGGCAAGTGCTGCTGATACTTTTGGATCTAACTTCATAGTTACTCCTTGTTGTTTCGTTCTGCGATCATAACATATAGATCGTCTATTCTTGATTCTAACCTATTGACGGCGTCTTTTAAACTGCTGCCAGAATTAGGCTTAAGTTCAACTAAATAGTGTTTTACCATCCACCGAATCATTATTGCGAATGCGCCAATTAAAGAAGTTATTGAGAGCGCAAACGCTGCCCAGTCTTGAGGTGTCATTAAGTCTCCAAGAAATCAAGTTGTATGCGCAACTATGATACATAAAATACACCGCGTCATGTTAAAGTATGAACATAGTTAAGAAGGAGAAAAAATAAACCTACTGCGCCTATTCGCAGCACTAATCCTTACACTATTCCTCTTTATATTGGGACAATATTCAGCACACGCCGAAGAACCAACCGTAACTACAGTTGTAGTCAGCCCTGCCTCCACAGATTCTTCTCCAAATCCTGTGACTTCTCCTGCTCCCGTAGTAGTTGTTGTGACAACAAGCGATACTTCGACTTCCACGGTTCAGACCACTGGATCCCCCCAACCAACCACCCAGACGCAAACCCAAACAGTATTAGTAGTTCCAACTGTAACCTCCGTTCAAGAAAAAATTGAGGTTGCAACTGTAGCACTATCTACTGCGGTAGCCGTAGCTACCCCTGAGCAACAGTCTGCTGCTGCAGCCCCTGTGGTAACAGCTCAAGCAGATATTACAACAGCAACGACCGCGGTTGCGGTAGCCGTGACAGCAGTTGCAGCCGTAGATACTCAAACAGCAGTAGTAACGCAAGCCGTTACTAACGTAGATTCAGCTACAGCAGTAGTGGCTACAGCCACAGCAGCAGTAGAGTCTCAAACAGCAGTAGTAGCAACTGCCACAACAACTTTGACCACCGCTCAAACAACACTAACTGCTTTACAAAATACTCCAGCCGATTCTAAAACCTACACAACAGAAGGCTATGTAGCCCCAGTTGCACCAGAGACCCCAACTGTTACTACAACCACTCTTCCTGTTATGTACGACGCATCAACTAAAATTCAAACCCCGTTTGATATTAAAGTGGGTGATACCGTATACAACGGTCAAGGTGCAGATAGCCAAATTTATGTGACCTCAAAAGCAACTATAACCTTTGGTACTGGCGACCATATCTGGTGGGACTTCCCTAATAGACCAAGCATCTCAGTATTTGCCAGCGACTATATGAATGCTGGTGAAGGCACATCTACTGTAGTAACCACCACAGATACAACTTTACAAGTTGATTGGAACCTTAAGAAGTTTGGTGACAGCAACAGTCCTATAACCAACGTTAACTGGAAAATGACAGTAAATCCAACAACTGGTGAATGGACTGGTGTTGGAACTGTTGCTGGAAATACTACTAATCTTTGGTTTCCGCAACGCACAGGTGTTCGTGAAGTAGCAGGTCAAGCAATTAAGCCAATGACCACTGTAACCAATGAAACTTTAACGGCTCAAATTACTGCACAAACAGCTGTTGTAGCCGATAAGACAGAGGTTAAGGCAGTTGAAGTTGCTGTTCTTGCAACTGTTACAGAAGTGAAAACAACAGCAGAGACAGCACTTGCAACAACTCAGACCACACTAACAGCAGAAACTCAAACATTAACTACCCTCCAATCAACGGCTAATACAGCAGTTACTACAGCAAATCAATTAGCAGATACTGCAACTGCTAGCGTAGCAGTAGCGGTTGCTGCTCTTCAAGTTCCAACACCTATAGTTCAACCAGTGGTCCCTGCGCCCACCCCGGCTCCAGAACCTCAACCCGTTCCTCAACCTGAGCCAACACCTGCTCCCCAGCCAACACCGGTGCCGCAACCTGAGCCAACACCCGTACCTCAGCCAGAGCCGCAACCACAGCCTGAGCCTGTGCCAACGCCAGTCCCACAACCTGAGCCTGTGCCTGTGCCTGAACCAGTACCCGTTCCTGAACCTGCTCCAGTAGAACCACCTGTGCCCGAGCCTGCTCCAGAGCCCGCTCCAGAACCTGCGGAGCCACCTGTTGCAATCCCTGACCCTGAGGGAGCGATTGGCGAGCCACCTATTGACCCACCCAAAGAAGAGCCATTACCACCCACAGAAGAGCCACAACCACCGGTAGAACCCGAAGCACCACCCGTAGCACCCGTGGAGCCTCCTGTGGAAGCCGAGCCACCCGTGGGACCAAAACCAGCACCAGAGTTACCAGCGCCAGAGCCACAAAATCCGTTACCAGAATCACAATTACCTCCACCACCACCCGAAGTAGCAAGTGCTACCAAGGATGGAAATATATCAGATAAAGAGGCTGATGCGGTAGTCGATGCTTTAGGTAAGGACGGCACTATTACAAACGCTGAGGTTGCATCTCTTGTTGCTGCCCTTGCACCTAAAGGTCAAGAGCTTACTGAGGATCAAAAAGACCTTGTTGCTGATGTAATCGTTGAGCAGTTTAAAGGTGAAGATGCAGTACCAGCTTCGGCTTTAGAGGCTGCCGGCATTGAGTTTAAAGACTTGCCCGCAGAACAACCTGTAGAGGTTAGGCAGGATGAAAATGGAAATGAAGTTATCATTACAGCAGACGTTGCTGCAGCCCTCGTGTTACTAGAGAACCCTGCGGAATTAATTGGCGCAATATTTGATGACCCTGGTCAAGCCCTCCAAGCAATTGGAAGTATCGGTGCAGATATGAGCACAGAAGAACGTGAAGAAGCAACAGAAATGGTAGTTGCTGCTGTCATTGCATCTGGTGCTGCTTTGAATGCAGTAGCAGCCGCAGGAGGAACTACAACAGGTGGTTCAACCGGTGGCGGTAGTAAAGGCGGAGGCGGAGGCGCTTCCGGAGAATCTAAAGGCGTTAGGAGACGTAAGCCGTGAGAGTTATTAGAGACATGATTGATCAACTATGGACATTGTTAGGCATGTTTATTGCCTGGGTTGTTCTTGATGGATCCGCAAAAACAGTAGTTGGTTACGCAATCATTGGAACACTAGTTGCTTGGGCTGTTACCTACCCCCTTCGTAACCCAAAAGATGAGGAATAATATGAAATCAATCGGAAACATAATTCTGAGAATCGTTGCAACATTCGCTGCTAGCGGTCTATCAGTAATAGGTGCCGGAGCAGTAGCAGGCATATCAATAACAAAAGCAGTTTTAGTAGCTGGTCTTACATCAGTTGCCGCAGTCGTAGAGAAGCTAGCACGTGGCTTTATGAATGATGGCAAATTAGATCTTGAAGAAATCAACGCCGCATTTGCAGCAGTTGATGTCAATTCAAAGACCGCCGCTGACCTAAAGGTAGAGGCAAAGCAATCTGGACAAGACATCGTAATATCCGCTGGTAATAAGCCAGATGGTGAGGTTCCAGAAGAACAACCAATTGATGAAGATTGGGATAAGCGATAATGGCAGATAAAGGAACAGTAGCTAAGCTCATTGAAGTAGCTACAGCAGAACTAGGAACTATTGAAGGCCCTAAAGATAATGAAACAAAGTATGGCAAGTATGCAAAGGCTAACTTCCAACCTTGGTGTGGGTCATTTGTAAACTGGTGCGCTAACGAAGCCGGTGTAAAGGTACCTAATACCGTTTATACACCTGGTGGAGCAGCAGCATTTAAGAAGGCTAACTCTTGGATTGATGGCGACATCGCAGATCCGGAACCAGGAGATATCGCCTATTTTGATTTCCCATCAGATGGCGTCGATCGAATTTCTCACGTTGGAATTGTTATCAAAGACAACGGTGATGGAACAGTTTGGTGCATTGAAGGAAACACAAGCCCAGATGAAAAGGGTTCACAACGTAATGGTGGTCAAGTTTCTAAGAAGCTTCGTGCTTATAAGAAAAACCCTAAGAAGGTTATGATCTCTATCGTAGGATTTGGCCGCCCTAAGTTTGGCGGAGCTCCTGCAGCACCTGCAGCTACTAAGTGTTCTTGCTGCGGTAAGTAATGTATTACCTCACACACATCACATTCCAAGGAGTATTTTTATTAACTCTTTTTGCAGTTACTTTCCTTGGAATGTGGTGGGCTGAGCGCTAAGATATAAGGTTGTTTTTAATCTCCTGTAAAACAAGATTACTCATGCTAACTGAATCAAACAACTCATAACGTTTGTCCATAGACTGTTCGTTTGTAAAATAAGTCGCGCATTGAGTAGAATATTCTAAAAGAGTATCGCTAAAAGTAAACCTTTGAAGATTAATTTTTTTATCGGTATCAAACGTTGCATAAAATAAAGGCTCGTTTTCTTCAAAATAAAGTTTGCCTTTTGGTTCCCAAACTTGCACTTCAAATATAAAAGGTCTAAACCACCTGCCAATATCATACTGACCAGGAACAGCTGTGGCGTACCTAGTATATTTAGGGGGATGAAACATTGGAGGAGTAATAGACATGGTTAATGGCTCATCAGAGAAAAAAATCCACCTAAGTTGAAACTCAATAGTTGGTTTTTTGTTTAAAGCGGGTGGACGCCTAATTGTACAGTTTAAATAACGTTCTTCGTTGGGGGTTATTTTTAGATTCTGTGAGTCTGTAAGATCATAAGTATAGCTACAAGCTCTATTGTTTTTAAAGACAACAGTTCTACTAAATGTAGATGTTGCTGCGGGACAAGATAAAAAAGTACTTGGGCCCCGGTTAGGGTTTTTTTCTTGCATTAACTCAGACTGCAAAGATTTTGGATTTTGATACGGAAACTGACCGCCTGCAGCTAGCCAAGGCTCATCACTGTTTAAAGAAACAGCTGGAGCCCAATAAACATTTACTTGATCAGATGCGTTCATTAATGCCCCCCAAAACAACTAATTCACGACGTGGATCAAAACCATCTCCAACAACTAAAGAAATAATTCCTGGTGCGCTTTCAAGCCCAGACTTATCACGGAACCAAGCAGATCCGTTATCCATTGCTGGGTTTTGAATAAACAATCGTGGTCCAACATTCTGTGAACGATAGTGGTGATAATGACCTACGTTAAGAATGTCAGCGTGAGCTACAGAACAACGTCCCATAACTTGACCTTGCCACCACTTAACCATGTCACGTGACTGATGACCGTGAGCCATACCGTACATAACTCCACTTAGATCTATTGTAAGAGTGCTGTCATCTGCTGCTGGATAGCGGAACTCCACGCGATCACGTAAGAACTCGCTTTCCTTACAGATGTCTTCAACCTGAGCAACTACATCAATCTGCCAAGAATCTTCAGGGCGACCTACTAAGAAGCGCTGTACTTCGTCGTGGTTACCTGGCACTACCGGAACAATTATCTTGTCAGTTAAAGGTGCAAGAGCTTTGATTTGAGCAAGAAGCATTCTGCGTCCAACTCGTACTTGTTCTGAAACACCAATGTCATGTCGTCCCATTACTTTACCTTTTTGACTTGTCATACCTTCAATACAATCGCCAAGCTGTGGCAAAGCAATCTGTTTAATTCCATACTTACCGGCTAAATACTTGTGATGTGCAACAGCCTCGTCAATAGAACTAAGAACTCTGTCAATAATAGCTGGGGTGTCATCCTTACCGTATTGAGTATCTCCAATGCTGTACACAGCAGTTAGATCACCTGATGACTTAAGAACTTCTTTAGGCTCCCAGTTAACAACTAAAGAAAGAAGTTGTTCTAAATCATAATCTGGTGCAGTTGACTTACCTGATGGAACAACGTTAACTCTAAATGACTCTAGCCAATCTCCGTTAAATGTTTGCCAACGTGAACGTCGATGAGATACAACAATCCACTCAGCTGGATCTAACTTTGCCTCAATAAGAATTTCTTCTGCGCCAGGAGTATTGCCATCTGGGCGTGGAGTAGAAACAATAAAGCCACCATCTGTTCCAATTTCAGAACGTGGTCTCCATGCTTCTGGAATATTTTTACTTGTCTTATCAGAACCTTGATTACTGGTTTGAATTATTGCGTCATAATCATCTGCTAAAGACATACACAATCTCCTTGTCGGTGGTCACGAACAGCGGTCTTGCCAAACGTGCCCCCCGCACGGCGGAGTAACATAAATAAATCTTTTGTACTTAGATCATCATCTTCAATAGCTGTGTCTAAAGCTTTTTTGTCTTCTTCAGAAAGGGTAGCTGCCCATTGTCCTACGATGCACGCTTTCAAAGTATTCATAGTTTTTACTTCGGTGTACAGATCTTGCAATGACATTGGTGCCTCCAAGTTTTAGTCCAATTGCAGTACTAGGCCTTAGAGATGAACTCTAAGACCTAGTTACTAGCATACATCAAATTAGTAAGAAGTGCTATTACCCGAATCAAAGTTTGTACGATCACGCTTTGCAGCGGTCGAAATAACTCGTCCGTTAGCCTGTGTTGCACCGGCTGCTGGATCTGTCATCTTTGTATATCGAGGGCCGCCTTTAATTGAATAGGCTGCTCCTGCACGATCTTGTCCTGTAGCTGACACGTTTGCACGTGAAGCCTTTGGCTGTGCGTACGGATCGCCAGCCGCTGTGTTCTTCTTTGGTACAAGTGTGCCAGCCTTTGGTGATGCAGATGGAGATGAAAACTTAAGTCCATCTCTGTTCATAGGCGTGCGACCTTGCTTTGCCATACCTGCAAGCGCCTCGTCAGGGCTTGGGTTCGAGCTTTTTGCCATGGTGTTCCTAACTGTTAAGAGATCTCTTGTAATAAAGAATATATCAATTTACATTGATAGTAAAGACTATTGCTGAAATTTGTCCGTCACGAGAATCTACGGTAGTAAATCCTGGTCGGCAGCTGAGGTCTAGACCTCTAGGTGCGACATAGCCACGAGCAATAGCAATTGCTTTTACTGCTTGATTTACTGCGGAAGCTCCAACAGCCCTCAATTTTACTTGTGGACGCTCATATAGAGCGTGGGCTATGGCTGAGCCTACCGATTGAGCATTAGAACCGGCGCTTACACGCAGGAACTGTTCTTCGGTTGAATCTTTATCTATCACGTTTTGTAGTCCTTAGGTTTCGATTTAGAGTTGCCCTCTAAGGTAAAAGGTACGTGATTTAAGGGGTTAAGTCAGGGTATCCAGCCTCTTTTAACAGCCTGATTAGATCATCTAAACGTAAAACTGCCGGCCAATCCCCGATGCTTGCTGGACCTTGACCATTAAGACGAAGTACTGCAATAGGCAAAATTTCCCCATCACCGCGTTCTTTTAGCTGTTTTATAGCAGCGCTAGGGTTAAAGTCTTTTCTAGCTTTTACTTCCCAATCAATGCCTATAGTTCCGGTAACGTCAGTACCAGTCCTACCTGCGCCGGTAGATTTTGCATAAGGCCAACCCTCGATTACTAACTTATCAGCCAGTATGTCCTGAGACTTATACCCACGATGTTTTCTACTTTGAGATGGCACAAGGCACCCTACTCTACTAGGTGTTTCTTAATTTCAGATATAAATTGTTCTTTAATTTTAGCTTTTTTTGCCATAGCGTATCTTTGAGTTAAAGGTTTAAAAGTTCCGTATCTTCTACCAGCTTCGCTACACTCTTGTTGTAACTTAGCAATTGTAGCCGTGTGCATAAACCGTTTAAAAATAATAGGCCTATCTGTGTTAAAGTGTATATAACACAAATCGTCTCCTTCAAAAAAAGTCATTTTATCTGTAGACATAGGGATGTGGTAGTCCAATACAAAAGGCCTAAACCACTGGCCTATATCGAACTCTCCTATAGAAAGCATTGCCCCGTTAGCGGGGGATGTCTGGGGATAGTAAGGAGGTGTAATTTTAGCTACAACTGAGTCCTCTGCTATAAAAAGCCAAGACATGTTGTATAAAACGTTAGCGTGATCTTTTACAGAAGGTTTACGAAGTACGTTTAAAAAAACCCTGGATTCTAAATTTTTTCCAAAAGGAATTAAATTAGTAGAAAAATTAGGGTTAGAAGCTATCGTATCGTTGGCGTCTTTTAAAAATCCTTCAGGAAAAGATACAACATTTTCTATAACATTTTTTATTACAAAAACATTGTTAGTGCTAGCTTTAAAAGCAGGGCATGCGTAAATATTATCTGTACCTACATTAGTAGCCCTCATTTTAGTTATTTCCGAGAATAAACTCGTAGGTTCAGTATAAAGAAAAGACCAAGATTCTTGGTCGCTTTCGTAAGTAGCGGGGGCCCAATAAACAATTAAAGGCTCTCTAGTATCTTTCATGTTTACCCAACCCTATTCTGGAAACACATTGCGCATCCTAGTAGTAATCAATACCTCTAGATCATCTAGAGTACCGTTGTTTACAAAAATTTGATGGACTTTGTATCCGTCTAGTTCAGACTCAGAAACATGGTCATTAACTGCATCAAATCCTAATCGTTTTATACGCCAAAGTTGACCACCCATATTTTTAACAGCTTCGGCTTCATTTGCAAACCTAACGTCTGTTATAACAACACGGTCTCCTGAGGCCACCGTACTCAATACGGGAGTAAGCCAAACGTTTGGATAAAGTAATTTTCTACCGGAAACCCCTAGGTCTTGCAACAACCTACGAACTTGAGGCTCTTGCTTTGCTTTATCCCAACCAACTAAATTTACTAAATCTTGTAAGTAACCTGTAGGACTACAAGCAACCATAGGATTAACCTCATACAAAAACTCTTTAATTTTATCTGCAAATGCAACTCGTCGATAACCATATTTTTCTACTAAAATAGAAGCGACGCTATCTTTTCCAGACTGTGCGTAACCCGTAAGACCAATTACGCTGTGCCCTGGCCATCCCGTAGGTCCTTTAGGTAAACTTAGCTCTTCATCAGTAAATAAAGAAAGTTGTTCGTAGGTCATGGTGTCATCCAAGTGCTTCTACCAACAGCCTTGTTAATGTTTACTCGTCTAGTGATCTCTCGGTTAATAAGAGAAATGTCTTTAGACAAACGATCAGAAATGATGTGAATTAACCCGTGATAGTTAGAAAGTTCTTGAAGAGCGGTCAACTTCTCTTGATAGTCTGGGTCAACTTCTACTTCAGCATCAATCATAGAAACTGCTATGCCGGAACCTTTCAAAGATAACTTTTTCTTAGCTTTGATTAAAGCTAGGTTCTTATCTGCTTCTGCTTTGTCTACCTCAGCACACCAAAGCTGCAGACTTATAAACTCTAGGTAAGCAACGTACTTAGCGTATAGATCCATAACTTCTTCTTCCATCATCCCGGTAATATCTGCAGGAAGAGATGGAGCGTTATAAACGTACTCCTCGTTTACTACTAATCCTTGAGACTTTAATGCAGCAATAGTTTTACTGCTAGCTACAGCAGCCCTTAACTCAATTGGACTCATCTAGGTTCTCCTTTGCCCAGTCATTCCACTCTTCGTTTAATTCAGCAATATCTATAGTTTCATCAAAACCATTTTCGTACAAATGCTCAATAAAGTCATCATCTGCAACTACTACTGGTAATCCTTTGTAAGAATAGTTACTCTTATCAATCATTGACCGCCCCACCCTCCACCTTTAAGTTGAATACCAAATGTTGAATATTGACGAAACGCCTCTCCACCACACTTACATACTATTGCTGGAGCAGGACCATCTTGAATAGGAAAGAAACTTTCAGTTACTTCTTGACACTTTGAACACTTGTAGTTGTAATCAGGCATTTTCCCCCCTGTATGGCTCACACCGCTTGCAACCCTTTACGGAGTCAATATTACACATAGGTGGGCGGTTGTTGTCAACTGCCCAAGCAATGTCCAGGGCCTGATCAAACAGCTCCTTGGTAAACTCTGGGTTGTACTTGACTACGAACTCTTTATAATCTTGGTTTGCTTTAAGCTCATAGATAAAAACAATCTCATCCGGAGCAGAGGGAAGATCACCACTCTCAACCATAAGATGAGTTAGGTGAAGGTAAACCTGTCCCTGAAGTTGATGCGTACGGAAAGGTGCTCGGATATTACGCCAAGCTTTCTCTAAGTCTCCATCAGACTGTGCAAGTAAAGCCGGAGCCTCAAAGCGCAGAGTTCCAGCGCCAATAGACTTAATCTCAATAAGGCAATCTTCACCTAAACCTTTTACCCAACCGTCAGAATGCCCACCAATTTTGTGCTTATTGCTCCACAAAGGAACCTCATCATAGGTAAACACTCCGCACTCTGGATCTTCAAAGTTTAGATCAGAAGCTAATTCCCAATCAGATGGACCGCACTCACTGCACTCCCACTTACCGTAAAGAACGCCCATCTCTGTAAGCCACTTCTGCCACTTAGCGTGGATAGTGTGGCCCTCATCAAAAATAGATTGCAAACGAAGAGTAGGCTTTTCTCTAACTTCTTTGTAGTTGCCAAGAATAGCGTGGTACTGGGCAAGGTGGCACCACTCAGGCTTAATCATGTCGGATGGGTGAATAATATCCATGCGACGATTATCAAAAGGCTTAGACAATAGATGGCGCTCAATTGAGCTCATCAAACGAGTCTCTCGTTTATTTGCGTCTAAGTATGCTTTTAAAGAAACCGTCTTAGGTTTGCCCGTATTTGCCATCCTGGTCTATCCAATCGTCTAGTGTTAAACCTTGTTTTTCATACTTACGCTTTGCTGCATTTCTTTCTCTGTGAGACATTCCCCCAAAGATTCCGTGCAACTCGTCGTTTATGATAGCTTCTTTAAGACATTCTTTGCGAACTGGACAAGCTGGTCGCCCGTCCTTTCCCCAACAAATTGCCTTAGCTTGAGTAGCTATCGGTTTGTATAAAGCCTTGTCTCGTGGAGGAAAAAAGATTTCTGTATCTTCTCCTCGGCACTTAGCCGAGTATCTCCAAGCCCAAGTAGGCTCGTCATCATGTTCCATTTAGTCACTCCTAAGTGCGTTACGAAGTTCAAAGAAATCCTCCTCTCCCAAAACTACGTAGTTCTCACCATCAAGATGAAGACCTAACACCGGTATACGACTATCAAGGATAGCTTCGGTAGTAATCTTCTTAAGAACTTCTGATTTAATGGTTACTGATTTCTTTCCAGTCCATTTGTGCTCAATCAAAAGATCATCACTCCGTACATCCCCTTTACGTGACCAGAACGCACCCGATGCAGCTGAGCGCTTACCGTCCACCAATTTCTCTAAACGCTTCTCATGCTTTAGAGATTGCTTCTGTCCCTCACTCTTCATCGAGAGCCAAAATCGGTTGAGCTTTGATAGTGCTCATTACCGCCTTACTTAACTCTTCTCGCAACTCAATCTCTTCTCTAAGAGAATCAATAAGAGCCTGAGCTCCTTGCCACTTACGATCACCGTAGTACATCCAACCACCACGTCGTTCTACAATCCCGTTAAGGATAGACAAAGCAACAATTTCTTTACCGGTGTCATAGCCACCAGCATCGATTGCACCACCGTCTGCAAAGTAGAAATCTAAGTACGCAGTTTGCTGAGGTGGAAAAGTCTTGTTCTTAATTGTGCGAACACGAATAGTCTGTCCTACTCGACGCTTGCTTTCACCAGTACCTACCTCTACCCATTCATCCCGTTTTACTTCACACCGCACGCTGTATGCATAGTCCTTACCTAAACCACCAGGAGTGGTTCTAGGATCTCCGTGCATAACGCCAATCTTCATACGGTACTGATTAATCATAATTCCTAGTACTGGTCGTTCTGATTCGATAAGGTCTCGTTTGGTAGCTGACGCCACTTTTCTAAAGAACTTATTGGTAATAAGTGCGCCACGACCCACAGTAAATTCTTCCATGTGTTTTTGATCTTCTGCGCTAGGAACAAGGGCAGGAAGAGAATCGACAACGACCATGTCCACAGCCTTGCTTTCCATAAATTGAATAACCGAGTCAAAAGCATCCTCCATACTATTAGTTTCTACAAGTAATACACGACTGTTATCTACTCCGCAAAGTTCTGCGTACTTAGAATCAAAGTCTTCTGCAGCAATCCATACCGCAGTAAAATCTGGATTAAGTTGTTGATTAGCAGCAATTGTTCTTAAAGCAATTGCAGTCTTTCCGTGGGAAGCTTCTCCAACTAACTCAACCCAACGATTCATAGGCCACCCACCACCTAGTACAACATCTAGTGTAAGAGAACCAGAGGTAATGCGTTGAGAAAGACGTGCTTCGCCAGCTAAAATAACTGTGTTTGCACCTAGCTTCTTATTAATACCGGCTGCAATTTTTAAAGCTTCTGCACTTAGTGACATTATCCAAGCCTATCTACGATTACGGTTGGGTTAAATCCTCCGTCTTGTGACGGTTGTTTAGCTGCAATTGGTGTGCCACCTTGTCCGGTGCCACCTACGCCTGTCCCAGCTTGAACAATTGGATACCCGCAATCATAGCAACGTTTACGTTGAGTGCCAACGGGGGCCATGTAATTGCCAGACATACATCCTGGACAACGCTCTTGGTCTCTAGCACTTTGAGCACGGGTAACTAATTGATCTTGGTTAGGGTCGTACGAAACTTGAACGTTAGGAGTTTGCTGAGGAGCGCGGTACACATTACCGGGCGGTAGTTGCGTAGGTGGCGTAGCCGATGCAGGCGCCGCAGTACCTAATTTATTTGCCCACCAATTATTACTCATTGTTCATACCTACTTTCGACTCGATTAGCCCAATATTTTTTAAAGTTGAAACACAAGAAACAGAAGAAGCTAAGGCAACCATCTTAAATAGATCGCTTAGAACATTTAGTCCGTCTACAGGTAATTCTTCAGGAAGTTCATTGTCTAAAGTATATGCAGCAGTTGCAATCTTAGCCAAGATCTCAGCGTGAGCATCAATAAAAGGCAACAAGCCAGCAATGTTGCTTAGTCTAAGTTCGTGAGCATCCTCTTCCATATCAGCTACTTCGTCTGAGATTGGAGGTAAGCCCATCATCTCTGCAATACCTTCTGTTGGAGTAAGCATTGTGTCGTAAACAATTTGACGCATAAGAACACTAAGAGGAACTTGAGTAACACTAACAACTTTCTTCTTACGTTTCCAAAACCTCATTTAGCCTCTCCCCATCGTTTAACAATCGTAATGTCAGCCAACATAGGTACGTTTAGTGCCTTGATGTCTTCCATAGCTAAACGAATTTGTTCAGCAGTTTCTTCAGCAAGCTCAGTAGGCGTAACCGTAACTAATTCATCGTGAACCGTTAAGATTAAAGAAGCCTCGTCTGGGATCATCTTGTTAGCCCTAATCATAGCAAGCTTAATAAGGTCTGCTGCCGACCCCTGAATAACCGTATTAAAGGCCTGTCGCTCTGCTCTAGAACGTTTCCAGACCTCATTAGACCTTAGGTCGGGTAGGTAGCGACGCCTCTTTAGAAGGGTGCTAGCAAAGGGAATAGGCGCCTGCCTACGGCTTTCTCCAATCACCTGCTTCTTATACCTAGCAACTGATGGAAACTTACGGATAAACTCGTCAAGCAACTCCCTAGCCTCAGCCAAAGAACAACCAATTGATTCAGAGATCTTGTCTGGACCTACACCGTATGCAAGGGAAAGCACTAGTACCTTTCCGGCCTTACGATCTACGCCCATAGTATTACCAATAGTTGTGTAGATATCCTCACCGTTTAAGTAAGCACCGCACATAATTCTATCTTGGCTAAACGAAGCAATAACTCTAGGCTCAATCTGGCTGTAGTCAGCAACTACTAGCGAGTGACCTTCTGGAGCTACAAAAAGATTACGAATAGCTTTTCCATTAGTTGTGTGTGGAGCTGGAACATTCTGCAAATTAGGGTTACGACTAGAGAATCTCCCGGTCTCTGCTCCGTACTGAACAAAGTCAGTATGAATGCGTCCCTTAAACATAATGCTCTTCTTTGCCGTTACCTTTGATTTACCAAGAAGAGTTCTGGTTATATCCCCGCCTAAATAAGGAATTACATAGGTAGTTAAAAGTTTATTAAGGTCAGAGTATTCAATAAGGGCATCTACCAACATATCTTTTCCTGCGTAAGCCTGTAAAGCTGGCTCTGCTACTGAGTAATCAGATACAGAGGGTGCCTGTCCTTCGTCGGCACGCTTTTGTCCAGCGGGAGTAAGAACCTTAGGGCGTAAGCCACGACCTCCATCTTTCTTTGGAGAGTAAAGCAATCTTTGCTTCTCTGGAACAGAGTTAATGTTAAACGCTTTACCAGAAAGACGATAGATAGTTGCCTTGCAAGTCTCTAATTGTACGTCGAGGTTAGCTTTAAGCTTCTCTAACTCTTTAACATCAATGTCTGCGCCACGAAGCTCCATACGACAGATAACCTCTAGCACATCCATCTCAAGATTAAAGATCCCCCGAAGACCGTCAGTGTCTAGGTTTGTGGAATAGCGTTGGTACAACTTCCAAGTCCACTCAGCATCTAAAGCAGCGTAAGTAGCAACCTCATCAAAGCTGTGTGTCTCTACTGCCTTACCTACGCCCTTAACCATCTCGTACCCAAACTCGCGCTTTAGACAATCATCAAGACCTAGATCATTGCGGTTCTGATTGTTTAATATAAACGCGGCATTTAGAGTGCAGAAATATTTTGGTAGGGGTAGTTTCCCAATGTATTTAGTAACGCTTTGTAAATCAAATTTAAGGTTGTGACCAATCTTTACTTGATCACTATGGAGTAAAGTCTTTAAAGATTTAAATACTTCTCCCGCAGTTAGTTGCTCTGGAGCTGGTCCAAAAACACGTGTAGCTTTACGTTCATCTTTACTGTAGTCAGAGTCGCGTAACTCCATGCCTTTAGAGACGCGGACAACTGAAGAAGGAAGCAAAGGATAATCAGTTCTAATGTACTCGCCGTTAGGGTGATCCATAGGTATTACATCTACTCGACCATGAGTTGCTAAAGCAATCCAAGTAACAGTGTTTTGACGTGGATCTCCGCGATGGTTTCCAACGGTTTCTACGTCAAAGCAAAACGCATCTACTTTGCTGTAGGCGTCAACAAGTTCATCAAGTTGTTTTTGGGTAGTAACAATATTCATAGCGCTCCTTGATTGAGTGGGCTGGGGGCTCATTAGAGAAAGGAGACAAGAGACTGAGCCCCCAGCACGATTATTTGAGGTTAGTTACCTGATGCAATTTCACGAGCAATTTCAGCAAGTTCAGCTTTGGTAGATGTGTGTAACGCATCTGGTCCAAGTGGCTTCATTGTTTTGATTAGCTCTGAGGCTGCAACAGGGTCAATACCCCAATCCTCAGCAAGGTCACGCTCTTTTACTGGTGTAACTGAGTATGATGTTTTTGTACCGGTGCCAGACTTACTGACTGCCCAGTAGATGTCGGGACGATTAAGTGGGCCAGTTTTCTTGTCAGAATCAAGCTTCTCAAGTTGTCCGCATAGACGAACTCCAACAACCATTAATTGAAGTTGTGGATCTTCGTCAGAAAGGTTAAGGACAGTAAACGCAAACTTTTGATCTGGCTTACTACCTACAGCAACTAGCGGGTCACCCTCGCCAATGCTAATAAATGATTTCTTACCAGGACGGTTTACCCAGTGCTGCATAAAGGACATTGGCTCATTACCAATGAACTTAATTAGTTGGACATCTTCGTCAAATCGGAAATCAGTTGCGAAGGTTTTGTTGGACTTTGCTACAGCTTTCTTTGCTGCTGCCCAACCTGTTTGAATTACTGAAGAACGCTCAGGAACTTCTGTTTCGTCCTCAGTCTGGAAGATCTCTTCGAGAACTTCAGTTGTTGGTGTATCGACTACATAAGAGTCGACGTTAGGTGTTTCGGTTGTTTCAATACGGATACCCATTTGGGTATCTCCTTTCGGTCAATGGATCATTGGTTGATGGTCATATTAAGTTGTTTCTTGCGTGTGAATCTTAGTCCATTTCTCCATCAATTCAATTGATAGATCATGATGTCGATTCCAATCAACCCGAGGTGCTTCAAGAAGTCCTCTAGATTGAAAGCTTTCGATAGTTGCTTCGACAATTGCTTTGCTGTACATCCGCCATCCGGGCTTCTTTACACCTTTAACAATCATTGACTTCAAGCGATAGGGTGCACGCGGTATATAACCTTTTCGTTCCCAAAGCCTCAAAGTAACTAACGGTCTGCCTAATGCAATAGCCATAGCTCCTGCACTAAACAATTCTATCACCTTACCGTTTGGTAATGCTTTGACTTGAGGGTCAACATTCCAAGCGTTTGGTGTAGAAACTTTACGGGGTTTTACATTTGGATCTGGTTTACGACGTTTGCGTTTTGAACCAGGATAGTAATCATCCAGGCTCTTAAACAGTTTGTCAACTTCGTCGTTCATATCTACCCTAAGATTTAGAAGGAATAAAAGCCCAGACAATTTTCTTAGGGAACATTGAATCAATGTCCTCTTCAGTTAATAGCCCCTCATAAAGACAGGCCATAACTTGATCTTCGTTTAATACTGGTTCCCAAGTATAGCAACGCTCTGCTAAACCTTTTGCGCCAAGGATACGAGTAGCCTCAGCTGGGGCTAAAGATTGGGATACTTTACGTTGACGCTGTAAAGAACGATAACCGTCTACTTCTTGCTCTAATGGATACCAGAGGTTTCCTTTATCGTCCGCTTCTCCTTCTTCATCTACGAGATTAGAAAGAAAAGTTTTAAGTAGGGTTTGTTCTTTAGTAAGATCGTCAACTTGACGCTTAATAGTAATAAATTGTTGTACTTTGCTTAGTACAGAACTTACCGGTGGTTTATCCGGTGGAATAACGTTTGGCATGTGGTGCCTCCTTTAGAAGCATCCTATATCACGCCACTGACAAAACGCAAGCTACTTCTGGCTATCCCACAGTTCTTGGTCTGGATACCCTGGAGTACGCTGTGAGGGGTTTACATACCGCTTTAAAGCCTCAACAATTACGTCTGTGACTGTGCGGCCTTCAATAGCAGCCTTTTCTTTTACAGCACCCCAAAGGTCGCTGGATACACGGATAGTGCGTGTAGGTGTCTTAGGTGCGTTAGGCATTGAATAAGTCTAAACCGTAATGTTCTGTAGGAAAGCCCTAAGTGAGCCTGCAGTTAAAGCAACCCCGCCTTTATCGTCAATTCCTTCACCGTCTACTACGGCGTTTGCAATAGCAATTTTCTGTTGCAACATGGTGTGTTGACGCTCTTCAATAGATCCTTCCATTAAAAAATCTTGAATAACTATCGACGTCCAAGTAGAGGACGCCCTACGAATTCGACCATTCCTCTGTACAGCCAACCCAGCATTCCAAGGTAAGTCATAATTGATAAGGAGATTAGCTTGAGGCAAATCCACACCATAACCACCGGCATCAGAACTAACAAGTATGCGAATACTGGGATCAGTTTGAAAACTAACTTTAGATTCTTCTTTAGCCTTAGCATTCATTTCTCCTGTGTAAGGGGTGCTGCCCCAGCTTGAGAGTAAAGTGTCTCTGATGATATCTACCATGTGAACATAGCTAGTAAAGATAACTATCTTGTTACCCTCGTACTCACCTAAAAAGTTATCCACGTACTCTTTTAAAGCAGATAGCTTTGGAAATTTAGTAACTTTATCTAAACGTCCGGTTTCTTTTAAGTCTGCTGCATACCCGGATGACTTTGATGAAAACTCTAGCAACTGGGGATGGTCGCAAAGCATGCGTAAAGCAGTTAGCTTAGACATAATCTTTCCTCGCAAAGCGTCAGCACCCTCCCAAGAGTTTGCTTGCCCATAGTGATTAAACACGTCAAAGCTTGTTCCGTAAGACTCAACAGCTTCATCTAGGTCAGTAAGTATCTCGTTAGCAATACTTTTGTAAAGCTTAGAACTTACAGAATCAAATTGAATTAAAATTGGCTCAGCAAATATAGTCTCAGGCAAGTAGGGGGCAACATCTGGATCTGACTGACGTTTGCGAACACAAGCCTTAGATAGGGTGGTGTTTAAAAGAGGTAAGTTGCGGTAACGGTCTACACCCCCAAAACGATTGCGAACAATAAAGGTTTGGTCAAACAAATCAAACCGACCTAAAAGACTATTGTCTACAAACTGCATAATTGAGTAGAGCTCTTCTGGTTTTCCGTTTTCTACAGGTGTACCAGTAAGAGCAAACTTATAATCGCTCTTTAATTTCTTTACGTACTTGGAGCGTTTGGATCTAAAACTTTTGATTGCGGTTGCTTCGTCGCAGATAATGAATCCTGTAGGGAGCTGTCGTACATACTCCCAGTCGTTAACAACTTGCTCGTAGTTAATAATGACGTAATCAACGAGTGTATGCCCCCAGTCAAAGGCCTGTTGGTACTGCTCAATGCGTTGTTTCGGCGTTCCATCAATAACCAAAGCTGTTGAAGACTCATCTGTAAACTTCCTAATCTGATCTGCCCATTGGTATTTGAGGCTAGACAGACAGATAACTATACCTGGCTCCATTATCTTCTGTTCGTCCATAAGACGTTCAATAGCTGCAATAGTAAGCACGGTCTTACCAAGGCCAAGGTCATAAGCAACAAGCATCTTGCCGCGTTCGCACATAGCGTCTACAGCTTCTGGTTGGTATGGAAGAAGGGTGCCGGTAAAGGTCATACTTGTTCGTCTCTTCTCCAATGTAAAAATGATTTAACGTAAACAATTGCATATGCAATAGCGGACACAATAAACCCATACTGCTTGGTAGTAGTTGCGTAGACAATCCAAATAACTTCGTTACATAAGAGAACTATCCAACCCCATACTGTTTTTCGTCCTACGAAGTAGATTCCGCAAACGCCGATAGCTGCAAGAATCCAGGACCAGTACTGATACATTAATTGCCCCTTATGATCGCCATTACCTCAACAAGTATAGCAGTAGCTGACTTAGGAGAACCTCCCCGGTAATACTCGCTTACGTGGGCAATCTCTTTAATAATTTTAAGTCTTAAAGCGGCCTCAGTCTCCGTAGATTGCTTGTTCACCAAATACGAAGTGTTTAGCCTTCTCAATGCCGTACTCGATTTGTTCACGAGACATGTCTCCTATATCTTTTATATTAGTACCTGCGTAGTTAAAGAACCAGCACTCCATACCTGCTTCTTTACATTTAGCAAACATTTCTTTAGAAGCTTTTTCTCCTGCGGCATCAATCCTAGGGTTATCAAAAGCAAAGATCAACTTCTCAGCTTTCCTAAACAAATCAAACTGCGCTTGACTTACAGAAGCGCCGTAGGTTGCTAGCCCGCCTAATTTCAGCTTAGCTGAGCTAAGCTTTACTACATCTAATGGAGACTCAACTATGAGCACAGATGAGTCAATCAAAACGTCAAGACCAAAAAGCGTTAGTGACTTCTGGATTCCTGCTGGCCTGTTGCGGAACGTTCTATTTGTCTGTCCCTTTTCTTGCCAGCCCATAAGCTTTGAACTCTCAGCATTCCTAATTGGAATAATCCAAGCTTCTTGCTTGCGGTCCCATTTAAGTTCGTGGTTAGAAACAGCGCTTCGCGTTAGCTGTCGTGCTTGTAACGCCCAATCAGGTACCTCATCAAATACTGCAAGGCGGGCGTCGCTCATCTCAATTGGACGGGGAGCAGGACCAACATAAGCGTTGCGCATCTCTTCAAGTTGCTTAGCAAGTTCTTCAAAGTCAACTTCGATCTCTTGCTGTAGCCATGCTTTTGCAGCCTCATAGTCAGGGCGATCAAACTTAGTTTTAAGTTCAAGCACATCTGCTATGAGACCAAGCAAAATACCTTTGTATCCACAGGAGAAGCAATGGTGGACACCGGTCTCAGCATTGATTGACCAAGATGGATTGTTATCTTGACGACCAACTCGTTCTAAGTGCATCGGGCATAAACCGATAATCTCTCTGTTGCGTTGAGAGCCATCTACACCCAGACGTAGGAGTACCTTCTCAATATCCCCGTCGCGGTACATCTAAGAAAAATCTCCGATTACACGGTACATAATCTCTGTGTACGTGGATGCGTTTGCAGCAAGATCTTCTGGATGATGAAGTTCTTCAGACTCGTCTTCTTCTGACCAGTTAGATTTCATATAGTTACGCAAGCCCTCTGAGAGACGATCTACAAATTGATCTACAGTCATGTAACCGCGTTCCATAAGCTGCTCATCTGTAGGCATCTCATATTTATTCTTTTTACCCATTTCGATTCTCCCTGTAATCAATTGGTGTTGGTGCTGTAGCAAGTGCGCCACATAAAACGCACTCCATATCTAACATGTACAAAGAGATTTCTCCCTCTTCAAACATTGCTTGAACCTTCCATAAGAAAGAACCACAAATACAAACTTCTATAGGAGCATCTTTATCTCTTAAATCTAAACTCATAGTAATGCTCGTTTCCGTCGTCTTAAGTTCTTCCGGTCTTGAGGAGTTGTACCGCCCCAAACACCGTCCAAACTACTGTCCGACATAGCATACTCTAGGCAAGCAGTAGTCAGCGGACAGCTCTGGCATACAGCCTTTGCCTTGTTCACGCTCAAACGGTGGTTGTAGTCCTCAGGAAAGAACAACTCTGGATCCTCTGACTTACATAATTGAGAGCCATTAAATGGTGCTGATCCCAAATAAAGATCCATACTCTTCAAACTTCCCTTCTTCCCAGTCCCATAAGAGATCACTTGATGCCGGCCCACAGTTACGACTTGCAACGATACGTAGTTCACGGGAAGTATCATCTTCTTCATCTTGCTTTTGTAATCCTAAAATAACATCTGAGTCTTGATAGAAAGATGATGAGTAACCAATTGCATCTGCTGATACTTGGCGCTTCTTCATCTTCCATAACAAAACCTGAGTTGAAATAACAATAGGAATTTTCTTAGACATAGCAAGTTGCTTAAGACCACGAGTTATATTTGTAAGAGCTTGAGGACTGTTCTGCTCCCCAGTGATCTCATCTACCATCAAATACACACCGTCCACAAACACAATGTCTGGACGAAGCTTGTCAATCTTTGCAGCAAGTCCAGTAACAGTCATTGCAGATACTGCGTCTGTTAAGTAGAACTTGTGCATGCCTTCCATATCTTCAAGAACTTTTTGATACCGAGCCTCTTCTTCTTTAGTCAGGGCCCCGCGAATCAGCCGGGAGTGGGCAATGTGGGAACGCATTGCATCGTGTCGATGTTGCTGCTCAATGTTGTTCATCTCAAAAGATTGGAACAAAGGAACGAAGCCATCGTTGTGCACGTTGACTGCAACCTGCAAAGCAAGAACTGACTTACCTGTTTTAGGTGGAGCAATAATTGTAATTAGCTGACCAGGTTGCAAACCAGCGGTTGCTTGATCAATAGTTCTAAAGCCGGTAGCAATACCTAACAAACCGTTTGGACGAGTCTTTACATTTAGATACTCATCAAAGCGTTGAATAGCATTAAGAGTTAGGTCGATGTCGGTTGACTCACGAGAACCTTCATCAAGAAGTTTTGCTACTCCCTGATTCAATACCGCAATAGCAGTGTTGTGATCTCCCGAAGCAATTGCTTCTGACGCATCTTGTACAACCGTAATTGTGCTTTGACGTTTACGGTATTCAATAAGCTGATCTAATAAATAATCAATGTTGTCTTCTACTGCTAACAAACGATATGTAGGAAAATTATCTAGAACAGTAACGCCAGTAGGAACTTCTTGATACTTAGTCCAATGCTGACGGATAAAGCGCCACACTGCTTTGTTCTCATCTACAAAGAACCAGTCGTCGTTAACACCGGCCTCTAGAAGAATAGAGATATCTCGAGTTCGTACAGCGCGGGAGAGGAGCCTTACTTCGTTATCTGCTGCCACTACAAACTCCCTATCGCTAAATACTTACTGCCGTACCTTAGACCCCTAGAGGGTATATCCACAACCCCTTTGAGTTCTGGACGATAGGGAAGTTCTCCCACTAAATCTGCTACTGAGTTATATCTGTTTACGTAATTAAACGGATTGGTACCAAGGTTGTTTAAATCCTCAAGAACTTCTTCCATCTCTTTCTTTGAATAACCAAAGCCAACTAACTCTAATGTGTATCCGTACTTTTCGCCAAAGCGCCAGAACAAAGAAAGAGACTGACGGTTGTAACTGCTCTCTTCTCCAAAGACAGGTATCCCCAGAACTTTCTTGAGAGTGGGGGACCTGTCAAGAATGCAATCTAAAGTTACTACTACTCGGAGAGGAACCTCGTTTGAGATATCCCCACCCTTCATTAGACTACTTCGATTTTTCCGTAGTTGATTAACAGGTTTCTAAAAGCCTCTGGTGATTGAACAGCCAGGTTAGCTTCTAGGACTGGAGCTTTTGTAGAAATGTGTGTTGGGTAGACGCCGTTGTTGTCTGACATCCGCTCACGGACAAAACGAGTGTGCTTGCAAGAACTTCTGTTCTTGAACCCCGAGCAGTTGCAACGAACTTTTAGAGAGTTAGCCTCAATCTCAACTTCGTGCACGCCAGTGTCCGATAAGAACAACTGCGACACTTGCCAACTCTTCACTGAAAACCTCATCATCTTCTTAGATCCTTCCCCGAGTTTACATCAATTGCTATGAAAGCTTCATAGGCAAAGCTAGCCATTGGTGCGCCGTATTGCTCTTCCCACCTAGTAAGAGGTGTATTACTTGTAACAATAGTTGGTAATCCCGAATTAAAACGGGAACGAAGCAGTTCGTCAAACGTGTCTTCTGCCCAACGAGATGAAGCCTTGTGTTCTTTTCCTAAATCGTCTAGAACAAATGTTCGAATGACATTTTCCTTGGGACCGTCTCCATAAATCCCATTGATCATAGTTTCAGTGGCATCGTCAAACTCATCCCACTGAGATTTCTGAATCCGAAGAAACCGTGGATAGTCCATAAACATGGCTGGTCGTCTCAAAGTCAAATCTGGGGAGCCCCAAGTCTCCGCTGACATACCCCTCATAAGCTCCTGGAGGGCCACAGAGGCGAGAGTAGTCTTGCCGTGACCAGGTTTACCTAGGAGCAGTAGACCCTTGCCGCAATTAGGGCTTCCAGCCGCTTGTACAACCTTGCCTGCCTTGACAGATTTAATCCAAGACTGGATCTTGTCAAAGGAAGAATTAGGTGTTAAATCGGAAAACTCCATCCCAATGGTTTTCATCGGGAGATTAGCTGCTCTAATTTGGGCACGGACACTTGGAGTTACATCTTCGAGTTTATACATTAGCTCTCCAATAGTTTCAGCATCTTTTCCTGATGCGCTAGCATATCTTCGTCTAAACCAATCGGTTCGTCAACTCGACTTACCATTCCGTGGATCATTCCGTAATACTTCATAAATCTTTGATACATAGGAAGTCCAAAACCAGGGTCTGAAATAACTCTTGTATCACCAAAGAACATACGCATGCCCTTGAGAATGTGAATACGTTCAACACCCTCACCAACTCGTTTGTTAATCCAAGTAGCAAGCTGTTTTCCAGAAATTTGATTTACTGCGCCACTACCGCCACAGGTAGCAATGTACAAATCGTAGAACTCTGCAACAAGATCTCCAGTAACCCAGTCTTCTTCTGGGACATTGATCCTATTACGGGCTTCTACTTCAACCTTAGTCTTTTTACGTCGAGCTCCCCCGACCTTCAAGGTATTTACTTTCCCAATAGCACCTGAGTCATCCTCGGTGTCCAAAACCTTCTTCTTAGATTTTGGGGGTGTGCTGTCTTCAAACATGTCCCAACCCATTTTAATTCCTTTCTCGGTTTGAGGCGCAGCCTCTATAGATACAGTTACGTTAGTAACTGTATCTATACTCTTAACTCTAGTAGACATATCACTAGTATTAGTATTAGTGACTATACCTCTGTCCATGTATAGAACGCCTGATAATCCGTTGTCGGTGAATTTCAAGTTTGTACGCCATTGACCAGAGTTATCTTGATGCCTTACGGCTTTTATATAACCTTGCAGCTTTAATTCTGCCATAGCATTTCTAATTGCGTCTCGGCCTTCTGGGACAGATGCGGACATTTCTTCCGCAGATAACACACGTCCAACTTCAACGTAATAGGCAAATAAACCTCTAGCACGTAGCGAAAGGTTTGGGTCTGAATATGGTGACTTCATAGTCTCCTCCTTGTCGGAGCAGACTCTATAGCGGAGGTACCCTTCTTGGCAAGCCGCGTTGAATTCTGTCTGGGGTACCTGTTAAAAGGTTCTCAACAACAACTGAGGAGGTTAGTCCTACAAAAGCTGAAGCAAGGACGTAAAAGATTAAATTCCAACCTATAGGCATAAGAACAAAACAAGCCACTGTGCTCATAGAGAGGGCGAGTAAGCCTCTCCATTTGCCTAAGGATATTAATAGTTCTTCTATGGCCGTTAATAGACAGGCCGTGGCCCAAGCTGCTACTAATAGTTCGGTCATGGGCAGAAACCTATCGCCTAAACAAAACCTTGTCAAGATGGAAGACTCGACCAGTTCCAGAAACGGAAGGGGTGCAAGTCACTTGAATTTTTGCAAAACCAATGCTGGTGTTAGCAAAACTAGCTCTTCCAATTATTGCTGTATTTGCTGTATTAGCAAATGTCTGTCCATATGAGAATGTGTTAGGGGTTGCAGCGGTAATAATAATGCTTCCGTTAATAGCGTTATAAGCTGAGTCTCCAATACCTACGTATAGTTCTTCACCAACTGAGAATCCGTGATTTCCTTGAGTAGTTATAGTAACTACGTTAGAGGCTACAGATACGTTAGTTAAGTTAACTGTTTTAGATCCAGGGGCAACTATGTTTAAGTATGCCCAACGATCTCCGCGGTTTAGTACTACGGTGTCTGTTTTTTCTCGTAAGAAGTTGTAAGCTAAGTCGTACCATTTAAGGGTTAACACGTAGGTTCCGTATGCGTCTTCGTTTTCTGGACGAATAGCTACTGAGCTGTAGTATCCCTTTCCAGGTATTACTGACATAAACTCTGTAATAGCCCCAAAAGTTCCTGAACCAGACGCTTTTACTTTTGCGTAGGCGGCGCCTTGGACAAGTGTCTCATCAAAGATGCTTCCTCTAGCAGCAGTTCTAACAAGAGTTGCTGAAACTCCAGACCAGCCGTACGTACTGTTTTCAAACGAACCTGAAGGAACAAGATTATCTTCAACGTCTGGAAAACCAATCAATAATGAGAATGGTTGAACAGACCAAGTAGATCCAGAGGGCATAAAGCTGTTTAGTGTTGAGGTTAATCGTGCTCTTTTTTGTAGGTAACGATTTGCGTAATAACTTTTACCGCTACTCACCATAAGATTATTAGCAACAGATACGGTTTCTGCTGCGTCTGATGGGTTTGTAAATATGGATGTTTGAGCATTTGCTGGATCAATATAGGGAGTTGAAAGTCTTCCGTATTCTGCTTGAATACCGTCTAAGAAAAATACTTTAGTGCCTGAACCCGCGTCAGACAAAGAAACTGTAATAGTAAACTGCGTTTCTGCCGCTACTGCAACTCTTTGAGTTTCAATACGAGTCCAAACGTTTGGAACAGTAATTTTAAAATTACCAGACGTTTGCCCGTTTGTGCTAATTGAGTAAAGGCCTACTGGTCCTTTTATGTAAGTAGATATTACTAAATCTTCTCCACCTAACGCTGCTCCCATAGGTAGTTTTACTACGGTAGACGCGGATCCACCTCCAGAAGCAGAAAGACTTAAAGAGGTAGTTCCGTATTTAAACTCTGAAGTGCTTATAGATAAGGTTGTTCCAGATGTCGCTGTCCACTTATTTGCATTTTCTAAAGTAGAAAGAGAAACTAAATTTACTTGATTTCTACGCTCCCAAAAACAATCACTAGACTTGTAGTACGTGTTAACGTTTGGATCGTTGGGTACTGGAGCACCATTACCCTGGAAGTAATCAATAACCTCTGTTGATTCAGCTAAAATTGCTCCATCAAAATAAAATACATCTCCAGCTACAACGTTGTCTACATAAATAGATACTTTACACAGGGGGTTTCCATAATCTGGAGTAGACACTGCAGATACCGCAGACACTGATACTCGAGTTGCGCTACTAGTTAGTGTCAAAGGTTCGCTGTCTGCGTAATAAGGCTCGGACTTAAAATATCTTCCGTCTACATCAGAAAGTACGTTAGTTTGCTCTTCTTCTGTTTGTGGTGAAGAAAATTCAATTCTTGCTTTAGCTACTTTTGCAACCCCACTTGCGTATATAGCAAAGTTATGTGGGGCTCCCGGAGTTACAGGAATCCAATCAGATATAAGAGCCACTCGTCCGTTAGATAAGGCAGTAAGTTTTGCTACAGTGTTGCCAAAAATAGCTGAGTTTGTAGGTGCTGGGGTTACTTGGATTAACTCGGCGTTAAACGGTTCCCACCCAGTAGTATTTACATCAAAACCTGGATTTGGTATTAAGTTTTCAAGGTCTGTTCTAATGTTTAGTTTAACAAGTCTTGGGTCTTCATATACAAGGGCGGGTAATTTACCACTAACGGTAATTTCACTAACAGGTAGCTCTCTAAATTGAAGCATATCTATTACGTACTTATCTGCTCCAGCAGTAGGGGTAATAATTAGTGTTGGTTTAGCGTATACAGCGTTGCTTGGAGCAACTAATCCGTCCTCTACTCCAGAAGAAGCAGATTTAAATTCTGACCAGTAACCGGTAGTAGCAGTTAAAGTTGGTCCAGAAACGCTTGTAGAAATAGAAACGCCCGCAGCATCAAACCATTGAATTTTTGCTACTGCACTAAACGTAGTTGTTATAGCTCTGATAAATCCTTTAAACATATACCTAGAGTTAGCTTTTACTGGAATCCCATACAGTACTGCGCTAGAGGTAGCTGAAGGACAGCGCAAAGTAATATCGCTGGTGCTTGTAGCGGTTACTACCCCTAAAGAAATTTGACGTAGCGGGTAGTCTCTATTAAATAGAACAGGTGTTGGAGGAGTTAACCCAACTCCCAAAGTAGATAGGGTGTTTGCGTAGGTACATACTGCAACAGTTCCGTTAGTTGCTGCCCAACGCCCAACAGATTCTTCAAATGAAGAATCGTTATAGTCTAAAAATAAGTTGTTTCCATATGAAATTCCGCTATCCCAGTGGGTTAAGGCGGTGGTGTAAGTTGTTATACCTGCACTAGTTCCTTTAGCAGAGTTTACAAAGTTTCCAGTTTTATACAAAGATCTGTGGTAAGTGTCGCCAAGAGCAGGCTCATAAATAAACCCTAGATCAGTAATTTTATTCTTTAATAGATTAGAGGGAATTTTATACGCGTCAAAAGAGTTATATAAGAGCTCAGCTTGAGCTTTTATCTTGTCATACTCGAAACCGTAAGCATCAAGAACTTCGGTTAATTCATTTTCGTCGTACTCACCAGTTGCATCTCCAATGCCTGCAACTTGATTTAGCCAAGCTGCTGGAAGCCAATTTTTAAAGTATCTTTGAGTTCTGTTTTGAATAATTGTGTTTACTTTAGAGGTTCCACAATTAATCCAACCACTTAAAGTACTAAAAATCCAAAGAGTGTAGGTAACTTCTCTATTTGCTTGAGAAAGATCAGAGGCAGTATCTATGTAACTTGTTAAGTAAGCTCCAGTACTGCCTGATTCAATGACTTCTCCTGAATAAGCCCCATCTGGAGTACCAGTAAAAGTTTTTGTTAGGCGCCAATGAGTAAGGGTTTCTCCTAAAGCAATAGATGCAGGGTTTGCGGTAACTGCTTTCCAACGAAGAGAGATTACGCCATAATCGTACGCCCAAGCAGTAATTTGGGAAGAGTAATAGAGACGATCAGCATCGCTCTGTCCGTATTTAAAACTGGGATCGCCATAAATCCCAAATGCATATTTTGCCATATTTTGCCCCTGTTAAGTTACATGCCAGCTAGTAAGAATGGATTAAATCTGTTTCCTTTTGCGATTGTTTCAATAGCTGTTAAAACTGTGGTTAAAGAAGTGTAGGCGGCGCCCCCAACGTATAGGACTTCTGAGGTACCTACTTTTGGTAGTCCATCAAAATCTACATTAAATCGAAGAGTGTTTGCGGCATTTCTTGTTTCTACAAGGTTTGTTGTTCCGGCAGTTGTTTTAGCAGTAAGGCCAACTATGCCAGAAGCAGGAGAAATAACATCTCCAGATTTTTTAAAATAAGGCGCAGCAGCTACTCCAGTAACTAGGCCAGCTTCAATGTTAGCTAGTCGAAGAGACAGAGATGCCCAAGTACCTGTTTGAACAAAAGTACCTAAATAGCTAGAAGATAGAAGAGTGGTACCTAGAGAGACTTCTAGAGCACGTGTTTCGTCTTGAAGGACGTTTACGTGGTCAGCAAATACTGTATCTACAAGGTCTACCTTTGGGGTAAAAGACCGAATCGACGAAGGATACTGTGCAGCCATTTCTCACCTATTCTATTCTCTTGGGTTATTCTCTAAGACTTTAGATCTGCTGTCATGACAAACCGCCAGTTACGTTAATAATTAAGTTTGCAGTCTGCAATACTGGTATTTGACCACTAGTTAATTGGACACCTGCTGTAGAAGCTGAGCTTGAGTTGTCAGTGTTTAACTTAGCAATTACTAAAGATGCAACACCTTCTACACCCGCAGCTTTAGCCATAACTGCTGAATAAGCAACAAGTTGTCCAAATCCAACACTTTCGTAAGCAAACAAACCACCTGGGTTTAAAAACACGTCTCTAATGTCTTGTTCAATGTCTACGTTGTTATACGATGGGTTTGCGGTAACTGTTAAAGTTACGTAAAAATCTACATATGAAGGTGGTTGAACCGTGACAGTAGTTCCTACAGGTATTTTGTCAACTAAGTACGTTGATACGGCAGTTGATACGTCAGTCCAATTTAATGTAGGAGAGCCGCTAACAATTCCAGGAGTTACTGAGTCATCATTCTGACTTTGTAAATAAAGGGTTACGGCGCTATACACCGCGGCCACAGCTTTTGTTCTTCCAACTCCAGGCACTTGCGAAGCTAGTGCAGAGTAGTCAGCAGTAGTTACAGCCCTACGACGAGTAGTAATGGCGTTTTTAACTTTTGAACGTATTTGGTCATTGTCGTCTCCGTCTGCTCCACCAAAAGCAGCTGAAGGGTTAGAAACAGCTAAGTACCCAATTGCTTCGGGAACAATGTTTCCAGGAATAAAAGTAACTTCTTCAACAGTTCCTGAGTTTAGGTTTCCAGCTGCGCCAGCACTAATTCTATACAAAGCACTAATTACTTGGTTTGCTGGTGGTATAGCTCCATTAATCCCATCACCAAACTCTAAAGAAACATTTCCGTCTTCATCTACGTTTGTTGTAAAAACTAGTTGATTTGGTCCAGCTTCAGTCAAAGAGTCCACATAATTCCATGGAGTAAACGCAACCCCTTGTCCAACATAAACAACGACTGATTTATCAACAATGTTAACATCAATTAAATCTATAATTTGTTGAGCTGTTCCATCAGAAACGCCTAGGTTTACAGGCAACGGCTTATTTGTAGTTGGGCTAATTAAGTCAGGACGATCTGTGTTAACTGTTTTTCCTTCTTGACAGGCTAGAGTTACAGTATCTCCGGCAGCTAACTGTGTAGCACTTTGAGTAGTTTCAAAGTAAACTTCTGTAAAATCTCCGTAAAGCAAGGTTGCAAGCACTTGTGTTCCTACAGGAATATCAATTGCTTCATCACTAATATTTTCAAATACTACGTTTAGGCGAGCAGGGGTAGGTCCAGAAACCCTGTACCCATACAATTTACCAAGATCAATTAGGGTTTTTCTACGGGCAGCGGTATCTACGGTAAGCTCATTTGCTACTCGATCGATGTAATAAGACATGATGTCGCCCATATAAGCAAAAGACTCTAGAAGAGTTGTACCTAGGTCGCTTGGGTCATCAGCAGCCCAAGCGTAGTTCGTTCTAACATTTACTAGGCTTGTTAGGTCTTCTAACAGAGCTTGATAGTCTCTAGACGTATAGTCTATTTGTGAGGGTACTTCATTAGCCATTTTTCATCACCTCGTGGTAGTCGCGTCTGGATTTAAAGTAGTGCTTACAATAGTAATACTGTCTTCAATAAAGTCAGGTAAAGTTACGTTAAGTTCTACTGTAACTGCACCGGTATCTAAAAACCCAATTATGTTAATATTATTAACAGTTAGGTTTGGGATCCATTTAGAAATTGCTGAACGAATTGCATCATTAATTGCTTTTTCAACATTTCCTTGGTTTTCAAACATAGCTATTGCAACATTTGTGCCATAACTAGGGCGCATAGGTCGTTCACCTACAGCGGTAGACAGTAAGGTTAGAACTTTATCTTGATAAATTTTTCTTTGATCAGTTGTACTGGTTGTTTTACCAAATGGATCTAAGGTAAAAGGAAAAGAGATTGCTTTCATCCTTGTACTCCTATCCATACTGGCTCTTCAAGTAATCCCGCAACAAACATAATCCACACGCGTTGGCCTTTATTTGGCACATACCGGTGTGGCGTGTGTTCGTCCGTGTCGGTCGCGTCGTTAAACATTGCTGTTTTAGCGTCTGAACCATTCCACTTTTTTATGGCGTTTACCACAATTTTATGGGGGTGTTTAAGGGTACCAGCACCCCCTTTTGCCACAACGGTTAACGCCGGAATAGTCTCAGTATCGCCTCTAGAGTCAGTTACCGAGATAGAGGTAGTAGTTAAGAGTGCAGCAATTTGAGCAGCCGTATGCTCTTGATGGTCAGGGTGGTTTGCGTTATAGGTAATAGGCAAGACGGCTCTAGCCCAATCAGTAACCTCTTGACCGGTAACTGTAACTTGAACTTTGATTCTTCCCTTTTTTAGTGGGTCGTTAATTTCTTTAACTGTGCCCTCGTAGATCCCAAAAAATCTTGTTCTTCCTTGAGGATCCTGCATGTAGTCAGCGTCGGTAATCATTTAGCCTTCCAAGTCACTTGTCTAGTTACTTGTGAAAAATCGGGTACTTCATTTTTGTATATATTAGGGGAATAGGAGGTAGCAAGAGTTCTGGCATTAGCGCCTGGAATATTCTTAACTGACTTGGTTTTTTTTACCCCAAGGCTAGTCTTTCCATTGTTTACCCCAATAGGGTAGCTGTTTAATTTAGATCCTTTTGGCTTCAAAGACTGCTTTGATAACTCAGCTTCAAAATCTCTTTTTCCTGGTTTTTTTCCAACAGAAGGGTCAGCTCCACCCAAGGAGTCAGTTCCAACTAATACTTCCATTTGATAAGTATAGCTTCCTCCGCCAAATAAATGAGTCACTGCCAGTACGGTCCAATACCCAGACATATTTTGATCTAGGTTGTCTAAGTAAATAGACTCCCCAACGTTTACGTTGGCATCTCCCATCAAAATGGCAACGCCTCGGTAGTTATATCTATTGGCTTCTGCCAAGTCCTGAGCAATAAATTTTGCGTCTGATACGGTCTTAGCTACTTCAAAAGGCAAATGCTTTACAAATTTTGCTTTTTGTGAGGTTTTACTGTGAGGGCTATTTGTCATTTCTTTAAAAATTTCTTATTAGGGGTTACAACGCCTTTAGTCTTCTTTTTAGCAGGTTGAATTTTATGCTTAGTTGCAATAGTCTTATTGTTAGTTGAGTGTAAGCCGCCCACTACCCTATCTACAGTAGCTCCAGCCATATCTGGGGCTTCATCAGATATTTCAGGAGTAAACTCTACAATCGTTCCCATAGAGGCAATAGTACGAACATTAGCTGCGTTTTCTTTAAAAAAGTAAGGTGCTCTAGCAGCACTAGCTGAGCTTAGTTTGTCTTTTGACATAAAATAGACAGTAGTACCAGTAATTTTTAATCCAAAGCCAGTTTGTTTAGCTAATCTTCTTAATAATTGCCAATCACTTTGCCCAGCTTGAGAAATACTTGCAAATACTCTTGGATGACGTTGAGTAACTGCTTTTAGTCCGTATTGCTTACAGACTTTTTCAACAATTTGATCTGCAGTTACTTTTTTGTAGATCTTTTGACGAGTTGTTTTTAAAAGATAAGTTGCAGAAATACATACGATTGTCGTGGTATTTTCAGCTACAGTAGAGGGAATTATTTTGTGTACGTAACCTACCCAAGTTTTTGTAGACCCTGCCCCAGAGTAATCAAACTTGACTGGATCTCCTGAACCAACAAAATTTAAAGTTTCTTCTATTTTTCCGGCGTATTTTATAGTAAGAACGTCATGAGAGTTAAATTGTTGGTCTAATCTAGCTGTTAAAAAAACTAAACCAAAAGAAGGGCTTAAAGGAAAAGTCACGTTTCTAGTAGGAAAACGCTCTAAAGGCGTTTTAACTAAGTTTTTTTTAGACAGAGCTGTAGCCACGTTATCCCCTAGGAACTCTAATAATAGTTCCAGGCTCTATTTCTAAAGCATCTGGAAGACCTGGATTTATGTCTAGTATCTGCCACCACAGAGTAGAGTCTCTTAAGTAAACTGCAGCTAAATAATCTAACCTATCTCCATCTACCCAAGTGTAATCAATATATGTAATTACTCTAGATTCTGGAAATGCTCTATATACCGTCCAAGCGTAAGCCCCGGTGGTTTTGTTCTTTATTTGCTGGGCATCCCCATCGTCGTAACGAGAGTCTCTATATACGGCCATTACCTATCCCTCCCAGCCATTCCAAAATTAGTTAAAACCCCTTGGCTAGTAAGAACAGTACTAATTTTATTAATGCTTTCAGCTTGCTTAAATTTGCTGAATTGTCCACTTACAAGATCTGGAAGACGTTGTAACCCTATTTGAACTACCGTTCTGATAGGAATCATATCTCTAGTAAACATACTATGTTCTATATTAATGCTTTCTAGGATTACCTTATATCGTTGTCTTTCAGAAATTTTAAATATAAATGGTATCTGAGTCATGTAGCCCATGTTTGCACTGAGTAGTTCTAACCCATCTTTAGGAGATTCACCCATTAAAATTACTTTTTGAGGGTTTCCGTTTACTACTCTGTATAGGTATTCAAGATCATATTCAGTTCCACGGTGTAATATGCCCGCGCATTGCTCGGCATCCATTGTAACTGGGTAGGCTGCTTGCGTTAGTGAGCCTCCGCCGTTTTTCTTCCACTGTTTCATAGTAGCCATATCAGCTACCCTATCTAATAGGATATTTACGCTAATAGTTCCACCAATACCGTCAGCTACTAGTACAGCTCCGTTTTCATTTGGACGCGTCCAATCAACTTTGTTGTTTGAACTCATGTTAATGCTTATGTAACTTGGGTTGAACAAAAATCTAAATCCCCAAAGTTTGTCTAAATTAGCTGCATTACTAGTAGCAAACTCAGCTTGTTTTTTATCTGGCAAATCAAGTATTTCTGGGTCTACGTAAAAAGATGCTAGTTGATCGTATTTATTTGCATTTTCGTACTCAATAAAATCGTCTCTACTATCTACTCTTGCAGAAAAATGTCGAGTAGATAGGTGTGGGTAGGGGTTAAAGTTTTGAGCTTTTTTTACAGAAGGTGGTGTAGGTCCAGGACCAGGACCAGGGTTATTTCCTCCCCCACCGCTATTACCAAGGGCACAGTTTTTAGCTGCGGATAGCAAAGCTTTAGCTTTTTGCCAACCGCTTCCTTTTTTAGTAAAGTCGTAATTAAATTCTCTTTTATTATTTAATTTATCTTCTCGTATAAAGTTACCAAGTTCATTGTAGTACTTAACAGTAACTGTTACTTCCCACTTAGGGCCTAAATTCTTTTTTGTTTCGTCTGCATTTCGGTTTACTTGTACGGCGTTGTGCAACCACATACGGGCCCACTCTCGTTTACAAGAATTCCACTCATACTGAGGTTCTTGACCAAAACTAAGTCCGCCGTCTGTACGGCTTACGCTATCAGGTACTCCTGGAGGAGTAGCTTTTTTGCTAAAAATAGCTGAGGGAATAGTTGAACTTGTTTGAATTTTTACATCTGCCCATATACCGTTAACTTGAACTTGAGCGGTAAATTTAGGTGAGGCAGTTCCATTTGTACCTTTAGGGGTTAAAGTAAAATCGTAGTACTTATCTTGAATTGTTCTAATGCCGTCTACATCAGCAAATGCTTTTACTGTTTCTTTAAAAGTAGCAAACGGCCCTGTTCCAAGAACCCTAGATTTTACAGTGCCGTCACCAGATATGGCTACTCCACCATCTGGGATAACAGTAGTGTTTTTATATATAGTTATTCTGTAAATAACTCTAGAGTCAATCATTACTGTTTTACTTTTGGTAAACCTTACCCCATAAATGGATGGAGCAGTATCTTGATCGGTGCTGTACTTATTAATTTCGTAAGCTTCGACGGTGTAAAAATACCCGGAAGGTGCGTCTGGCATTAGTTACTCCCTATCGCTGCAATGTCTTTGTCTGCGGCTATTGCCTTTTTAAACTTATCAAGCATTACAAGAACTTCATTATCTCCTGCTTTAGCAATGTTAACAGTCATACTTACGTTAATAGAGCTAGCTGATCCCCCGCTACTGTTGTTTCTAATACGGTCTGCTTGACCCTTATTAAGAACCATTTCACCGTCGTGCAAATAAGCAAGTCCTTCTTTAGTTGAGTCAGCACCATAAAAGTGTCCTGGAATACCTGCTGCTTTAGAAGCTGCTTCAGCATCATCTAAGAACTGTGAGAAAGCGCCGTTACTATACGCAGACCAAGCTTTCCAATTTTTACCTTCGTTAGAAATATTCCACGCTGCTTTAACGTTAAAGGATGGATCAAACAAACGCTTGCCATCTCTCCACTGCCCGGACTCACCAAACTTTTTAGGGTCTTTAAGACTTCTAATTTGAAAGACACCCATACTTGGACCGTAGGTTTTGTTAGTAATTTTTTCATCGCCAACAGCCTTACTACGACCACCGGATTCAGCTAACGCTACTGCAAAAGCTGTTTGAAGAGCCTTTCCTCTAAAACCTTGAGCATGAAGAGCCTTTAGCAATCCCTTACGAGAACCAAAAGCCATTCCGCCAGTGTCTCCAGAAGCAGAGGTCATTTGATTGTCGCCCATTAAACCATCTAATACAGACGAGCCTTGTCCTTTACTTTTAGCCCAGTCTACGGCGCCAGAATCAGAGACATCTCCGTATGAAAGTGGTCCGCCCTGTTGAATCATTGCTAAAAGTTGACCGCCCGCGTACATAGTTCCTTTAGGAGTATCCCCTCCCAACACAAACTGTGACAAGTCACCAGCATCAGGAGCATTGCTTGCTTTGTCGTTTTTAAATAACCCAGAAACGCTTGACTTAATTTTTCCAAAAATACTCTTAGGATCTACTGATTGCTTGCTTGTTTTATCTTTACGTACTTCAAAGTGAAGGTGGGGTCCGGTAGAAGAACCTGAGCCTGGAGCGCCCTTCTTACCGCCAGAGTAAGCAATAAGACTTCCTTGGGTAACTTTTTGTCCAACCTTTACTACCGCACGACTTAAGTGTGCGTAGTAGGTATAAAAACCTTCATGCTTAATTACAATGTACAGACCAAAACTTCTTGAAGAATTTGGTTGAGTTGTTACTTGATCTACAACACCATCTGCTGCTGCAAGTACAGGGCTACCAACTGGCATGGCATAGTCAATGCCTCCGTGGTGATGTCTTTCCTTAGGATTATTTGGGTTGCTTCTCCAACCAAAAGCAGAAGAAATATGCTTTGAATTTGGAGCGGGGTTAATACCTACAGTTTGTGATCCCCCAGCACTTGCGGGACCAGAGCTTTCTCCTCCACCCTTACCTAAAAGTTGACCAATTGCGTTTGAACCGCCACCAACTAACGCACCAATTAAACCTGTTACTAATGCTCCAGGGCCGGTTCCAGCTCCCAGAAGGGCTCCAGCACCTCCACCTACAGCAGCACTTGAAAACATTGACTTAAAATCAAATCCTTTTTTAGCTTTTGCAGTTTGATATCCGCCGTAAGCAGAAAGAGCAGCTCCTAAAATAGGCACTGGTTTTGCTAATGAAGCAAACTTACCAAATTTACTTGCAACTCCTGCAGCACCTGCTGCTGTTCCGGCTGCACCTGCAGCGCCTGCTGCACCAGCTGTTGCTGCCGTGCCTGCTGCGCCTGCTGCTCCTAGAGCGGGAGCAATAAGTTTTCCTCCGCCACCAAGTGCCATACGCATCATAAGCATGTTTGAAAGTGCACCTGCGGCACCAGACATAGTTGCTCCTGCGCCACCTGCTTGCGGAAGAGTCTGTAATATTCCTTTGAGAGATGCTAGGCCGTTTACTACGCCAGGCAAGGTTTCAGCTATAGCAGCAAAACCGTTATTAACTGCAGCGGCTGCTCCAAGGGCTCCTTGATATCCGCCAACTAATCCTTTTTCTGTTCCTTCTAAAAGACGATTCTGTGAGCTTTGGAAATTAAAGTTACTCTCTTGAACTCCACCTTTAACGCCCATAGTTCCAAGCATGCCTTTAGCACTGCCCATTTGCTTTGCAGTAAGTGGCTTGTTGTTTTTAAATCTAGCCATAAGTCCGCTGGCATATAAATTAAATAGGCTGGGGTCTCCGCCAGCAATAGTCATAATTGTCTGGTACTCAACGCTGTTTGGGCTAAACATTACCTCAGGATTTTTAGGTGTCTTTCCTCGGTATATTTTTGAATACAGCTCGTTAATAATTTCGTTAGGGGGTCTTAGGTTTCCTTCGCGGTCACGCAGTCTAATTCCTAGGCGCAACATGTTCATTCCGTTTTGGCTAGCGTAAGATCCCGCTGCTTGTTCGTTGCTCATACCACTGACGGCACTCATGCCACCAAGCTGGCTCATAATTCTTTGTGTGCTTACTGATTGTGCACCGTAACCACCTTGAGACAATACCTGTCCCATAGCCATAGTTGGACCCATAGAGCTAGTTGCGTTTCCACGACCAACCATAGAGTTTGCGGAGCTAATTACTCCTCGAGCACCCATGCGGCCAGAACTGTACATGGCAACGCCTTCAGCGCTAAGTCTTTGTGTTACAGCTGTCATGGTGTTAGGCATAATGCCCATAGCACCTGCACCTATTGCTGCTACTCCTAAGCCAACCTTTGAAGCGGTTGACATTCCGCCGCCGCCTCTATCAGGCAGTTGAGCAAGGCTGGAGCCCATGGTGCTAGTAGGTTTTCCACTAGCCGACGCTTGAGCTTCAGCAGTTGCTTCAGCATGTTTTTTTATCTTTTCGTAACTTTTTTCTATATTAGTTACGGTTTTAAGCATGTTAAGCAGACCTTTATTACCGGTCTCAGTTAACTTTTCGACACTCTTTTGACCGGTGAAAGCTTCATCTCCACCGGTGCCTAAGTTTCCTCTTGCCTCTGCCAAGTTATCTCACCGCCTTAGGTCTTGTTATAGCTTTAGATAAAAATATTAATCGTTCTCGTACGGTAAGACTTCTTAAATCTTGTAACGACCAACCCGGGTAATACTGAGCTAGAAGATCATAAGAATCAATTACGTCTTGGTATGTTATTTCATTGACGAAACAACTCTGCCAGTGTTAGTGGCAGGCTTACCTCCTGGCCGCAATTTTTGCAAGCCTTTTTAATTTCGCTTAGTTGTGGTCCAGGATTACGCTTTGCAATCTCTTCTAGCAGGGTCCTACGATCAGTAATTCCCAGATTTCTAATCCGACTAGCGTCTAGAACTGGCTGATCACCAATCTCTACTACACAAGAAGTCAATAGCAAAGTATCAAGCTCTGCAGAGTTCTTATCGGTAGCATTAATGATCTTTGTTTGAACTTCCCCGCTAGGTAGGTTTACCTTTGCAAGGCCTGCTTTAAGCTCTACTGTAAATCTACGATCATTAATAGGATCATCTAGTTCTTTGGTCTCTACATCTTCATCTAGATCAACTTTAAAGACTTGAAGTTCAGGGCATTTGTCGCATACAGTAGATAGCTCTACTTCTGATCCAAATGTTGCTTTTCTAATTGCTAGTAACAGAGCTTCTCTGTCTCCGGCAAGTAAAACTCCTAAGATAGCCTTAGTAATTGGTTGTCCCCCAACGGAGACTGTTCCTCGTTCTAAGATAGATAAAAGAGCTTTGCCTGGATCAGAGATCTTTGCAATGGCTTCCTCATCGGCGCCAGTGAGTTCTCTAACTTCAGCGGTTCTGTGCACAGTTCCTTCAAACGGTTCAATAAAACCCGCCGGAAGCTTAACCTCTGCCTCAGGTAGTGATGGGATGTTAACTACTGGTATAGATCCCATCACTTCCTGATTGACAAGGTTGTTTACATCTTCTAACAGTTTGTTAGCCATAGCCGGACTTTCTGCGGCTTTAATAGTTGTAGACATGTTATATTCCTTTTCTTAGATTATTAGAACTCTTTTGCTGATCCTGCAGTTGTCAATGCTTGAGCGTACTTAGCATCCCAACCTTCGTGAACAAGAGTCATTTCTTCGACCATCAAGCTATTTCCACCAGCATCTAGGTTGCTGTATGAAAGGTTTGTAATCCAAGCATTGTATACCCGGAAACGAATAGCTACGTGAGGTGATGCTGAGTTTACTCCAGAAAGAGTTGCACTCTCACCAGGTAAGCCAGCAGGGTTTGGATGACTTAGAACTTGTAGTTCCAAATCGCAACGGAAATCCGCTCCAATACCCGCTTTAGCTCCTGAGCTAATTAGTGAGAATAGGCGCTTCATCCAATCAAGTTGTGAAGAATCTCCCAACATTACGCCTTTGCTAAGGGTAATTGGACTAAACGAAGTTTGTCCGGGTAGCTGGTGAACAGTGGTGTTGTATCCACCTTCACGGTATTGGATTGCTTCAGTAGAGACGGTTAGGCCTGATACTGAGGTAAATCCCATTTGAGCATTAAACGCAAACTTTGGGGTTGCGGTATCAGCTGTTGGTAAAAAGTTTACTAAGAACCGAAAGTTACGAACTGGATCGGTTGTTAAAGAACTTAGTACGTTAGTAAAAGCTAGTCTATCTGCCATGATTTATCCCTTGTCCTTACTACGCCGAAGCGCTTCCGGTGATCTGCCCAATGCTGATCACTACGAATTCTGCAGGATATTCAACAGCCACACCAACTTCGATGTTTACTCGACCATTTAAAATATCTGTAGGTGTATTGTTTGTAGCGTCACATCTTACGTAGTACGCCTGCTCTGGAGATGCACCGCGTAGGCCACCCTGTGACCAGTAATTACGAAGGAAGTTTCCAATCGCAGTACGAAGTTGATTCCAAAGAATTTCGCTGTTGTTCTCAAATACCGCAAAACTGCTACGGTCGGTGATTTCTTTCTTCAAGAAAATCATTGAACGACGTACGTTGATGTAGCGTTCTCCGGTTGAGTTGTTGAGTGTGCGACCACCCATGATTACAATACCGCCACCAGGAACGTTACGAATAGCGTTTACTGGCTTTGATGCTGCATTGAGGTTATCTAGTTCTGTATTTGTTAGGCTGCGCTCTAGAGCAACTGCGCTGTTAATTTTTGTACCAAAACCTGCTGGGGTCTTGAATACTCCACGTGAAGCGTCTGTTTCTAGATACTTACCTGCTGCAATTGCTGCTGGTCCAACTACGCGAGTAGCACCTGGTGCTGACTTTAGTAGATCTGGGATTACTACCCATGGGAAGTAGATTGCTGCGTTTCCGCCATCTACCGCTCCGCAACCATCGATTGCGTAAGTAATAGCTTCTGCTGATGTACTTCCTGCTGGTGGATCGATTAGCGCAAATACATCGCCACGAGCATCTGCATAAGCAGTAACATCGTTATCCAAAAGAACCTTAGCTGCACGAGCTCCAGTTTCACCGCCTGATGCAAAAGCATAAGATGCGTCTGCGTTAATCATAATCATTGGGTTAGTAATTGGATCAAATGTTGCTAGAGCAGTTTGGTAGCTAGCACGTGTAGGTGCTGATCCGTCTGCTCCTGAGGCAAATGTCTTGACTCCGGCAACTTCTGGCATGTTAGCTGGGGCTGCTGTACCTGAGGTTAGGTTAGTAAGTGTTACGTAATATGAAGCTGAGTTTACGTAAGCCACGCAATAGCGGCTGTTTGTTGTAGACATGCTTAGATCAGTAAACTGTTCTAGGATGCCATTTGCATCTGAAATAATCAGATTAAATGTAGTTGTAGAAGCGGCTGTAACTTCTGCTGTTAATGCGTTGCCCCAAGCACCAGCACTCTTTGCTGTTACTCGAAGTGTACTAAGTGGGGTACCTGCACGGTCACGAAGAGTTACTGATGCTGCTGTAGCACCTGAACCTACTACGCGCTTAATGTAAGCACTACGTCCGCCATTTGCAAAAAACGAATAGATCGACCAGGTAGCTGGGTAGCTATCTGAAAGGCTTCCAAAAGTTTTTCCAAAGTCGTACCAGCTTTGAATTAGAACTGGTTCTGCTGTAGGTCCTTGTGCAAATGCACCGAGGAACGCTCCACGAGCCTGTCCGTTATCTGCTAGCGCAACTAGTTGTGGCAGAGGTACTTCATTGATGAAGACTCCTGGTCTGCTGTAACTTGCCATTCTTTACTCCTTAGGGTTGATTTGTTTTCTCGGGGTGCCTATTTATATGTTTATTGTTTCAAACGGGATGTCTTGGCTTGTGAGCGATATTAGAGGAGGTGTTTGTACTGGATACTTCTGAGAAATAGCGCTAGGCAAAATTTCAGCACTAATGCGTATGTTGTACACATTAGAGAAAAGTCGCTTACCGTTTTGATCAGTAGTATCTTTTTTTGACATTCCTAAAAATTCAACACGTCTAAGAGTGTTGTCTTCTGGAACACTAAGGCGGCCAGATCGCATTGGTATGCGTTGACCAGACAGCATCGCTGCCATAATTGCACGATCATGTCTAGGCTGACGTGCATAAGTAGTAATCTGATAATCAAGATTTACTGGAATAGGGAATTCTGTTGTGTACTGTTTTGATCCTGCACCGCTTGAAAGCGTTGTACCTTTATCTACACCTTCTGGGTAGTAAGGCATACTTATAATGCCGCGGTGAGCTCGTTCAAAGTCTTCAGAGTAACCAATGAAGTCAAGAGTGATGTATGGATACACTTGATCTCTAATTTCCATATCAGGTTGTCCATACCAAACGCCTACGGGACGTTGAGCATTTGCACTGTCAGATACAACAATTCCTTGTAGAGCCGCTTTTAAGGCTTTATCTTCATTAAGAATAATAGGCATTAGATCAACCCCTGCACTCTAAGGCTTTTTGACAAGCCTGTAGCAAAGCTATCTTGATCAATAAAGTTAGTTAGAAAGTTCCTAAGCACAGCGGATGGAGGGGTATCTTGATCCCCATACTCTAGAAAATTGATTTTGGCTGAAAGATGTGGTGGGTAATAGACGACGTACTCACCGTCTTTGTGAACAACAGACATCTGACTTACTACATCATCAGGCCACTTGTTTAGAAGGCACCAAGTTTTAAGGCGCTGTGTAGTGATACGAGAGTCTTCTATTTCTGCCGCAGAGACCGAGCTAGTTATAAGGTCTGATAGCTTCACTTACGGCCCGCGATTACTTTAGCAGTTAGACTTCCTGCAATCCATCCGGCTACCATCGAGCCAGCATGAAATTTGTCTAAGCCAAGTACACCGCGTACGAATTGCTCTCGGTCGGCATCGCTCTCTTCGCGTGCCAAACGGTCAAGTAAGTAAATCATCAGAATCCTCCAAAAGAAGATGCGGGGTCAAGCTGCAGGGTTCCGGATTACTCCGGCGTCAAGAACAAGAGTAAATGAAAAAGCCCCCTTTCGGGGGCTAATCATTTATTTCTTTTTAAGAGTATTACATACCCTTTTTGCGGACCATTGACTTCTTCTTAGTCATTGGGCGGGCATTTGGGTCTGCCTTCTTCTTGTTACGGAGCATCTTAAAGTCTGCCCCATCGATCTTCTTAGGATTGCCAGCTGTAGCAGCTAGCTTCTTTTGCTTATCTGACATTGCCATTAGGTTTCCTTAGTTAAAGTGTTCTGGGCGGGAAGGGGTTACTTCTTCAGGTACGTTGTCACAAAGACAGGCATACCTATTAATTTCCGGTATACGATTGGTGTTTTCGCACTTATCACACGGTTCGTCTCTAAAAATAGTCTTGTGCACTATTTTTTCTCCTTTTTTTTCTTAGGGGCTTTTTTCTTATCAAACTTCTTATTTGCAGCGGTCAAAGTCTTCATGCCGTGCTTGTTCTTAGGCATGCCGCAGCCACAGGTAGCGCACATTACTTCTTTTTTGCCTTACATGATTTACAGGTACCACAAGTACAGGCCTTAGCCTTAGGCTTGCCCTTACCAAATCCTGGCTGACCTTTTTTCTTACCACATCCACATGCTGCGCACATTATTTCTTACCTTTCTTAGGTTTAGCTACTTTGTCTTTTCCTTTACCTTCAGGTACACAGTTTGGCACCTTCTGGCCATTCTTGGTCTTCATACCTACTTGAACGTAACCTTTCCAACAAGGATCAGCCATTATTTTCCTCCTTCATGAGGGTTCTTTCGGTGCCAAGCACGGGTTGCTCGTTCCCCCGCTTTGATTGTCTTAGCACCTGCTTTTTTAGTAAGGTTAATCTTATCGTACTTTCCAGCTTTGGCTTTAGCCTCATGGTCAACAATTACGTCTCCCTTTTTATTCTTCTTTACGGTGTGCTTGGCCCCACCGACTTTAATTGTTCTAGCCATCCTAGCCTCCGTTGTTAAATGGGTTGTAGTTTGAGTACTCTAAGAATTGAGGGTCGTTGACCAACTCTTCCGGATTTACCTGGTTTAAGTCCATACTGATGAAAGTGAAGTCCTCTCCCATTAACCCTCTAGGGAGGAATTTAGCTGGGGACCAAACGGTGTTTCTAAATACTATGCGATCTCTTAAAAATCTATCTGGGTCGCTGCTAAAGTAGTCATCATCAGTTGTGGTGCTACCAAAATATGAGTTTCTCTTTTTAGATACGTCTCCCCGAATAACATCTATGTTAAAGGTAAGGCGTAGCTGATCTACGGTGTAAAGACCTCTGTCATTGCGTTGCATAACGCCTTGCTCAAGCTTGGCAGAGATAACCGGAAGGGTAGATTCTTTCTTCCATCTACGACCTACAGTAGAGGAACCCACATCGTAAATAGGGTCCACTTGACTAGCCACGGAATCCCAAGCCCACCAGTCTACGGACATACCAACGGTACGCACCATATCTTTGGTTACGCCTAATTTAATAGACTCTTTTTCAGAGGCTATAGTGAATCTGCCTTGTACTTGGTCTCCACGCATTCTTACATTTTAAGGCTGAATGAAGAAAAAGAAAGCGTTAGCCAGTACGTTATTAAATGGGTCTGGGAACTCTGAGCGTACAAACTCTTGGTCAGCCGCAAAGAATAGACCTTCGTTCTCTACCCCCTCAAAGGATTCCCCACCTACTGTGGTTTCCCAACCCAGGTGTTGATATGCAACTAGGCTTATTACGTAGTCTGCGTCATCTGTAAATTTTTTAGGGGTTTGTGTTGGTTGAGGACCAGCATAGATATCTAAGTGCTGCCAGTTAGGGATTAACGCAGGGTTATTAAACATTTGCCTAGCTACGGGCAAAAGCTTTTCGTGAAGCATGCGAAGCTCAGGTGTATCTTTTAGTTGCAAGACTCCGTAGCCAGACTCATGAGGCGGTCTAGCTTTCTTTAAAGCTTCGTGGTGCTCTAAGGCGTATTTTTGCAGGTACTCAAAGTCTCGTTCTGAAAAAAGGTCTTGTATAACCTTATTCACTTTCAGGCCCCTTAATTTCTTCTACCTTACTCCATTTACCAATAGGGCATTCAGCAGGTGCAATCTTAACTTTAAGGTGCATAAAACATCCACACTTTTTACAGTTCTGAGTTAGTTTAATTAAGTGGGCACATCCGTTGCAAATCTCAAGGCGTTTCTTAGCAACTTCATCGGTAGTGCGAGGAACGTTTTTATCTAAAAGATCCCAAGGCCTAGTGTCCCCTAAGTTCTTTTTATACTTTTGCCACAGGGATAAGTTCTCTTCAGACATATTGTTCTCCTAGATTTCTGACCACATATTTAGGTCTTGGTTCTTAAGCATCGATTTTGGGGCGATATTGAATCCTATCATAAAGGTATTTTCATGACTATAAGTAATCTTTTTTCCTGCTTCCCAAAGGTAGATGTCTCCCGCAGCCAACAGATTAGATACCCCACCCACAGTTATAAAGCTGCCCTCTTCGGCGGTTAGTATAAATACGCCAGAGAAACAAGGGATCCTAACTCCTCCGGTGTCGTACCAAACGTCTGTTCGAACCTCGCTTATTAACTCGGATGATAGATAGAAAGTTGAGTGGGTCCGACTCAATTCATAGTAGCTGCAGGAATCTTCTAGTAACTTTTTGATTTCTCTATGAGCATAGTTAATTGACATATCTTCAGCAATAGGTACATTTGAAGAAAATACTTTTACCGGCTTAGTCAATAAGCTTAAGAGCACCTGCTCCTCTCCCTTACTCATTAAATCCCCCAATTCTTTGACCAAACCATATTAACGGAAAAGCTGGGTCTCTGGGAGGCTCTGCCTCGTCGTAGTCAATTCTTCCGCCCTTGATTGCAGGGACGTAGGAAGATTCTCCTAGTTCAGCCCTAGTTTTGTCATAGATCCTATCGGTCTGCTTACTTCGATCCCCAGTCCCATCTATATTGATGTCGAACTTAGAAGCAAAAAAGTGTTTTAAAAGTATGCCAAAAGGTACCCAATAGCCGTTACGTCTATGTATAGGGTTCGTGTACATTCTTTGAACTTGGTAGCCATTATCAAAACAGGCATACATATCGGGGTAGGCATAGGGCATGTACTCAGAAAGTATTACTGTGCCGGTAGGGTGCTCATCGTTCTTATATATTGAGACAATATAGGTAAACAAAGTACTTTCTGGCTCAACACAAACATGGACCCAGAAGCCAGTCAGCTTCTCTGGAAAATCAAAGTTTAGGATTTGTGCGCCGTTTAAGTTCATAGTTAGTCAACCGTATTGGAGTCGTGAGTCAACATCCTTTCGGTAAAGAATATATCATAAGGTTCACAGTCGATAGAAACCACTTCGTGATTCACATCTACTTTTTTAAGGATGCTAATTGAGATCCAGTTGCGCTCAGCATATGACCATATGAGGTCTGTATCTTCAAGATCAAGTGCTTTAACAAACGAGGTTACGTCTCCACGCTTGACCATAATGTAGTGAGTGTCTGAGAATATGTCTGAATCTACAATGACTGCCCACTTAGATATACGAGTACGGATGTTTACAATCTCAGTTTCTACAAGGTTAACTTGTGGGTTTTGAGCAATCCATTCAATAAGGTCTATATCTGTTACAAGTAAGTTGTCGTACGGGAAGGTAGCGATGTCTGCAGAAAGCAGCTTATCTCCAACTTTAAGATCATGAGCAGCAACTAGCCCATCTTTTGTACGAACTAAAGTATTAATGTTAATACTTTTTAGTCCACTTTCGCCAAAGCCAGGGCCAAAGAAATCAAGATCAAGAGGTGGAAGTACCGTCTCTGTAGTACCTCCAGTTGAAGTGTCTGTTTCTACAAAAGTAGTACTTCCATCAGGGTTGTTAGTAAAGGTAATTTGTGTTCCAGTCTCTGGATTTACAGGCAACGTTGTGGTTTCAGGTTGCGTTGGAAGTGTGGTGCCGTTAGAAGCTGCTGGACCTGTAGGGCTTGTAACAGTCGGCTCAACACAAGGACCATAAATATCTGCGCAACCGCCTCTAGTAATGCAGTATGTTTGCGTACCGTTGTTTCCGCAATTTTGTGTTCCAGAACCATAGATGCACTCGGTACAGTTAATTACAGGTTCAACTACCGTTGGCACACCGCAAAAATTTCTACCCGCACTACGTGGGGCACAGTTAGAGTAGGAACAAGGGTCATATTGGTTAACCATTAGAGTTCCATAACCATCTGCACCAACGTTTATACAATAGCTTGCATCATCATCTATACAACAAGGTGTCCCAATAGCTGGAGCTACACAAGCCGTGTATCTGTCTGGACAGTTTGCTGGGGTCCTAAGAATTGTTCTAGTACCAGCTCTACCATCTGAAGTTGTGCATGGATCATCAGGTATTTCTCTAACAACTGGACAACTTGGTGTTCCCGGGTCAACCCAAATCTCTGGACACACAGCATATTGACCATTAGTTGTTATGCTGTTAGTACAATTTGTATTTGTAGGTGGGTCTACTAAATTAGTTGTTGAGTATTTATTACAACTAGTTACATTTCCGTTAGTCCTACATACTTCTGTTACATAGTAAGTAGTGGTTACTGGCCCACCGCCTGTTGGTCCGGTTACTCCTGTTGGTCCAGTTGGTCCAGTTGGAGCTTGAACAGTACACTGTACAAAGTTGTATATATTGTTGCAGCCTTCAGGAGTTACACATTTGTATCTAATTGCTTTACCTGAAGGACAGCCCGCTTCAGCGTATTCTTCTTCTCCACTACCAACTCCACAGTATGCGCCACCACATTTAGGAATTTCTCCAACACAGTCACCAATAACGGTGTCTTGAACTGGAGTACACCAACTTTGGAAAGTTCTAGAAGTTACTAATCTTTGTCCAGTACTTAAGTATCCACAACCCTCATAAGTAGCAGAGGTTGATTTTGGAATACTGCAATTTTCTGTAGTAGAGCAAGAAGGAAACGAAATTATTCCTGCAGCTTCACAAACCCACTCACCAACTCCAGCAACAACGGTGCCAGTAAAATCGGTATCTTTGAGTTCATTTATACACGCTCCAGTAGAGAATGGGCGAAGAGTACAGTAGTACTTGACGTTAGGCTGTAAAGGGTTGCAGCATGAGTACGAAACTTTAACGGAACTATCACTATAGCGCTTTGTTACACGTTTTGCGTAACCACTAGTACATCCAGAAATTCCACCCCAAAGTTCGCAGTCTCCTATTTGTTCACTAACTACTTGAATAATTGCATCTTCTTTAGTACACACTCCTGCTGGAGCTGTATAGGTAATGCATCCCGGATCTGTTTGACAGGTGTAGGGCGCAGTTCTAGTTCCTAAAGTAACGCCATCTGCTAAATAGCAAGGCTCTGTTGTAGGAAGAATAATGCCGTTAGTGCCGTTTAAACAATAGTTAGGCCGGTAACAAATAGTCTCTGGAATAGCTGCGGGCTGTTGTCCTGGAGCAGTACAGGTAGATCTCCATGTTCCGCTTATTCGAACATAAGATTGGTTTACTGTACGCCAAGTTCCGTTTACTTTTACATATCCGCAAACACCATTAGAAGGAGAGTCTGTGGTGACTACCTTCCAAGCACCGGCAACTTTAGCGTATGTTGCCATGGCTTAAACGTACTTCAGCCAGACATCCCCATCAGAACCACCAGTAGGTGTTCCAGTAGATGTAAATATATTTCGTACAACTCCAGAGCTAGTACTTGCAGTTGTAACTGCGCCGTTAGTTGCGCTTACTGCACCAATAGCTAAAGGTAGAACGGGGTCTAATCCGCCCTGAGCATGCTGGGTAGCGTGAAGAGATGCAGCAGCACCAATAGATGCAGGATCAGCTTGAGCTGTTCCAAAAGACTCCCAAGTGTTTGCTTGTTGATTCCATCTGCGTAAACCCATTAGTTAACTCCAAACACTAGTACGGTGCCGGCTGTAAAACCACCGGCATCAATAATTAACTGAACAGAACTAATTGGCTGTACCTGTAACCAGGTTCCAACTTTAAGAACAGGGGTTATGTTATTGTTAACGAGTCTGTACACGCCGTTTGCTACGCATGTAGAGTATCCTTGCGTATCTTGAGTGTCTTCAAAGGTAAAAGAAAATTTATTTGTGGATATTCCAGATTTAATAAGTGGTAGTTCTATAATTTCTGTAGCCACTAGTCCAGCAGAATCAATATAACTAACGTTATCATTATTACAAGTTACTCTAAGAGTTGCATTTGCAGAAAGTACTAGTCCCCGTATTAAAATGTAAAGGTCTTTGTAGTCTGAGTTTACAGATAGGTTAACTGATCTTCCAACAATTGTTGCTAAGTTTAAAGTTTGTAACAGGTTTTTACCCGCGTTATTTTGAGTATCGGAGTCAATCCAAACATCTCCGTCAGTAGCATATGTTGGTAGAAACGGACCAATATGAATAGTTTTACCGGGACGATTGTCCGTAAACTGAATTGCTCCTACGTCTACTCCGTTAAGTTTAACTGCCATTAGTCGGTAATCTCCGATCCAAAGGCGTTAAATGATAGGTTATTGGTAGACGCAAAAATGTAAATAGCGTCACCAGTTCTTAAAGTAATTCCTAAAGTGTAGGTAATTGTAGATGTGGCGGGTATAGTGCTATCAAAAACAATATACTGCTTAGCGCTGTCTACGGCGCCATTTTCACGAACAGAAATTCTGTATGTGGATGAGCTACTTCCTCGGTTACAAATAGAGATAGTAGACACTACTGTTTGAATGCCTGTTCCAACAGGGCCGTAAAGCGGGGTAATTGTCGTGGTAACTGGCGCTGATTGAGCTAGGATCTTATACGTTGTTGCCATCTAGGGTCTCCCGTGAATAAAAGGCTAAATTAGACTGAAGCCTAAGTTCGTCTGGATTTAATTCTACAGCTTTAGTGCCGTAAGTCAGGGCTTTCTCAAAGTTTCCTAGATTGTAGGCCGATATAGCAGCGTAGTCATAGGGCATATATCCCCAAGCAAACTCTTCACATAGATACTCTAAAGGTTTGTCTGTAATAGATAGGGCATTTTCTGCCATAACTAGACACTCTTCCCACCTGTTTTGTTGGTAGTAGAACTCCGCCAACTCTACATAGGCCTCTCTACGAGTAGGAGCTTCCTTAACTGCTTTCTTAAACCACTCTTCTTTTTCCCTAGGGTCAATCTCGAGTTTGGCTATGTAACGCATAGATGCGGCACGCTCTGGGGGCCAAACCGCTTTTGGTAAAGATAAGTGACGTTTGAACTCTTCTGTTGCTAATGAAGCTTGGCCATGAAAAAACAACTCTCGGGCGTAATAAAAAGCATTACGATCATCTGAAAGATCCTCTAGCACAGCTTGTTGCAAAAGAGGCATATATTGAGAACGAGACTTTGAATCATCTGCATGGTGATGGATCTCTAATTTAACCCAACCTTGACGCTCTTCACTTTGATTAGTTACTAGAACTTCGTGTACTGGATGCTTCCAACGATACCCTTTTCGTGTGTGGATTTTATCCCCACCATATTGAAGCCCTGGAGTACCATCTGCTTTCCAATTCCAAGTGTATTGGTAACGAGGGCGAGTCCAACCTTCTTGATGAGCTTTTTCTAATTCTGGGCGCCAACCCTCAATAAGGACTTCATCTAAGTCTAATGCAATGCAATAATCTATGTCTAAGGGTATAGCGGCTAAAGACGCATTACGAGCATCATCAAATCTCCAAGGTTTTACGCCAATATTTACTACGTTTATACCCAAAGACTTGGCAAGTTCAACAGTACTGTCGTTAGAACCAGTATCAGCAATAAGCAAGTAGTCAGCGTCTTTTGCCGATTCATACCAAGTTTTAACAAACTTAACTTCGTTTAGAGCAATCGAATAGACTGCAACTTTCATATTATGCTCCGATTTTGTAGGAATTACTTAGTGGCTGCTACTTTTCTTTTTAGGTCGTCTAATGCATCTTGTATACGATCTTGTGTTCTAGTATCTAAAGATTTAATTTCTTCTAGACGAACAAGCTCTGCTTCTAGAAGTACTATGCCTTTTTCGTAGTCTGCAACGCTTGCCGCAGGGGTTGTTTCTTCAGTCATTTATTACTCCTCTGTTGGGTAGACAAGATCGTAGCCAATTACAGCCCCAGTCTCATCCTTTACTTCGAATTTTTCTGCCCCAGTTTCTGGGTCAAGTCCTAAACTTACTTTAGTTACGGTCATACTAATCTTCCCCAAATTCCTACTGTGCTAGTTGAATAGGCAGTAGCGCTGGCTGGTAGGTCTGCAGTTGCTGCTACTAAACCTGTCATTCTTGGAGCTAATGTGCTCAAAGTTGCTGGAATAGAGTTAAAGGCTGTGTACACAGTACCTACTGTAGCAGCCACAATTACTACGCCTATTGCATAACGTGTTCCAGCGGTAAGCGTATAGCTTGCTGCGTATCCACCAGTAGTATTAAATGATCGTGTATAAACAGTATTAACTGCGCTAAAGATTGTGGTGTCTGAGGCTGTTCTAGCAACAAGAGTTGCATTACCTGAACCGTCTACCGTGTATAGACCAAATCTAACTAAGCTCTGACCAGTTGTTTGTGTTGAGGCAGAAGCAATAGTAATAGAGCTAACTGAGGTAGTTGTTCGTGGAGTAAAGAAAGTAAAGTAAGTAGATCCACTAGAAGGTGTTCCCGTAAAGTTTCCAATACGTGGGTACACATCAACAGCAGTTGCTGATTGATTTACTGAGCCAATAAGAGGAATTTCATACGCAGAGGTATCAAATGAAACCGTAGAAGTTCCGACATCGTAAAGTACTGGAGAGGTTGCTGCCACTAGTCCTTTTGGACCTGTTGGACCTGTTCCACCAGTTGGACCTGTTACGGTCGATGGAGGTCCAGTTGGACCTGTTGGGCCCGTAACAGTGGACTGTGGACCAGTTGGACCGGTAGGCCCCGTAACTGTAGATGGAACAGTAGAGGTTGGCCCGGTAGGACCTGTTGGTCCAAGAATGTTTCCAGTGTTAAGCCATTGAGTTCCAGACCATACCCAAAGATCTCCACCAATTAGGTAAGCATCTCCAATAGATCCTGTTGGATACGCAGCAACAAGGGCCGCGTAAGTTGCAAAAGAACCAAGAATGTTAAGTCCAGCACCAATAGCTCCGGTAGGTCCTGTGGGACCTGTAGGTCCTATAAAACCAGTATTTCCAGTTTGACCGGTTGCACCTTGTGAACCTGTTGGTCCAGTAGCTCCAACAGAAATAGAAATTTTCCAGGTAGATCCATCCCAAAAAGCAATTGACTGGGTTACAGCATTAATCCAAATATCACCAATAGACGGAAATGCCGGAGGTCCAGCGTTATAAGTTACATACTGATTACCGTTGTTTTCGTACGCACCGTTTACGTAATAAGAAAGGTTATCACTACTACCAAGTACAGTTACAATATCGCCAATATTAATAGCAAATCTAAATGTTTCAAAAGATTGACCCGCACCAACAGATATGTTTTTAACAATGTAAATTCCTGCGGAGGCAAGAGTTGCTCCATTAGGGATTACAGCAACGCTAGAGGTTGCGTTAACTTCTCCTTTATTGGCAACAATAACGGATACAACATAACCACGTGCGGCAGTAACAAGATTTGTTTGTACATCCTTTAAAGGATTGGCGTTTCCTACGCGGACTACTGGCATTTATTTACCCCTAACCAATAACCGTAATTGTGCCATTCATTGATGAATGGAGTGAACATATATAGTATAAAGTATTCGGGGCACCGGCCGGCACCGTAAATGTAATTATGCCCGCTCCTGTTCCCCCATTTGTTACTCCTGTTGAGTAAGTAAGGTTTGAGTTGTAAGCGCCTGGAGTTGTTTGAAAGTAGAATGGGTGGCTAGGAGCGTTTATAGTAAAGTAATACGTGTAACCCCGTACAAGGGTTATTGCTGGATTATTACTAGTTCCATCAATTGTGTAAGTACCGCCTGATGGACTAGTTACTAAAAAGTTTTTTGCTACGGTCATGCCTGTTGCACCCGTTGCCCCCGTTGCCCCCGTTGGACCTGCAACAGTTGAGGCTGCTCCTGTAGGGCCAGTTGGTCCGGTAACAGTACTTGCGGCACCAGTTGCTCCGGTTGGTCCGGTTGGACCACCTGACGGACCTGTTGGGCCGGTAGGACCTGTTGCGCCAATAGCTGCGGCTTCACCAGGAATACCTTGAGAACCCGTAGGACCAGTAGGACCTGTTGGTCCCGCTACTGTGCTTGCCGCACCTGTAGGGCCAGTAGGACCCGGTATAACACTCGCAGCTCCTGTAGGACCAGTTGGCCCCGTAGGTCCTCCTGAAGGACCTGTAGGTCCGGTAGGACCATCAATACCTGCAGTACCTGTTGGACCAGTTGGACCAACACATCTAACTCCAGCAGGCCAAGCCCCACTTGTTTTTGGTCCATAAATAGTGCTACTAGCAGTGTCTATGTAAAATTGTCCGTCAACGCCAATAATATTTGTTGGGGGTAGAAGGCCGGAAAGTATTCCAGAACCAGCTGGACCCGTTACACCTTGTGCACCAGTTGGGCCTGTAGGGCCACCTGAAGGACCTGTAGGTCCAGTAGGACCAACTAGGGGTCCAGCATTTTGCCAAACAGTGTTTGACCAAACATATAATTCAGTTCCTACTACATAACCGTCACCGTTAGTACCACCTGTTCCATGTGCGGCTATAAATAGTGCGTATGTTGAGTAATAACCTTTTATTACTAAACCGCTTCCAGTATTACCTGGAGCACCAGTTGGTCCAGTTGCACCTGAAGCTGCAGCCCAACCTGTTGGAGTTTTAAACTCAATATAGTTTAAGTCTGTGTTGTATCTCCAGTAACCTGTTTCTGCAGCAGCTGGGCGTTCTGCCGTAGTTCCAACTGCAGGATAAATAACATTATCGTTACCCCTAATAATTTTATTAGTAAAGGTAATAGGTACATTGTTAATACTGTATTCGTTATTTTGATCCATACCTTGAATAACAAAAGAAGTGCCTGCGGTTGTTGATCTAACTAGTACGGTGTCTCCCGCATTTACGCCAAATTTAAAAGTTTCAAATGCCTGCCCTAAGCCTACCTCTAGGTTAGAGGTAATGTAGGCGTATCCACTTGGTTGAGATACTCCTTGAGGGACAACCCAAATATCTACTTTAGTTGCACTAGTAGTAGCAGCAGTTAAAGTATTTGAAGCAATAACGGATGCAAGGTATGACGTAGTTACGTTATACAAAACATACGAAGTATTAGCCGCAGGTGTGAAAGCACCAAGTCGAACAATCGCCATGGTCTCCCCCTTACGCCTGTGCTTCAGTCCACGTTAACTTAGCGGATGTCTGGGTATTGTTACCTGTTAAACGAGATACAGCAACGGTTAGAATATCTGGACCGTCTGGGAACACCGAGTCTCCACCAAGGATAGAGTTTGAGAGCTCGAACAGTTCATCAATGTTTACGTTAGTAGCTGAGTCAGTACCGGCTGCACCTGCTGCACGGAAGTTGTAGATCTGAGTTCCACCAGAAACAGTATCGTTACCAGTGTGAGAAATGATCTGAGTTAGAGATGGTGCAACAACTCCAGTAAAGTTAAGGTTGTTTAGACGCGGGTTAATAAGAAGTTTTACGTCTACAAGTTGAGTAGTAGATACCGCAATTTCCTTCATACGTAGCTGCATTCGGTTAATAACATCTCGATCTCCCAGCTTACCTGTCAAACCGCTAGACACCGATGGTGATAGACGAATTGATAGTAGTGGCTGGTAAGCAGCTCCAGAAGCATTGTTATACGCACCTGCTGGATAGATGTAATAGGTGAACTGGCTGTTACCTTGAGTCTGTATGTCAATTGGGAATTGACCGGCACCAGAGCCAAACAAAGCGTCTGCTTGGGTAGCGTGCAAGATCATGTTGTTTGCATCAACTGTACGTACAAAGTAAGTAAGTGCATTTTGCAAGTTTGCATAAGGATGGGCTGGATTTGAGGCTGTATTGGCCGTAGCTGGGTTGTTACTAGCAGCACCAATTAGACCTGTACGAGTACGTCCTTCAAATACAACTGGATCTCCGGTAGCAAAACCGTGAGCAGGAATGTTGATTTGGTTAGTAGTAGTATTTATCGCTGTAGAACCAAAGGTCTTAGTGGTTGTTCCTGCAATAGCAAGAGTGTTACTATTTTGAGAGAACAGGTAAGCCTTATCATCATCAAACTTACCGTCCATCATAACTGAGGTACCCCAGTGGAATAGGAACGGAATGTAAGTAGGTTCTGAGAAAGTTACAACTTCGTAGCGACCAGGTAAGTTACCTGAACGGAAGTAAGACTCGAGCAACTTGTTATTGTGGACATACTCGTGAACGTACTTAACTTCACCGTGGGTGTCTTTAAATCCGTAACGAATCTTTCCAGCACCGTACCAAGAGTAGTCAATGTAGGCCATCTGGATCGTACCAAGGTTAAGGTTGTAACCTGTAACTCCAGTACCATCACAAACATCGATGCTCCACTCTTCTTGAGGAGTACGAGTGTCTACTGTCTTAGTAACAATAATACCTGATTTAGCTGGAGTAAATGAGTGAGGAGTACCTGCACCAACATCTGCAATAGCTACATTTGATACTGAATCTGGGCTCGCTGTTAGAGCAAAGTTATTATTATCAACTAAGTTAATGTAGTAGGTACGTCCATTAATAAGACCTCCAATAGGAGTTCCGTCAATAGAGTTATAAACAACTGGCAACAAGTCACTAAAACCATGGCCTACGATAGTAAAGGTATCGTTAGCAACGTTTACTACGCCAGTAGTTCCGTTACCAGGGTTAAACTCTTTTTCAGTTCCAGTAGAACCCTTATATTCTGGCTTAATAGTTAAGCGAGTATCACTGTCAATAGATGAAATTTTGTAAGATTGGCCACGTAGAACAATGTAGTCTCCAACATCTAGTTGCGTAGTAAAGGTAGTTCCACTACCAAATACAAACTCGCTACCTTGTAGGGCGGCCACTGTTCCAGCAATCTGTTGAGTAGAAGATCTACGAACTGCCCAGATCTTTTGACCATCATATTCAAAGAACAAGCCGTTCTGGAAATCAAACATACCTGCACGTACAGCTCCGTTTGTCCAGTTTTTTACATAGAACTGTGGGAAACCGTAAGCTTGAGCCTCAACGTTTCCGGCAGCTGGCAAAGTTGTTGTTGCAAGGCAGGTAAAAATAGTAGGGCTAGTAACAGTTACTTGGAAGATACCGTTATAGAGTGTGCTTACAGCACCTGTTGAAGTTTCAGCTTGTGAAATTTCAATGTATAGGCCGTTAATCAAACCGTGAGGTCTACGAGTAGTAGCTTCAAAGGTAGTAGAGCTAATACGCTTTAAATCTTCAAGGTCAATTGTTGGCTTAAAGTTAATACCAAACGATGTCTGCAAACCCTTACCTGACTGGTAACGGAAGTACTTACGTGTTTGACGAATAATTTGAGCAAATGAACTTCCAATACCCACAGACATTTCAACTCCACCATCAAATGGGCGGTGCAAGTTGTAGCCTTGTGGACGTGTGTAAATAAAGGTTGAGTATGCATACGCTACAGAGGTGTATGTGGATGCATATGCGCGGTCTACAGTTACCTGGGTATCAGAACCAATAGCTGTAATACGACGGATAATAGGTGCTGCAGGAGTAGTCTTTGTTAAAGTAAAGTCTGTTCCTGTTCCCTGTGTTGTTAAGTCAACAGCGCCTGTACCAGCATTTGCGTCTGTAGAGCTGTTGTATAGCTTTACAGTATTGGCGTCTACACGACCAATGTAGTAGAACTGTGCAGTAGTTGTACCGCCGGGAGCAACACCTGTTCCAGAAAGGAACTGGACAGCATCCGTAGTAACAAACCCATGGGCCGTAATAGTAATTGTATCCGCACCAGTAGTTACGTTTGCAGCAGCAAATGTTTTTGTGTTGGTTACGTTTGGTGGGAAGATACGTAGACGATCTCCAACCTTTAGGATCTTAGAGAAGGCAGTATTAAAGCCTGTAACTAGAGTTCCTCCAGAAAGGGTAGATACTGTTCCAGAACCAGTAACGTTTCCGTTAATTTGATAGCTAGTAAGTGTGTGATCTACTCCAGCTCCAAAGCTTGAGAACGCAATAACGTTACCTGAAGCAGCGTTTTCTGCAGAAGTTGCAAGACGAATGTAGTCTTTATTAATGGCTACTACATAGTAATCAGTAAGGTGAGTTAATCCACCAATACTTGTACCAGTATTATTGTTATACCTAACCTTAGTAGTAGTTAAGAAACCGTGAGAAACTAACTTAATGTTGTTCTGTTGGGTATCAATAACTGTACGAGGAGTAAAGGTTTTTACAATTGCGGGTACGAAACCACCAGCAGATACTGTAAAGGTAGTAGCTGAAGGGATAGTAGCAATTGTGTACGTTCCATCAGGAGACTTTGACAAAGAAAGAATTCTGTGGCGCCCAACACCTGCAGTAGTAATGTTTACTGCGGTTCCAGCAACTGCATTTTCTAAGCTTGTTGCTAGCTTAATGTTGTCTCCGTCTACAAGAATAATGTAGTAAGGGGATCCAGAAGTTAAGCCACCAATAACAGTTTGTCCTACAGCGTCGTACTGAACTAGCTCGCCTTGGCTAAAACCGTGAGATGGGATAGATATCTGATCTGCTGCAAAGTCTACAGAAGCAGTAGTAAGGGTATGGTTACCAACACCTACTGATGTAAGGTTAATAATTGCAGTTCCGGCTTTATTTGAAGATAGTTTAACAATGTTGTTGTCTACCTTAGAAATAAAGTACTGAGCTCCAGTAGTTAAACCACCAATACTAGTTCCACCGCCGTTACTGTAAATAATCTTTTGTCCTGTCACTAAATCGTGACCTGGAACGTAAAGGCTATCTTCAGTAATATTTACAACTACGTAAACAAACGAATGACCGACACCTGTTCCAGCGGCAGTTAAGTCAATAACTGGGCCGTTTAGGGACTGGCTAAGAGTAATGTTGTTGGCATCTACTACTGTTTTTACGTAGTAAGTAGCGTTGTTTTGTAGTGGGGCAATAGGGGATCCACCATTTGTTTGGTATCTAACAGGCTGATTTGCCAAGAAACCGTGAGATGGGATAGTAAGAGTATTTGTAGCAATGTTAGCAATAACCTTAGAGAAAGTATCATCGGTACTAGCACTAGGAGCAGTCAAATCAACCTTAGGACTTAAAGTAGGAGACGTACTAATTTGATAGCTGTAGTTATTTATCTTATCTACATAGTAGATAGTGTTAAGTGCCATACCGCCGACCAGTGTGCCACTTGAAGTGTAGGTAATAGCATCATTAGTAGTTAAATTGTGAGCATCTGGGAAGTGGAAAGTATTACTTCCTAGGTCAACAGTAATTGGTGTAAACGCGTGGAAGGAAGATCCAGCAGGGGCAATAGCAATCCCATTAGTTCCAGCGTTAGCATCTAGAGCTGTTGGGTGGACTGTATGTCCAGTTGTAAATGAGTTTACAAGAGTTACAACAACGCTTCCATCGCCAGTGTTATAAGCGCTTAGGTTAGTAATTGCTCCAGCAGAACCAAATGTAGATAAGCCTTCCCAAAGACCAGTTGAAGTTGCAACGGTAGTAGCAAGGGTAGTAATAAATGATCCGCCACCACCACCTGCGTGGTTTGCAATAGTTGTGCGAGCACCGCCACCACCTGAGTATCCTCCGGCTCCACCAGATTGACCCTGTACGTTACCGTCTGACTGACCGCCGCCACCAAAACCGCCGTAACCACCAATACGTAAGTTAGAAGAGTTAACTACTAACCCATCATTAAAGCTTCCTCCGCCAATTTCACCATTAACACCATTTTCACCACGGCCTAAGAATCCTCCACCACCGGCAGAGTAACCGTTAGTTGAAAGACCACCAAAACCAGTATTTCCACCAGAAGCAACGCCTCCTGTAGAAGTAGAGGAAATGTTTCCTAAATGTCCGTCTCTACCTGCTCCAGCGTTTGCCTCGCCAGATCCGCCGCCTGAAATAAATAGTGGTTGCTTACCAGTTTTACGAACAACAAATGTTCCTCCACCAGATCCGCCCCATACAGCTCCAGAAGATGGTGCAGCACCACGTTGTCCGCAGACAATAGTAATAATTTCACCCTTAGTAAGGCTTACACGACCTTGAACAATTGCTCCACGACCTACGCCTCCAGCTCCAGAGCCGTCATAACCAGATGCACCTTTTACGTTAAATTCATACAAACCTGATACGGGCACTGTCCAGTCTTGGTAACCCTGGTAATCTCCCTGACGAAGATAAGTATCTTCCCAAGCATTTGAGGTTGTGTAGGCTGTGCGTAGCTGTGCAATAGTTGGTGGATTAGCTCCAGTTATTCCAGCGCTAGTAAATGTGTGGGTGTTGCTTGTTAGAGTGTAGAGAGCTTGAGCACCAGCAAATCCAGAGATAGATACGTTCTTTAAGAAATAAGTGTTTCCGCTTACAAGTCCAGTAAGGGGGGTTCCATCTGTGTAGTACTTAACAGCCTGTCGATCAGCAGTCTGACCGTCGATATTTAGCTTATTGTCATAAACAATAGGGGTGTTAAATTTAATAGATCCTGCAGTCTCTGCAGTGATATCTACAGCAGCACCTCCTGAGGTTGCGCTAAATTTAAGTTGCTTAGGGTTAGCAGTTACTATATACAAAAGGGCTCCAGAAGAAATTCCTGCAAGAGCACCAATTCCAGGAGTATAGATAAACGTTTTTCCTAAAGTCATATTTGAAGGGATAATGTCCCCAGTTACGTTCTTGTAGTAAACGTAGTTTTCAGCAACGTTTACATTTGTCTTAGCAAAAGAGTGAGTACCTGTTGCGCCCGCGGCGGTAATATTAATTGGCATTAGTTACTCTCTTCTTTGTGTGTTTCACACGGTGGGCATTTGTAGTTAGGGTCAAAAGGTAGTTCCCAATATCCAGTAGTTTGATTAAGAATATGTTTTGGAGAAGGTTGAGGAGTAACTATCCATTTGCCAATTTTAACGTAACCTACATAAATCATGTACCCATAATCGTCCCAACGAATAACCTCGTCGTAAGAGTATTTGGATAATACCTCTTTAATTTCTTCTTCGGAGTATTCTTGCATAAAAACTACATCAGTCACTACACCGTCGGTCAAAAGAGCGTGGGGATTTGCAACAAAGGGCTCTGCACGAAAAGAAGGAGTAATAGTATGAATCTCAAGATAGTCAGTAGTCATTTATTTTTTATCCTCCGTTCCTTATAGTTGTTGAATAGTAACAAAACCGTCGGTGTTTCCACCTTGAATATTGTTTGACTGGTTTGTTCCATTATTAAGAGAGCCTCCACCGCCGCCAGCTAAGTAAGAGCACCATTCTCCTCCACCGCCGCCAGACCAACCACCTGATCCTCCAGAGTGCAGACCAGATGATCCACCTCCACCAAAGCCTCCATGGCGTCCAGTATCTCCCCAAGGAGTGTACATGTACCCACCTCTTAGTGGGTTGTTACCGTTTTTATACGCACTTGGATACCAGTTGCTTGCGCCACCAGAACCGTCGCTATAGAACCCTGCTCCACCAGTTCCATAGTTAGACATAGCTCCGGCACCTTGACCGTTGTCTGCCATGAACCCACCAAAGGCAGCATTTCTATATCCAGCAGTTCCAGTGTTTGCGTTGGTAGTGTAATTATTTTGAGAACAGCATGGATAAGATCCTGGAGTTCCTCCACCACCGGCAATAACCATAACATCTGATTGAGCTGCGCCTGTGTACTTTCTTCCTCTCATAACCCAAGTTGCACCGTTTCCTCCAGAAACGTTGTGGTTACATCCTTGACCGCCTGAACCTGAACGTCCTCGTTGACCAATTGCAATAGTAACAATGTCTCCTTGAGTAAGGGTAAAATCACCTCGCATATTTGCACCTTGACCGCCAGTGTACCCAAACATGTTGTCAGAGTTTCCTCCGGAACCTTGAGCAGTAATTCTGTAGGTTGCTGTTCTTGGAACAGTCCACTCCATATGACCGTTATAAGAAGGCATATTTAAGTATGTAGCTGCCCATGCAGGGTTTCCTACACCATTACGTGCTTGAGTAATATTTGGCCCGTCATAACCGCTGGCTCCACCAGGAGTAAAGGTAGCGCTAGTAAAGCTGTACAAGAATGGGGCTGGGTTAACTTGGAAAGTAATATCAACAAAGTCTGTTGAGTTAGCACTATCAACGGCTGTAACACGAATAGTTGCTTGAGTGTAACCGCCGATAGCAGAAGGTGTTCCGGTAATAATACCGGTAGTAGTGTTTAAATTAAGGCCTGCAGGCAAAGTTCCGCTAGTTACAGAGAACGTCAATCCTGCGCCAAAACCAACAGCAACCATTTGAGTGGTAACAGTACTCTGTGTAGCTACTAATCCAATGTATTCTTGAAGTTTTGGAGAAGTTTCTCCTACAGTCCAGTTAACATCAAAATTGTGTGTTCCGTATAGATTCTGCACAAAGTAATAGTCTTTTTGTTCAGTAGCTACATCGTTAACTGCAAATCTACCGCCTGCGGGATAGGTGTATCTAAGCATATCGTTTACTTGATACCCATGATTTTTTATGTGGAATATTTCTTTATCTACTGCAATTCCAATAACGGTAAACTTATGTGTTCCAGAACCTGTTGAAGTAAAGTTAATATTTGCAGAGCTAGTTGGAAACTCTTTAAGGGTAGTTACGTAGTTAATAGAGCTTCCCACTTGGAAAGAACTTTCAATAAAGTAAGTACGGTTGTTTACAAGGGCAGAGGTAGAGCCTCCAAATAAAGCACTTCCACCAGCGTTAATAGTTGGTGGTGTACCGGTTGTTTCGTACTTAACCATCAAACCTTGGTATAAGTCTAAATCTGCAATTCCAGAGCCGCTGGCTCCAGTAACGTTAGATCCGCTGAATGAGCAGTTATTTAAGAACTGACCACCAGCGTTTTCACCATTAAATGTTTTTTCTGCTTCTTCTACCAAGTTAATAATTGTTTCAGTTGCAACGTTAGTGTTGTTACCTGCAAATAGACGAGCTTCGTTTGCTTTTTGGAAAGTTCCTGTAATAGCGTTAGGAACTGCTATAACTGTTCCGTTAGGTACCGCACTTACAGTAAATATAGAGCCATTTGTATTTGAAGTATCTAGAGACTTTAAAAATACTACTCCTCTAGGGTTTGTACTAAAGTACCCACCAGCGGTTGTAATGTTGTAGTAAAGAGGAGAACCAATGCCAAGACCTACAAAGTTTTCAGTAGTGTGTGCAACAGTAATTTGATTAGTTGTTGGGTTAAAAGTAGATATAGAGCTAACAGTTCCTGAGGCCACTGCGTTGTTATCAAGGTCAAGGCGATAAGAAGTTAAAGTATTAGAGCCGTCAAATACTTGAGCTGTAGATGAGTTAGCTGAGTCAAAAGCTTTAGAGCTTGTGTTAGAAGAGTCAAACTCTTGTGAAACTGTTGAGTTAAGGTTCAAGAAGTAAAAAGGAGTTTGAAGACCAAAACCGTGTGGAGACTCTGTTTTTACAGTAAGCGTAGATGATCCTGCAGCATCAGTAACAATACCGTCAGACTCAGCAATTTTAATCTGTGATCCTTGAAAGAACTCACCAGAAACAATAGAGGTATACAGATCTTCAATAGATGCTGCATCAGGTTGATTTTGCTTAGAAAGATAGGTAAAAGTAGTAGGTGTTGGGACTGAGTTAATGATGTAAGCGCCGTCTGCTGTAAGGGACTTTGTACCACTTACGTTAATAGGAATACCAACAGCAAGTCCGTGAGCAAGTGAAGTTGTTACCTTGATTTCACGAGAGACTGCAGTGGTAGTAATAGCTTCAATATTAGGGATGGTTGTATCACCGCTCTTAGAGAAGAACGATGGAGTGTTGTTGATAAGTTCAACGGTTTCCCACTTGGTAGGCTGTAGACCATACTCAAAGTCGGTATCGATAAGTGTCTGCGGTTCGGAGACACGGATCTTGGTAACCGGATCAATTAATTCAGCTGGAAAACGGATTTCTCCGCCTACGCCACCGCTTGAACTACCGCCTAGAAAACCTGGCATTGATTTTTACCTCTCTTTACCTGCACCTAGTACAAGATACTTGTTATTGCATTTTTTTACGGCTTATACTTCTTTTTAAATTCCAAACCACCACATTGTGCCTATTTGTAGGTTACCTGGCACACCTGCTGGACCTGTTGGCCCTACGTTTCCAGAACCTACTTCTGTCCACACGTTATTAGAAAATACGTAAGTTTTAGTAGTCTCTGTATTAAACCAACCATCTCCAGCAACAGAAGTTGCAACATTTGGGGCTGTTGCACTAGCAGTAAACTTACCCGCAGGCCCTGTATTTCCAGTAGGACCGGTTGGTCCTGTTGGTCCAGTAACTTGAGAAGCAGCTCCTGTTGGACCTGTAGGTCCAAGCTGACCTTGCAAACCTTGCGGACCTGTAGGTCCAGTGTTACCGGTTGGTCCTGTAACTGTGGATGCCGCACCTGTTGGTCCCGTAGATCCAGTTGCTCCTGTAGGACCAGTCGCACCATTACTTCCTACAAAACCATTTGTACCAGCAGGGCCGGTAGGGCCTGTCGCACCTGTTGCACCCGTAGGTCCCATTGGACCAACGATTTGACCAACGTTATTCCAAGTTGTGCCGTTCCAAACATAAAGATCTTCATTTGCAGTAACAATATACGCATCATTAATTGCGTTACCTGAAGCAGGAAGGTTTACAACTGCTGCAACTGTTCCACGAATATTGATACTAGTTCCTTGCGGACCTGTAGCTCCAGTAGGACCGGTTACAGTTGAAGGTTGGGTAGATACTGGACCTGTAGGACCAGTAATACCTTGGGGACCAGTAGGTCCTTGTACACCTGAAGAATAAGATAATGAGCTCCACGCAAGTGTTCCATTACCAATTTTAAATTTACCAGTATCGTATTCGTAACCTGCTTCACCTTGTGCAAGCACAGGATTTGCTGCAGACCACTCAGCTGCGGTACCACGCCTAAATTGAACTTTTACAGCCATTAGCCGGTTACTCCTCCGCAATCAATAATATCGACGCCACCATAGTTTGTGTTGGGAGCACCAGCGTCTACGTTAAGTATTGTACTTCCTGCTGCTCCAGTTAAACCTACTAAACCTTGAGGACCTGTTGGTCCTGTTACACCCTGTGTACCTGTTGGACCAGTGTTTCCTATTGGACCTATTACACCTTGTGGGCCTGTTACACCCTGTGGACCAGTTACTCCTTGTGGTCCAGTTGGTCCTAATATTCCTTGTGGACCTGTTGGTCCTGATGGACCGGCAACTCCTGTTGCACCAGTTGGCCCTACTTCACCTTGTAAACCTCGTGGGCCAACTCCACCTGTTGCACCTGTAGGTCCTGTAACTGTACTTGCTGCTCCAGTTGCACCAATGACACCCTGTGCACCTGTTGCTCCAGTAGGACCAGTTGGTCCAACAACTCCTTGAGAACCTGTTGGACCTTGTGGACCTACGATTTGTCCTACGTTATCCCACTCAGAACCATCCCAAACATAAAGATCACCTTCATCATTTACTAAGTACGCATCATTGAATGAATTACCAGATGATGGTAAAGAAGCAAATGTAGATCTTGATCCAAGAAAAGTAATTGATACGCCTTGTAAACCACGAGGACCAGTTGCACCAGCAGAACCAGTTGCACCAGTTACTCCAGCTAAACCTTGTGGACCAGTTGGACCAAGAAGACCTTGTGCACCGGTAGCGCCAGTAGGTCCGGTTGCTCCAGTGTTACCTTGTACACCTTGTGAACCGGTTGGTCCCATTGCTCCTGCAGGACCTGTGTGTCCAATAGGACCTGTAACAGTTGATGCAGTTCCTTGTGGACCAGTAGAACCTGTTGGACCAGTTGGTCCGTCTAAACCACGAGCACCAGTTGGTCCGGTAATTGTAGATGCAGGACCTGTAGCACCAGTTGCGCCGGTAGCACCTGCAGGACCAGTTGGTCCTGATGCACCAGTAGCGCCAGTTGTTCCAGTAGGACCAGTTGCTCCTTGTGGACCGGCAGGTCCAGTACTTCCAGTTTGATCAGCACCAATAGTAATTACTGTTGTGGGCTGCTCAATTATCTCAATAATTTCTGGCGTAGTCACTACAGTGTTACCTGCTTTTCAGTAAATACTTTTCCAGTCATAAATGTTCTAGTTTTTCCATCTGCACCTGTTAGCTGCACGTCGTAGTAACAAGCGTATGGAAGTTCTGCTGTAACAGCTCCTGAAAGTGCAAGTTGAAGAGTGTCAAAGATGCCGCTGCCTGTTGATTGAAGTTTAGTAATTACAAACGTACCAACAATTACTGGACCTACTTGAGCACGGCCCCCAGTATGGAATAGGCGAAGTTGAGATTTAGGCGTGTAAGTGGCGAGATCCATTGAGAACTTGAGCTTAATAGCAAAGTCGTCTCCCGCATACATAGAGAGGTCTCTGTTAATAACGTCACCTTCGGGAGTGACATCTCCATAATCAGGGATTGACAACCGTACTCGTTGTGGAAGAGAAGCATCATCTATCTCCTGTGGTCTGTAGATTGGTACAAGCTTATTAGTCAGGCGACTAATACGGCGTAGATTAAACACATCAATCTTGTATAAACCAATACCAAGAAGATTACATAGCTCTCGGTACTGCTCTTTACGTTGAGTAATGATGTCTGTTAGCTGACGAAATCTTTCTGTACGGGGAATAGACACACCGTCAGGAGAAATAATATCAATATCAAAGGAAGCATCTGTGGCCAGTGTATAAAGGGCCAGAGTAGTTGCAAGAAGAATCATTGGGTATTCGTCAATAACCGGAAGAGTAAGTAATGTTGCTCGGCTACCGTTAGTATCGCTAGTGCTATTGGCGTGTTCTACAAAAGCAGTAGTAACGTACTGGTTAATTTCGGCGGTAGTAAAGTATTTAAAAGTAGTTCCTGAGGCAGTAACTATTACCCCATCAGCTGGAGGGGAGGCTAATACAATCAAGCCGGTTCGTTCTTCTACAGATGTAGTACCAGATACGTTTGTTGACCCTACCCGGACGGTCATAGTTGCGCCGTCTACTGGGGAAGTTGTTAGGTTAAATCGAGTGGTGACTCCGTCGCCCTTAAAGGTTTCAACAAAGGACTTACCTTGGTCACCTAGTTCAAAGCGAAGACGTTCAGATAAAGCCGAAAGTGTTGCCACTGATTCCTCCGATGAAGTTAATGTTCAAATAATCCCGTGATTAGAGACATTAGTCAGGGCAAACGTTAAGAGCCCTCATGGACGAAGGGCGGCTTGTCCATGAGGGCGTTCTAGATTAAGTCTCTTATTAGAGACGTTCGTACAAATAGCCCTTTTCTTGCAAGTGCTGAGCAACTTGCTTTGCTACTTTGTACTTTTGTCCGGCTTTAAAGGAATAATGATTTCCTACGCCGATTGTTACAAAATCTAGGTCTTCAGCGACACGAATAACTTGTGCGTCATCTGCAAGACTTACGCCTACGGTCTCGACTTCGTCAATAACTGTTGGACTGTTTGGGGATGTAAGATCCACAACCTCTGTCTCTAGCTTAGCTGCAGCTACTGCTGTAGCCATTGACATTTCACCTGCACGTTGTGCAAGTTCTTCTGCGTGAGCTTTAACTTGCTCTTCGCGTTGACGTCCAGTGACGTCTGTTACTTTTGCTTTTGCCACGATTATTATTCTCCTGTAAGTTTGTGTTGAGGGGCTGGATTTTTAGGCCCAGCCCCCTAACGGGTTAAATTAGTTTGTTTCTGCTAGAACTACAGACTGATCTGTGATTAGACCAAGACCGTAAATTGCATACCAAGCAAGCGCATGCTCACGACCGAAGTCTAGAATACCACCATCGCGGAGTTCTACTGGAAGCGAGATTGCGTGACCGAATGCGTTATCTCCAATGAAGATTGCGCTGTAACGATCCTTGTTACCATTACCTGTCTTTGTTGCTGGGGATGTGTAACCGCCACCTGTTGGGTAAACGATTGATCCTGCAGCAACTGCAGTGTCAGCTGAGTAGCCTGAGCCAGCTCCGCCAACAACCTTTTCGATCTGTGTTGTTTCGATGAATACTGTGTCGTATAGACGACCAATCTCACCTAGCATGAAGTTACCTGGAGCTGCGTACTTTGTTACTTCGATGAACTCTGGGTTGTCACGAAGCTTGCGGCTCTGGTGTGGGTGGATGAATGCAACATATGTCTCACCCAAACGAGGGATGTTCTTTGTTGCAAGTGTCTCTACTGCATCCTTAACAACTCCTGTTGTTAGGTCGAATGCACCAGTCATAGAAGCACGGGAAGTACCTGCGGTACCTGTTCCGTACCAGTCATTTGCAGCTGTAAGACCTGAGCGGTCATAGCCGTAAATAACTGAAGATGCGGCCATGAGTGTGTCACGTGCCTGACCATCTAGGTATAGAGCCATGTTACGACCAAGAAGACGTGAGGCTGAAGCCATTACGTCATCAAATGATGCGTTAAGTAGTAGCTCTGAAACAGCAATTGCATAGCCATGCTCTGCAACTGTGATTGAGAATTGCTGTGCTGTTAGTGCGTTTGTCTGCATACGCACGCCTTCGACGAGTGAACCCGCGAAGCCGAGGTTGTTGTAACGCATAAAGTTGATCTGTAGACCTGGTGCAACTCCTAGTTCTGTCTTCTTAACAGCGAACTGTTCGAAGCGAAGAATAGGCATTGACTGGAAAAGAATTTCCTTTGACCAGATGGTCTGAATTGCTTGTGTAAGCTGGCTATTGGAGCCAGAGTACGCTGTTGGGGCCGCGGCTAAATTACCGGTACCCGTTACGGCTGATGCCATGTCGGTTTTACTCCTTAGTTAGTTTGTTTAATTACTTAGGTAACTTCTTACCCGAAGATTCCCTTGCCTCGGTCAGATGCGGATTTACCCAGCAACTTTCCTCGGTATTTTGCGTATTCGGTAACCGACATTGCGGCAATCTGCTCCGCAGTAAACGAGTTTTGCTCCATATTAGTGTCCATCGGTCCGGATGGAGGCGCTGTTACACGACTCCCAGTCATTTCTTTACGGGCATTCTGCATTGCAGACTGCGCCGATTCCAGGATTCTTGAAGATCTCTCTCTCAGTCCTGTAATACTTTGTTCGATCTCATCAGGAGTACTTCCTGAAATTAGATCTACGAGCTCTGGCATGATGTTATCACGCTCATCTTCTAAGCGGCGTGTGCGATACTCAGTGAGTTCCGCATATTGACGCTCACGCTCAAGAAGAGTGAAAGCACGTTCGCGTTCTCCGCGTTCTACTTCCAACTTTTGAGCCCACTCTAATTCTTTTGCTTCAAGTAGCTGACGAATATCCATATCTGCTTCAGCCTTTTTCTTAGCTTCTGCTTCTGCTTCTGCTGCACGAGTTGCTGCTTCGGCAAGACGTTCTTCACGCTCTTTCTTGAGCACATTGAGTTCTTCTTTTAGTGAATCTATTTGCGGATAGAGCTTTGATTTTTCCTGCTCACGTACACGCTTTAGATCATCTTCGCTATAAGCCTTGTCTGTCAAGGCTTGCTCTCTTACTGGTGTTGCTACTGTATCTGTTGCTACTGGAACATCGGCTAGAAAAGCGGCCTGTGCTTCAGGTGAATCTACGATATTTGTTGTTTCTGACATGCTTTTTTTCCTTAGGTTTAAGAGGTCGTTGTCCGATTTAGTGCCACGATGACCTGCGGATTATTAGGTGGTAATAGGCTTCCAAACTATTACTAGTTTGTCTGCCTAAACTTGTTATTCTGGCTTATCCGAATCTGGGACCCTCTTTTGAGGAATCTTAGTTCCGTATGCCTCTGTAACAAGTTCAACTTGAGTCTGTTGCAGTTCTTGCAAGACTCCTTCTTCTAGTGGGGAAATTACCCCAGGTTGTCCGGTAGGTCCAGGTCCAACTCCCTGTCCAGGATCTTGTCCTGGAGGTGTGGTTCCATCTGGAAGAATTCCGGTTAAAGATGCAATAGAGGATGCAATTTGATTTCTTACTAGTTGGAGAGCTCCGTCGGCTTTAGCGTCAGCAATTAGCTCTGAACGGATCTCCTCAAGCTTTTCATCTGGGAACTCTTCGCCAAGTTGACGTAAAGCTCCTTCACGACTCTCAAGACCCATAGCCATTTTGCTCTGAATTTCATTTAATACAATGAGCTTATCTAATGGGAGTGGAGGTGGAAAATGTACTGTTGATTCGTAGGTAGTAGGATCATCAAGATTTAATACTGGAAGTTGGAACTTCTTTATAGGTCCATTCTTAGCTTGGTCCCAAATAAATAACTCTGGTTCTTTAAATGCAAGTGTGCGAAGAATAAGACTATTGATCTGCTGCATTCCCTCGCCGTATTGAATCATCTTCTGTTGATAACGATTCATCAATGGCTGGTACTGAATAGAAAGGGCAACACCTGAAGTATTAGAAATTGGTTGTACTTGTCCAAGAGCTGTCTCTGGAACACCAACCATTTCGTGCATTGCAGTTTTGATTATCTTTAGGTACTCCATGGCTCCTTGAAGGCCTTGACCGCCACCTTCTAGGTTAAAGACTTGAGCGTCTTTTGGTAGCCCGCCCCAGACCTTCTTAGGTCCCTTTTCAAGGGAGGAGGCCTTAGCACCTGTGATAACTGTAACTGGTGCCGCATGGTAGTTAATGATGTCTGCAACATCTGTTGCTACTTCGTTATAGTTACGGTTTAGAACAATAATATCGTGGCAGTCTGATAAGCCCCAAGGGGATCCAGAAACCAATACGTTTGCAATGTGAATGATTGGAACTACGCCAATAGGGTTTGGACGAGAGTCAATTAGCTCATCGTTAATATATTCTTCAATTCTGTCATCAGTCAAGATCTCTGTGTAGGTGTAGACCTGACGAGTACCTTCCATAGAAGTACCCCAAAAACGGTACTTAAGCTTAAAACGAATTAAACGTGAACGATCATGCGGGTGGAACTCTGGGAAACAAAAAGAAGAGTTTAAAGGAAGTACACGTACACGTCCTGCGTGCATAGCACCAATAGAGTCTTGATAAGCTTCTTCGTAAGCTACTTTGACAAAACAATCGCCAGATACTCCGCCTTGCTGTCCCATCTCCCACATAACAGAATGTTTATCATTATCTACTTCCCAGACTCTCTTTAACATATCTGGTACTACTGATTCTGTTTCTGCTGGACTGCGGAAAGATGCTCCGCGACCAAATGTAAAGTTACATATGTAATCTGTAAACGCTCTATAATAATTGTAAACCATTTGTGATTCGCCTATTTCACGGCGATAAGACCAATGATGGCCAAGATACATTGCCCAATTAAGCGAGTAACGATTTAGTCTTGGACCGTGTACTTCAAATTCTTCATCAGCAAGTTCTACTAAACCAAGAGGAGAAATAGAGATTGTTAAGTCGGAAGACGCAGCTCTATAACTGGGAGGTGAAAAATCAATGCCACCGGCCATTACTCACAACTCCCCATCTTAATTTTTTAAACCCCTTTGTTTTCTTCTCTAACTCTTACTTAGAATATATCTAAGTAAAAACTTCCAACCCCGGAGAAGGGGTGCGGGGTTGGAAGCTTCTACAGTCTACTATATTTAATCTGCTACTTGAGCAGGGTTCATACGTTGCTGGCGTCCACCTGAGCGGATTACCTCTTCAATAACAACCTGTGAATGATCACCGAAGTTACCTTGGGAAAACTCTGCGTTATAGGCTGGAGCCTCTGGCCATGCGGCTGAACCGACATGTGCACGTTGTTTCATTGTTTCTTCTGGATACTTTTCAAACACGTTAACATTGTGGTTTGGACGACCCGCTGGGGTGTCATATCCTTGATCTAGTCCCAATTGAAAATCTTGTGGGACATCTGTGTCAGTTGCAATACCTTCTTCAAAGCGAAGTGGTCCGCGTTGTCCTGGTACTGATCCTGCCATCTTGCGTTCGTATGTTGCGCCAACCTTCTCAGGGAACTGAGGTGTTGGAGCAATGTTATCTACTGCCATGTTTACTCCTTATGCATAGGGATTGAGGGTCCTCAGGTATAAGTCTCTACCTTAGGACTGCTTTTTAAATGCTAAATTAAGAAAAAAATGGGGAGGCACTTACTTCTACTGTAGGCATCACCATATCCTGGGTCATGGCACAAGCTATGGCTAGAGAGTCCACAAAGTCGTCGTGGGCGTGGGCTTCATCAGGAGCAGCCACTAAAAAGTTTGGCCCCTTGTACTGGACTTCTGCGTCAGTCATTTGTTGATAAAATTTCTTCCAAAGACGTAAACGACGAGTTTTTGCGTGGGCAGGCCAAGAAACCATCTGACGTTGGATTAGTGCTTGTAGGTGCTTCCATCTCTTAGATTGTTCCGAAGGACTTGAGGTAATGGGGACTACCTCAGCTCTAGGCATAAGAACTTTTAAACGTCCAGCTACAGCATCTCCAACACCGTTAGAGTCCACACCAATTGCCAGGACGTCATAGTTACCCAAGAAGTTAACTATTTGGAAGTATTGTTCTTCCCAGTCATCGCCTTGAATTTCTAGCCAATTAAGAACACGATGGTCATAATAACCAAATTCATCAGGCCTATCCCAATCAACCCAGACAACAGTAACAACTGTAGAGTCCATCTTTCTTGCGGGGTCAATTCCAACCACAACCGGGGAACGGTGCCAACTCTTAACAAGTTCTTGAGACGTGTCTCCAAGCTCATCCATAATCGTTGAGGTAAGGAACATACCTCTTTCCAAAAGCCACTTACAGTTGTACGACATCTGAAACTCATCTGAATCCTCTCCAACACGTAACATCTCCTTTTTAATAAACTTTTCGTAGTTATCGTTAAACTTTGCAACATCCCGCCAATCCCATTGGAAATGGTTTTGTTTGGCTGAACGTCCTGTTTGCCTACGCTTGTTCAATTGAATAGCTCTATAGAAGTTATTCTTTGAAGTAGTAGGGGTACCGGTTTTAACAATAGTAGCGTTGTAGTAAGCACCCATTGGAGAAATTGACTTAGACACAACAAAGTCATCTGCTTCTTGACACTCATCAATAATAATTAGGTGGAAAGACTTAGACTCGATCTTTGCACGAGGGTTAGCTGTCATCATCATAAGAGTAGAGCCTGAGTTCTTTAACTTGATGTTACGCACAACTCCAGGAGTTTTTGTAGCCATATCGTCAATCTCAGGATCTCCAAGAACTTCTAGGGCTCTTTCACTTGTAAGACGAGAAACAGTTCTACCGTACAGGGTTTCTACCTGTGATTGGATGGGAGCAAACATACCTACCCAGATACCATCTCCAAACTTACCTAGAAGTTCAGGGTACATCTTTGCAAGGCGTGGAAGGATAACCATCAATGTTGCAACGGTATTAGCAATAGTTTCTGACTTACCTGACTGACGAGAGGCAAGTGCGGTTACTTCTTCACCGTCATTAATAATAACTGATTCAATAATGCGTCTAGCAAGAGGTTCTTGATAAGCGTGCAGCTTATGACCCACTAGCATTTCCATAAAAGCCATAATCTTATTTATTAAGGCTTTTACAAACTCTTTAGACAGTTCGTCTAACTCATCCGGATCTTCTTCAAGCAGGTCGTCTTCTTCTAAACTTAATTCTTCATGGGGGTCTATTTCCTCAAATTGTTCTTCGTCGTACTCAAAATTATCCATTAGAGTGTCGCTTTACCAAAGACTCCAGAATAACGTGCAAAGCTTCTGCACCTATGCGGGCCTCTTCTAAAGAAGCAAGGTCTCTAGTTTTTTGCCAAGTAGAAAGATTACGACCAATTGTGTATAGGGCGTTCTCTGTCCAGGGCATTAAGTCTGATGTGGGTAGCGTCTCAACTCTTTTTTCTATACGAGACTTTTCTTTCTGTACTTTTTCTTTACGAAAATTAATGCTGATCATCTTGTGCTCCAAATCTAACAAAGTCCCAGTTTATTTCTTCGTCTGGGAGATATCTACCACGAATAGCATTGGTTAGTGCCTGGCTCTCATCATACGATGAATTCCACTTACCTACAACTAAAGCCAGTCTAGTGAACGGTAGTCGTATTGAAACTCCAACTCCACCCCTAAACGGTAAGGCTATTTCTTGAGTTTCAGCTCTTTCCCACAAAATTGGTGGCTTTACCGGATATACCAGTGTATGCCAATAAAGAGATCCAACAGTTCTTGGATTTGCCAATCTTATACCTCACAGTCGTGTCCCATAACTTCTACTTCTCGTAGAGGTTCTAAACAAATTTTACACCGATACCATCTTTGTACAGTAAAACTATTTTGAGATGTTCCGCCAACAGGAACCTCTACACCACCATCAGGCTGTGGTTGATAGTCTGAGATTACCTCAGGAGAATCAAACAGCTCTGGTGGGAATGGTCCCTTAGGCGAATGCGCAGTCTCAGGTACGGGATGCCCTTGTCTCGTAACTATGCGCTCAATGCGCATTATTCTGCAGGCGCTTCAGTTGTCTTCTTTGTAGTTTTCTTTGTTTCTTCTACTACAGGCTCTGCAACGGGTGTTTCTACTACAGGTGTCTCTACTACTGGTGCTGGAGCTACTGGTTCTTCAGTATTCCATGGTTTTGACCAAGTTGTCATGTGATTTTCCTCTCGTTAGACAAAAAGATATTCTACATGGGTTTCTTGGTTGCTGACCCCCTGTAGTTACTGCTACGGTATATCCATGGTTCAGGCATCTGGGCCATCACTAACTACGTAACAAAAGGGTTGCAGTACGAATCCGGCAGACATAGGCCGGATTGCTTTTATGCGGGTGACAGTCGCATAGGGTAAGAACTGGCCTTCTAGCCTAGGAGATAGTGTGAATAAAGATGCAACTTCTCAAATTGCAATTATGGTGGCCTATTTAATGTTGATCTGCGGTATCCCCGCAGCTATGGCTACCGAGCACATAAGTAAAGAAACCCCAACACAAACTATAGTAGAGGTCGTAGATCCACTCGACAGATACCGTGGGGCAACAGACCTGACTAATAGCGAGTTGAAAGACCTGCTATCCCTAGTCGGATTCAAAGGCAACAACCTAAAAGTAGCTTGGTCAGTAGTTATGAAAGAGTCCAGGGGTAACCCAGACTCACATAACAAGACTTCAGCCACAGGGGACAACTCCTATGGATTATTTCAGATCAATATGTTTGGCGATCTGGCAGAAAGCCGTAGAGAGAAGTTTGGTATCAAAACCGACGTGGAACTATTAGACCCGGTAATAAACGCTCAAGCAGCGTTCTACATGACTGGTAGGGGAACAAATTGGAGTTCTTGGGGTTACGGCCCTGGAGCTTACGATGGGGACCCTGAAGAACCAGGCATTACTAAATGGTTTGATGATTTCACTAAAAATTAAATAATAGTAAAGGCCCGGGAGACCGGGCCTTTTCTATTTACTTTTCGTTTTCTTTCTTACCAGCTCTTCGTTTATTCTCTTTTGCGGTGTTCTTACCATGCTTCAATGCCCTTAGGTTTCCCTTAGAGTCATTGCTGTGGTTGTTGTCCTTGTGGTCAACATCCGTTCCTCTAGGTAGTTTTCCGTTTTTAGATTCGTAATCGGCACGAGCCTTGTTTTTCGATGTTGTAACCCACTTACCGTTTACTTTTTTCTTGTAAACGTAGATAGGGCGACCTCCATTCGCTTTGGAACCTTTGTAGGGACCAAACTTCTTTTCTTCAGCCATTACTATCTCCCTTGCACGCACATGATGCGTTTAACTTACCACAAGGACCGCAGGTAAAACGTTCGTGTGATTCTAAAGAACCTTGAGATTCCAAGGTATTTTCGTAACTATGTACTTCTTTATAACTCTTGAGCTTAACTCCATAGGTAGAGGAAGCATTAACAACTTGAGGGTCATTCCAAGGACGTGCAGCTTTAGAGGTGCGATCTGCTACAGACATGCGTACAACGCCTCCACGACCGTCTCTAGAGCCGAAATGTAGGTCTTTCTTTGAACGTCCCATTAGTTTGATGACTCCCCGCTAGCGCCCCGTCCAGGCTTCTTATAGAGGTCAAACTTAGGTGCGTCAGGTTGGGCGTACGGTAAACCAGTTAAGTATTCGGCTGCCTCTCGTGCGTTGTGGCGCAGAGACTTATAACCATTAAACTTTTCAGGTTCAGGGGGGAAACTGGTTACTCTAGGCATGATTAGCTTTCAGTAGCTAATTTTTTAATGTTCTTCTTGTCTGCTCTAGAACCTTCTGGTTGTTCAAGCTTTGCATCGTCTGCACCAGCGTATCCGCCTTCAACTGCAATAACATCTTCTTTTCTTCCAAAACGCTTCTTAGCGTCTCCTTGAAGTCTCTTAGACGCTTCAGAAATTGGAACGACTGATCCAGCAGTTTCAAATGCATTCTTACGACCTTCTTTAACAGAGAAGTCTGGGAACAAACTTGGTTGAACCATAGCCTTTGTCTTCTTAGCTTTCTTTTCAGAAGGAACTACTGCACCTGCAGATCTAAGTGCAGATAACTCTTGAGCACCTGTCATGCCTGTGGTGTCCAAAGCAAACTGTTGTCCGCGGTTTGGATCCCTTGGTTTCTCATCACGATCTGTAGGAACGGTTCTTGTTGTTCTTACTTCTTCTTTAGTCTTTATTCGTGGAGCAAGGTCATCTTCTGTAAAAGTAGATTTGCCCACAGATGTTCCAACAGCTCCAGAAGACCATTTGTCTAATGGACCTTCAGCACGTGTGTATTGAGCTGGGGATACAATGTCTGTTACAGTCTTTGGAACTCCGGTTCCAGGAAGCTTACCTTGAACCATTCTAGGACCTTTAGCACTAAAGTCTGGAAGATCTGTTGGTGGCTTTGATCCCAATAGAACTGTTCCACTCTTTGCACTTGGTGGCTTAGGCTTATCAAAAGCTCTAGGATTAGGAGTAGGTGCTACAGGTGTATAAGTATCTTCATATTTTTCTTTTCCAAAACCTTCAGCAGCAACTTTTCTTTTTCCAGAACGCTTCATGCCACGAGGAACAGCACCGCTAGCCACATCAGCAATGTCATTAGCAACACTTGCTCCTTTTTTACGAGAAGTGCTAGAAGAACCATGTTCGCTTAACAGCTGTACTCTTAGGTGATCAATTAGGTCTACGCCTTTTGTAGGGCCTGCGCTGTAACGTAATACTTCTTGTCCGCCCTTTCCTCCACGAGTTTTTGTCTTATCCCAACCTCTGTATCCAGAGTCAAGTACTTCTCTACCGTCAGCCCCACGAGTTATTTTATTTACTATTCCTTCAGATCTAATAAACGAAGAAGGCATATCAGGGTGGTTTGCAGATACTGGAATGATTGCTTTAGTTGTTGGATGTTCCCAATACTCATCTCCATTTAGCGTTTGAGTAAAATCCTTCTTAGAAGTCTCATGCTGTACAACTTTTCCATGCAACCCTGCAACATACGCTGGTAGGCGCATACCTGAAGCGCTTGCAGCATTCTTGTAAACTTCTTCATCTCCAATGCCCAGAACACGCATTACTCTTGCATAAGCAGCGTGATGTTGGCCATATACGTGAATATGTTTGGTTGCTGGTGGATCATTTGGTGCAACGTCGTTTACTGTTTTGCCAGTAGATCTAGCTGTTTGAAGATCACGTGCATGTAGTTTTAAGGCTAAATCTAAATCTCCATTTTCAGATCCAGGAAGTCCCATTCCAGATTTCATACGATCAATAAGATTAGACGCAACTTCTGGTCTTTCTGTAACGTTTAGAGAAGCAGGCTTAGAAGCACCTGGTGGTCGAGAAGGTAGAGTTCCAAAATTAAGTACGCCAGTTTTTTCTTTACGTCCAGTACCTACTCGACGCTTAGAGCGTCCAGTTTCTTTTCCTAAACTAAGTGGCTCAACAGTTGGCTTAGCACGCAGTATGTCTGGAACATTTGGATTCTTAGGTATAGTCCCACCAGCAGAAATTCCTTCTAGCCGTGCAGCGTTACCTGCTTCAATAGATGCATTAGATGCGTCTTTTGATTGAGCAACAATTGTTTCATCTGCTCGCTGTGCGTTTTTTTCTATACCTTTTTTTACAACTTCATTTTTTGTGCGATCAAATTCATTTCCGCTAGAATCTCTACCTGTGTTTGAAGTATCTTTAGCCATTATGCATCTGCCTTTGGTGTGCGGGGCTTACGAACTTTAGTGGGTGTTGCTGCAGAGTCTGGATTAGTTATGCTATCTGAAGCAGTCTTCTTACCTAAGTTACGAGCAAATGTCGGACTCAGATCTGCGGCTTGCTCTATATCAATCTCTCCTGCTTTAAGAGCTGCTGTAGTATCTTTAAGAGTTGGGTTGCGAGTTTTTGCTTTACGTGCAGGATTGCTTGCACGATCTTTTGGAGGTGTTCCGCCAGCTGGTGGAGTAGGTGGAGTATCTACTTTATCTGGAGTATCTGTTTTTTCAATTTTGTATTTTTGACCAGTTGCTTGCATTGAAGGTCTTCCAGCGTTATCAAAACCTCTTAAACCGGCTTTAGTCATGTCTGGACCTTTTGCAATTCCACGGTCTATTTCTCTACCAGCACGTTCATAACCTAACTCAGCACCAGCATCTTTAGTTGCCATGTCCCATGTCGTGCGTTCTTTTCTATGAAACGTATCAACGTCTGCTTTGCCTGCGTGTAAATCTAATTGAAGTTGCGCCATAGAACGTTCACGTCCTCTATCGGCAATTCCTCCAAATAGTTTTGAAAGCCAATTGCCTGTACCACCACTTGAGGGCTGTACAAAACCTTGATTATTCTGTGGTGCTGGCATAAGAAGGATCCGTTCCTTTGTTTAGATTAATATCATTTTAACTACTGCACCTGATTTTGTAAGTGCATCTGCCTGTTCGTTATAGTGATGGGCGCAGAACGTTAGGACGCCTGTACCAAAAAAGGCGCCAAACTGTGCTCTAGCAGAGCACTTGTCACATGCTTCCCGAACCCCCACCGTCGCCAGCTGCATCTCCTGCTGATCCTCCAACATCTCCGTCATTTCCAGACTCCTGTCCTGAGTTATTAGAATTTCCTGGTCCTACACCACCGTAATACCCACCGTAGTAACCATAACCACCGTAGTAAAGCTGTGACCAAGGAATGCCGCCAACAACATAGCCACCACCCAAGCGACCTACCGTACGATGGCGCTTGTGTTTCTTAACGTTGAATTGATGCTTTTCGTTGTGCATGGTTAATCCTCTCACTCTTGCTTGCCGTATATATGCCAAAGGCCGGGATTTCTCCCGGCCTCTGCGCTATTAAGTTGTTTGTGTTGATTATGAAGCTGTTGCGTATGGTGTGATTGAGATTGTAGCTGTTGAGGCAACTGAAGCTGTTCCAGCTGCAACTGTCTGAGACTTGATTGTTCCAGCAACTGCTGTGAGACCAGCAACAGAAAGTGAACCTGTTGATAGTGCTCCTGAAGTTGTTGTTGTAAATGAAACTGTGTCTGTAGCAACTGCTGTAACTGTGAAGGTACCGTTGAGCGCTGTATCTGGTGATACAAGTGATGCAACAGTAATCTTGGTTCCAACTGGGTACTTAGCACCAGCACCTGTTGAGGTGATTGTTGCTGCTGTACCTGTACGTGCAACTGCTGTGATTGTTGAAGCTGCGTTAGTTGCTGCTGTAGCAGTTGTGATGTTAGCTGCTTCGTAACCAGCATCCTTAAGTGTGTCAAGGGCTACTGCTGTAGTGTTACCAACTACTGAAGGTACAATGATGAATCCAATTCCTGCACCATCAGCTGCTGTACGAGCTGTTGTCTTTTCTACTTTGCCGTACCACTGTCCGGTAATTTCACCAGCGCTAGCTGCGTTAGTTACTGTGAACTTAAGTGCGTTTGCTGTAGCAACAGTTGCTGCTGAAAGATTGTAAGCTGAAGCTGTAAGACCTGTGATGTTTACAGAGTCTCCTGCTGCAAGCTTGTTCTGTGATGTGTATGTAACTGTTGTTCCGTTACCTGAAGCTGCTGTAACCATAAAGTTACCTGCTGCTTCTACGAATGAAGGGAAGCCAGCCCACTCAGCTTCAATATCTGAGTTATCTCCCAGTGCTGCGTTTAGACGAGCTGATGCAATCTTGCTTTTAGTTGTCCACTGTCCGTTTTGTGCAGCGCCATATGTTTCGGTAGCTGTTGGAGTTCCATCAGCACGCTCATCATTTGGTTGCTTAGGGAAGTTACCCCATACAAAGTCGGTTTGTAGGTTTCCTGCTGAGTCGGTAAGATTACCGTTGTTGTTTGTTGTTGCTGCAGTATCTCCAATTGTAATGGATTCTGCTCCGGTAGCGTTGGCAGAACCAACGGCCGCGGGTGAATTGTAGCTTGACATTTATAGTTTCCTCACTGATCAATGTGATTGTTCGTTCGAACCCACAAAGGATGACAGAAATTATGCCTCTTGTATGTATGTATGAATCTCGCCACCCGAATAGATGTCATGCTTGCAGGCGATTTCAATTGCCCGTCTCACAGCCTTTTCGGCGGCCGCGGGTGTACTGATTTTTGAGTAGTTCAAAGCTTCAAGTGCGCCTAGTGCAACATCCCCACCACTACCAGCGTAGTAAACATTGCGGGCTTCTCTATCCCAAGAGTAATCGTTAAAGATCGGGTAGATGACACCTCTAATAGAAACAAGCAAGTTAGAGTCTTGCCACGCTGCATCGCCATCTTCTTTACCTTCAAAGCCAGCATCCTGGAAAGCTTTACGCATTGAGGGAATAAACTTCTTAGTCATAAAAGAATCTAAATCGATAGTTGCACTTGGCTTTGGTGGCTTCCAACCAAATTGGGTAATGTTTCCACCTCTAGAAGCGCCGGAGACAGCTATCAGTACACCGTTATTATTAACAATCTTAGATGTAGCAAGTTCCATATAGCGACCATCTTCATCAGAGGCGCGGGAATCACAACCTATAACAGACCAGCCATCACCTTGGATTGCAACAAGCGTAGTCATGAGATCCCCTCAGTTGATAGTGCAATCCTACAGTACTACAGGCCAGATCCAAACTGGAACTCATCAGGCCTTTTGCGGGGGAGATTTGAGTAGTCAGTCTTACTCCAAGGTGCTCCATCTAGGTAAAGTGTAATAAAATCGTGGGTGGAGTCTGAGTTCTTCAAGATATCCCATAGGACAGCATCTACTCCATCGTACTGGATCATAGATCCGTCTCTCATGCCAATGACTAGTACTTCCATCTCTTTATCTAGAGAGTAGCAAGCGTAATATGCTCTAGGTCGCGGACGTCCTAAGACGTCTGTCTTGCCAGATGTAGGAGCTGTTATATGTTCATACCCAGGGCCACATGGATTAGAAGAGCTCATAGAAGAGAGCCGAGCTTCCCGTCCCTCTATTGTGGTATTAGAAGCTAGTTTGTCTTTCATCGCCTCTTGTACGTTTAATGCTACCTCGCCAGCTTGAGACTCTGATGACCGTCTTCTATTGTAATAGTTATCTAGATCTCGACCTCTACCGGCCATTATATTCCTCTTCCAAATGTTTTTCCTCGCACATGCGAGCTAAATCAGGAACTACATAGACTTTTCTACATAATTGACACGTCCAGCGTTCTAAACGCTCCCGATCATCCATATGTAGGCATCTTACTACTTGGCTACTGCCTTAGAAGCCTGTAGCTCCCCGAAATTTTTAGGCTACTGCCTCCCCGGTATAAGACTCAACAGTTTATTTCTCCTGGCCGAATACGGACAAAACGGACATTTAAGGGTAGGGGGGGCAAAACGGACAAATCGGACAAATAAGAACAAAACGGACAAATAAAATTATGGTGTAAGGCTTCAGAAGCAAAGGTTAGCAAGTAGGTAATCCTGTGTGCGGTGCCTAGTAGGTTCAACTCCTGCTAGGCACACGCTGTATTCGGTAGCCCTGTCTATCAACAGCAGAAGGCATAACAATGTCCGCACGCGAAAATCTGTCTGCGTTGCTCGCAACCCGTGGTAAGGGTGGCTCTCTAGAGTCCATCTCCCAAGCAGGGGCGCACTTCAACAAAGACAAGACACTCACCCCGTCTGACTTCATCTCGGTAGATAAGTTAGACGCATCTAAGGCAATCACACTACTAGGCGGGTTCGCCGTATCTACCTATGGGCTAGACCCAAAGGTGGCTTACTCAATGCGTAATGCGTTCGCTAAGAAGTATGCTCAGGTGGTCAATCTCTATGACCTATCACAAGCAGACTTCATCTCCGCAATTTCAGAGATAGATGCCGAGATTGCGACAGAAGCCTCTAACAAGGCTAACTTCGCTATCTCTATGGGCACAGAGCAAGAGCGTCTCATCAAGAACGCTCAATCTGCTATCGACAAGTTAGTAGATGCTAATGTGTCCCCAAAGGTCAAGCACGATTTGCTTACTCTTGCTCGCACCATTGAGCAGAAGTTGGCTTATGCGCCTGTCCAAAAAGTCGCACAAGTAGCCTAATAATAGCGAGAGGGGGGACTAGCTCCTCCCTCTCCCTATCTATGTCCACAGTATCCCTGTGGGCGTAGATGGGGTATGCCGACCAATCGGCTCACTCTGGTATGTAATGTGCCAGCCCCCGCACTAATGGATTACCTACAAGTGTCTTCTGTCTATCGAGAAGCCCTAGCCGTCCCCTTCACAATGTCGGCTAGGGCTTTCTCATCTCACAATGTGATACAACTCTCATCATAGATAATTGGCTACTGCTAATTGGCTAACTATGAGCATTGGGAGACACACCAGGTCTACGACTATGGTCTAGGTCTGTTATCAGGTAGGTTGTGGAAGATACATAGGACAACAGACTGAGACTCGTAAGGTGTTAATTTGTCTGTGTAGTGCGTAGGTCGCCCTTCCCTATGTATCTCTCACTCTCTATCTGGAGAGTATCTAACTAGGAGTAATAAAATGACAGAATGTGCAGTTAGGTCTTGCAATAGCACTGAGTTAGTATTCAGTGGTGTTGACGCCTTTATGCTTGGTGGTATCCCTACCGAGAAGTATTGCTATACCTGTGCTAATACCTATGTACAGATAGCAGACAGTATGAAACTAGAACACACCCACAACGCAACCTGAAAGGCTATCTAATGGATTGTATCTATTGCGGAAAGCCTGTAGTTCCTGCTAGATGGGAAGCAGGCTATGAGTATTGTATGGCTCCTGAGTGTGCTCACGAACTACGAGAGCGTGCTGAGCAATACAGACTTATCCTTATGCCTAAGCAAGGCTTTACCTATGTCAAGGCTGATAGTCCTGACCTTCTATCTGGTAAGTCATCAGGTAGACAATAATCCCCCCCGATTTATAAGAAAGGATCGTTATGTTCACACTATCTGTAAAGATAGGCATTACCCGCAAGCCCCGCAAGCAGAAAGAGCTGACCAGTGTTGCTTGTTATCACTGTGGCAAGACCTTCACAATGCACATAAAGAACATCAGAACAAGCAATTACTGCACTAGTTGTAAGTAATACACCAATCCTTCCCCGCGAAGTTTGAGATGGATAGAGGGCACACTGAATAGGCTGTTGATTGCATCGAGAACGAGGAATCTATGTGAGTGTAACTATTATCATAGAGGGAGCGTGAAGAAGCGAAGCAGTACGGACTTAGGTGCTTGAGGTGCCCAGAGGGAGATAGTTACCTACCTAAGTAATTACAGGACATGAACAAAAACAATCATGGTAATTGAATCTGTTATGCAAGAGGGGCTGTGGTTGTGAGTCTCACGCAATTCCTTCAGTAATTCAGTGTGTCCCCTATTTATCTCAATCGAGGTAAATAAACAGAAGGGAAGACTATGTATATCGAGTTCGAACCACAGACAATCGTAATCATCTGTATCTCACTAGTATTCATCGTTGCCATTAAAGCATGGCGTAAATAATTCCTCGAGAAGGGGATACACAGTGGCGACCAAGGTAATCCCACTACGGATAACAGCCATGCCCTCTGCGCTCCCGGCGCAACGGTATGGTGTAGACGCTTTCTACTTAAATGTTACTACGCCTATGGGTGTGGAAAGTGCTGTGGTTGGTCAGACATGACCTGAGGTAAAACATGTCCCGAGCAACGGGGTATATCTGCGCCTCACCTGAGTATGTGAAAGCTAAACTGCTCACCTAACAGAAGGGATAACAATGACTATAACCATAGTTGAATGCGCAAGATGTCAAGACCCACAAGTATTCAAGCCCATGTCTATGGACTCTGATATACCTGTTGCTTTAGACATATCATTAGATGGTGGTTACGCAATGTTCGTAGACAACATCTATGCTGAGGGTGGTAAGAACCCCCTGCAATTCACATTGTGCCACAAGTGTGCCCACGAGTTTACAAAGTTCATGGGTATACCTGAGACCACAGTGTTTAACTGGCACTCAAATACAGAGGAGGAATACTGCAGTGGCTACACCAAAGAATGGTTTAACGAACAATACGATAAACAAATCGCTTACGTCAAAGAAAACTGGCACAAGCAATTCCCCAACAACCCATTCCCCAACGCTTGAAGAAATAAAGAAAGACCTGTTCATTGCCATTGAAGTTCTCAATGGTTATACAGAGCACGAAGCATTGCTAAACTGGCAATGCGTACAAGGTACGTGCCAATGCTCGTAACCAACACAAACCCACACACCCCCGAAAGGAGCCTTCAATGGCAGGGAAAAAATCAGGCGCTTCAAGAAATGATAGCCGCCCTAATGGAAAAGCATGGAAGCAAAATCCTGGCCCAGATGGAGTCAAATCCAAGTTTGTCTCTCGACCAGGTCGTATTAACGGTCGCAGTGCAAGCAACCATGAAAAGCGTGAAGCCTGGAAAGTATCAGGAGGTCGTGTTGACCACCCGACTATCCCACACTGGCGCACTGGCAAGGTAAGAAAGGAAGCAGTAAGTGTTTCCAATGACGCCTAGCCAATCATGGCTATTCCTGTTCTTATTGTTTTATTCAATAGGCATAACAACCTATGCATATGTATGGCGTAATAAATATTACGACCTACAGTCTTATCGTATCTATGAGCGTAAACAACAAGCATATAAGCGCACACAGATGGACGAGTTATATTCAGAGTCATTTCTAAAAGACTAATCTTGCACGGGAGCGGGATGAACTGCGTTCAGAAAACTCCCCTCGTGAGTCCGCACCATCATGCGGAATACAAATGAGATGGAGCTTGTATAGATGTCAAAGTCTATGCAAGCACGTTGGGCAGAAGCATAATGATTAGCCAATAGAAACCGATCGAAGTCTCAGAGAAGATGGTATTTGGTCTAGCGGGTATCTCATGGAGAAACTACTCCCGCCTATGTGCAACTTTTCAAAACACCAGAGACTAAATGCGTTTGCTGTTGACAGCACACCTCGGGGTAACTCCCACGTGTGCCGAGGCTAGAGTCAGGATAACCCCGTCAAAAGTGGTGCTTCTGTCCAACACAAACAACCCCCCAACACACAGAAGGGACAACAACATGTGGCTATCAAAGCGCAAGTTGATAAGCCGAATTGAGCGCATGATGGTCGAGCAGGAACTCGAACTCCATGACCTTGATTCGCAACACAGCAGGGCATACCATACCGGCATGATAGATGGCTTAGGTATGGCACTCTTTGCAGTGTCACCAATTGCAGCAAGACGTAATCCAATCAGTATTGTATGGTTTGATGAAGATTACGACGAACCACGCAAAGTGGAACAAGACAGAGAAACTCTGTTTGATGCAACTATGTTTGAAAGCGTAGAAGCAAGATGACCAGAGGTGCGTGGCACGTAACAGACTACGACACAGCTAAATCATATCTATCGGGCGGTCACAAAAAATGGGATCGTCCTTTATATGTGCGAGGACTGCGTATTCAAAGTAGAAGCAAAGACATTGCTATCGTGGATAAATGGTACAACTTTGAACCCATTTTGTTTCATCCCGATGGCACATTGACAATACAAGCACCTCAAGCAATACCAAACAATTGGGGTGGCACATGGAATCCTTTACGTTCACAAGGTGTGCGAAGAAACTTCAAAGACTTCAGTGGACTACAAGGAATGTTTCAAAAGAATGGAACTGTATACATAACTACACAAGATGCTTTGAGGACACCCTCAAAGATTCAAAAGTGTAGAACATGTCATGGACTTGGTTTAGTAGATAGTTGGTGTTCTCCATCATATTGTCAAAATGACTTTCCATGTAATGATCACCCTGAATGGCAACCCAATGTTAGTTCTAGTAGTTATAGATGGCATTATGGTAATTGTCCACATGGTAACTCAGACAGTCACAGCGTTCCAAAATCACAAGACTGCTATCACTGCAAAGGTGTAGGGCTTCGTGAGTATGGTAACAACCTCATCTCTATTGCTTGGGATGGTTCCCCAATCAGGCTTAAAGATGGCAACTTAGTAAAACAACCTCCAACCGAACTAGAGAAAAGGATCGCAGCGTATGTCCAACTTGACAGTTGATTACACTGGTGAAGCAGTACCAACGCAAGGTTTGGTGACCACGCCTAAAGAGGCTGCTCATCGAATTATGCTTGGTTATGTGCCAGCCAATCTAAAAGACCTAAGCACTAATACTCACTTCAGAGATACAGTGCTTGGTTACATATTGAGAGATACAACAGAGCACGACGTAGTGTTAGAAGTATTATGCTGTGCCCTACGTCATGCAGCAGAAGAAGCAGATATCCGTATGTATAGCGAGTATGTAGCAGCAGTTGCTTACTCGTGGGAACATCCAACTCTTGCGCTAAAAGCAATCTCTCGCAACAAGCCTACAAACGCAACCACCTTCATTTGGTCAGTGGCTCAGGCGATGTACAAGAAAATGCCTGGGCCTTTCTATCAAACTCTAATTGTTTCTCAATTAGAACAAAGCGAACAGCAATGGGCTAACACCACGCCATAACCGTTCCAACACAAACATTCACACGACAAGAAGCACTCGGCAAAATACTTAACTCGACCCAAGCCGGAACGCAATAACAATGGGCCGTGGGAAGATGGTTGAAGGTGACTAACTGGTCCAACTAACCGCTTCCGCGAGCGAATCAATTCATTTGAGCAGGCCCGTAGTAGCTAAGATTTCAGTCCCTTTTGTCCTTCGTGCGTAACTCTTGTGAATACCTCGGGGCAGGTCTTATTGACCTGCCTCGGGGAACTTAACCTACTAGAAGGGAACCATAATGTCTATGTTTTTTCCAGACCACGACCACAATGACGACACGCCAGATTTTGAAAACCTGTCTCCTGTTGAAAAGCAAGAGTTCTATGACTATATTACGAAGCAAATGAATTTGATTATACAAAAAGCAGAAACACAAGGAGTGCTGTTTGATTTAATTACAAAATGGCCCCACGATAAGCAGGTAGCGTATGAGATGGCTACCGTAATTGAGAACCGCGTCCTAGAAGACGACGACGAACGCTAAGTTTCCTTAACAAATTGTTAGGGAATGTCATAGCAATATGACAAACGATTCCATTACCAAAGAAGGGGTAAAGATATGGATATCGCTGTATTCACAGAGTCGTACGAACCAATCATGGGGGCTAAGCGCCGTCAGGTTCTTATCACTCCACATGATGGAAATGTACGAATCTACTCACGTGATACTGACGGGACTAAGGGTCCTCACAACAAGTGGGAGGAAACTGACCTCGACACTATCACTGGACAGATAGGTACTGATGAAAAGCTAACACGTGAACCTGTTGCTGTATATGTTACATCAGCAGACGAACGTGCTATGACGGACAAAGGTTATTCCCCGGTCCTCGGCACCAAGGCGTGTCAAGCACATACTAAAGCAGGACTCAACACGGATACTACGCCATTTGTAGAACGCTTATGCGAAATCTACGAAGCGGTAAGTAACCATGATGATTCTCTTGAAAACCATGTGATTGACAATCGTCGTATGCCAGGCTTACCTGTTCCGCTAGCATCAGCACCAACACAAACAACGCCAGCACCTACCGCAACACCATTTGTAGAGCCTGTTGTTCAAGCAACAAGTACATCAAACGGCGCAGTAATAACCGCAGCGCTTGCTTCAGTGCCACGCATTGAACTAGCAAAACGTTATGTGCATCGTGATATCTGGTCCCGCCAGGACTTTGAAATCTTTGATTACTCTCGTGCTAAAAGCATCAACGTTCTTATCTACGGCCCTACCGGCCCAGGTAAAACTACATCTGTTGAAGCATGGGCTGCTGAACGCAATTTACCTATGGCAACAGTATCTGGTAACGCTTCAATGGAGCCAAGCCAAATGACTGGTAAATATGTATCTGATGGCAATGGTTCATTTGCATGGATCGATGGCCCAGTTACAGATGTTGTTCGTAATGGTGGTGTCTTATTACTCGACGAGGTTAACTTCATCAGTCCTAAGATCTACACTGTTCTATATTCATTGCTAGATGGTCGTCGTTCTATCACACTGTTGGATCACCATGGTGAAACTATTGAGGCTCATCCAGACCTCACTATCTTCGCTACTATGAATCCAGATTACATTGGTACAACGCCGCTCAACTTTGCATTCCGCAATCGTTTTGATATCCAGATTCCATGGGATTACGACGATAAGGTCGAGTCTAAACTAGTCTCCTCCAAGGCTTTGCTTGTAGTTGCTAAACAACTACGCGTTGAAGCTAACAAAGGTCAATACGAGACACCAATCTCAACCAACATGCTGCAAGAGTTCGTTAACTTTGTTGACCCTCTTGGCTACGAGTTCGCAGTGGAAAACTTCATTGCTCACTTTAGTTCTGACGAAGCAGCAAGCGTTCGATTGGTATTTCAGACACACGAACACAATATCAAGACAGACTTTGGTATTGAAATCCCAATAACTCTTGAGAAAGAGTCTGAAGGAAAATCTCCTGAAGAACTTCTTAAAGAGTGGGCAGGACAATACGGAGCAGTTAACGGATTGGTATAACTATGTACATTGAAGAACTAGAACAGCACTGGGGTGATGCCCGGACTGAAGATACACAGCAACGTTCTGTTCGACTCAATGCACTATGTCGTGTATACGAACAGGCTGACCGTGTACTCACGGGTGACCCAGTCACAGTCAATGTAGTGCCTAACGGCCCCGCACCAGCGTGGTCTGATGGTGCATCTATTTACATCAACCTTGATCAAATTGAGGAGATGGACTTAGAAACATTAACACAGGTTAACGGTCTCAATTACCATGAGCTAGCCCATCACCTGTATACGCCTCGCAAAGGCACAGAACTAATCAAGTGGGTCATTGATAAAAAATACTTCCAAGCCTTTAACATCTTGGAAGATCAACGTATCGAGACTCTCTTAGTTGGTAGATATCCATCTATTGCGCCATACCTAACAGCAACAGTTGCTCGTTGGTTAGGTGCATCAGAAGATGTCAATGGTAACTATGTCTGCATACGTGGCCGTCGTTACTTACCTGTTGAAATTAGACAAGCATTCCGTGACGAGTTTGCCTTCCCTGAACTAATACCAACAATAATTAGAATCGTAGATGAGTATCGATTGCTAGCGTTTCCACAAGGATACGCACGAGCACAAGAACTAATCGAAGAGTTCTATGATGAAGTATGCCTACCAATGGGCTTACTACCTGAGATGGATGGTGGCCCCAACAAGTGTGGTGGTCGTGATCCAGTATCAAAAGGCAGACCTGAACCTGGTAAGGCTCAGGAGAAAGACGCTCAACGAGCAGCAGGTATGGGTACTAAAGAATCTACTTATGTACCTAAACCTAAAACTAATGAGAGCCCATCTTCAGATAACAATGGACTATCTGATATGCCTACCAACACAAACCCAAACGATGACGGCAATGGATCTAATCCATCTACCACATCTGCGCCACGCTCTGTCCAAGAAGCATTGGACATACGAGAGCAAAATATAAATACATCCTCAATAACACCCGGAACAGGACATGCTCCTAGTCTTGGTGGTTTACCTGACAAAATCAATGACATGCTAAATACAGCAATTGATGAAGTGCTTGAACGTAAAGATGTACAAGCAGACGTCAAAACAAAACAGCGTGTAATTGTAGGTGGAGATGGTAAACACGAGGATATAACTAAGAAAGGTAAATTCAATGATACAAGCGTTCCCCAAGACGCAATAATCTCTTATCGCAAGTTTGCTAAAGAGTTACAGCGTTTACGCGATGATTCAGAACCTACGTGGCAAAGAGAAACCCCTACAGGTCGACTCAATGTACAACGTGTAATCAGAGGTTGCGAAATTGATCAATCCTTTGATAGGTGGGACGAAGGTGATGATGGCTGTGATATCGAAGCAGTTATCCTTGTCGACCGTTCAGGTTCTATGTCTAGTCAACAGAATGATAAAAAAGCATCTATCGCTTGCTGGACTATCAAACGTGCGCTAGAACATATACAAGCCCCAGTCACCGTCTATGCCTTTGATGATAAAGCAGAAGTTGCTTATACTCGTAATGAGCGTGCATCTAAAACTCAATACAAGTTCATCTATGGTAATGGTGGTACAGAACCGTACCCAACCTTGCTTGCTGCCGAACAGTTACTTATGGCTTCGCGTAAGAAGAATAAGATGCTGTTCATTGTTACCGATGGTGTGTTCAACACAAACAAAAACGACGAACTAATTGAACGCATTACCCGTCGCGGTATCTTGACATCTATGATTCTTATCATGGAGGATAAAGAATGGAAATACTATGTAGAAGACCATAACCAACTCACTCAAGAGCAGTTACGGCACAAAGCAGAAGTATTTGCCCGTATCAATACTGCCAAAGACTTACTCCCATTTGCTAAACAAGTGGTAGTCAGTGCCATCAAAAAACGCTCGAGAATGAGATAGGAGGTAAACATGTACGTTGTATTTGACAATATGACTGAAACAATAATTGGACCATTTAATGATTATGAAGATGCACAGATGTTCGTTCTACATGCATCAGGCATAACTATTAATGATTATGTTTCAGACTTAACTATTGAACCTGTCTCTGAACCTCAGGAATGGGCTTTGGATAATGGATTAGAATCAGAACTAGGAGTTCTATCATGAACAATAAAGAAATGGCTGAACAAGATAAAGAAACATATGCGCAATACGAAGCTGCTACCCGTCAACTGTTAATCAAACACAAAGCGGAAGACCTATTACCAATGCTAGGACTAGAGGAACAAACAAATGAGTGAACAACTCAAAGCACAACAAGAGTTCGTCAATCGTTCGGGTGAGTGCACATGCATTGTGTACCACCCAGTTGGCGAAGAATACCAACGAGTGTTCATGGAATGGACACGCACTGGCAAAAGTAGCATGGCTATGGCTGCCCAATTGTTTAGTGAATGTGGCACCCGATGAGCATCACTATAACACGCAAAGAAGCCTGTGAACTAATACGTTCATACATTGGTAAACCAAATGGACCTAAAGGAGAAGACTTAAACAAGATTGTCTTTGCTGTAAACAATGACTATCAAGTACGGGACTTTATGCTAGGTCTGCCTGAATACTATGATGTACAAGAAATTGTTAACTTCTTGTGCCACATGTCCAACAAAGCGCCTTGCGGTGAAGATGCACCATTTATCACTGTCAACGCAGCGCTTGCCTACGAACACGACCAACTAGAAGACTTCTTTAGTCAGGTTGGGTACGTGGCAACACATAGGCCTGAGTACTCTCTAAATCAAATGCTTATGCGATGTGCAAAGGCACACTTCCCCGGTGAGATGCTAGGTAAAATGCGCGGAGAGTTAGCCGCCATAGTAATGAAGTCGTGTTACACAGACACGCCAGATCAGATCATTACAAAACTAGAGAAGCCAGACAAACTCGACTCAACACAAACAACCGATGTCTAAGTACTTAGTTAGATGCAAAGCATCTGTGTACTTTGATATTGAAATGGAAGCACAAGAAAAATGGGACGCCGAATCTGAAGGTCTTGATGCTTTCGGCAACCTATTAGACAACGCACCCTTGCCATCTCCTCTTGAATGGGATAGCGTAGAAGTGTGGGAAGTAGAACCCATCTAACGAGTAGAAGGGAAAACATGAAGCCGTATCACATACGTCTTACATTTGACGTCAACATTGCTCCATGGCGTATTGACGATCCAAATGACGTTAACAATCACGAATGGTCATTGTCAGTTTATGACAGAAACTTAGGCGAGTGGATTCCACTTAGTAGTTGTACTCGCCCTGGGGAGTCTCATAGAATTGCCAAGATCGAGGTGCTAAATGATGAAACCCCCAGTAGCACTCCGGGGGTCTCAACTGAAGGCGTGAACTCCTAGTTTTAGGACTTTACGTGTACAGTCTACAGTACAAAAGAAAGGAGAACGACATGCATAACATGGAGTTTGCTAATGGAACTGTCAATAATAAGCATGTTCGTAAGTTAATAGCCGCCCTAGAAGGAGCAGGGTTGGAAGTAACTATAACAAAAGGCAAGCAACACATCCGTGTAGAGAATCCTGAAACCCATAAGGTAGTATTCTTTGGTGGCAACTCTCTCGGGGACTGGCGAGCCTCAAAAAATATACTGCGAGACCTAAAAATTGTAGGTTTCGATCAAGATATCAAACTAGGTTAGGAGTAGCACATGGCTAAAAAAATCAACAGTATGTTCAGTGCAAGTATCGTAAAAAACCGAACAAAAGGTGGTGCGTGGTTAACAACCATTAAACTAACTGATGAAGGTATAGATACACCATACGATTCATATCAAGCAGCATGGTCTAACGCATCAGCTGCAAAACGATGGATTAAAGAAGTACTACAAACAACTACCCCACGTAAATCTGTAAAGATGTTACCTGGCTCTGAGTTAGACGACAAACAAAAACCTGTCGTATTTGCTGGGGCGGTT
>Ga0209356_1000003_pt1 | contig 92255 bp, 131 predicted proteins | sample LauGreFaBDMM15SN_2_FD_188213 | JGI IMG/M metagenome (GOLD analysis project Ga0209356, IMG submission 188213) | Freshwater lake microbial communities from Lake Michigan, USA - Fa13.BD.MM15.SN (SPAdes) (version 2) | ecosystem: Environmental > Aquatic > Freshwater > Lake | place: Lake Michigan...
ACCGCAAGCCACGGATTCAAGCCGGAAGACTATGTTAAAAAGTCCGGCATCAGTGTGCATTTTAAAACACCTATCATGGGCAATCCCAAGCTGGGCTATGTGCAAACTGACTTTATGTTTTTGACCAATGTGCCATTCTCCAAGTTTGTACTGAGCGCAGCCGGCGACAGTGCTTACAGTGGATCAGCTCGTAATGTGCTGATGAACAGCATTGCCAAAAGCATGGGTTACAAGCTGAATCAAAATTCAGGCATTGCTGATCGTGCAACCAACGCCATCATATCAGATGATCCAGATAAGATTGCCAAACTGCTGTTGAATAAATCAGCCACTCGTGCCGACCTACACAGCGTAGAAACCATTGTGGCCGCACTGGAAGGCGATGCCAAGCGTGATGCCAAGCTGGCTGATGCACGTGAACACTTTGCCAAGATTGGTGTGCCGTTCATGGAAAGCGAACAGCCCTTGTATCAGGCCTACGACGAAGTGAGTTTTCTAGCACGACTGCGGGATCGCGTGGTAAACCAAGGCATGAGTGTGATTGTTGAATCTGACGTGCAGGGCGGCAAGGCCAAGGGTATTGAACATCTAGAAGATCTAGTGTTTCGCAAAGGCAGTCGTGGTATTACAGATGCCATAGCCATCATCGACCATGTGGCGCAGGACACTCCCAAGACCACTACAGTTAAGTGGGACGGAAAGCCTGCTGTGGTGTTTGGCCGTAATGAAGCTGGAGAGTTTGTGCTGACCGACGTGTCGGGCTTTGGGGCCAAAGGCTACAACGGTTTGGCCACCAGCGTCAAACAGATTGCACAGATCATGTCACAGCGCAAAGGCGACCGTACCGACTTGATTGCTCTGTATGCTCAGGTATTTCCGTTGCTAGAAGCAGCTACTCCTAGATCATTCCGTGGCTATGCACAGGGCGATTTATTGTATACCACTACACCAGCCGAAGTATCTGGCAACTGGGTATTCAAGCCCAACACCATTGAGTACCGTATTCCAGTCAACAGCGAAATTGGAAAGATGATTGCTGGCACTGAAGTTGGTGTTGCCATGCATACCTACTACAGTGAAGTTGGTGCTGCCAAGCAGCCGATTGGCACATTGAAATTCAATCGTGTGCCGGGGCTGTTGCTGATTGAGCCTGTGGCACCGAGAGAAAACATCACCCGAGACAACAAGCTGACCACACAGATCAAACAGCTGGCTCGAGCAAATGGTGCTGCCATTGATCAGTTGTTTAATCCGGCTGATCTACGTTCTCGTGGTATCACAGATCTGCCCAAACTCTGCATTGACTACATCAACAGCATTGTTAAGAATCCTGCATACAATGATTTCAACTTGTCAACAATTCTACCCGAATTTGGACAGTGGTTACAGGCCACTGTGACACCGAGAAAATTCAACAACATTGCAGAATATCTACAGAGTCCGCGTTCTAACACCGACGGCATAGCAGCCGCCTTTACTGCATTTGTGCTATTGCACAAGCTGAAACAGCACACCCTGGGACAGCTGGATCGTCAACATCCTGGACAAGAAGGCTGGGTTATGGCCACTCCATCGGGCATGGCCAAAGCAGTGAATCGCTTTGGATTTACCCGGGCCAACGTACAACAAAACAATCCGGATCAACTGGCCTAATTGGAGATTTTTTACCAAATGTATAAATAAGTGCAGGTCCAACGTGACCATACACTAAGGAGATTTTAAATGGCTTATATCACACAAGTAAACGGCAACTTTCAACCAGTTGTTAACATGGATTCTGGTACAACACCAGCATCCCCCGGCGCAGGCCACAACAGTGGTGCAAACACAGTAACCAGTGGTGCAACAGTTAATGCAGCAGGCCCAAAACTAGACTTCGGCACAGTTACTTTCACAGGTAACGCTACAGTCAGTGGCTCTTCATTGGCAATTGCAATCCAGACAATTCAGACCAAGGCAACTATTGCCATCTATGAATTCACAACTAACAGCTCTAACACAGCTACACTAGCTTTGGCCACATACCCAACTGCTGCATGGGACTACACCAACGCTGGCGATCTAGACGCTGCATTGACTGCTGCTCTAGGCTACGCTGTTACCACAGCTGGCACAGCAACATTCACAAACTAAGCAATTAGTTCGTAAAATAAAAACCTGCTTCGGCAGGTTTTTTGTTGGGTCGATTTTATATCGCTAAGTAAACATGCTCGTGTAACAATCTTGTCCTGCATAGGGCGGGACCGGATCAACACACACATACACAGGAGAAAAACATGAGCAAAACACCTTACGAGATCCGTCTCGAACTTCTTACCTTGGCCAAAGAAATTCTTCAAGCGCCAATTTACGAAAAACGCAGCAAACTCAGCGACGAGTATCACTCCAAGCTGACTGATGCCAATCGTGCAAGCCTTCCGTTCCCAACCATGCCTGATTTTCCATCAACAACGGACATCATCAGCCAGGCCGAAGAACTCAAAAAGTTTGTAGACGCCGCGTAAAAACAAAAGCCCCGAAAGGGGCTTTTTTATTGACTTTAATATGGGTCTTGCAACAATGACTTAAATACTCGATCATGATGGTGAGCAAGATAACTGAAGTAACAATATTTGAAAGCCCTGACGGTGGCCGTACAGTGTATGCACGTCAGCCCGGCAGCACCGCAAGGTCACTGCACTATCAGGATCCTAAACTACACCAAGAACTTGAAGAACTAGAACACAAACGTCGCTGGGTAGAAATATTTGAATCACGCCACACCAATGCAGCACTCAACGAGTTGTGTAACAAAGTGGAAGTGCTGTATGAATTAATCAGAAAAAACCCATGAGATTTCTAGTACAAACTTTTTTTGATATAACTGCCACCGGTGTTACAGGACACTACAAGCCCAGCCGTGTGCCTTTTCGCGATCACTCCGGCAACGCAATAACCAACGAAGCCGACTGGAACTGTGCAAGAAATCAGCAACGCAATTGGGAAACCATCACACAGATACTGGGTCTACGTACACAGCTATTCCGCATACAAACACCTATATCAGACCAGTTGAATCGTTCTTGGATGTTTGAGTTTGAAACAGAATCCAACAACATCTATGGCGACGATGCTGACCCTACTGCGGTGTTACGAACAGATGCCGCAGGCGTTCCCATGTTGCTGGGACTGAATAACCGTCCCGACATGTTAGCAACGCTGGTTACTACAGGACCGCAACAGAACATATGGTTCGCACCGGTCTTCATAAATAACGTAACGGAGAACTAAAATGGTTGATACCACTGCTATTGAGAAAAAAAGTTTAGAAGCACACGTAGAACTATGCGCAGAACGCTATAGTGCATTAGAGATGCGTCTAGATAATGTGGACGCCAAAATTGCCAGTCTAGAGCAGATGGTCATGCAGGTACGCGATATGGTCAGAGACATGGCCGACAAACGCAACAACCAACTGATTTCCTGGGGCCTGGGCATCATGGGCTCCATGGCTGCTGTCATTGGATGGCTACTTGTACAGTATGTGGTCAAATGAAAATAGATAAAGCATTTCTTAAAGAATTTCCCACGTTAGAACACAATAGTATTTGGAAAAACTCCGAAGGCAACTATACAGTTTTTGGCCGCTACAGTCTAGTCAAAGAAGCTGCGGGTTTTAGAGTGCATTGTTCACTGAGTGACATTGGCATTTTTCACAGCAGTAGATCCGCATTGAGCTGGTGCATTGCTGACAAATTCAAGCAATACAACGTAGCCAGAGAGCTGATTCAGCTGGACAATAATCTACATCACTTAACTATAGATATCAATACTCGTGCTGCCATCGGTGAGCGTGTTAAGAACGCCGAGCAACGTGAAATTATCCTGACTAAATTGGAAAGCAAAATCTTAAAGAAAAAAGAGATAGAAAATAGATTGTCCAAATATATTAATCGGGCTAAATACTATCAACAACGAGGATTCGATAATGAAACTGCAAGAACTGGCCGTGCTGCCACAAACAAAACAAGTTGCTAAAGTATTCGAAAGCTACTTTGGCAACAGTATCACCTTTGAATCAATTTCAAAGCGTCAAGCTCAGGCCTTACTGGGGCGAGTGCGTGGCTTACTAAGCGAGCACCGTCGTACTCCCAAGTTCCATGTCAGTGAACAAAATTCTGCATATTTGAAATTGATCATGCTGGAACAGGTACTGACTAAAAAAATCAAAGAAGAAATTCCAGCAACCACACTGGGACAACCAGACCCTGCCAAAACAAAACAAGCTCTAAATAAGATCACTGATCCCAAGCTCAAAACAGCAATGACCAAGAGTGCTGCCGGTCAGAGTCTGTCACAAGACGAACAAAAAATGGTACAAGGTGCTGCACTGAGTGCCGCGATGACAGCTGAAACTCGTCGCAGAACAGGCCGTCGTCTAGCCGAAAGCGAAGTGCAACAAGCACAGGTTATTTTGGCCAGTCAAGACATGGTAGACCAAGTGCAAAAAATGGTCGAACAGGTCACTTCTTTGCAGTTCAAAGATTTGCCTGCGCTAGTTGATCAAATTCGCAATCAAATTGGTTACGAGCAAGCAACAAAATTCAATGCTGATGCCACTGCTGCCTTGGGCGGTATGGTACAGAATCTTCAAACATCCAAAACACAGTTAGAATCTGCCATGGGCACTGTGACTGGTCAAGCACCGGTAGACGCAGCCCCAGTTGCTCCAGATGTTGGTGCTGAACTGCCAGATCCAGCAGCTGGCGCTGTACCTGGCGAGATGGACGATCTAGATGATTTGGCTGCTGATGCAGAAGCAGACATTGAAGAACCAGCTGCTGCCGGACTTGGTCGTGAGCGTAGATAATGCGACTGCGCGAGTTTGAAGAAAGTCCCAACAACACACTCAAACTAGCAGCACTGAGTCAGTTTCTCAACGACCGCGCAGACGACGAAGCAGCACCAAAACAAATCAGTCAACAGGCATTCATTCAGTTGGCTCAGTCACTGGGAGTGAATGTCACTGAGCAATCACTGGCATCAATGATTGATTCGGAGCCGCTGAGCGCAATGCTCGAGCCGTACGACCCAACATCAGGCGTGATCAAATTTAAAGGAAACACCGAAACCACTGCTGGAATGAGTGTGGACCAAGCAAGAACCGTAGTTGACAGCAACGCCAAGTCGGCTATGAAGCGCCGACAATAAAAACATCTCAGCCCGCTGCGGCATTAAATATCGCTATGACACAAAGAATCTTGATCGACAAGTTAGAATTCTACATCACCAATGTGTGTAACCTAACCTGCAACGGTTGTAATCGCTACAACAATTATAAATTCAGCGGCTGGCAAAGCTGGGACGAAGCCGAGCCCATACTTACACGCTGGGCCAAAAAAATAGATATTCGACATCCAGTGATACTTGGGGGAGAACCCCTGCTGAATCCTGACATTGTAAAATGGATCAAAGGCGTCAATGCACTGTGGCCAGATCATTCTGGAGTACAGGTACAGAGCAACGGCACTAGAATAGACTGTGTCAAGGGGTTGTATGATGCTGTTGACCACAACAATTGGATAGGCATCAGCATACACAATCCCGACGATCGAGAAGAAATATTTAACAGAATTAGAAATTTTTTAGGCCCAACCACAACAGAAACTCAAAATCCAGATGATCCGATTGGCAGCGATTATCAGTTTCAAAATAAACAAGGCAAATATGTACATGCCTGGATGAGCAATAAATTTGTTCAGAGCAACATTATCGAACTGCCGAACAACAAATACACCTTGTATCAAAGTGATCCTGTTGTGGCACACGAAAACTGTACCTTTCGAAGATTCAAAAATTATCACATGATTCGAGGCAAAATTTACAAGTGTGGCCCGGCTGCATTGATGCCGGAATTTGACAATCAATATCATTTTGAAATAAGTGATCAGGATCGAGCATTACTGCACGGATACGTGCCATTGACCATAGATGCATTTGAACAAGATCCAAAGACTGGCCAGGACTTTATTGCACAGATCGACAACCAAATTGATCAATGTAAATTTTGCCCAGAAAATTATGATTACAAACCAATTACATTCAGCGACCGAAAAAAGCACTGGATAAAAGAACCAAAAGAGTAGTAAATACATGCAGAGTGTAGTATAATACATTTGAGGTAGATAACAAGAACTCAATCCGAGTAATTGTAAATTAACATATTAGAAAGCAGTAAAATGGCATTAGGTAAAGTAAAGTGGTTTAATGAAACCAAAGGTTTTGGGTTTATTACTCCAGACGCAGGTGGCGAAGAATTGTTTGCACACTATTCGGCAATTCAAACTCCTGGATTCAAAGTCCTCAAAGAAAATCAGCGTGTATCGTATGATGCTGTGCAAGGACAAAAAGGCCCGCAAGCGGCCAACATTGTACCGGAGTAAATGACATGGCCTATTCTGACAAAGTGGTTGATCACTACGAAAATCCTCGTAACGTGGGCAGTTTTGCCAAGGACGAGAACGGTGTCGGAACAGGCATGGTTGGCGCCCCGGCCTGCGGTGACGTTATGAAATTGCAAATAAAGGTCGACAATGATACAGGTATTATTACAGATGCGAAATTTAAAACGTATGGCTGTGGATCGGCTATCGCGAGTTCGAGCCTCATTACAGAATGGGTCAAAGGAAAAACACTCGACCAAGCCGGATCAATCAAAAACTCCGACATTGCCGAAGAACTAGCCTTACCTCCGGTAAAGATACATTGTTCAATCCTAGCAGAAGATGCTATAAAGGCAGCAGTTGATGATTACCGTAACCGACACAGCCAGTAAACGAATCAAACAGAATTTGGCAAAACGTGGCCGTGGCGCGGGCATCCGTATAGGTGTCAGAACCACAGGATGCAGCGGGTTGGCTTATGTGTTGGAATATGTAGATAGTTACGAAGCTGAAGTAGGAGTGACTAATTTTGCTCACGACGGTTTTGTTATTTTAGTAGATGCTAAAAGTCTTGTCTATTTAGACGGATTGAGTATGGATTGGGTCCGCAACGGACTCAATGAGGGATTTGATTTTGTCAATCCCAATGAGCGTGATCGTTGCGGTTGCGGAGAAAGTTTTAGAGTTTGAACGTGTACGTCCCGACGTTTAATGAAATTCGACTTAGGTTTGCGTATATTACTGACAGCGCACTATTTGGAATAGTCAGGTTAGACTCGGAATTTATTGTTATCAACGCACAGCATTTTCATTTTTCGTTCTCCCGAAACCATCTGGCATTGCTAGATAATGTACTGGCCAACCATTATAAAGATCACACAATATTAGTTTTAGCGCCCGACGGTGAAGATTTAATTACTCGTGGATTTACAAAATTTTTAAACTGGGCATGCAACACACATGATATCAACCCAGATTGTATTATAATTTATTCTCATTCCCCAGAATCTACACTAGATGGTTATATAAATCAAACTATACCGTTAGAAATTTTTAATATGGCAGGCATCCATGTAGATTTAATAAAAATTAACCCATCAAGGAATCAAAAATTTGTTGGGCTATTACTAGGAAGATTTGACCATTATAGATTACAGTTAGCATATGAAATTGATCGTTGCTTTCCTGGTGATAATTTTACAACATTTTTAGCCGATAAAAATTATGTTTTACAGGAGTTAAAAAACACATCGACTGCAACCAATGAAATAAACTGGATAACAAATAAGGTATTCGATAGTAATAATATACAACCACTTAATTCATGTGGCAGTGGCGGCTGGACAGACAGTTATCAAGCATATAATGAAATTGCTGGATCTTATTACATTGAAGTAATAGCCGAAACAGATCCAATGATCAATCATTGGTTCACAGAAAAAACCGCACGTTGTCTTGTTGCTGGTATGCCATTTTTATTATTGTCAGGTCACGCATCATTGGCAAAATTGCGCAATATGGGTTTTAAAACTTTCAATGAAGTAATAGATGAAAGTTATGATTTAGAAATATCACCGTCAAAGAAAATCAATAAAATTATTAAATCATTAGAACAATTATATAATGATACAAATCGTTCAGAAAAGATAGAAAGTATGATGAAAATTGCTCGAGACAATCAAAAAATATATTTAGACAAATATGGTCCCAGTACTCGAAAATAGACTTATGTACAATCCAAAATTTAACTACGCCCCTGTGCCACGAGTAGAAGTAAACGGCAAACGCTTTTACGCTACTCCTGACGGTAACAAGTTACCCAGTGTAACAACTATCCTTGACAAGACCAAACCAGCAGAAAGTCGCATTGCCTTGGCCAACTGGCGTAAAGCAGTAGGCGAAGCCAAGGCACAACAGATCACAACCGAAGCTGCCAATCGTGGTACAAGAATGCACACCTATCTTGAAGACTATGTAAAGACTGGCACAATCCGAGAGCGTGGTACCAATCCATTCGGGTGGGCCAGTCACGCCATGGCCCAGGTGGTGATTGATCGTGGAATAACTGATCGTGTTAACGAATTCTGGGGCTACGAAGTTCCGTTGTATTTTCCAAGTATCTACGCTGGCACTACAGACGCTGCCGGTGTGCATTTGAACGAGGAAAGCATACTGGACTACAAACAGACCAACAAGCCCAAAAAGCGCGAGTGGATCGACGACTATTTCATACAACTCTGCGCCTATGCTGAAGCACACAACGAACTACACGGTACACAGATTAAAAAAGGTGTTATTTTGATGTGTGTCAAGCCCACTACAGATGACATGGGCAATGTACTGACCCAGCCTGAATACCAAGAATTTATACTAGAAGGCTCTGAGTTTGAAAAGTACTGCGGTCTTTGGTGGAAAAGAGTTGAACAGTATTACATGCTAAATAGTTGATAACAGAGGACAACTAAATTGGCTATTGTACAAATTTCGCGAATTACCCAGCGTAAAGGGTTACAGGATGATCTGCCACAACTGGCCGGTGCTGAATTAGGATGGAGTGTTGACGAACGCAGATTGTTCATTGGCAATGGCACCCTAGAAGAAGGTGCTCCGGTAGTGGGCAATACAGAAATTCTGACAGAATTTTCTGACATCTTAGTTTTGGTGCAGGACTATATCTACAGTGGTCAGGCTGCAACAGGTTATACTGTACAAACAGGTTTCAGTGCCGGAACACCAGTTAAGATATCTTTGCAAAATTGGATGGACCAATTTGCCACAGTTAAAGATTTTGGTGCAGCCGGTGACGGTATTACAGATGATACCGCAGCTATCAATCGCGCACTTTATCAGCTGTACTGTAGAGAAGTCAATCCGGCAATTCGTAGAAGTTTGTTTTTTCCTGCTGGCGTATACCTAGTAACTGGCGCCATAATTGTGCCACCCTATGCCACACTGATTGGCGAAGGCATTAGTAACAGTATTATTCAAATGGCAGTGGGGTCGTCTGCATCCTATGTGATGCAGACTGGTGACAGTTTGCAACAGACCGGAGTTGACATTGGCACCAATGGAGCAACGCCTCCAATCAGTATCACTATTGAAAAAATGAGTTTTCAGTCGCCACGGGCAATGAATATTGCGTTGGTCGATCGTGCCGATGAGTGTATTTTTAATCAGGTCAGTTTTGCCGGACCCTTTACCACAGCCACCATTACAAATCCTTTGACACGAGGCGACACAGCCTGCGTTCGATTTGCCAGCAGCAATGCGCTAGTGACACAGCAGATTAAATTCAACAACTGTAGTTTCAGTGGAACAACATATGCTATGATCACAGACCAGCAGGTACGCGGAGTAGTGACCACCAGCAGCCGCTTTTCTACTCTGTATCGAGGTGTAGTAGTACAAACCAACCCACTTGGAGTTCAGTACGACGCACAAGGGTTTAGCATCACCAGCTGCGATTTTGACACTATCTACGAACAGGGCATTATGTTTGGCGTTGATCGCAACGCCACAGCACAGAATACTTTCGGCGATGTCGGCAATCACTTTGGCGGAATAACACAACCGTTCACTGCAATTATTGACTTTGGATCGCCCAACAACATCAGTGTAGGTGATCTGTTCGAACGTACTGATGCCAATGCAGTGTTGTACCCAAGAATTCAGCTCAATGGTGCTGCCAGCATTGCATTTACCAACGGTCAGCAGTTGGCAATGGGAACCTATGTACGAAATTCTGGACTGACAGCGGTATTGGCAAATAATGTGCCCACAGCCACAGTGGCAGTTACTTACAACGTGAGTAGTATTCGAGCAATCAGCATCAATTACACTGTGACAAGAGGTTCAGCCTATCGCAGTGGCACCATTGTTGTGGCCACCAATGGTGCCACTAACAATTTAACCTACACTGACGACTACTCCGAAAACACCAGCACCGGAATTGCTCTCACAGTGACGCAGACTGGATCGGATGTTTTCCTACGCTACATCAGCACCAACACCGGCACAGCCGGATCATTGACCTACAGCATAACACATCTAGCATAACGTGAAATGGCCGGCAACATTTGAATCAAGGCTCAGCAGTTGGACACAACTGCGAGAGCAGGCCACTGCATTGCCGCTGGAATCAGCCCTGGAAGCCATCAATACCTGGTGGTTTCTTTCTCCCTGGACCGGATACTACTTACACTGGGACGACCAGGAAGAATGGCCAGATCCCTGGCAATTGTTGGATGACAATGTGTTCTGCGAGGTTGCTCGCGGGCTGGGAATCCTGTATACTATAACTTTGTTGGACCGTACAGACATAGATTCGGTTGAGTTAGTGTTGACCGAAGCAGGTCACAATGTAGTCCTAGTAAACAAATCAAAATATATACTGAATTGGGACAAATCAACTGTTGTAAATATCAATCCAGCAGTGAAAATAGTAAAAAGATTAACCCAATTACAGGTCAAGAACAAGTATAAGTAACAACAATAACAAGAGAAGCGAATGTCAACAATAACAGTAGTAAAGCGCAGTGGCCGTCGAGAGCCCATGGCCATTGAAAAATGGCAAGCACAGGTAGCAAAAGTCTGTCAAGGTACAGCAGATGTCAGTCAGAGTATGATAGAGATCAAAGCACAACTGCATTTTTATGATGGCATCTCCACCAGAGAAATCGACGGCATTACCCTTAGAGCCATAGTAGACCTAATTGACGTTGAATCAAATCCTGGACTGGGACATACCAATTATCAGTATGTGGCTGGCAAACAACGCCTTAGCATGTTGCGAAAAGATGTGTATGGTTCATACACACCCGACCACCTGTATACCATTGTCAAGCGCAATGTGGCCGCTGGCCTGTACACACCAGAACTGATGGAATGGTATACTGAAGACGACTGGAATAAAATGAACGACATGCTGGACCATTCCAAGGATGAACAGTATGGTTATGCTGCCATTGAGCAGTTGATTGAAAAATATCTGGTTAAGAACCGTGCCACAAAGGAAACTTATGAAACTCCACAGATTAGATACATGGTCGCGGCCGCTACTGTATTTCACCGAGAAGAACCGAATTCAGCGAGAATGCGATTCATCAAGGAATACTACACAGCAGCCAGCGACGGACTTTTTACACTGGCCACACCGGTGCTGGCAGGGCTTGGTACTCCTACTAAACAGTTTAGTAGTTGCGTTCTTATTCGCTCGGATGATGATCTGGACAGTATTTTCGCGTCCGGCGAAATGATGGCCAAATATGCCAGCAAACGTGCAGGCATTGGTTTAGAGATTGGTCGACTGCGACCACTGGGCAGTCCCATCCGTGGTGGTGAGATCATGCACACAGGTATGATACCATTTCTGAAAAAATGGTTTGGAGATTTGCGATCATGTTCGCAGGGAGGTATTCGTAATGCAAGTGCTACTGTATTCTATCCTATTTGGCATCATCAGTTTGATGATCTTATTGTACTCAAGAACAATCAAGGAACCGAAGAAACCCGAGTCCGTCATATGGATTATGGGGTTGTGCTTAGTGCTTTCTTCTGGAGACGATTTAAAAACAAAGAAGACATAACATTCTTTGATCCCAATCAAGTTCCAGATCTATACGAAGCGTTTTATCAAAATACAGCACTGTTCGAAGAGCTGTATGTAAAATACGAAAAACGTACGGATCTAAGAACCAAAACAATCAGTGCCGAGGAAGTGTTCAAATCGGGCATCTTGAAAGAGCGCACGGATACAGGACGTATCTACCTTGTGTTCATTGACAATGTAATGAAGCAAGGCCCGTTTGATCCTGAATATCATACAATCTACCAGAGTAACCTTTGCTGTGAAATACTTTTACCTACTAAGTCCTTTAAACGTCTGGATGACGATAGCGGTCGTATCGCACTTTGCACCCTGGGCTCAATCAATTGGGGTGCGTTCCGTAACCCAGAAGATATGCGCCGTGCTTGTCGTATACTGCATCGTAGCCTCAACAATATTCTTGACTATCAAGACTTTCTTTCCATCCAGTCTAAACTCTCCAACGACGAAATCAGGCCGCTGGGAATCGGAATCACAAATCTTGCCTACTGGCACGCCAAACGAAGCCTCAGGTACGGAGAACGAGACTCCTTGGCTGAAGTCAAGACGTGGATGGAACACCAAGCCTACTACCTAACTGAGGCTTCGGTTGAGCTGGCCAAGGAACGTGGCAAGTGCGAAGGTAGTGATCGTACACGTTATGGCCACGGTGTGTTTCCTTGGGAACTACGTGCCTCGGGTGTTGATGAATTAGCTAACTTTGCTCCAGAACTAGACTGGGAAATTTTACGTGCTAACATGCAAGCATACGGAGTACGTAATGCTACACAGATGGCAGTGGCTCCGGTTGAATCTAGTTCAGTGGTGATCGACAGTACCAACGGTATTGAAATGCCCATGAGTTTGATCTCAGTCAAAGAAAGCAAGGCCGGTTCGTTTGTACAGGTAGTACCAGAGTATGCTAGATTAAAAAACCGGTATCAATTGATGTGGGCACAGAAAGACTGTGACGGCTACTTGAAAACAGCCGCAGTGATTGCGGCCTATGTGGATCAAAGTATCAGTACAAATACCTTCTACAATCCTGCGCACTTTGAAGGTCGCAAGGTTCCTACCACATTGATTGCTCGCAACTTGATGCAGGCACATGCCTGGGGCCTAAAGACCTTTTACTACAGTCTAATCAACAAGGCCGGCAGCAAGCAAGACGCAGAAGAAGCTCCTGCCATGCTGGAGCCAATTGACTATGACGACGTTGAAGATTGTGAGGCCTGTAAGTTATGAACACAGTTGAAAAAGTCTGGGCCAGAGCCACTGGCCATTTGATGGGGCAGTCTGACAGTGATAGGCCTGATGTGCCTATCCTGACACTGCAAGAAGCCCGGGTTGCTTTGTTTTTAAAAACATTCTGGGTTGCAATACATGTAGTTACATGTATTTTTATTATGGCAAACACCATTAGACATTGGTAACATATGAGCAAACAACAATACAACCTAAACACAAAAACAGATTACTTGAATCGCAAAATGTTTCTAGACCCAGCCGGTCCGGTAACTATCCAACGCTTTGAAGAAGTTAAGTACAAAAAGATTGCAGACTTTGAAGCCACTGCTCGTGGTTTCTTTTGGCAACCAGAAGAAGTCAGTCTCACTAAAGACTCAAACGACTTTAAAGAAGCAAGTGATGCAGTCAAGCATATCTTTACATCAAACTTGTTGCGCCAAACAGCCCTGGACAGTCTACAAGGTCGCGGCCCGAGTCAGATCTTCATGCCAGTGATCAGCCTGCCAGAACTGGAAGCCTTGGTCTACAACTGGACATTCTTTGAAACCAACATACATTCAAAAAGCTACAGCCATATCATTCGCAATATCTACAACGTGCCCAAGGATGTGTTCAATACCATACACGACACTCGAGAAATTGTAGACATGGCCAGTTCGGTAGGCAACTACTACGAAGCACTGCACATGATCAACTGCCGCAAACAGATGGGCGAAGTAGTGACAGAAAAGGAACATGTACGTGCAATCTACATGGCTCTGCATGCCAGCTATGCGTTGGAAGCATTCCGCTTCATGGTAAGTTTTGCCACCAGCTTGGCCATGGTGGAAAACAAGATTTTCATGGGCAACGGCAACATCATTAGTTTGATTCTGCAGGATGAACTGTTACACAAGGGCTGGACTGCGTACTTGATCAATCAAGTGGTCAAAGAAGACGCACGTTTCGCTGCGGCCCGAACAGAATGCGAAGCAGAAGTATATGCTCTATATGCAGATGTAATTCGCGAAGAAAAAGCCTGGGCTGATTATCTGTTCAAGCGCGGCCCAGTGATTGGATTGAACGCAAACATTCTCAAAGACTTTGTTGATTTCACAGCAGTGGGTGCCCTGAAGGAAATTGGCATCAAGTACCAAGCACCGGCACCAAAAACCACACCAATTCCTTGGTTCAACAAACATGTCAACACGTCGAACAAACAAACTGCACTGCAAGAGAACGAGTCGACTAACTATGTTATTGGCATCATGAGTGATCAACTTGATTACGATGCACTACCCAATTTATAAAGGAAAAAGATGAAAAAGCTGTTAGTTATATTAAGTTTAGTCGCATTGGCGGCTTGCACGAAGACCACAAGTGAAGCACCTAAAGCCGGTGCAGTAACACCGGCATTTGTGTTGGATTACACTGCAAATTGTACATCAGGTGGTGCACCAACCATCAGTGGCAACTCTGTGACATTTGGATCAGGCACCCAATGCCAAGCAGGCAGAATTGTTGCAACACAGAGTTATGCCAACATCACTGAGTTCAGAGCCACGGTGGATCTGAGCCGGTTGTCCAACAACTATGTCAATGCCAGTATCTACTTGGTACAGAATCCCAACAACCCCTCAACACAACCAATTGGAAACAATTATTGTGATGCTGGTGGCAACAACAATGCCTGGAACTGTAGAGAACTTGACCTTATGGAAACAAACGGCAACAAACTGTTTCAAACCACACTGCATCTAGGCACCGGCGGCAGTTCAGCACCACAGCGTTATGAATACGCATACTCCAGCACAGCACTGAACAACACATGCTTCAACAGTGCCAACATGAAGAATGATCCTGCCAATGGATTGCACGATGCGACTGGTATTGATATGAGTCAGCCTTTTGATTTGGTCACAACCATCACATATGACACACCCAGAATGACAGTGTCTTATCAGCAAGGCTCTACCACGGTGGTGGTCTATGACACCAGCAATGGTTCCGGCGCACAAGGCAGCGGCACAGTGGACATGACCGACTTAGTAGCCACAATGAAGAATGGCTATTGGCCTGTTATCTCATTCTGGCAAGGTTATAGTCCAACTGGTCCTGGATCTGCACCCTGGTGGAATGGCAGTTGTGGCTGGGGTGCGCTGTGCAACAACACCAGCTCGTACTGGAGTGTAAGCAACATTCAAGTGACCACAAAGTAAAAGGAAACCGATGAAAAAAATCTTATTAACACTGGCATTGACTCTGTGCAGTCATGTGGTTGCGGCCCAAGATGCACCCACAACATTGTTAAGCTCAGGAACTATAAGTCCGTACCAGGCTCAACGCAATGGTCTATACATGGCTGCAGATTTTCTTGCGGCAGTTCCGGCCAACACACAATTTAAACTAAGCACACAGCCCTGGATGGATACCACAAACAACACTGTGGTCATTGCAAATATGCCATATGTGAGTGGTACCAAATATGCCAAAGACTATGCCAAAGAAGGCAGTGTGTTTGCCATAACCGAAGATGCCCAGTATCGTTATTTTGTAGGGAACGGATTACCAAATACCCCAATGGGCAACTTTCCAGTACAACCCGGCACCCCTGCCTACAAGTATTACAGTGTGGCTCCCGGTGGACATGATTTCAGAACAGGCATTCCGGGTTCAGACTATTCCAGTGCCGCGGCCATTGGTATCAGTCCTTATGTTTTAAATATTCAACTACCTAAATATCCCAAGGTCAGTGCCAAGCCAAATCCCATTGCCGCATTGCCAATTGGTGTCACACTCACAGGCACAGTGTGGCATGCTGAGATTGCCAATGCCAGTAATGTGGCATGGTATCCGCCAGCTTCAATTTTACCAGTTGACCAATGCTGGGGTCATCCCTATGCTCAACAATATCACCTGCATGGTTATAGCTGGAAGTGTTTCCCAAATCAAGGCACAGAAGGTCATTCACCCCTGTTTGGCTATGCCCTGGATGGCTTTGGTATCTATGGCCCCAGAGGGGATGATGGTAAAATGGTCACCAACGCCCAACTGGATGAATGTCATGGACATACCCACCCAGTGATGTGGGACGGTAAGATGCAGAATATCTATCACTATCACTTGAACCGCGAATTCCCATACGCTGTTGGTTGTTTCAGAGGCGCAGTCAACTATGAGCAAGCATTAGGGTCAGCTGATTTAAGAGCGCACAACAAACCTCATGGCGCACCGCACAAGCTATATAAGCCACATGACCATAAGAACCCCTTGCCACCAAATATTATTATTATTCCAAGGGTACCGTTTCAATAATTAACAACCGAGGAAACTAAAATGAAAGCAATTGTATGGTCAAAAGACCAGTGCCCTTACTGTGATCAGGCCAAGGCACTATTAACACACCAGGGTGTCCCATTCGAAGAGAAAAAAATTGGACATGGATACACTCGAGAAGAATTGTTAGAAGCAGTACCAACAGCCAGAACAGTTCCACAAATTATCATTAATGGAAAATCCATTGGTGGTTTTACAGAATTAAGAAAATACATCGACGAAACCGGATTCAATGGTACCGGATACTAAAAGGAAACTAAAATGTTAATTGATAGAGGCGCCGCAGTAGGCGAAGTAGTGACGTTTAAACTAACGTCTGGTGAAGAATTAATTGGAAAATTGATTGAAGAAACTGATGCACACTATAAACTGTCACGTCCAATGGTGATTGCCATGGGTGCTCAAGGCCCGGGACTAATGCCTTACTTGTTCACAGTGAGCCCAGACAAAGATATCAAGTTAGCAAAAGGCACAGTTACAGTGGTAGCGGCCACAGACAAAGCGTTTGCTGACCAATTTATTCAAAGTACCACCGGTATTATTGTACGATAAATACTGCATAACAATGGAACACTATGCCGGCAGCACAAAGACAAGGTGACACAAACTCAGCAGGAGGCGCTGCCACATCAGGCGTTGCCTCAGTGCGAGTGAACGGAAAGCCTGTTGTGGTCAACGGCACCAGTGTATCTGCCCATGCACCATGGGGTCGCCCACATCCACCGCATGCCGGGCCAACCACTACTGGTGGTAGCGACACTGTTCGTGCTGGAGGAATTCCTGTCAACAGAACAGGAGATGCCGACACATGCGGCCATGCTCGTGTAGGCGGTAGTCCTGATGTAAGGGTGGCATAATGGCCGCCCTGCTGTCACCACTGCAACTTCAAGCTGCCGCTGGGTTGCTGCAAAACAAAGGCTATCAAGTTAATCCTGCCTTAACAGCCGCAGTTAATGAGTACACATCAGTCCCTTTATTTGCTAATTTGATACTGGCAATGAATGCAAACACTTTGCCTGTGAATACACAACTTTTGCTCCAATCTTTTGCAGGTAATGTCAGTAACAGTTGTCCGGCACTAGCAGATTCTTTTAACAGTGCATTGACATACCCAGTTACATCGACACAGGCCAACCCAGGGCTGTCCGGAATCATTACACTGACTGCCAATGCTTACATGGGCAACGGCGACCTCAGCAAGTTTGTGCAGACCTTTACACAAGCAAACAGTTATTGTTCAATTACAAATACTTTCATTAACAGCGCAGTTAATTCTAACAACTATCTAGGCCCTACATTTACTGGCATGGACAATCTTGTCACAGCCGGACTTACCGAAATAAATCGTGCTACCCAGGCCATGGGCGACGACCTCAGCAATGCTGGCCAATACATTGATTTGGCCAATCTTGACAACTACGGCACGCCATTGGCATTGATACAACAAATATCTCGTCGAGCCGGCACAGTGAGTCCCTTGATTGTGGCACTGACCAATGTAGGCATAGACGAAAACATTGTACTGGGACTCAGCAATCCAACCGTGGTCGTGACCGACACAGTTCAAAAACTCATGTATCAGGCCTTGCAAAATATCACAGGCAGTGAACTTGCTGGCATTCTGCAAATACTAGATGTATGGACCCCCAATATCAATACCCTGGCAGACTTGCTAAACCCTGCTGTGATGTATCCAAACAGTTATCCGTCGTTGACCACGCCCACCGCAGATGGCCCACGTGCCATTTATATCACTCCTGAGGCCAATCCTCCTATTGATTACACTGACCTTTTGCCCGAAGACAATCAAAAGCTGTTGGAACAAGAAGCAGCCAACAGAACAGTAGAACGACCATTGGCCTGCGAAGTTCGACAAAGTGAAAATCCTGCAACTGTCGTTGCTACCAATACTGGTTCTGGCGCATCTTACACACCAAACAGTAATCTAGAAGCAACTGTGATAGCTTGCCAAACCGGCACAAGTTACGAAAGAATGAGCATAATGACAGATCCAGGCTTGGCCTTGGTCAACAAAGCACTGACCTGTTCGCTGAGTCAAGTTACAAATATTGGTAGAATGAATCTGCCGCAGTTGTCTGCTGCATTTCTTGTAGCCGAAACCAACAAAGATTTACCTGCAATTGAAGCCCAAACAACTCCAGTACCGCAAGCAGACTTAGATTACTATGCTAATGATCTAGCCATTGGCACCGGAGAAGACGACACTATATTGTTGATTGACATTCTTGGAACAGCCGCTGGAACAAATATCACAGAAAATCTCAGCAACTGTGTTGCCATCATTGACACCATGTATGCCGCCAGCCAGTTAGGCAACTTGATCACCATATACGATAACATCTATGCAAATACACTGGCATCAGATGTGGCCAATGTTACTACTCTGATTGGAGATGCTCAAGCAGAAATTGTCAATATCAAGGCCAATATCAATCCAGCTGCCTGCGCAGAACTCAACACATATTTCTCATCAATCAACACACAGTTGACTAGAGAAGCACAGTTACTGACTCGAGCGGTAATAGATATTGGCAATGTGCAAGGCAATAATCAAATAGCAGTTATGAGTTTTGCAACCTCACTACCCGGCTATGGACTTGATACCAAGGTTGGCGGATCCGCACAGTATCTTGAAGAGGTTACTGAAAAAACCATGGTTGGCGATGTTCTTGTCAGAACATCAGCTGCTCAATCCACAGTGGCCACATTGCGTGAGGGCCGAACCACAACAGCACTCAATGCTGCCGGAGCAGGAACAGCAGCCAACGCTGTAGAATCTACACCAACAACACCACCACCTCAGGCCACTTTGATACCTTCAATCATAACCGAAGCTCAGGCCCGACAGCAGGTAATTTATTAATAATATCCCTTGAAGCCGTGTTTCTTGTAGTTGGCCTGTCTAGCTTCGCCAATTTCAATCAGCACTTCCCAGACATATTGTAACAGTTTTTTCATAGTACTCATCTCCAATTTCCATTTCTCTCGTACTGGTGTGTCCAGTATTCAACATCAGCAATATCTTTTACATTTTTTGAGCTCAAGTACTGATCCAGGCGACTTTGGTAATTTTGCCTAGGAAACATTTCAGCCAGTCTCTCCAATAATTGTGTCATTAGTTTTGACATAGATTTTCTCCTTTTGTATCAGTATTTACCATGAGAAGATGTTGCACTGCACAAAAACTCATGGTTTCTACTAAGATTAGTACTCAAGTACTAATTTTGACCGGTTGACCAATTATTCCCAATTTGCTATAATTAGAGTATGAAAAATGCAACAATACGCCAGCCCGCTCTGCTAAATGAGTTCGAAGTGATCCAGGTAGCCGACTACATGGAAAAAAATCACCCCACAATACACTACACAATGACACCCGGAAACGAGTGCGTCTGGGTGTACTACGGAAGTATTAACTTGTATTTTGTGTTTCGAGCCGGAAAAATCGCTGACATCCAAATAGACTAAAACGGTTGACCGTTATTTCCCAATTTGCTATAATAGAAGCATAGTAAGTAAAAAGGAGTTCAAAAATGTCATACGTAATCGTAGCCAAAGGCACTGGTCTTATTGTTACAGACGGTCCCAACCGAACCCGTGCATATAAAACTTTTGGTGCTGCCAAAGCAACCCGTACACGTCTTTGCCGCAAGGCCGGTTGGAACGAAAGCCAACTGAACATTGTGTCTCGCGACACGTACCGCGCACCTCGAGTCACTGTCAAGAACTTGATGTCGGGCAAGCCGGTGGAAATTGATGCCGACACTCCTTGGTGTTGCAACCCGGCTAGCGAAACCTACTGGAGCATGTGATATGATCACAGCAGACACACTCAAAACTCTTACCACTTTCACTGCACCGGCCCTGCAACGGGCCGTAGGTGAAAAGGCCGAAGGTCAGACCTTTACCAGTGCCAAGTTCTTGGGCATCACTAACGGCGGCCAGTTCTGCTACACAGTGGTATTTCCGGTCAAGGGCGGCACCGACAGCGGCAAAGTGTTCTTAACCTATAACCCTGCTGAGGGTAGGGTTATAGCCGACTGTGACCTGTAAAGGTTGACCCAAAATTCCCATTTTGCTATAATACTTGTATAGAAACTAAAAAGGGTTCCAAAATGACAGCAATTGCAACAGTGATCACAGAACAGTTGGTACAAGACACAGTCAACGAAGCAGGCATCCAAGCTCGTACAGCGGCCAAGGCATTCTACGCCAAACATGGCGATCGTGATGCGTGTGGTTTTGCTTGGGTCAATGTCTACGGTGTGCGCTCAAACTCAAAGTTAGGCAAGTGGTTGCAGGCCGCAGGCTTCCGTAAGGACTACACAGGCAGTCTACAACTGTGGAACCCCAGTGGTTTCCCGACACAATCAATCAGCATACTGGAAGCAGGCGCAGAAGCCTATGCAGAGGTTCTGAAGAACAAGCTGGGCCTAGACCGGGTCTATGCTGGAAGCAGATTAGATTGATTGACCGATAATTCCCAAACTGCTATAATACATTCATAGCGTAACAAAACAGGAGCCGAAATGAACATCAAAGAAATCAACACTGCAATCATGTTTGGTAACTTTACCAACGATGAACTCACCAGCATCACCAATGCGGTGCAGTATGCTCGCGAACAACTTCGCAAAACTAAAATTCGAGCTTTCAGAGCAGGCGACGCTGTGAAGTTTTACAGTGTCAAACGTGGCTTGGCTGTGACTGGTACTGTGACCAAAGTGGCCATCAAGTATGTCACGGTCAAAGACGGTGCCATGCTGTGGAAGGTGCCGGCCAACATGTTGGAGGCAGCATGAACACCGTTTATCGTATTCAAATGACCCTGTCTCCTGCAGAGTTGGCTCGTTTTCAAACAGCCTTTGCAGAGATGCAAAGTCAAATGGTAGAACTGGTGCTGAAAGCTGAACAACGCAACGGCTTCTCTAAGGCCAATGATGTAATCAACCGTATTCGGAGCATGTAAATGTCTGCGTCTAGTTTCCGTCATTGGGTGCAAAACAAGTGGTATGAGCATCAGGCAGAATTAGAAGGTTATGGTCAGCCACTGTCATACAACCTCAGTGAATACTTTGCCAGATACAAATACTGGCTCAAACGTGAATATCGTTATCAACAAGGAGCAAAATAATGGGTCTGGACATGTATGCCTATGTGGCAGCTCGTGAAAATCAACAGCGTGATTATTACGCAACATCTGAGTTCAATGAAGAAACTAAGGAGTACGGCAGTGCCACTGTGCCCAAGCCGCGTGAGATTGCCTACTGGCGCAAGCATCCTAACCTGCACGGCTGGATGCGCCAGTTGTGGATCCAAAAAGGGTTCACCGGTGACTTCAATGGCGACGAGCTGGAGCTGACCTGGGATGACATTGAACAACTTGAACAGGCAATCAAGAACAAAGAACTGCCGGGCACGTCGGGGTTTTTCTTTGGTAACGATGCTGACGAACACTATTACGAAGACGATCTTCAATTTGTTCGTGCCGCTCGTGCCGAGTTGTTCCTGGGCCTGCGTGTGTTTTACAACAGTTCATGGTAAAAAATATGAGTAAACGAATTGGACCCATCACACTGGACGGCGATGCAGCCGATCGCATCACTGTGCTTACATTGAAAGAGCAACGAAGCTATCTCAAGAAAGAACTTTCTGAGTGGAAGAAAAATCCTCGCACAGAAGCCAATCCTGACGGATATTGGTTGCATCCAGAAGATGTGGGTAATAACGAAATCATGGTTCATCATCTAGATGCTGTGATCAAATACTTTGGCGGATAAAAAATGAAAATTGGACTCAGTTACAGTCGGTGTGTTCTGGACATTGTTGAAGGTCGTGTGGCCATAGAAGATGTGCTAGTATTAATTACTCGTACAGATTTTGACCCACGTGATGACGAACAGTGGGCCGGTATTTGGGAAGGATACTGTTACGGTGGTATGAGTAATCCTGAGTGGGGTCATTATGACTTTAACAGCAAGGACGATGAAGACAAGTTCCGTAGTGTGAGCATCATGCTTTACACAGATGGCAAGATGCATCAGCCTCGACAGTTTGGAGCTCGCCCAAGCCGTCGACGCGAAATCTGGTTGGAAACAGTGTTGCCTGATTCAGAGCTGGCGACCCGTCCAGCAGTGAAAGATGCATGGGATCATTTTCAAACTCTAGCCGGTCTGACCAATGTCAAGCTAGATCGAGAATACCGATGAAAAAAATCTACTATGAAAAAGTTGGGAGAAGATATGTGCCTGTTGCGGAATATGACAACGACTTTTTGGACAGCTTTACCAAAGGCAATCACTTGGTCATGTGTTATCCCGGCGGAACTAGCCGCAGGTTTAATATTGATCCTAACTATGCGGCTATGATTGCCGCAGGGCGTGTGGCCGAAGATGCTATCTGTCAAGCCATCAGCAAGGCCAGTGAACTACGTCCACAGAAAAATCCTATTACGCCGGGACAAAAGAAAGCCTGGGAAAAGCTGGCCAAAGAGTTTGGTGACGAATTGGCCACTTTGCAGATCGACAGTGCTCGAGACATTGCCGAAGCTGGGTTGAAAGCCATGCAGGCAGAAGCAGACAAACTGATGCAACATGCCGGTGTGCGCCAGGCTTATGAGCAGTTCCTATTGGTATGTAGACTAACACAATCTGACTTAGAACGGAAGTAAATATATGAATGAAACAAATTTTTCAGACCCAAGGTTTGCGGGCATAATGGCAGCAGGTTGGATTCGTGACCTAGAAATTTCGGACAGTCGAATACACAAAGAAAAGACTATTGAAAAGGCTTTGGTAGCTTCGCAATTGGGCAGTGCCGACGCACAGGCTTTCTTGTTCAACTGCTATCAAGCCTACAATCCTTTCTATGTGTTTGGCATCCGACAAGTGCCTGAGACTGAGGGTTTGACTGGCCAACCAAATCACTGGCCGGGATTTTGGGCCTTGTTAGAAAGCCTGCGCACTAGAAGCGTCACTGGTAATCGTGCAAGAGAAGCAATTGAAACTTGCAGTCAAATGTTTGACTCGGACGAATGGAACAATGTATGTCGTCGTGTTATTATTAAAGATTTGCGATGCGGCATATCAGAGAAGACCTTGAACAAAGTGTTGGGCAAGACTGAATGGAAGATTCCGATCTTTAGTTGTCAGTTAGCACAGGACTCTACAGACCAGCCCAAGAAACTCAAAGGCATCAAACGTCTTGAAGTTAAACTGGATGGTGTGCGTGTGTTGGCAGTGGTGAATGGATCTGCTTGTACATTGTACAGCCGTAATGGCAAAGAGTTTGAAAACTTTCCGCAGATTGCAGACTTTATTGAAAAACATCGCAAAGCATTCCAGCGTGATTCTGCCTTTAGTGGACAGTTTGTGTTGGATGGCGAAATTGTGGGCAAGAATTTCCAAGACTTGATGAAACAAGCACAACGCAAAAAAGATGCCAAAACCGCAGACATGGTTTATCATGTGTTTGATATCTTGCCACTGAGTGAGTTTAGAGATGGCTTCTGTAATCTACAGCAACACAAACGCATTGACCTGTTGAAACGAGCTCAGGCATCCTTGCCAGAAAATGGTTGTGTGCGCATCATGCCTGGCATAGACGTGGACCTGGACACAGCCGAAGGACATGATGTCATGCGCAGGTTTGCCGAAGCCAGTGTAGAAGAAGCCTACGAAGGCATCATGATCAAAAGCATGGATGCACCTTACGAGTGCAAGCGCAGTGACTTTTGGATGAAATGGAAACCCACTATCACAGTTGATCTCAATATCGTGGGTTTCGAAGAAGGAACTGGTCGCAATGCGGGCCGGTTGGGTGCTATAATATGTGAAGGAGTTGACAATGACAGAACTATTCGTGTTAATGTTGGTAGCGGTTTGTCTGATAGCAATCGCGATGAGTATTGGGCCGCTCGCAATGAGCTTCTTGATCGGGTGGTTGAGGTTGAAGCGGACGCAGTTACTCAAAACCAAGACGGATCATACAGTTTAAGATTTCCACGCTTTGTGAGATTCCGTGGATTTGATGCCGGAGAGAAATTATGAAACATTTATTATTGTCACTTGGTGTAATGACTATGGCGCTTTCTGCCTGTGGTGGCGGCGGAGGCAGCGCATCACCAACTGCCGTTGCTGCCCAAACACAATCTGTGGTGGCTGATCGTGAAATTTTAAATATTGACACGCCTGCTGGATTGAACTACAGCCCAATGTTTAACACTGCAAAGTTTGATACAGTTGGCGGAAAGTATGTTGTTGTAAGTGGAATTTATCTTGGTACTGGCAACCCCGCATCTGCACCAACACCAAATCCAGATGCGCCTATTCGCATTTTAAAAATCAACAGCGATGGAACCAGTGCTGACGTGACTGCCAGCATTCTTGGCAACAATACAACCACACCCGGGAATATTGAAATTGGAGACTTCAACGGTGATGGTATCGACGACATTGTTTCGTTGTTTGTAAAAGACTTCCCTTATATGGATACTTTGGGTAAACCATTCCGTGGAGATGGAGCAATATTTCTAAGTCGTCCAGGTCAAACACATGCTCGCAATATGCTGGCAGGAAACGGATGGTCTCACCACACAGCAGTGGCAGATATCAATAACGACGGCAGCCTAGATATTATCAACAGCGCCGGACAGAAATGGATCAATGATGGCCGCGGGAATTTTGCATTTCACGATCATTCTTATGATGTAAATACCCGTCCAGGGCTATGGATGAATGGATCGGCTGTCTGTGTTGGCGATTTCAACAACACCGGCAGAAAGCAAGCGGTAATCACAGATCTCATTGTGGATCCTACACAGGCGCCAATCGCAGACACTGTGATTTTTGAATTGGACAGTTCGTTAATTCCAGTGGCCAGTCATACATTACCTGTTCCTATCCTAGATAGAAACACAACTGATCCAACCAAAGAAATCAGTCACGACGTGAGATGTGTTGCAACAGACTTGAACCGTGATGGCAAATTAGACCTACTGGTACTCAGTAGACCCAATGCTACTGCAAGGAATGGCAGATGGACCGACGAAGGTGCAGTACAAGTCTTGATCAACCGAGGCAACTGGATCTTTGATGATGTAACCAGTACTGCAATGGCCAATTATCCTACTAATGTGTCAATCTCATCTACACCAATGTCTATTGATCTAAACGGAGATGGTATCTTGGATCTTTGGTTAGGAAACCCTGACTTCTCCTCTGGTAAAGCCAATCAAGCCTGGCTAAACAACGGTGCAGGTATATTTACAAGATCATCGCAAAGCATAATTGATGGACTCGGCGCAAACGGCCCTATGATGCCAGTGGCTGTGGATAGCGTACACTTGTTTGTTTACTCTAAAATAATTGGCAATCAACTAAAGATCTATGTCACAAATACTAGACACGTATTCAATTAATGAAAACATTTTGGAGTTAAAAATGAACGAACGAATTCGAGAACTTGTTAGACAAGCTGGACTAGATGATGCCGACTTTCCTATTGAGAATTGGGATAATGTTCCCTTAGCAAAGTTCGCCGAGTTGATTGTGAGAGAATGTGACCGTTATGCCCGTAGTGCATGGGAACATGGTCCGTTGTTGGGCAGAGATTTGCTTATACACTTTGGTTTTGAAAAATTAACAGATACTGAATAAAGGAGAATTACACCATGCTTAAAGATAGACGACTCTTGCTAGAGCAGGAAATTAAAAAGGCCCACAGCGAAGCTGCCAACATGTACCTGAGTATTGTGGTCAGCAACCATGCAGAGATTCCCAGTGCTGAGTACCAGGCTCTTAGAGATCGTATTACTAATCTGCAGTTTGATCTTAATGTGGTAAATCAATTGATCTACAACGGACACGAATGAACGAACGAATTTTTGAACTTGCTGACCAGGCTGGAATTTATAAATTAGATATTGGAGATGAAACTGCGTATTGGGTTTTAGAAAAGTTTGCCGAGTTGATTGTTCGGGAATGTTGTTTAGCATTGTGGACAGAAGAATGTCATTCAAGTGACTTAGCATTTTACGAAGTAAAGCGCAACGCTACAAGGATCAAAGAACATTTTGGTATCGACCCAAAAGAAATCACAGAAGCAATGCTTGCCCGTTCTATTACATGGATGGAACAACAGTTAGCAAATAAAAACATTTCGGAGTTGAAGAATGATTAGACTTTGGTTAGCATTTGCAGTCCTTGCAGTACTGATTCATTTTGGCATTACTGCTTGGAGAAAACTGGAAGGAAAAGAACAATTAGCCTTGACAAAAAGCATAGGGTACAGTATAATTGTTGCACTGCTGGCATTGATGGCAATGACAGCACTCGTAGTTTTATTTTAGGGATTATCATGCCAGTAGTATACAAAGAAGTCGAAGTAGATGTTGAGCTAGACGATTTTGACACCGACGAACTAATTGAAGAATTAGAACGTCGCGGTACCGGTACTATAGAGTATGGTAACGGAACAGAAGTACTGCGGACAATCTACGAAAAGCGTAGACTGGCGCAGGATTATCAATCCGAATTGGATCAGCTGATTTGGCTGGGACTGGGTCGATTTATTTAAAGGACATAGACATGATTACAATGCAACAATTTTTTGAAGCTGTTGGCTATCGCATCACTGAAGGCGGTAACTACGGTTGGGACTGCTACGGCAACAATTCGCATCAACTCAGCGCATGGAACGGCGTACACGGTGCAGGTGGCTGGAGTGCCAATATTGTGTTCAGCACCAAGAGCCAAAAGGTCTACGAGGTGGAAGTGTGCGACTACACCAATGATCGTGGATATCGCTTGATCAATCCCAAGTACCGGGACAAGCATGCAGCCGAAGCCGATCAACGCGGCGAGTCAGCCAATCAAGCCTGGGACGATGTTGACTACATTGACTTGGACGTTGAAGAAGATTTCTTGGAAAAACTGGAGGCTATTGTGGCCGGTGAAGACTACGACACCCGTGTGCAAATGCAAGTGGACTTTTCAGACGAAGAGCTGTTGAAATACATGAAGCTGGCACACGAACAGGACATGACATTCAATGAATTTGTTGAACAAGCACTGCGAGCTGCAATTGAAAAGCACAAGTTGGACCAGTTCACAGATGACTATGGTCAAGATCTAGGATAGTATGGCTGTAATAAAAAGTGTAAGAACTGATTATTATCTAAATTTCATCAAGGACGATCCTGTTCGTCCTCACCTGCCGACCTTTTGGCGTGTGGATCCCAATCGCGAAGTGTATGTGCTGGAAGATGACACAACCAATGAAGTACTGGCTGTGATCTGTGCGGCATTCTGTACCCAAGTTCCCACAGACGAAGGTGAGTTAGAAAAATTTTCTACTCCTACCAGTCCAGATGAACCCATTGGCGAAGTTGTGGTATTCTACACAGTATGGAGTTACCGTCCCGGCGCAGGTAGAGATCTTGTGCTAGGTGCTGCTCGACTGATCAAAGATACCATGCCGGTCAAGCGTTTTGTAACACTGAGCCCACAAACAGAAATGGCTCGCAAATTCCATCTACGTAACGGAGCAGTGGTGTTGCAAGTCAACACCACTTCGGTCAATTACGAATACACATTCAATGAATGACGGAAGAAACTGAACAAGAAAAACTCATTCGACACCTTCGCGGTGTAAGACCGGTGGTCATCAACTCCTGTCACGGCGGATTTGGCCTGAGTCACGAGGCCCGTGTGTTGTATCTGAATCGTTCGCGTGTTGATTACACTGTCGAAGATAGAGAAAGTCGTTTCAGCACCCAACAATTGGGTCCGCATATCTTGGTCGATGGTGAATCGTTTATTGATCGCCAAATTCCCCGTGATGATCCAGTATTGGTGTCAGTGGTGAGCGAGCTGGGCGAAAGATCCTGGGGTAGACACGCAAAATTAAAAATAGTAGAAATTCCTGCCGCAGTCAAGTGGCAAATCGACGAATACGACGGTCGAGAATGGATTGCTGAAACTCACCGAACATGGAACTAAAACGGATAAATATTACACTATGTTTCTAAGTTTAATTACATTAGCAGTGGCCTTGAGCCTGTCGGTCATTGCGGCCTGGTATTCAATTGCAGGTCTTGCGGCCATATTTGCCGCCGCTGTGGTGCCTATTATGATAATGGGCGGCATACTGGAACTGGCCAAAGTAGTGGTCACACTGTGGTTGCACGAACATTGGTCACGCTGTCGTTGGCTAATGAAGTGTTACCTGGTGCCGGCAGTGTTTATGCTGATGGTTATTACTTCCATGGGTATCTTTGGATTTCTTTCAAAAGCACACATGGACCAGGATATGGTCACAGGCGATGTGCAGGCCAAGATTGCCATTTACGATGAAAAGATACGAGTTGAAAAGGAAAACATAGATGTTAATCGCAAAGCACTCAAACAGATGGATGAGGCAGTGGATCAAGTTATGGGTCGCAGTCAGGACGAAAAGGGCGCAGAAAAAGCCGTTACCATTCGAAGAGCCCAGCAGAAAGAACGTGCTCGCCTCCTTGCGGACATTGCAGAAGCTCAAAAGAAAATCACAGCACTCAATGAACAACGTGCGCCAATTGCCGCTGAAGTACGCAAAGTAGAAGCCGAAGTCGGTCCGATCAAATACATAGCCGCATTGATATATGATGACAGTCTCGACACAAATGTACTGGAAAAAGCAGTGCGTTGGGTTATCATTGTGTTGGTCATAGTGTTTGATCCGTTGGCCATTATGATGTTGCTGGCCGCCACTGAAAGCCTAAGGTGGAACAGAGAAAAACAACAGGTTGCTCCGATACCAGTCACTGAAACGCCGGCCGCAGGACCAGAACCTGAGCCAGATGATGGGCCACTTAGTGATCAACAAGTTGAACAAATTAAAAAATCTGCTGTAGAATTTGGATTGCCCAATGGTGAGTTGAATGACAAGGACAATTTGTTCTTGCAAGCTCATGCAATCGACTGTTTCAAATGCGGAACCCAATTGGTACTTGCACCGGGCATTGGTCTTTTCTGTCCCAACAAAGAGTGTGACACAACAGACAATGTGCCAGCCGCAGAGACTACAGCAACAAGCATTGAATCAGCACAAGACACTGATAAACAAGAGATAGAGACAGCATTGCCCACGGGTGAACAAGAATTTGTAGCAGTAGATGATGATGAACTAGATGGCATGGATGCAGCAACCAAGGCCGCGGCTCGACGCTGGAAAGATGCAAATCCTTCTCGCACTTTGAAATCCCAGCGAAGACTATACGATACAGGCCAGATTGATCAATTGCCCTGGATGACTCCAGATTACTACATACAACTGGTACCAGATAATTTGGCAGCACACGAAACTCAATCGGGATTTGGGGCAACTTTTCCCAAGGATCCAATCAAAGGCGATACTTATGTTCGTACAGATCGTTCGCCAAGTGTGTTGCATAAGTTCAACGGCCACAGCTGGATTGAAGTCAACAAAGACCTAAATACTCGTTATGCGTACAATGAAGCATATATTGATCATTTGATTGCTCAAATAGATTCCGGTGCGTATGATCCAGAATTGTTGAGCGAGGCAGAAAGAGATCAAATTGAACGCCGCTTGACTGGAAATTGATATGACAACTAAGCCAACGCCTACACAATGTAATTTTTGCAACAAGCACAAGGATCAAGTTTTTAAACTAATTGTCGGGCACAATGTTGGTATCTGCAACGAGTGTGTGGACTTTTGTCATGGCCTGTTGATCAAAGAGCAGCCTAAAAAATCCACTGCAGATGCCACAGCAGATCCAAGAGAAATGCACCGATATCTAGACCAATACATTGTTGGCCAAGCCGCTGCCAAGATTGTTCTCAGTGTGGCCATTGTGAACCACTACAAACGCATTACCAACACTGATGGCGAAATGCAAAAGGCCAATATTTTAATGACCGGTCCCACTGGCACAGGTAAAACTTTAATGGCCCGCACCATAGCTCGATACCTGGATGTTCCGTTCGTGATTGCTGATGCAACTACCTTGACCGAAGCCGGGTATGTGGGCGACGATGTTGACAGTGTGATTGCCCGACTGTACCATGCCAGTGGCAACGATGTGGAACGCACACAACGTGGAATTGTGTTCCTAGACGAAATAGATAAAATTGCTCGTAAAAGCGAAAGTAGTACAGTGACTCGAGATGTGTCAGGCGAAGGCGTACAACAAGCTCTGCTCAAACTGATTGAAGGCACAAAATGCAAGGTGCCAAATTCTAACACGAGAAAAACAGCCAGCAGCAGTGAAACAATTGATATTGACACTGCCAACATCTTGTTCATAGCTGGTGGCGCATTTGTTGGGCTGGATCAAGTGGTTAAAAAACGAACACAAGGAACCTCTATTGGTTTTGGTGCCGCGTTCAACAAAGAAAAATTATCCGACGCAGTTACACCTGACGATCTGGTTCGCTATGGTATGATTCCTGAATTTGTTGGGCGATTTCCGTCGTTTATACAGTTGGAAGAACTGACTAAGAACCAACTGGTGACCATTCTAACCGAAGTAAAGAACAACCTGGTTGAACAATACAAATGGCTGTTTGAGCAAGACGGAGTAGCCCTGGACTTTGATCATGACAGTTTGGATCTAATTGCCGAACGCACATTTACCACCAAGACCGGCGCTCGTGGCCTACACACCGAACTGGAACGAGTGCTACTGCCGCACATGTACAATTTGAAAGATTACCAATCACGCAACGTTTTAAAAATTGCCATTGATAAAACACAAGTTGTTAATCCTATCAAACTGGCACAACAAAATTCTTAACAGTTGACACAGCGCCCTGCCTGTGTTAAACTATTGTTTAATTCATTACAAGGAAAAACTATGAAACTAACTCCCATTCGCGACCGCATTGTTGTGCGTCTTATTGATGTGGAAACTACCACTGCCAGTGGTTTGATTATTCCAGATGCTGCTGCTGAAAAACCCAGCCAGGGCGATGTGTTGGCAGTGGGCACAGGGAAGATTGCAGAAGACGGCACAGTGGTGCCAATGGCAGTCAAGGTTGGTGATCGTATTTTGTTCAGTAAAACTGCTGTGCAAACGGTCAAAGTTGACAAGGAAGAATTCAACATGGTGTACGAAAGTGATGTTATGGCAGTTGTAAAAAACCCGTCAGATAACAATGCTTAATAAATACGTGTGTGGATGCCGATAGTCGGGTCTACATGGTATAGTCAACTTGCTTAATAAGGAGAAAACAAATGACTAAAACTTTAACACTTCGCAGTTTCGATATTCCCACACTCAACAAATTTGGTATCGGTTTTGATAACATGTTTGATGAACTCATGCGTGTGAGTGCCCAACAAGGCAGCACCAACTACCCACCTTACGATATTGTGCAAATCAACGATGATGAGTACATGATCAGCGTGGCTGTGGCTGGCTTTGGGCATGATAATCTTTCGGTTACCAAGGACAAAAAGTTCTTGATTATTGAAGGCAAACACAGCCGTGAAAATGTGGAAAATGAAGATAGCAGTGCAAAGTACCTGCACAAAGGTATCAGTGAGCGTAGTTTCCGCAGAGAATTCCAATTGGCAGATCACGTGGAAATCAGCAACGCACACCTTGAACTTGGCATCTTGAGTATTCACTTAAAACGTGAAATACCCGAGGAAGCCAAGCCAAAGGCCATTGCTATCACTTACACATCGGACTTGAAATAATGTAAATACAATGGGGGCCAGTGGCTCCCATTTACCTAAGGATATAATATGTCATCACAAGATACCAGCACAATAACAAGACCAAAAATAGAATTGAGCGAACCACCGTTGTTTAAAATAATCTATTTGAATGACAACAAAACATCTGTGGATTTTGTGATTGAGAGTTTGATTACACATTTTGAATACACAGCAGAAACCGCTGTGACCATTACAGAAGATATTCACAACACTGGATCTGCTGTGGTTGCAATCTTGCCTTATGAAATTGCTGAACAAAAGGGCATAGAGGTAACATTGGATGCTCGCAGTAACAATTATCCCCTGCAGATAAAACTTGAGCCGGAAACAGTAAATTAAAGATCGATCACAATGCGTCGAGGATGATAGGCTGGTATCCATTGGCTGGAATCCTCGACTCTTCCTCGGCAATTGTTCACATATCGAATGCGATCAATGTTCTGATCTATTGATCCGTGATAGTGTCCAAAGCACCAGGTTTTAACTTTGTTTTCTGTGTCGGAGTCCAGGACCATCTGCATGAGTGAATTGCCCATTACATTGAACTTGTAGGTAGAAGTGATGTCAATATCGTGGTCAACCAATACCGGGGTTGGCACGGTGTGTGTGACCAACACAATGGATTTAACATCAGGATGAGTTTGAAGTTTTTTAATACTGTTTCTCAAATACGCAACGTCGTTGTAGGCCATGCTGTGTATGGCTGCTGCCACTGGCTGACCAACATCCATCATGTCGCAGTACCATAGTCTGCACTGTTCGTCACTGATGCTGGGATCAAAATCAAAAGTCCACCATCCATTGGTGCCAACAAATGCAACACCATCAACAATCACACAGTTGTCTTGTAAAAACACTACATTTTCAATGCCAGCAATGGCTTCTTCCAGTATGTTGTAACTGTCACTGAGTGAATCTAAACTGAATCTATGCTCGTTGTTGCCGTCTATATAAAATACCGCTCGGTAACACTGTGCCAGATGTTCCAAGGTTTCGCGTACAATTTCAACGTCTACGGAAATATCGCCGGCCACAACGCATATTGGGCTAGTGGCCAGGCCGGTCCAATCAAAGGTGTCTTTGGCACCCAAATGTAGGTCTGAAATTAAATCGAATGTAACTTGCATGATACATATTTAAAAGGAAATGAACCGTGAACATTATTATTGACCCAGATCAAATTGATCGTTATAGAGAAAACTACACAGTGTTAGAACTGGACACTATTCGTATTGTACCGCTGAACAAGTTGGTCACAGCCTACTGTGTTGTTGATACAATACCCATTGTTGAATTGCCGCTGACGCAAAGCAAAATCAATCTACATGCTAATCTGTTGATCAATTATCGTAAACGAGACTGGAACTATTGCCATCAAGCTCTGGATCATTTGATTGGCAGCTGGAACAAAGAACTAGACAGTTTCTATGAAGACATTAGATCTCGAATTAATGCATACATGAAAAATGATCCCGGAGATCACTGGGACGGCGTGATTGAAAAACACGATTAATTCAACCTGTGACTTTTTAAATATTGATTGTAGTAAGTTCTTGCTCGAATCAGCATGGCTTGACTGCGTCGTAGACAATCCGGAACTCTAATTTCTGCCATTCTGTTGCTGAATATTTTTTTGTTTGCTCTTAGTATGTTGTAGTATGCAATTCTCAAGTTGATAAAAGTTTTGCCAGTATTGGTATCTTCTAATTCGGTCAATCCAGATTTGAGATTGGTTTTTAATTCGTCCAACACCAATCCAAAAAAATCATCACTGAAAAAATGTTTTTTATTGTATTGGGTAATTTCTTTAATTTTTGCCCGGTTGGCCTCTTGCTCAGCAGGAGTCCATTGAACAATTTGTTTCATCGCTGCAACAATCAAATTCAATCTAGTCACAGGATCTTGTTCAGTATCATAACTTTCGTCGATAACGTCTGAGAACGTTTTAAATCCGTACTCACGCAGATATTGCAAACTCCCCGGAGTTGATGCCAACATAAAAGGATGTCCACATGCAATAGGCCTCAGTATTTTTTCTGTCAGTTGAATTTTTGTGTCGTCGAACAGTGTTTCCAATACTATTTCAATTTTGGTGTTGGCGTAATCTTCCATGCAAAAATCTGCGCTGGACCAGCCTGGAGCATCCGTAGCAGAGTATGTGTCTTGCAACGTATCTGTTTGTAGATTTGAATTTTTAAACACATGGTCAGTGTAATGGATTCCGGAATCAGGATCAATGGCATTGAACGAAGTTTTGCAATCATCTATTAGATTATTTTTTTGCAATAAGTCTACAAATTTAATTCTATATTCTCTAGTTCCTGCCCAGGCGCGGTTATAAATCAGAAATTGTGTTTGAGTCGCAGCAGGCTTTATATCAATGTGTTTTACATAACGAAACCAGTCTAGTGCAATAACAGCATGTGCCCAATAGTACACAGGAATAAAATGACTGTTTTTGTACATGTAAACATCCTGAGAACATTTTTCACTGTGCAATAACAAACATTTGTCGTAGATGTTCCAAGGATCTGTTCTTAGATTGTATTTGTTGGGCAGCACCAGTTCCTGGTTGTAGGAATTTTTGTGATAAACATGAGCCTTTGTGTGATTACTTTTTTGATAAAAATTATAATCCAATGGTTCCTGATCATTACAAAAAATTTGAGGCAACAGCACACAGTCTGAATCAAGCAATGTTGGCATACTTAAAAGATCAAGATCCTCAATATTTTTTGAACCGTGAGGACTAAATCGATAAATTAATATGGGATTGTTGTGAACTTGCTCAGCAACATCTTGTATGTAATGATACAATCTATCTAAAGGAATACTCATAATATGAAAAACATAGGCTTTATTGGCATTGGGAAATTAGGCATGGACTGCGCCGAAGTCATGGCAGAAAAATTCACAGTCCGGGGTTACGATATTTACCCAAGAACCAGTGACCTAGTAAAAGTTTGCAGCATCGAAGAAACCATAAATGAAAGTGAGTGGATTTTTGTTGCAGTACCTACTCCGCACACAGAAGGTTACGATGGTAGTTTACCATCAAGCCATTTGACACCACGAGATTTTGGACACGATGCAGTCAAAGACGCTATTACAAACATTAACAAATATGCCACGTCACCCAAAAAAGTAGTGCTGATTTCAACTGTGCTGCCAGGCACCACCCGCAAGTACTTTGTGCCACTGCTGGACAAAAAGCACCAGTTTTTATACAACCCTTATTTGATTGCCATGGGATCGGTCAAGTGGGACATGGTCAATCCTGAAATGATCATGATTGGCACCGAAGACGGCAATCCAAACGCATTGGCCGGCGAACTGGTAGAAATTTACAATCAGATCATGCAAAACAATCCACGCTACGAAATCGGTACCTGGGACGAGTGCGAAGCAATCAAGATCTTCTACAACACATTTATTTCAGCCAAGGTTGGATTGGCAAACATGATTCAAGACTTTGCCATAAAGATTGGCAACATCAATGTGGATGTGGTAACTAACGCACTGGCTCGCAGTACCATGCGTATCATGGGTCCAAAATACATGACAGCCGGCATGGGCGATGCAGGTGCTTGCCATCCGCGTGACAACATTGCCTTGCGCTGGTTGGCACAAGAATATGATCTCGGTTATGACATGTTTGACACCATCATGCATGCTCGCGAAATACAAGCAAAAAATCTTGCCAAGTTTTTAGTTGACGAAGCCAAGGCCCGTGGTGTAAGTGTGGTAATTCACGGCAAGGCCTACAAGCCCGATGTGCCCTACTGTATTGGATCGTACAGTACCTTGATTGGACACTACGTGAAAGAAGCAGGATTCAATGTTAGCTATCTTGATCCGCTGGCTGACGACCCAACAGAAGTGGTGTCTGAATTGACCGGTCCTTGTGTGTTATTGCTGGCACATAATAGACAGGTAACGTATGGATATACCGGAAAAGACAATGTAGATAAATTCTATTGCGACATTCCCAAAGGCACTGTCATTGTTGATCCTTGGCGCACGTTGCCGGAGACCATGCCAGACATTGAAGTAATACATTACGGAAACACAAGAAACAAAAAATGATACACAATCCGCGGAAATATCAATTATATAAATTCTGGGACGAAGAGTTTAAAACGCTGGACTATATCAACGAACCTTTCAACGATCCTGCTAGTGTAGAATTATGGCAAAGCCAAGGATACCAAAGTAAAATTTGTGGCGATCTATGTGACATGCGACATCAACTACCAGGGTGGGCAACAAAGTTTATAGATATGTACCGAGCACAAGGATGGCAAGACATTGGATTGGCATTTTATCGCATGCCTACAGGAACAGTGATGCCGGTACATAAAGATTTATACAAACGATACATTGAACTGTTTAATTTACAAGGCCGAGAACAGTCAATACATCGTGCTCTGGTACTGCTGGAAGATTGGCGGCCTGGGCACTATCTCGAAGTTGATGGTGTTCCTTATGTTGACTGGAAAGCCGGCCAAACAGTGGAATGGATCTACGATACACCGCACATGGCAGCCAACATTGGTCTTGAAGACCGATACACCTTGCAAATTACAGGCCATTTTTAAATATGACAATATCAAGCTATAATGAATGGGATCCACTGGAAGAAATAGTGGTTGGTACAGCCACACAGGCCAATTGGCCCACCAACGATCCAGTGTTTGCTATGGAAAGTGAAAAGACTTCCTGGAAAGAAACTCCTGTGCCGTCCGGTGCAGTACCGCAGTGGATTGTGGACGAAGCCAATGAAGATCTTGATGAGTTGTCCAACACGCTGACACAGTTGGGCGTGACAGTGCGTCGCCCCGCTGACATGAACTTTCCTGACTTGGGTGGCATGTACAACTACTGCCCTAGAGATCGGTTGTTGATAGCAGGATCCACAGTGATTGATCCTGCCATGATGTATCCGTGTAGAGACATGGAAATTGGCGCACTTGACTTTGTGATTGATCGTGCTGATCAGGTCCTGACCATGCCCAGAGATCGCGGCATGGTGCTGGATGCTGCCAACATACTGCGACTGGGCAAAGACAAGTACTTGTTTTTGGAAAGCGCCAGTGGCAATCGTGCTGCCTGGGCCTGGTTGTTGGCCAACATGCCCACATCTACCAGCATGGAAGTGTGTAATTTTTATGCTGGTGTGCATATTGATTCTACCATTGTTCCTTTGCGCGAAGGCCTGGTGTTGTTGAATGGTGCCAGAGTAACTCCCGAAACCTGCCCCGCAGTGTTCAAAGACTGGGAGTGTATATACATCAATGATGTAGTGCCACAAGGGTTTTACAAATACCCCTATGCATCAAAATGGATTGCCATGAACATGTTGGTAGTGAATCCCAACACAGTGATAGTTGATGCTGCACAGCACGACTTGATCGAACTACTGACAAAAAAGAATTTCACAGTGATACCAAGAACTCTTAGACACAGCAGAACACTGGGTGGAGGATTTCATTGCGTGACTCTTGACCTACGGAGAAAACATGTCTGATTCAAAAATCACAGCCACTGCCATCAGCATTGACACCAGCAGTATTGCACATCTAGTGGATCAAGCAGTTGAAAACAGTATAACATCTGCAATTGCCACACTGGGAACTGATCCTGCATGGTTAGCAAAAATTGAAAACATGATCAACCAAGCAGTGGTGCGCCGTACAGTGGCCACAATTGGATCCATTGACATCAATACCATTATTCATCAACGAGTTGATGAAAACATGGAAAAGTTAAAAGTTGAATTACTTGCTAATTTTTCCAGCACCGGAATAGACGACAAGGCCACTTCCTGTCAATTGACTATTATGGACGACACCACGGTGATAGAAAATACGTTGACAGCACACTCTGCTAGTTTTGTGGAATCGGTGAGTGTTAAAAATTTGTCAGTCACTGGCAGTATCAACACAGATAATCGTAGTTGGCATGCACTGGCAGCCGATATCGGTGATCGAACACTTGCACAACTAAACCAGTCCTGGCGGGATCTTTTGATTTCGCAAGTGGCAGATGAAATCAAGAAGAACGGCATTACATTTGACAACGTCAAGATTGATGACCAGCCACTGGTTTCTGGTTCACAATTGGCAAAATCTATCACTCAAAGCAGTTTGCAAAAACTAGGCCGCCTGCAAGATCTTGTGGTAGTAGGTGAAACCAGTTTGAATGAAACAGTAACGGTGCTCAAGAAAAGACTGGGTGTCAATACCGAACAGCCAGACTCTGCGTTGAATGTCTGGGATGAGGAAGTTAGTGTGTCAATTGGAAAATACAAAAATCAAGAAGCCTACGTTGGCACAAACCGGAATCAAACACTGAATATTGGTATCAACAAACTGCCACATGTGACCATTGGAACGGATGGCATAACCAGCATCAGCAAACTGCGTGTAGCACAGTACATGATCGGACACGGAACAATAGTACCCAACTATAGTGGTACCAAAGGCGATATTGTGTTCAATGCTGATCCCACACCGGGCAGCGCCTTTGCCTGGGTGTGTTTGGGCGGTTTCAAATGGAAAACTCTCAAGGCAGTGGAATGAAGACCAATTGGGTTGTTGCAGATGCTGCGGTAATTCCACCAGATGTGGAAATCTCTGCGCTCAAAGACATTGCTGCCATCTGGGGCAGCTGGCGTACCTGGCGTGGCTGCGGTACTGACAATGTAATTTGCAACGAAGTAGGTCCAGCGCGAGATTTGTTAAAACGCCGCATGAATGAAATGTGTAACATGTATGTGCCTGCTGCAATTTATGCAGAACTAGACCGTCCCCAATTGGTAAAAATTTACCAAGGTCAATTTACATTTGAGATAGACCGCAAAGAAGAATTGATTGCCATGCAATTGGTAGCTGACCAAAGTGACATAGTACTGCTGTTGGGATTTGACTGGACAGAAAAACCCATCAGCAACGATCGATTGACTGCACACCGAGCATTGAATTATCAAAGATTTGTAAAAGATGTAATCAGCAGTAATCCAACGGTGCAGTGGATTTTGGTAGATCATCCTGGAATGGTGCTAAAAGAGCTGGCCCAATTTGAAAATCTTACCTATAGCAGTTTGGAAGAAGTGATCGAGCTTTTGTCTGGTTGACGATCGGTGTATTTTAGTGTATAATATACACATGACTACACAAACACGTATTGGCTTCTGTTGCAAATGGCTTAATGACCCGTCCGAATGCGGCGGCATGAAAGTCAATGCTGTGGACCGGGACCTTAACGGGCGTTCAACCACCATGCGCTGGCTGCGTGAGCACCCAGCCGAGGCCGAACAACGGCAATGGGATATCATGAATCACAACACTGCGGCAGCGGTCAAAATGATCGAGCGTGTGGCCACTCTGCCTGCAGGCCGTAGAATGGTCCGACTAGGCAGTGAAATGCTACAGGGCTACACTGAGCCCAGTTGGATTGACTGGTGGCAACAGCCAGACGTACAGAGTCATCTAGAACGTATTTTTGCACCCATTGGTGAAACTGCTCGTAGGCTGGACGTGAGATTGAGTTTTCATCCTGGGCAGTTTTGTGTGCTGGCCAGTGAGAACCCCGGCATCGTAAATAGAAGTATACAGGAGTTTGAATATCATGCAGATATGGTCAGGTGGATGGGATACGGCAAGACTTTTCAGGACTTTAAAATCAACGTACACATCTCGGGTAAACAAGGCCCCGCCGGCATTCGCTCTGCCCTCCAGCGACTCAGCCCCGAAGCAAGAAACTGCATCACCATCGAAAATGACGAAAATGCCTGGGGAATCGACTCAAGCCTTGAACTTGCCCGAGACTGTGCCCTCGTGCTTGATCTACACCACCACTGGATCCGTACAGGAGAGTACATTCAATCCTCCGACGATAGAGTTAAAGGCATAATTGATAGCTGGCGCGGAATGAGACCTGCCTTGCACTACAGTGTCAGCAGGGAAGACTATCTGGTAGACCATGCCACAGATGTATTGCCAGACATGACTGCATTGTTGGCTCAAGGCTATAAAAAGCAAAAACTGCGAGCACACAGCGACTTCTATTGGAACTCGGCAGTGACTGACTGGGCACTGACCTTTGCTGAAGATTTCGACATACAGTGCGAGGCCAAAGGTAAAAACCTAGCCAGCCAGGCTGTGTACGAAAGAAAAACAAGTTATGAATGAACTTTTAAAACCCACATTTGATTGGATACAAGATGACTTTAAGTCTAACAGAATTCGCTTTGCTGTTGAGCTTGTTGCATGGGCTATTAGTATTGGTTGCAGTATTACTATGGCACTCACAGTCCCCAATCCTCCGCTTCTTGTTCTTTATCCTCTTTGGATCTTTGGCTGTGCTATGTATGCTTGGGCTAGTTGGACTAGGAAATCTTTTGGCATGCTGGCTAACTATTGTCTGCTGACCACTATTGACAGCATTGGTTTAATACGAATGCTTGCCTAGTACAAAATAAATAGCTGTATGAAAACTATTGCACTGTTTGTGCATCAGCCCAAATGTTCTGTGCAAAGTGTCAACGGAATTATTCACGCACTGAGCCCACACTATCGTTTTAAAATCTTTACCCGCTATGAAGTTGAGCGGGATTTTTTTGACGATGTAGATTGTGTTGCAGTTCCGGGCGGCATAGGCGATGCCAGTAGTTTTGAATACTTATTAAGAGATAATGGCACACGTATTCAGGATTTCGTAGCTCAAGGCGGTGCGTACCTGGGCATCTGTATGGGCGCATACTGGGCCGGCAGCAATTATTTCGACCTACTAACGGATGTTGATGCAGAGCAGTATATAACAAGACCCGGAACAGACACTCGCAGACCACACGCAAAAAATATCAGTATAACCTGGAACAATGAACCAATGAAGATGTTCTGGTACGATGGGTGTGCTTTTGTGGGCAACCAAACAAAGTTTAAAACTGTGGCTCGCTACGTGGGAAATAACGATCCAATGGCCATTGTGCAACACCGCATAGGATTAATAGGATGCCACCCTGAAAGCACAGCAAATTGGTACGCACCTTACAGCTGGATGCGCGGGCATTACCATGGTGGCCAACATCACGCCTTGCTGTTGAATTTTGTTAACGAACTTTTAGCGTGTTGATCTACCAGCAATGCGCTGACGTGCATAGCTTTCTAACTCTGAGTCAGACGGTGCAAGATTGTCGGCATTGTAAGGACCAAACTCTTTGGCATGTTCGGCACGCCAAAATTCGAGGTCAAGAGCGATTTCTTTAGAATCTGTGTCGCTGTGTTCTACAGGTGAATCTTTAACTGGTGGGCTATCAATGACCTTGCTTTTCTTTCGGTTCAGAGCAAAAAATGCGACAAGTCCGACTATTACCAGAATGATTAAAATATTTTGCGAAAATTCCATAGTTAAATCCCCTAATTTTTAACGTAACTTATTTATTTGGTGTCTTTCTTGACACGTGGTTGAGCTGGCGTTTTCTTAGCAGCTGGCGTTTTTTTGGCCGGCGCTTTCTTAGCAGCTGGTGTTTTTTTGGCAGGAACTACAGACTCTGCTGGTACCAATGGGATTGGTGTAGCAGCCGCTGGCTCGGGCACTTTGTAGGTTGTGCTTTCTGCAACTGGCGCCAGAGGGGGGAATGGCCATATACCACCATCACTCTTGGAGTCCGGTGCCGGGGTCGGCGCTTCGACTTTGTACGGTGCTGGCTGCACTGTTGCTGGCTTATTAAAAAATCTTTTCAAAAATTGTAACATAAAGTTCTCCTGTGCTGTTATTTATATAACTTGTGCGGCTCGACGAGCTTGTGTGTTTGCCCGTGCCTGTTCAAGTGCAGTTAATATTTCTGGTGTGTCAACCCGGCGACTATTGTTGGCAGGCGTTGGCTTGCTGTTTTGTGCGGCTCGACGAGCTTGTGTGTTTGCCCGTGCCTGTTCAAGTGCATCTGCATCTGATATTTTTGGTATTTCTATTACATTGAGTAAACTATCACTGTTGTTCTGTATTGGGCTGCTGGGCAGATCAAGATGACGATCCTGTTCTATCTCTTGCATCATTCGATTGTAGCTTGGGCTGCCGGGCAGCTTTATAGTATGCGTGACTACAAAACTTTCCACAGCAAACTCTGGCAGATCAAGATGACGATCCTGTTCTATCTCTTGCATCATTCGATCGTAACCATCACCGTGTGGCATGGGTTGCCATGTGGGATCTGGCTCAGCAGTACCATTTAAAAATGACTGTATAAAGTTGTTAATTGGGCCCAGCATGGCCTTGGGATTAGCAATCCGATGATAGTTGTGCTCTAACACCGAGTGTGCTTGATCGTACAGATCTTGAGGGCTGAGATGATTTATCAGTTTAACCAACTGCTCAAACGCCTGTGTCCAGCGTTTTACGTTGTCGGGTTCTTCGTCGTAGCTTTCGTCTATCCACGGGGAAAATGTTTTGAACCCAATATTTCTAAGTTCCCGCAGACTGTGCTGTGGACCAAATGTAACAAAAATTCGTCGTCCAAACAGTACCTTGGCAGTTTTTTCTGTAAAAAAATTACACTTGGTAGAATTAGTTTCGGCTACAACGCTGAACCAAGAATTTTGATATACACCGTGCGGTATAAAAAAACTTCCATACGGTGGCACGCCCAGCACAGTTTTTCCGTTGCCAACAGGAAAATGTTCAATTCCTAGGCTATGGGTGGAATGTGCAACCCAACCACCATGTCGGCTGTGTTCTCTTAGTACGACCATTTCTGGAGTGTCGTAACGATCCAATTCAGGAGTTCGATAATATACATTCTCGTATGATTCGGGCATGGCCGATGAAACATAAGTCTGAGCACTGATGCTGACTAATCCGTGTTCCAACAACTGATTTCGACGCAGTAGGTCAAACAACAATTTTCTGTGTCCTTTGGCGCCACCTAACAGTGCTTCAAACTTGTATGGACGATCCTGACCGGGATCGTATTTTACAGGAGTATTGCTTGCTACAGTCCAGGCACCCCAGGAGTTTAGCGGAACACTCAATGCATTGTAAGGAAACAGGTTGCTGTCGATATCATCTCCGGTCCCGGCCAAAATAGATATTACTCGTCCTGGGCTAGTTTTAAAATACCCATCGGGATCGTTTAAAAAATCAATCCATTCTGATCCATACGCCATTTCTTCTTGTATGCAGATTATTAGATCGGCCCAGCTGTAATCAATTCCTGGCCCTGGTCTAGGATAATACTGATCGGCCGGTAACTTGCAGACTTGCTGACCTGTGTGTTTTCTCAAGTGATAGTGCGGCTGAAATTGATCCAGTATGATTATTTTTTTCCGGTCGCTGTTTTTAAAAAACTCAACATGTTCCCATTTGGTAAATCTCATCACTGTATTGGGATCTGCTGACGTCAGTGTCACGTGCATTGTATTCCATGGCCGATCACAGTGTGTGATATCTGGTAAGAATTTTAATCCTGCATTTTTTCCAATGGCACAGGTAACATCAAAAAATTTTGGATTCTGTAATCCAAATGCTCGTTGTGGGGTAAAGATAATCATGGTATATTTATAGTGACAGCTCACTACAAATAATATCAAACGATGTTGCGCCGCAGCATAAATAATGTTACAATAAGACACTGGGTGCTGAATAGGTCGGGCCCAGTATCAGACTTGCTTAATTAAGGAGAAACACATGTATACAGCAGACGCAATCATCGACACCGTTCAAACCGGTAAAAAAACTTTTGTCAACACTTTCGTTACTAACAAAACAGCCCGCGACGCCATGATTGAATTCATTGACGCCCAAGCTGACTATACCAAAAAAGCTGCCAAAGTTGGTCAAGACACTGTCACTACATTGCTTAGTGAAGGTGTCAAGGCTTACCAAAATGCCACTAAATTTGACTACACCAAATTTGGCGAAGGCATCATGAAAGCCTACACAGCCCAAAACTTCACCAAAAAGTAATACGCAAGTATTATCTTACAAAAACCCTGCCCAGTGCAGGGTTTTTCTTGACTAAATTTTCCCAAACTGCTACAATACACACATAAACCGCAAGGAGTTAAAATGTATTGTAATCCCACACTGACCGCCGAAGAATTCAAGACCATTCACAACGGCCTCTGCGAACTTCGTAGTGTCTATGAATCCATTCACAGTGTTGTCCGAGAGCCTATTTCTGACAAATTGGCCCGTGCAATTCGAGAAATTGAAAAAGGCTTGGCCAGTGCTTATGAAGAAGACAACAAGGATTTTACTCGTAAGAGCAATCACTTCGATGATGTCAGTGCTCAACTAGGTATGGACCACAGCAATTGGAGTATTTACGAAGTAGACAATCTCACTGACCGCCATCCTTATGAGGGTGCGGAACGTGTGGTCTACAAAGATCATTGGGGCAAAAAGGCTTTGAGTTGTAGCATCAATGGCCTGACTTGGTCAGCTCTTTGGATTGCAGCCAATGCCTGTATTCGCGACAGCGGCGACGATCATCATATTTTTATCGAAAGTTTCCGGCCAGATGCTGAAGATCCCTGTACCCTGATTTTGAGCACTGGCAGCTGAAAAACCATTGGTTGACCAATAATTCATATTTTTGCTACAATATACATATCACCATCAAGAAAGGTTTCACTATGAAACAACGTATTTTATCTATTGCAGTTGCCGCCGCACTTGTGACCTTGGCCGGTTGTTCAACCACAGCAGTGACCAACACTGACGAACAGATTCGCAATCAGCGACTGTCCACCAAGTTTGTGGGCGAAGGTATCAAGATTGAAACCAATTGTGCCTGGTACCGACCGTTCAAAAGCGACTGCGAGATTGTTTCTATCGAAGCAGTGGGCACCGCGCCAACCTTTGGCAACACCACCAGCAATCGTAAAAACGCCTTGATCCGTGCAGAGATGCAGGCCGGTGCCAATGTTTCGCATTTTATCAAGCAGGACATCACCAGCAATCGGGTAACTACAACCATTGCCAAGAACGTGGAAAAGGCTCGCGACAAGCTGAACACCAATCATGGCGATCATGAAGTGGTCGAAATGAGTGACAACGAAGCCAAAGGCTCCAATGTAAGTGTGCGTGAAAACAGCAATGACACCGCAGTGAATCTAACCACCACCATCCGTGCCAACAGTGCGGCCGTACTCCGTGGCTTCAAAGTGACTCGCCAAGAAGTAACGGGCCCGCAAGAAGTTGCAGTGACCATTCGTTGGGATAAGGACAGTGAGCGTACCGCCCGAATGTTAGAAAGCAAGTTTGGCACCGCTCGCTGAACATGATGAAACGGCTGATTGTAACCGCAGTGGCAGTGATGTGCTTGGCCGCTCCTGCCACTGCCTCAACCCCAGAGCACCTTGGCCTGGCCATCACAATAGGACAGTGGATAATTAAAAATTCCAAGCGTGTGTACTATGTGCAGGTTGAGGCTAGAGGACGTACACAAGAAGAAGCACGCCGCAATGGATTTGCACTGGCAGTGGGACAGGCCATTGGCACACTGATACTAGTCGAACGAGAATCTGCCCATCAGGTGCTGACCAAGAATGAAATTGCCAGCTACAGCAGTGGCTACGTGGACAATTTTAAAATTGTTGACTCTCGAATTGATGCCGGCGACACTTTTGTGACCATGGATGTGTGGGTATCGCACAGTGCCATTGCCACCAGAGTCTTGGGCAAGTCCGAAACAGCAGGCCGAGTAGAAGGCGGCCGAATTGCCGCACAGTTGCAAACTCTCCAGCAGGAACGCTCTTCTGCAGACCAAGTACTACGCCTGGTGCTGGCAGATTTTCCACGCAAGGCCTTTGTGGTTGAAATGGACAAAACACGAGTTGTGTACGACCGTAATCGCACTGGACAGCTAGAAGTGGCATTTTATCTATCCTGGGACAAAAGATACATTGAAAGCATGGCCGAAGCTGTGACTGCCATAAACCAACGCTCAGATTGTGGTGGCCTATTTGGGTGCAGAGATGTTGCATCTCGTGTGGATGTGGAACGTGCCGGATTTGGTACTACCACACAGGCCTGGTTCAATGACACAGTGGCCGAACAGATGATTCGTCGGGAAATGATCCAGAGCAGACCGGCCATACGTGTGGCCATAGTAGACACCGCAGGAAATGAGCAGTTCAAGCAGTGTTTTTTTGCCAAAGAACTGGACCAACGCGACTATTCTGCTTGGTACTATGTAAACGTTGGCCACAACACAACCGCCATCAACGGCAAAGCAGTGAAAAGATTCAATACATTTGTTGACCTTAGTCAGGTTCCGGTAGCCAATTTAGATCAGGTCACAGTGTCTGTAGTTCGCGCATCCGGTTGTTAATTCATGGCAACACTGTTGCCATAAGTAGTTGCATCACTGGCATTTTAGCAGTATAATACTTAATAACACTTACATTGGATTAAATCATGGCGGTACAGCAAGATTTTGACACGATAAAAGACCACACACAAGCCCTGGCCGATAATGGCATGTATGTCTTTATGGGCGCAGTTGATCACGAAAGCATAAAGCCTGCAATCGAATGGATACTACACGAAAACTTTGTTGCAAAGAAAAAACGCAAAGAACTCTTGTTGATGATCTGTAGTGAAGGCGGGGACATGGGTGCTGCCTTTGCCTTGATTGACGTGATGCGCAGTTCCAATATCTTTATCAAAACAGTGGGCCTGGGGCAGATTGCAAGTGCAGGACTATTGATCTTTTTGGCCGGATCGCCAGGACGCAGAACCCTGACACCCAACACCAGTATCATGAGTCATCAGTATGCCTGGGGCAATGATGGCAAACATCACGAATTAATGGCCACTCTCAAAGAGTTTGACCTCACGCAAAAACGCATGGTAGCGCATTATATACAGTGTACAGGATTGAGTGAAGAAGAAATCAAGCTGACTCTATTACCAGCACATGATGTATATCTCAGTGCAGAAGAAGCCCTGAAGCTGGGCATCTGCGACAACATCTCTGTGTTGAATCGTTAATTTTTCAATCCGGCATTTTTTAATATGCTAGACAATTCAACAGATTCATTAAACTCTTGCTCAATATTAATTGGTTTGCCGCCGATTGTGACTTGTATTGTGAAACCTGGACGACTTCGATCAATAAACTTTTGCATATCAGCAACTTGTTTTGCAATTTCTAATTTTAATTTATCTGCTGAGTATTTGCGTTTATCAAATGAAATATTTTGTTCTGGATAATCCGGATGCTTTGGATTGATCATTTTAATTGATACTTCGTTGGCATCTCTGTCAGTCTTGCCTTTTTCCCATTCGGCACTGTGTTGTGCTTGAGATTGGGCCGCAGCCTTGCCTTCTGGAGAATTATTCCAGCGTTCCATATCCTTTTTATATTCAGCATAGATATCGTTGGCAACATTAAATCCTTGATCTTCAAGATATCCAGTTATGTTATCTTGAATAAAGTCATCAATGCTCATGTATGCTTCTCTACCAGCTTCCATGCCTTTGTTCAAAAATGCTTTTGCTATTTGATCTATGTCAGCGGCGTCGCTGTCATTTTGTGATGTTAGATCTGATTTAACATCAACACCATCAGCACTAATGTCTGAATGGCCAGCGGCGTATAAATCTGCAAATTTTTGTATTGCTACACCGTAGGCGTATGGACCGTTGCCGTCATTGCCGCCCGGAGCAAATTCGTTTAACTCTCTTGCAAGATTTCTTTCTGTTTCGGTAACGTAGTCTCTGAAAGTTTTCATATTATTATTTATATTTTATCGTTGGCGTGGGCGCCCCAGCGATTTTTTATTCCCCAATTGTTTGGGTGTTTCAACTCCGCCGGCTGCCGCAGTGACGTCTGATCGTTGCTGACCAAAGTTGTTGAGTCGGTCAGGATCTGGTTTATAATCAACAATATCGTTTTCACCAGTTGAGTCTGTGTTGGCAACTTTCTTGGGATCCTTGTTGATGTTGAACACCAACTTGCCACCGGAGCTGGCAGTTGAACTGTAGCTTTTTTGTGCTTCCAGTGTCACTTCGGTAAACAACTTGCTGGGCCATATTGTGTTGAATCCTTCGATGATAAACTCGTCGCCCTTTTGCTTGGCTTCAGTATACATCTGCACAAAGGCCGAGTTGTTCAAGATATCAGCTGCCGCTTCTGAAAAATTGGTCTCAGTGTTGATTTTGTTGACCACTGTGTACGCAATACTGGACACCATGTGATTGAGTGGAACTACTTTACTAGCGTCGGCTGCGGTACGATCTTTGTATAATTTTTTTAAATTTTTACTGATGGGCACTGTGTCAATGTCAAAGTTGCTGGCATCATAGTCTTTCAAACTCATGACCTGAGCAATTTCGGCAGGCTTAATGATCTCAAACTGTACAGCTAAATTTAATGGACCTGAGTCGTGACTGCCTTTGTTAATAGTTTCCAGTATGTCAATAACGTCGGCGTACTGTTCTCCAAACTGTGTTAGGCCAGCCTTTTCAAGTTCGCGCACACTGGTCAACAGGTTAACTGAAGATGCCATGGCGCCTTTGGCACCTTTACTGGACAGTTTGATCTGTGAGTTATTAGGATTGACCAATAGGCTGTCATACAGCTCGCCACTGACGCCTTGGTTGAAACTGACCACACAGTTACTAAAGCCCTGTTGTCCCATGAACGTTGCGGCAGCCTTTGCCGCGTTGCCTTTGACCGGTAACCCATTGATCAACACAATGGGCTGTAGCATTTCGCAGAAGTAATCACGGAATCCTTTAAAATCCATCTTGCCAGCAGGCACAGCAATGGGGAAGTTCTTTGCACCGGCAATTATGACCGCGGCCTGATACTCGCTGCTGTTCTGACCAAACTTGTCGCTGATCTGTGCTAGTATTGATGCTGGGGTCTGGTTCTTGAATTTTGTCAACACATCACTGGGCTTGTAGCCGGCTTTTTCTTTGGAGCCACGAGCGCCAGCTTGACTAAAGTTGCCGGGAATATCCTTGGTCTGGAAGAACGTGTTCTTTTCACGCACTGACTTGATGTCCTGTGCAAACTTGACCAGGTAGCGTCGACCCACAGCAGTGTCAAATGCCGCAACAGCAAACGCACCCATTCTATTGGTAGGTTGGTTGACCATTTCAATTGGATGTTTGACCTGTTTCTGTACCTTGTCAAACACTGCCATCATTTCTTCTGTGCTGTTGTAGGCACCCACTGTGGGGTAAAAAGTTAAATCTGAGAATGTAATAACATCGTCCGCGGTGTCGCCGCCAACACGGTTAAATGTTTCGCCTGGCGCCCGGGCACTTAGTCCACGTGCTTCGGATAGGCTATCTAGTAAATCAAGTAGGTCACGCATGGTGTATTCTTTTTCCGTTGTTGTTTACTTATCATAAATCAATATATGAATGGCAAATTTAACATTGCACACAACAGGTTTACGTGTTATAATTGCAACATCAATTGCATATAACAAGGAAATTTCATGCCCAATTTAGTACCCATTGTTCTAGAACAAACTGCCAAGGGTGAGCGCAGTTATGACATCTACAGTAGACTGCTTCGCGACCGTGTGATCATGCTGGACACCGAAGTTAGTGAACACACAGCCAGTTTAATTGTGGCACAGATGTTGTTTTTGGAAAGTGAAAATCCCGACAAAGACATCAGTTTTTATATCAACAGTCCCGGCGGTGCAGTCACAGCTGGGTTGGCCATCTACGACACCATGCAGTTTATCAAGTGTGACGTGCAGACCATTGTGATGGGCCAAGCCGCTAGCATGGGTTCGTTATTGGCGCAGGCCGGCGCACCAGGCAAACGAATGGTGCTGCCAGAAGCACGTACAATGATTCACCGAGTGAGTTCAGGCACTCCGGGCACACGTGGATCAGTTCATGTGCAGGATCTACAGTTTGAAGATAGCAAACGCATGTTTGAAGAAAGTGTGCGCATCAACCAACGCTTGACCGAACTGTATGTTAAACACAACACCGCCGGTAAGACCTATGAAGAACTGTACGAAACTATGAAGTTTGATACCTTCTTGAGTGCCCAACAAGCAGTTGACTTTGGTCTTGCTGACCGGATTATTGCAAAAAGACAGTGATGTCCTTGGAAAAGAATTTTTGTTCAAGTCCGTGGTTCCATATGAGAATCACCAACTCGGGCACCTATGAAGCCTGCAGGTGGATGTCCAAACACAGCAAGTCTCAAGTTAATTTTAACAACAGCATACAGACCACATCTCCGTTGACGTATTTTCAAAAAGGCATGTCCGAGTTAAGAACATCCTTGTTGGAAGGCCATGCTCCTGACATGTGCAATGACTGTTATACCATGGAGCAATACAACAAAATCAGCGGCCGACAACGGCAGTTGCTAAAGGTTGGAGTTCAGGAGCAACACTTTGAAAAAAGTCTAGCCAGTTCTACGTTGAAATCAGATTTTGATTACAGCAATCTCAATCAAGGCCATACCACCCGGCATGCAACTGACTGGCAAATTGATCTGGGAAATTATTGCAACGGAGCATGTGTTTTTTGCAGTCCCACAAGTAGCAGTAGATTAGCTGCCGAATTCCAAAAACTTGGCCTGATTGACCAAGCGCCGCCGCCGTCCTGGTGCGATGATCCCAACTTGGTTGAGCAATTTGTACATGCATTGACCAATAGCACCAATCTGCAATACCTGCATTTCATTGGCGGCGAAACGTTGATCACGCCAGGATTTAAAAAAATATTGACTGCTCTGGTCAATGCAGACTTGGCCAAAGCGATCACCATTGGATTCACCACCAATCTCACAGTTTGGGCAGACGACGTTGTTGAATTATTAAAACAATTTGGTCAAATAAATTTGGGTATGAGTGTAGAAACTCTGACTCCGGTCAATGACTATGTGCGCTATCCCAGCCAGCGTGACCAAACACAAGAATTGTTGGATCGTTGGGTAGCTTTGGGCAGACAACAAGATTGGTTGATACAACTCAGAATCACTCCCACTTGTTTAACTGTGCATGAACTGCACTCAGTTTATGACTATGCCTGGCAAAATAACATTGCTGTGGAAAGTTGCAATTTTCTTAGCAATCCTGAATTTTTTCGTATTGGTGTCTTGCCACCGGAATATAGAAACCGTGTAATAGAGACTCTTGACAATTGGATTCAAAGTCATTGCACTGTTGCTACACAACAAATTATCAACACACGAGATCCAAATGTTGCTCAAAGTCAAATTTTACAAGACGCAGAAAGCTATTTGAATTATTTAAAATCTGTCGCAGACGAAAGTCATAGATTGTGCGACCTTGTTGATTATTTAAAACGTTTGGAATCAAATCGCGGCAACAGCATTTTGACTTATCTACCCCAATATGAACACCTATTCCAATCTGCAGGATATTGATTCTCGTTTGCAGTTGCATATTGAGCTGGAGCCTGTGGGAACTCCGGATGTCACTGTGTCTGTCAATGGTTTTGCAAATCATTATCCCAAACTAGCCAACAACATTGCATTGGATTACCGTGTTGGGTTGCTTGATCTGTTTTCGATCGACATTGAATTACGCAACAAACACTATACCACTGAATATGAAACTGCTGTTGTGATTTGTAAATTATCCATAGACAACATTGAGTTGGTCCCCAAGTATGATTGTCTAGCCGAATATCATAACGATCACAACAATAATAATCCCACCAACTACCTGGGATTCAATGGCAGGTGGACGTTGACATTCGACCGTCCTTTTTACCATTGGCTACACCAACATTCTGGTCATGGTTGGCTAATCATTTGACCATTAAATTGTTTCAGTGTAAAATACCCAGTTAATAATCGATAATATTATCGATAATATTATCGATAATCCCCAGGTAATACTCAAGTATTACCTTTTTTTTGTGGCTTTTTTGCCACAAAATACAAGTTGACCCGAAATTCCTATTTTGCTATAATACTTGTATGGAACTTAAAAAGCAATCACGTAAAAAGCGCACAGACCGCACTCACATCATTTACATGATTGAGTCGGATGCAGACTTCTACATTGGTGTCACTGCCAAGACAATGGGCACTGTGAAGAAGAGTGTTTTGGTTCGTTGCAACAAACACCTGTACCGCATGCGCACAGAAGACAAGAGCTGGATGTTGTATGAGACCATGCGTGAGCGTGGTACTGACTCATTCACTGTTCGTGTCATGGCTGTGGTTCGTGGCAAAGCAGAAGCACATACGTTTGAACGCGATTTGATCCGTACAATGAAGCCCAACCTTAACACAGACATTCGTGGTGTTGCGTAAACGCCACAGAAAGAACATATGAAACAAGTCGTTATTTCTGTAATTTTACTGAGTTTTGTCACAGTGGCATCTGCTCAAAAACCGCGTTGTTTAAAATGGACTTGGTACAACACCGGCGGCGTGCAAAAAACTGTATGCCTGCTCTGGGAAAAACGCTAAAACGGTTGACCCGAAATTGCCATTTTGCTATAATACTTGTATAGAAACTAAAAAGGAGCCCCAAATGAAAGCACTGAAAACCTACATCGACAACAAGAACAAATACCAAGCCCTGTTCCGTGGCCAGCGCACCGAAGCTCTGTACGAAGTGCAGACTGCCGCAGGTCGCAAGCGTGTGGCAGAAACAATTGACTGTGCCCTTAGCCCCGAGAATCTTTCATGCGATGGCGAACTGCCTCGTGCAGAAGTGAACCGTCGCTATCGTGAACTCACAGCGGCCGCAAAGGATCTGATCCGATTGGACCCTAGCATGGCTCAGTACATGTACGAATTCTCGGAGTAAGAACATGCATCAAAACGTACAAAAACTCATCAACGATTATCAGACAATTCTGGACCGAGATCCCTTGGATCAGATGGAAGACACTCAGAGCATTCTTGCTAGATTTGCACAAGACTTGGCCACAGAACTGGGCGAGATTGTTGTTGCAGATCCGGTCAAGGACGGCGTTCGCATGTACTTTGACGAAAAGATTGCTCGCTATGTAATCAAGCAAAGCGTTGGGTTGTAAAAACGCAACACAGTTTTGGTTGACCAATAATTGCCAATTTGCTATAATAGAAGTATAGTAAGAAACAAGGAGCCACAAATGGAACAGTTTAAAAGTTGGGAAGAGTTGAGCGAGCTTGAGCAGGCACAGGCCACCTTTTGGGACATGTACAAGGATGCCCACAACTTCCGCCCACGTCACATTGACACCAGCACTTGGACCTTGGCTGACTTTGATCGCGAGTTCACAGAACTGGGCCGAATCATGGAAGACAACCATGTGGCTGAGAAGATTGCCCAAGACGCGGCTGTAGAAATATTTGAACGCCGCATGGCAGAGATGATCAGCTTAGGTGCCAAGGACCTGGAGATGGCCATGCGTTGGATTCACGAAGCCGAAGAGACTCATGGTGACAACGACTACTTGGCCTGGACCCTGGGCTTGCCCTACAGATATTTTGCCTAATCGGAGACAGATATGAATACAGGTTACAAGGTAGAGTACAACGGTTGTGAATACGAAGTTGAACATGGCGATGCATTTGATCGCGGTTCAGCCGACAGCTATTATGGCCGCAGTCGCAGGCCACACCGGGGTGGTGTAGGTGGTGACTCGGGTCCTTTAAAGTTAGACCTCACCCCGCAAGAGATTGCAGACTACATGGCCGGTTACGACTGGAACGAAGCTAACGGTGATAAGAAAGATTGGAATTAATATGAGTGCAATGAGTAATTTATCTTTGGAAATTTCTGACATGTTGGAAGCCGGCTACTTGCCTGTGACCATTGCTAGGATGCTGGAAGTGCCGATCAACTGGGTTTACGAAACTGCCGAAGCAGAAGCACAAGACCCCGCTGACGAACTCAGCCCTTTTCAAACCATTAACTCCTGAGGAAATTGCAATGACTAAACTGCAATATGTTATTGTCAGCCTGGTATTGATCACTGTCACAGGCTGTGGCACGGTAGGTGGCGCTGTGAGTGGTGCAGGTCAAGACTTGTCCAAAGCTGGCGAGTGGATACGTACACGATGAAAGTTCTGCAGGAAACCACTGACTGGGGCAATACTACAAGCCCCAACCATGTGTACTTTTTAAACGACAGCCGCGACAAGATGTTTGCCTACGTCCAGCACGGTTCGGTTCGAGTCAAACAGTTTACTAGACCAATCAGTTTTTACACACGTGGACGCCAGTTTCGAGAAGTGCCAAATACCTGGGGATACGAGCCGGGCCGGGTAGCAGAGCCCGAAGGCCGTACATGGAAGGTAACAGGATCAAAGGGCGCAGAATACACTGTGACTGAACTGAATGGTCAAGTCACGTGCTCGTGCCCAGGGTTTAAATTTCGTGGTGCGTGTCGACACGTGACTTGACCATTGCAATCATAAGATGCTATTGTAATTTTATGGTAAAACCGGTTCCACTTATGGTTAGACCGGTTCCACTGATGGTAAATGATCCCAATGGCCCAGTGATGTTGTTATATATTATTCTACGGGTGCCACCCATCAAGCTGTTTAGATCAGTCCAATCCGAACTTGTTGCAGTGGCAGGATCCGGTCCTTGGTAAAAAGTACTGTCCGATTGCACTGTTAAACTTTGCAGCCAGGTTCTTACATTTTGCCAAGTCCAAGATCTGTTGGTCTCTAACGCTGTGGCTATCAATCCTGTTGCAGTGGGACAAGCTGAACTGGTCCCACCAAATCCAACGTCATAAAATGTTGTTGTGTTATCGCCTATATTGGCATTCACTCCAATCTGTATATCAATCTGATTGGCGGCATTTTCATAAAACGTAGCTTCCCACACCATGTTAGGATCGCCCAACGTTCCACTGGTACGGTTGGTGCCTTCCCATCGCACTCGATAAGTTCTGTTTGGGGCAGATCCTACTACGCCGTAATAAATTCTCTGTGCTGAATTATCTCTGGCGCTGATCATTATTTTTGGCAGTGCAGGATTAGACGGATCCAAATCGCCATATGCCTCAGATCCTCCGCCAAATGTTAAGTAACTGTTGGTTCCTACATAAACTGAGTTATAGCTAGTGCCATTATAGGTGACATTGAAAGGTAGAGACAAAGTCCAGTAACCATCGTCGTTGTTTCCTTGAGTGGGACTAGTTGATGCTGTTAGTCCGGCTCCGCCAAACAACGAACTGGCAATGCTGATCACGGTTGCAGTTCCTGTACTGGTAGTTATTCGATTTCCTGTGTCAGGCATCACACTAAATGTTCCAGTGGTTGACAATAACGCAGAAGCAGAACAAATTCCGCTGAATCCAATATCAACTGGCCCATCGCTATACGTGTCATATCGAGGATATAGAGTCCCGTATACGGTACTTGTACCTAAATTCGGGCTTAACGTTTGATCACCCGGAGCATAGCAATCAATTTGATCGCCCATGTCGCTATAATTGACTTTTTGTTCTAGGCCGCCATAGCCGCCTAGAAAACCGTCATCCAGTGCGCCAATGTTGATAGCAGGATATACAATATTGCCACCGTCGGAGTATTTTCCTATCTGTTGAGGGAAACCTCTACGACTGGTGGTGTTGTAACAGGTTGATCCAAATTCATTGTGGCCTGTCTGAGACAATGGCACCGGCGGCTGGTCATAAAGAGAGCTGGACCAATAGTTGTTAAAATTGGGGTGAGAGGAACCTACCTGTTGCTGATTGCTGTTGCCTGCAGCCACAACAAAGATAACTCCACTGGCTATCAGTTCATCACCGGCCTCAGTTAAGGTGTTAGGAATCATTTCGCCTTTGAAGCGGCCGGCGTCGCCAGCACTGCCAAGACTTGCCATAAACGCAGGTTTGACGTCGTACGGCACTGCACCAGAGCCTGAAGTACCTTGCCTAAAATAATAATATCCGGAGTCACCTTGTGCAGCACGCCAGCCGAAACTGTTGCTGGAGATGGTGGGATCTCGTGTGCCATACAACGGATTGATAGGTTTGTTGAGATGAAATATTTTCATCACATCAAAATACAAGTCAACATTCAACCCAAATCCATTGTTTCCGTAAGCATCAATGAACCATTTATTAGCGTTGTAGGCCCAGCCAAGTGTTCTACCGTATGCTTGCCCACAGCAGGGTGTACCATGTTGGCCATCGACACTGACACTTACATCTGTTCCATTGCAGTTGCCTCTGTTGTAGCTGACCGGAACTGCTACTGTGCCTGCGGTACTAAACTGGCTGCTACGGGCAGAAGCATTTCCCCACCACTGTTTGGCCACGCTTTCTATCGGAACAGTGGTTCCATCCCAGCGTGTGGTTAATCTAGCACCGGGATTGGCATTGAACCAGTCAGGGTCTATGTAATAGGGTCCTTCTAAAACCACATCCAGCAACATGCAAGTACCATTGCCAGGCAGTTTGTTACCACCTACAAAATCATTTGGCAGTGCTATAGCGCCTGAGGGATTGCTTTGGAATTCCACGTGGCCAAACCAACAACCGTCATCGCCAACAATGACATCTATGTTTTTGCCTGTGTTGGTGTTGGGGATTGCACTGTTTAAAGGAGTATTAGCAAATTGGTCATCCCAAGGATCATCATACTGAGCGCATCGATATAACTGGTAGCCAGCACGATTTATTTCAGCACTGGTTGGACTGGATGTAGGAACATCGCTGAGAGTTCTATAATTTTTTACTGTGGCGTTGTATCTATAAGGATTGCAATGCAGTTCATCTGGCTGTGGAGGATACAAGTCTGGATATTGCGATTTATCTAAGTCTACAAATTTGACATCCGGATGCCCACTGATTTGTTTGGCTTCTTCGTCGGTCATTAGATACACAGCTCTAGTTGCACTGTGTTCTTTTAAATCTGTACACTCTATAGGTCTTGTGGGAATGTTGTCGTCAAGGCTGCCATCTTGGGTCAGCACACTGTGTACATGGTCCCAGGCTGCTGGAGTGGCTACGCCAACTGTGTAATATTTTTGTTCACTCATGGTTAATTACTTATACGTATTACAGGCCCTGGGTTGATCAAACTCCAAACCGTCCTTTGAGACCATAGTAGTTCTGCTGTAGCTGTTCCAGGGAGAGTTTGGCGGTATAAAAGAACATGTTGGCCATTGATCCATTAACTTATCTGCGCCCAACCGTAACGCACAGTGACATTACCGCCGCTGGTGTTGTTTATGCCAAAGTCAAATCTATTGGTAGTTGCACTGGGAGACACATTGCTACGGAGTATGGCGTTTGCTGTACCTACGAACTGATTGGGTATGCTGGTAAAGTCAATGGGTGTGCCACCGCCGTTGTAGACCCAGGCATACTGAACACCCAACACAGGCACATTGGTATTGGTAACAGTAGCCGTGGCATTCCAAGTCAAGATACCATTGGGGATATTGCAATCCACCCACATGCTATATGTACCGCTATTCACAGTGAAACTCTGGGTGCTGGTACCTACGGGCACAGTCCAGGCGCTTTCAAATGTTGTAGCAACATTGGATAATGTTGCGCCATTACCAACAAAACTGTTGGCTGTTACATTGCCCGTGGCACTGATGTTGCCAGGAGCAGTCAAGTTACCACTTGTGCTAAAGGTCCAGGTTTGGTCGGTATTGGCTGAATCAGTTATGATACTGAAATTAGCGGCTGAAGTAACGCTGAAGAAATCATTTAGACTTGGTGCCGCACTTGAATCACCGGAGAAGTTGATGTTGCCAGGAATAGATAAATTACCGGAGGCATCAAAGTCCCAAAGATTAGGACCAGGGCTACTATTGGGCCCTACTGCTATTCTAACATTGCCGGATCCTGGCACAGGGTTAGCATATACTGCCGCTATGTTGCTGGTGGCATTTGCAAGATCTTCCACCCAGAGACTTGATAAACCACCGTTGGCTCCAGTAGATAGTGTGATCAAGTTATGATCACTAGATCCTATAACAGCCGAGTTGCCAAGATCAGCATGATCTGGGATTATAACCAAATTGCCTGTGGGGAATGTTAAATTACCACCAGTCTCAAAGGTCCATTGTGCTGAGTTGCCGGTGTCATCATCACTGCCGATCACAACATTGCCGGCGGCTTCTAATTTTACATACTTGATATCGGAGCCAAAGTATTGATCAAAATAAGCGTTGTTGCCTGTGTCAAGGTGTATGTGTGTGGCAACATCGCCACCACGCACTCGAATATATTGTAAATTGCCCACGCTTTCAGTGCCCGGAGCCAGGTACAGGCCACTGCTGCCAACTTGATCACCAGTGCCTACAACAGCTTGGTTGTCAAAGGTCACATTGCCGGTATTGCTACTGCCGCCACTAAAGGTCACAGGGGAGCCGTTGGCATAATTGACACTAAATGTGTTAGCCGGCAGGGTCAAGTTGCCAGTTTCATCAAATTTCCAAAGCTTCACAGTCCCAACATTACCTGAATCAGATTGTGCTTGTAGTATCACCTTGGCAAGATTGTCGCCGGCTCTGTTAACAGCAACAGCCGCATACTGAGATGCCGCATTAGGATTTACAGTCCACGCTAGTGCCGCAGAACCAGTATTACCTTGTCCTTGAATGCTGAATAACTTTCCACTGTCTGCAATGATTTTAGGATACTGAATATTTCCGTTATAATCAATTGATACACCAATAGGCAATGTTAAACTACCATCTGTGCCAAATGTCCAGTCAGACTGAATAAAGTTGTTGTTGGATTGGTTGGCTTGTTCATTGTATCGGGTGATAACAAATGTGCCGCCGGTGCCTCCAGACACAGTAATAACATCACCATCAACATATCCTGTGCCCGGATCTACTACATCGGCATTTGTTAATTGGTTACTCAATCCATAGCCTATGCCCACAGTCATTCCTGTGCCCGAACCACCAGTGGTTGCCTTCAACGCACTTCCAGTATCATATCCACTGCCGCCAGTGAGTATATTACAAATATTAAATTGTCCGCCAGCTGTTAAGGTCAACCCTTCTAGATTGATCAATCTGCCAGTTGTGCCAAAGGTCCATGTATTACTACCGGCCACAACATTTATGTTGCCACTGTTGTTCAGCGTGGGTGAATTGAGGTTGCCAGCTGTGATGTTGCCCAAGGCACTGACCAATCCAGTAGTAGTAATGTTGCCGCCTGCAATGTTGCCAGAGGATGGTTGAACTGTGGCATAGTTTACATATTTTACATTGCCATCATAGGTCATTATACTCATATTACCGTTGGAGGTGATATCTTGTGTAACTATTGCAACTGGACCGGTTGCACCTTGTGGACCGGTTGCTCCGGTTGCTCCATTGGTGCCATTTGGTCCAGTTGCTCCTTGTGGCCCGGTTGCCCCATCAATGCCATTTGGTCCGGTTGCACCTACGGGTCCGGTTGCTCCATTGGTGCCATTTGGTCCGGTTGCTCCGGTAGGTCCAGTGGCCCCGTTAATGCCATTTGGTCCGGTTGCTCCTACAGGTCCAGTTGCCCCGGCTGGTGCGCCTGTTAGTCGGCTGCCATCACCTAGGAAGTACTGGGCTGTGACGTTGCCCACAGCACTGACACCAATATTTGTTGTCCAAACATTGCCGGTGCTGTTGTACAGTAATGTGGCTATATTATCACTAGCACCCACTGTGACACCTGATCCGTTGGCAGCACTGGCTGTGGCTGCTGTGTTGGCCAATTGCAAGGTTCTAGCATCGGTCACCAGGTTACCAATCTGCACAGTGTTGCCGGTCACTGTTAGGTTACCACCCACTGTTAGATCGCCGGCTACAGTGGTACTGTTGGTGACATTTAAGTACTGTGTGTAAACAGTGCTCCAACGAGCAGAACTACTGCCCAAATTTCTCACATTTGCTCGGTTGGGCACAACATCAACGTTGGCCACCACTCGCCCGGTACCGTTGGGTGCCAGCACCAAGTTTCCATTGGTATTCTGTGTAAGGATGGTGTTGTTGGCAATCTGGACATTGGAACCTACTGGGCCAGCAGTGTAGATTTCCGTGAAGTTGTTGTTGGTTTCGGTAAACGCAGTGCGTAACGGGTCACCAGAGCCATCGTTGGCTGCCGCGCCTGTGTTGATAATTTGTTGAGACATTTGGGATCCTTGTTAGCCTTTTCTATTATTTATGGCAACATTGTCGTTCAAAACCACTTGCAGACAGCGCAACAATAGCATATAATAGATACATGCTGTAGGGTACAGCTAATGTTTATATTACTTAAGAAAGGTAACATTTTATGCGTTTTAATACTGAAACCAAAACTTACAAACTGTTCTCTGCTCTTCACTCCGGTGAAACAGTGACTGCCAGCCAAGCTGCCAAGCGTTTTGGCATCAAAAACATCTCTGCAGATGTTAGCCGTATTCGTCAAGCAGGCTTTGCTGTTTACGCCAACACTCGTGTTGCTGGCAACGGTGTCAAAGTTACAGAGTACGCAATTGGCAAGCCAAGCCGCAAGTTGATTGCTGCCGGCTACAAGGCCATGGCATTGGGTCTCGCCTAATAGACCTCGCTGGCCTATTCACACAGGCCACATAGAAAAAAACCACTCGCCCTGGGTGGTTTTTTCTTGACTTTTTATTTGTGTTACAGTATAATTGTAGGGCAAAGGAGTAGCCAATGCTATTAAAACTGTTAGACCGTCTGGGCCGCAAGCGCATTGTGATGGACCGGTTCGAAAATGAACCCTATCTGGAACGCTACTATGTGTTCCTTCGAGAGCGCAAACGATTCCCATTCAACATATTTCTGCACAAATTTTTGAAATCAGATCCAGACGATGTGCATGATCATCCTTGGCCGTTCCTTACTGTGATTCTTAAAGGTGGCTACTATGAGTGGACACCGCAGTTCAACAGTGCGGGTCAAAAGGTTGGTGAAATTGCTCGCTGGTGCGGCCCCGGAAGTGTTCGTTGGGCTAGAGCTGAGCAGTACCACCGAGTAGAACTGGATCCAGAAGTTACTTGTTGGACTTTGTTCATGCCAGGTCCCAAACAGCGAGATTGGGGATTTTTGGTTCGCAATCAATGGATACAATGGGAAGAATATTTGAAACAAAGGAAGTCGGTATGAAATGGTTTAAACGATGGTTTGCTCGCAAAGTTACCGAAGCAATAGCATATGATCAGGACGATCACTTTGACACAGTGCCTACACCCAAAATGAGTTCGCGACGCGGCCTACTGAATACAGTATCCCGTTCCAATGACATTGATTCCGACGAAGGTCTCAATATCACAGTGCGTTCGGCCATTGGTGGTAGAATTGTAACCTTTCGTCGCTATGACCATCGCAATGATACCAGCCACCACAAGCTGTACGTGATCCACGATGAATTGGATTTCGACAAGGAACTGGGCAAAATCATCACTTTGGAAACCATGTGCCAACGTGCTTGACATTAAATAACATTTACTGTATAATAGCTATATCGGGCCTCTAGCTCATGTTGGTTAGAGCAGCGGACTCATAATCCGTTGGTGCTGTGTTCGACTCACAGGAGGCCCACCATTTTTTATGAGTGCAGAGTATGAATGAGTTGGTTAATTTTCTAGTTACCTTTGTAGCAGTATGGTTCTTGTTGCGATTGATCTTTTCTTTTTTTGCCTGGCAGATAAAAAAACAGATTGTCCATATAGCCTACCAAATTGAATCGGAGTTTGTGTTGTTAGACATGGAACAGGACAGCGGGCAGTATTTTTGCTACAACCACAAGACCAAAAAATTTGTTTGCCAAGGTCGTACTCTTGAAGAAGTCAGTGACAACTTTCGTATTAGATATCCCGACAAGCGTGGATTGATCTTTCAAGAAAATGCCACTGAGTTGAGTGAGTTGGGTACTGCACAGAAAGTGCTGTTGGGGGAGACAAAATGAAACAAGAGATGGAGGAGATAAAATGAAGTTTGATAATATTAACCGTGCCAGCGCATGGGTTAAGTACAGCGGTGCCAGCGTGATTGTTGCGGTAAACCCGCTACACTGGCGTTGGCGACCACAGGCTCGCCGTGAACAGAATGTGGAGTGGCCTAGCCCTAACGAGCGCACCTATATGGCGGCGTGGTTATTTTTAACTGTGCGAATTTGGATCGACAACGGAGATTGGTAATGAAAATTTATATTGGTAAACCCCGCTATCACTGGATCAGTCCCTACACCATGTTGGACTATGTGTTCTTCTGGACCGACTGGTCAAAGTGCAGTCGTGACAAGAGCATTGAATCTGCGCTGGATTACAAGCGCAAGTATGTTGAGCATCCTGAATGGGTGGAAAAGTGGAGTACTCGACTTGAGCCCATTAGCCAGGGCATTATGTGGGTGTTGGATCGTGTGCATCCGAAGATTGACTATGTGAAGATTGACTACTGGGATACCTGGAGCATGGACCATACACTCAGTCCCATCATCCTGCCCATGCTGAAGCAACTGAAAGAAAAGAAGCACGGCTCGCCATCAGTAGACGACGAAGATGTGCCCGATCATCTTCGCAGTACTTCAGCACCGGCCAAAGAAAACGAATGGGACACAGACGAGAACTGGATCAAACGTTGGGACTGGGTCATGGGAGAAATGATCTTTGCGTTTGAGTGCAAGGTAGATGATTCATGGGAAGAAGCATTCCGCGAAGGCGAAATTGATTGGATCACTGTTCCTGTGGACGTCCACGGCAACGAAGTCGCCAAAGGCGAACACAGGTACTATCAAATGAAAGATGGCCCTAACCACACTTACAAATGCGACTATGAAGGCATGAAGGTGGTTGAGGCACGTATTCAAAACGGATTCCGCTTGTTTGGCAAATACTACCAGGCCTTGTGGGACTGATGAAAGATATAACATCAGGTTACAGTGTATTTTCTCCTGACAGCTGGCTGACTGAATCTGTTCTGCCACTCACCATATCACAGGACAAGTACGAAGAATGGAAAAAAACATACACGTTTAGGGCTATACAACATGATACTTCTTACGGCAAAGATTTTTGCAAGTATTTCAAAATAAACAATTTTATATTGAGGCACACTCTAGCACCAGACAGTGCTGACACATATATAAAAAAGCACTACATTGAATAATTAACCAAACAAATGCCAGCGATTCTCAGCCCGACGCAAACTGCCAATTTGGAAAGAACCCCTGACAGTTTCAACTATTCAATTCAGATAACCCGACCCTGGGGCTGTATTGATTCGGTAATTGTATGGGCCCAACAAGCACTGGTGGGAGAATGGCGTTGGCAACTGATTCGGGGCAGTTCCGATCAACTGCCCGGGCAATATCTGTTTTATTTTGATTCTGAATCTGATTACCTGGCATTTGTAATGAAATGTTCCTAGGTTGACACCAAATAGTGAATTTGCTACAATACACACATGAACAAAAATTCAACCACTACCATCACTGGGCTGACTCTGTACCAAAAAGATCTACTGGATCACATGTGGTCGTTAAAGACTGAAGAAGAATTTGATTCTTGGTACCACCTGCTGGACGATCATGATCGCCAACAAGCAGATCTCATGCAGTGGATGCTGATCTATGCGCATTATGATCGTGTGACTGATCTACGCCCAGCCCGCAAGATCATTAATCAAATCCGCAATCAATCAAAATCACAATGAATCATCAATTCGCCATCATGTGGGACTGCCACGGCCTGGAAGCGGTGCAAAAAGTCCCGGATCCGGCTGACAGAACCTTTGCTATACTGGCAAACAAACCCTTGCCGCAACTGCCTAATCTCAACCATTGGGAATTGCGAGCACGGTATAATCCACAGCGCCATTATGAAATTTACATTGTGTCGGCCACCGACGGCATCACTGCGGATGATATTTGTGACATGTTCGAAGCCAGTCCGCAGACGGCCGCAGACACCATTCGTCGTCTTGGTACAGTTTTTTACAGTGACCGCGTTCAGGAAGATCGTGTGGTAATACGATAGTGTCGGATCTGTAAAGGTTGACAGCATAGGGTATTTGCTATATAATACTCACAAGCGGGCCGAGTATGGTACTAGGCAGCTTACAATCCCGATGCATCGTGCATCATTGCTAAAAGGAAATCATCATGCCACAAAAGCGTCTCACACGCAAACTCACCGACGTTATTGCTGAAGTTGAAAACCAACTCAAAGCACACTACAACGTCACACAAAAAGAACTTGATGCTTGGCGAGCCCGAGCAAAAGCTCTATCACACAAATTCCCTGTCAGTTCAATGATTCAAATTGAGGATCTCTGGATTGACTACGAAGTTCAGCGTGATGTGTTGCACAAGCACATTATCAACATCATGAAAAAATGGGATCCGCGGATCTGTTCTCCCGGTTCCGCATGCCAGATGCATGGCAAACCTCCTATCTATCTGTACGATGCCCAGCACCGTACCATTGCCGCAGGCATTTTGGGATTCACTGAAATTCCATGTGCTGTGGTCGAAACCGACGACCCTAACTTTGCAAGTTATGCATTTGAAATGCTCAACGACACTGGTGTAAAACGTCTCACTCCGGGCGACCTGCACCGTAATGCGTTGGTGCGTTATAAAAATGGCAGTCGCGACAGCAAGGTAGTTCAAGCTAGAACAATGCAAGATCAATTTGATCGTGCCGGTATCGACCTACAAGACAAAGGCAGTCGTGCCAGTGACAACCTGCGTGGAGACAATGACTATTTCTTCAGTCACTTTAAGTATGCACAAAAAGGCATCGAAGTAGACGAAAAGGGCAAGGTATTGCTGGATGTTTTAAACTCCATCAAAGATGCGTTTCCGCTACAAGAAGAAATCGATCAAGGTGTTTACATTGGCCTGCTGGAACTGCACAAGTTATCGCGAGCAGAGACCACTGCACTGCCGGCTGATTGGATGAAGACATTGTTGAATTCAGTGAAGAAAACTTTCAAAAGTTCCAGCTTGATCCATGCCAAAGCCAAGGTACAATGGGAACATGTGAACCCGGGTGGTACCTGGACTGCGCCCACTGCCATGAGCAATTTCATGCGTGAGTTATATATTCGCAATGGTGGTACTGCATTGAACTTGCCCTATCACGGCGAAGGCGCCAAAATGGGCATCACTGATGGCAATGTTGCTCCAGGTTTATTTCCTGAGGAGAATTAAAATGGCAATTTATAAAAATCATGCACCGTGTTGCGCCTATTCAGATTGCAGGAACAAAGTTGGATACCATTCTCAGTATAGAAAAGTCAATGGCACCATTGGATTTAAATGGAAGAAATTTTGTGACGTGCATCGTACTACTAAAAAAGCCATAATTGACGACTGGAAAATGGCAAGAGGCTGCGAAAATGTTGACGGGCGACACGGATTTGTGTGTACTGCTACCATTATTGCTCCTGAGCAGTTGGACATACATCATCGAGATGGCAATCATCAAAATGATTCTCAAGACAACTTGGAATGTATCTGTGGGAACTGTCACAGTGTGGTAACTGTACAAAACGGTGACCACCAAAACAGATATAACAATGTTGTGCAATGGCCCGAAGGTCTTGTAACTTTTGAATGACCATGTTAAAAGAATCCTTAGATAATTTCACCGCGCCGATTTATGGCAAGACCAGGCGCAGTGCCGAAACTTACCAGACTGTGGCTCGACACTGCACTGCACAGCTTGACCGCTTGGTTAAAGAATATCGAGCAGTCAAGAATGACCAGCAGTGGTTGCGTGAGATTCGCAACGACATTGATTACTATCTACGTCGTTATCACGAATACTGTATTCAACAACGTGATGGAATGAAAGCCCACTATCACGAAGTTGGTGCCGACGACGACTGCGACTTTGAACATCTGATCCCGGCCAGCCGTATTCGTGACCTGTTGCTGGCCGGTGCTGTCACAGTTGAGCAGGCGCTGAATGCACCCACCGTGCGATTGAGCCGTGTCAAGCACATGGCCCTGAAAGATGCAGGTTGGGCTGCCAAAACTCCGGACATGTGGCTGCCATTCCGTCGCTACAGTCAGGTGTTTGCGGCCACCTATCAAACACACGATGGCACAGTTGTTGATCCAGAAACTTGGACACTCGAAAAGCACTATGAGTACTTTGCGCACCTTGTGATCGACTTTGGACATCAGTAGTACTTGCTTTTGGTTGACCAAATATTCCCAATCTGCTATAATACACACATAAACAACAAACATTTTGGAATTAAAAAATGAGCGGTTGGAACACAATTGAAAAAATTCGTCGCATTGAAAAACAACTCGACGAGCTTGGTTTTAAGTTTGCCAAGAGCCGGCACAGTGATTGGACTGAATCTCACGGTGCTCTGAGTCTTGTACCAAAAGACGCTGATGCATTGCCAATCTACACTCGTGATGCTGAGCTGTTTGTTGGCAGTTTGGAACGGCTTGAAGATTGGCTAGCCGGCGTGCTGTGGGCACGTGAATATGACCGGATGCTGAAAATGTCAGATGAAAAGAAACGTGAAAAGGCAGAAGTGCAAGAACGCGAGCGTCTGGCGTTGATGCGCAAGCGCGAAGAGCAGTCCCAAATATTCCAAGTGCTCCGTGCTACAGATCGTGAAAATCTCAACCCCAAAAAGTAATACTTTAGTGTTGTTTTTTTGCAACAAACTGTTTGGTTGACCAATTATTCCCAATTTGCTATAATATACACATAAAATAACAAAAGGAACTGTAAATTCATGTTATATTTTGCATACGGAATGAATACCAACACTCAAGGCATGGCCCAACGTTGCCCCCAGGCAGTGGCGCATGGCCACGCTCGATTGTTGGGTCACAGTTTCCGATTTGCAGGTCCTGCTGATGTACAAGTTGATCACCGAAACTATGTGGACGGCGTGCTGTGGGATATCACAGACAACTGCCTGCAGGCTTTGGATCAGCTGGAAGGATTCCCTCACTACTATGACCGCAAGTGGGCTCAGGTAGAGTTTGCACAGGCAGAATGTTCTGCAATGGTGTACTATATGCAACCTGGCCACAAGAACTCGCCACCATCTGAGGGATATTTCAACATGGTAGCCGAAGGGTACCGCGAGTTTGGAGTGCCACAGGACCAGCTGTTTACGGCTGTAGCCCGGCAAGAGAAATTTTTAATCAACACAACAGAAGCAAAGGAACTGTAATGATTTTAGACTTACACATGAGGCCCATAGTTTGTTTTGACAGTGCCAATCACGATCATCGCCGATGGTTTTCTGAATTCCAAAAAAATCGCACATGGAGCAAGTGTCCGGTTCGATTTGCAGTGCCAGGCGACAGCAGTGGCGGCGATTTGGTTTCAATGATACAAAAATCTCTGTTGAAGTATTACGTTTCCAAAGAGTTTATTGCACCACGTAAACAGAAAGTGAAAACATCATGAGATTGATCGTAGGTTTCGTACTGGGCTTGGTTGTGGCAACTGTGGGCTTTTCGGGTATTGCTCGAATCCTGGACAACAGCATTGAACACGTTAAAATCCAAAGTCAGGAATTGGCCAAGTGATTTTGGCAAACCAGAATACACTTTGTGGTTGACATTCAAATCAAAATCAACTACAATATGTATATGTTAAGCAATTAACATTTTTTTAAACTTTGATAGGCAATTTGAAAGGCAACATTATGACAGACAAACTCTTTACAGTGGCAGGTACTGCAACTAACGCTGATGGTACTACTAAGGCTCGTTTTGCAAACGACTTGGTGGCTCGTATCAAGATCCTCAACAAGGCAGGTTGCACTGCTATCAACTTGGTCGAGCTGCCCTCGCCCATGACCAAACTGCAAGCTCTGCAGTTCTTGCAAGATACCCAGGGCTACACTGGTGATGCCAGCTATGCTGTGGCCAACAAGTTGGCAGAGAAGACCAAGGTCGCCAAGAAAGGCGAGGTCACTGTGTCTGCTAAGAGTGCCAAGGCCACCAAGGCCAAGGTCACTGTGACTGCTGAGCAACTGGTGGAAATGGCCAAGGCCTAAGCACTATTGTTGCAACAAAAAAGCGGCTTCGGCCGCTTTTTTATTAACTCGCATAATTACTAGTATGTCAGACACCCCAGACAACGATGCCCATGCACAAGTGCTGGCAATAATGTATCTGCTCTACGAGCAAGGGATACAGGAAGTCCATATGGGCGGCCTGATGAGAATCATGGGTGTCAACAACGAAATGGCCGCAGATTTTGACGACAAGGTATTTGTATTAACTGATGACTTTGCTAAGTACATGCACGAGATCCAATCGGGCAGAGACTCAAGCCAGCCATTGCATTAATGACATTACCTATCTACAAAAGCAACACTGCACTTTATATCGTTGTGCTAAGAGACGACAGTGCCAAAACCAAACTAACCGAATGGTTGAACGGGCGTCGCCACGCCCAGGGCCGAGTTGAAGAACACCGCTTACATATCTACGACCAAAACACCTTAAATCTATTCACTGTGACATGGCCGCATTCAATGAACAACCTAACTGTCTGGGACTGCTGGAATCGGCGACATATCTACCTAGACTAGGTTGACACTGCAATAAAAAACCTCTATACTTTGTTATGTGTTAAGTAAACACGTTATAATTTTAAAGGAATAAAAATGACACAACATGAAACCATCGTCGCCGCATACGAGACTTACCTGGCCGAAAATGAAAAATTCACTGCCAAGGGTGTAAAAGCCGCTGCCGCTCGCGCACGTAAGGCTCTGCAGGAAATGAGCAAAGGCATCAAAGAACGCCGCAAAGAAATCACCGCGGAAAAAGAAGCATTGACAGTGGCCAAATGACTACATACACTGCCAACGTGATTGAAGATCCCGACAACCCAGATGAACTGTTGTTGGATCTTGGCCCGGACCTGTGTGAAAAAATGGGTTGGGTACCGGGTGATAATATCACCTGGACTGACAACAAGGACGGTACATGGACAATGACAAAAACCACATCTGGAGTCTAGACGACGTGATCACCATCACCGAGCCAGAAGTGACAACGGAGTTGTATTCCCTTTCAGGGGCAGAATTTCAATATAGTGGTTCAAATACCACTGGTATATTGGCACAGGAAATTTCCAATACCATTGACCTGAGCAACATCACTATAGGTGCAGTGGGATCCGTGAACAACCACTCCTATCCATACACCATCGGCACAGCCTGGGGAACTGATACTATAACTGCCTCGGGCATATCGACATCGATCAGTCAGGGTGGCACAATAGAGCTGCAAGGCGAGGAAGCTGACATCATTGTCAACGGTGTCAGCTTGATGGATAAACTTGATACCATTGCTGAACGACTCAACATACTGAGCGTCAATCAAAAGCTGGAAGCGGAATGGGATCAACTCAGAGAACTGGGCGAACGTTATCGCGAGCTGGAACAGGAACTCAAGGCCAAGTCAGAAATGTGGAAAACACTAAAAACCAAAACGCCCAGTAAACCACGCAGTTAATGGTAAAAACGTTTCATTTCGGCCCGGTACTGCCGGGGATCCTTAACCTTAGAGTAAGTAAAAGCCTATGAAAACAAAATTAACTTTAAACAAATTTGATCTGACGCCGTGGATTGCACGACTGCTTATGGCAGCAGGGCTTGCGGCTGTGGTTGTTGCTGTGGTAGCAGTTTGCCAAGCACGACTAGACAATCTGCGGCAAGCACAACTTGACATGCCCACCGGCTATGTCACTGCCGCGGAAAAAACACGTCAGTTAGAATGCCTAACACGCAACATCTACTGGGAAGCTGCATCGGAGCCTTTTGAAGGCAAAGTGGCAGTGGCTCAGGTCACAGTGAATCGCATGCAATCGGGTAAGTTTGCAGATTCAGTGTGCGGAGTGGTATATCAAAAGAATGTGTTCTACGAACGAGTGGTATGCCAATTCAGTTGGTACTGCGAAGGCAACCACAAAGTAAAAGCCATACACAAACCCATGTGGAACGAATCAGAAGAAGTGGCCAAAAAGGTCCTGCTGGAAGGCTTTAGATTACCCAGTTTGCAGAAAGCACTTTACTATCATGCAGACTATGTAAACCCCGGATGGAATCATCCCAAAATTGAAAAAATCGGTCGTCATATTTTTTACGGAGAACGCAAATGAACATTGAATCAGTACGCAACTTTCTTGCCACAACACTTACCAAAGTTTCTGCAGAAACACTAGGATGGCTAGCAGCTATTGTGATCCATGCCGCAACTATTCCTACCTTGCTTGCATTGATGACCGGCTTGAGTGATCGTACACCTAACTTGGACATTGTGCTGTTTGCCTGGGCCGGCTTGGTGCTGATGTTTTTGAGAGCAGTGGTACTCAAAGATCTTTTGAATATCATCACAATTGGTCTGGGATTTATTATCCAGGCAGTGTTAATGGCCTTGATTCTTTTTAAATGACCATACCTAACTTTGTAGTGCTGGACAGCATACATGGTCGGTTTATTGTGAACCGCCATTGTGCTTTTCAAGCTGAGGCTCTGGTCAAAACCGGCGCCACACATATCGAGAGCGAACTTGCTAACATCTTTGTGTTGATAGACACTCTTAAAGAAGGTGCTGTGATCATTGACGGCGGCGCCAATGCCGGCTTCTTTACTATCCCAGTGGCCAATAGAATACGTGGACGTGGTCAGCGGATCATTAGTTTTGAGCCGCAACTGACTCTGTACCGTGCGCTGTCAGGCAGCCTGGCCCTGAATGACATTGACTTTTGTGATCTACACTATGCCGGACTGGGAGAAACACCCGGCACAGCCCAAGTGCCAGATATCAATTACAGCATGCCACAGGACTTTGGCACAGTGCAGATCAGTGAGACCGGCAACGGCACCACAGTTGAAATTGTCACCATTGACAATTTGAAATTGGACCGCCTGGACTTTGTCAAGTTGGATGTGGAAGGCTACGAGTGTGCAGCCTTGGCCGGTGGTATCAAAACAATCCAACAACACCGTCCGTATATCTGGGTCGAGTTCTTTATCAGTGGTCGCGATCCAATTAAGGCTGAGTTGGCTGGAGTGCCGGATTATGCCTTTTTCCAGGTGGATTACCAAAACATGCTGTGTATCCCAAGAGAACGCATACCCGAAATTAGGTTTTCTGGCATTGCTGAGTGCTAGTTGACCAATAAATACTGTTCTGCTATAATAAAGCATGATTAAGATTTCTAATAGTCGATACCGAGCACTGCGTCCAAATGACCCAGATTTCACATTCTCACCCGATGGCATCCAACTGGTCTCACGTGCAGGATTTGAAATTAGCAATAACTGTCCTACTGAATACAAGAGTATTCTGATCACTGCAATCACCGCAGGGTGGCTGAAACCTGTGGCCCATATGCGTGACACCGAATATACCATGGAGTTATTGCGCAAATGATGCGAGATCCCTATTACGGTGCAGTACCGCCTGAGCTGAATGATATTGTGTTTCATAAGCCCAAACAGGATGCCAGTATTGTCATGCACATGGGCGGCGGTGATGAAATGCTACGAGTCACTCCGGAGGGATTTTGGGTACGCGGTGTTCGAGTCGAACAGGATGACCGAGAAGCAGAAACAGTGTATAATGCATTTAAACAATGGATGGCCTGGGCCGCCCTAACACAAAGGTAACAGTATGACCGATCCTAAAAAACCCGTAGAAATAGTTTTTGCACCCGGTTGCTTTGATCATCTTGATGTGGAAGATCAGACTGAACTGGATGCAGTGATGAAAGAAATCACAGAAATGTTTGCCAACATGTCACCCGAAGAACTGGCAGCACAGAGTCGACCTGTTGACTGGGACAGTCTTGATGACAAAGAACGAGAAATTCTCGAACGGTCACTCAACGACGAACCAAGGAACCTGCAATAACCTGACAGGTCCTAACACAAGGAAAATAATTATGAAAAAATGGTACGAATGGATGCGCAAGCATCATGATCCCGAAGATGCATCGGCAGAATTTTTATACAAAAATTTAAACAAAGAAACTGCTTGCCTGCGGGAATGGATAGATCGCAATGACTATCATGTTTTCCACGAAGCACCTTGTTTTCAAGGCAAGCAATATGCTGAATCTCTGGACGACTATTATTTGAATCAAAATCTAAGTCGAGAGCAGGTTGCCGAGTGGATCGACGATCCCGAGTATGCTAGGTTGATAAAAGACTCAGGAGTGCAGGTAATGGCTGCGCCTCCAAAAGATACAGAAAAACAATTCCGAGACAGCATCCGTGACGTATTTCCAATTGATTGGGATACTGCACACATTGTGATTCAAGTTCAACGTCCCGGTGATATGTTTCCCTTACACTATGATCGATTTAAAAATCAAGTGTTTACTGCTGATCAAGGAATTGTTCAACGCTGGGTGATCATGATTTACGATCAACAACCCGGACAATGTTTTTTCATGAACGATTGCAATATACCCTGGAAAGCAGGAGATGTGATCAGCTGGAATCAGACCAATTACAGTCACGGCAGTGCCAATTTTGGATATCAACCTCGGTTCTCAGTTCGGTTGACCGGCCGCTTGCTCAAGTCGTAAAATAACAATAACTAACCAGTTAGAATGAATACCCAACACCATCATATCCAGGTTCTGGCAGAATTACATTGGGATGTAGAAAGACCTGAATTGAAATTTTCAACACTTCAACAAAATTTAGATTATTGTTTCAATATTGTTCGAGAACGTGATAATTTTGTTGAATGTGTGGCATATGAATTTGACATGCCAACGTCTGAGCTTGAAAACACCTTGGCTATTGCATTGGTCAATAAAACAAACAATTTAGTCAATCAAAACTCAGACCACTGGGTAGACATCAAAAACATTTTTGTTGATGGAACTCCGGCCGACTGGTTATTGCACAAAAACACAGTATTCAAGCACAGCATGTCTCAGGAATGGGTCAACAACATGACATCTCAGGGATTCGATATTCAACCCGAATATTCCCCGGGCACCGAACTACGACTCAACGGAACCTGCTATTTCAAATTCACACATCCTTTTTTGATACAAAGAGTTACTGCCGACTGGAGGGCTGCTAATGACAAAATCTAATTACGTTGAGCAATTTTTTGCAACAGACTTTACTCCATACCAACACCTGGCCAATGACATTGTTGACAGCGATACGCTGATTGATAACCAAGTCCCACTTGTTAAGATCCCGGTGGCTGACACAACTTTGATAACTCGACTGCATGAGTTTTGCCTGAACAATCAAGAACAATTCAAAGTCCCTGAGTCAGTTGACAGTTATAATCATTTTTGGTATCAATCTTTACATACCAAAGGATGGAAACAGTTTATTGTCAGACACAATCGGCCGTCTTCTCTTGTTACATTTGACAAAAGTACAACGCTGAACGAACACCATACTCAATCCGATGACGTGAACCAGATTGCCTCCGGATTGATTGATCAACTGTTCGGGTCATTTGGGCTGACTGTTAGACATGCTCGTTTAAATTCTCTAGAACCTAATGGATATTTTGCGCCGCATGTGGATGTGTATCAAAAAGATCCTGGGTTATGTTATGTTTGGATGCCATTGCATGATGCTGTTCCACATTTGAAAATATTTCCTTTTGGTCTAGTAAATTCAGAATTTGGAAATATGTATCTGCTCAATTATTCAAAATACACACACTCAGTTTGGAACCAAAAAGAACAAACACGGTTTGTTCTTGGCGCAGTGTTTGATATTGATCAGGTGCCACCGGAATTTATTCAGTTATTTCGAGAACAAAAAAAATCTTATAGACAATTATTTTAATTTGGTACAACAACATGTCAATGCACTTACATCATCCTGCCCTTAGCTATAACGGCAAGAAAAAAGGCCCAGTCAAGTTCCGCAATGCCGAAGAAGCTCGCAAGGCACGTGAGCTGGATGCTTCGTGGAAAGAACTGCAAAAAAAGTGGGAAGTAGATGCTGACGAAAAGCGCCGCAAACGTGCCCTGGCTGCTGAACCTTTGCAGTATAAATTAACTGCACCTCCGGGTCGTGGCAACACACATCATATTCCCAGTGTTGACACCGGCGGCAATGCCACACTGGCCGCCCCCAAGGTGTACACAGGTACCAAGGTCAAAGGTATTGCCACCATGCACAAATCAAATGCTGTGCCGGTATTCTCGGACCAAGAAGCTGTGGAAATTTCCAGCATGCGGAGATGAGTTGCTGTGAATGCAAACGATCAGGTGTTGGTAGACATAGCCTACAAAATGGCCCAGGATATTGACACTGAAATACTAATGACCACAATGGGTTGGCACAAGTTAGAACTGAGCGATGGCCTAGTGCATGGCAAACGATATCTCACTGTGCATCCTGACAATGGCGAGCATTGGAACGAAATGATGACCTGGATGGTTGGGACATTTGGTGCCACTGCACACGACGGAGTATGGACTCCGGACATGCGATGGTATGCCAACAATGCCAAGTTTTGGTTTCAGGATCCAGCCGATCTCACCCTGTTTCTGTTAAAGTGGAGTTGATCAAACAATGCCTACAACAGTGGTAAATTTAGACAAATGTCGCATAGACGAAGTGCTACACGTGGTAAAAGATCTACGACAACAAGGACTGATGCAAGGAAAAGAGTTTGACTTTGCATGGCACCCGGGACGATGGGACAACATGACCGGCGATATTCCCAGCCGTGTCGAATTTAGATTTTACGATGACAAATGGGCAAGCTGGTTCAGTTTAAAATGGGCATGAAGAAAAAACGTTTATTAACCAATCGAGGAGAATATATGAATGCAGACATGTGGGAAAAGGGCGAACTTGTTCGACTGCTCAAAGGAGCACCGGGTACACAGTACCAAGAGGCCAACGATACCGATAAAACCATCATGCGAGACTGGGTAAAGAGCCTGCTGAACAAGCAGGAGATCACTGTGCGATTTGTCAAGGCAGATGGCACCGAGCGTGATATGAAGTGTACCTTGAATTGGAATTTGATCCCAGAAAAGCCCCCAATGGCGGTTATATCACACAGTGCTTCCATTGTAGGACGAGTAGACGGGCTGGTGACAGAAACTAAAAAACCTCGAAAAGAACCAGATCCTGCTGTGATCAAAGTGTACGATTTGGAAGCCAGCGCCTGGCGCAGTTTCCGTATGGACCGACTGAAGAAGATTACTGCTGAGCTAGCGTTCGAATAAATATATCCAATGGCCAAAGAAGAAGCGATAAAAATGGATGGTGTTGTTATTGAGCTACTGCCCAATACCACATTTAGAGTTAAACTAGAAAAGTTTGAAAAACCCATACTGGCCATGCTGAATGGCCGCATGCGCCAAAACAACATCAAGGTACTGCTGGGCGACACAGTTGAGTTGGAATTCAGTCCGTATGATCTAACACGGGGCCGAGTCACTCGTCGACGCTAAATATTCACATGCGTGATCAGATCGATTTAATTGAAGCCAGTACCCGTCCAGCCAAGCTGGAAACCACTCCTCTGCCCTACGGCATCAAAGACCTCGAGCCTGTAATGAGCAGGGCCACCATCGACTATCATTTTGACCACCTGGCCAAAGGCTATGCCAAGCGTTACAACGCAGGAGAAGGCAATGCGGATTTTAATCGTGCTGGCAGTTTTCTACACAATAAGTTTTTCCCCCAACTTCGTGCTCCTAAAGGTGCCAACCGCCCCCGCGGTGCAGTCCTGGCTTTAATTGAAGAACACTTTGAAACATATGAAGATTTTAAAATAGCTGTGAAAGAAACAGCCATGAAGATACAAGGCTCGGGCTGGGTATATTTGAGCACTTCGGGTGACATCAAAACCATTGCCAATCATGCTGTGCGTACAGATATCTGCGTACTTATTGATTGGTGGGAACATGCCTGGGCTTTGGATTACCAAGCAGATAAAGAAAAATACCTAGACAATATTTGGAAAATTATTGACTGGGACGTTTGTAACGAAAGACTATAATGACATTAGAACCCAGCGCAATTTTAAAACTCAAAGATATTTTAGCAGAAGAAAACAATCCTGAAATTAAACTACGTGTATTTGTGCAGGGCGGCGGCTGCTCAGGATTCAGTTACGGCTTCACACTAGACGAAGCTCAAAACGAAGACGACATGGATTTTGAATACGATTCAGTACGAGTGCTGGTGGATTCAATGAGCTGGCAGTATCTGCAGGGCTCCAGCATACGCTACGAAGAAACTTCCATGGGCAGTAGTTTTGCCATCAACAATCCGCAGGCAGTTTCAACCTGCGGCTGCGGCAGCAGTTTCAGTCCAACCTAAACAATGTCCATACTGCGAGATGTCACGCACGAAACACACATGGCCGTTGAAAAATTGCCGTTTGTGCAGTATCTGCTCAAAGGCAACATCACTGAACCTCATTACATAGTGTATCTCAATGAGATGCTAAACATATATCAGCATCTTGAAAACTTGGCTCAGAAGACCGGCCTGCTGAACACACTGCCAGGCCTGGCCCGAGCTGATAAGATTGCCAAAGACTTGGAAGAACTGAGCCCGAACTACTCAGGCACACTGTGCAACAGCACAGTGCAGTATCTTGATTATCTAACAGAGCTGTCTAATTCCGATCGAAAACATCAACTGTTTGCACACATCTATGTGCGACATCTCGGCGACATGTATGGCGGAAAACTAATTGCTCGTGTTGTTCCAGGGTCGGGCCGCTGGTATGAATTTGACAATCGTGTGGAACTGTTGAAGAATTTCAACGCCATGCTGAACATGGATCTAGCCGACGAGGCCTTAGTGTCGTTCGCACACTATGGAAATATTTTCAAGGACCTGTGGAATAAAATACATACAGTATGAGATTTCACATTTTAGGCCTCCCCCACACAGTAAGTTCCGTAGAATACAATGCCTGTGCTTACACACAGAAAGTTGTTAAATTTGGAAAAATGATGACTGCCCGAGGGCATGAAGTTATTCACTACGGACACGAAGATTCCGACTTGGTCTGCACCGAACATGTGACTGTGACCACAAATCAAGATCTAGAAATTGCATACGGCAGTTATGACTGGCGTAAAAACTTCTTTAAATTTGACACCGGCGATCATGCCTATCAAACATTTTATAAAAATGCCATCCGTGAAATAGGCTTGCGAAAACAGCCAAACGATTTTATACTGCCGTTCTGGGGGTCAGGAGTACGACCTGTGTGTGATGCACATCCAGACATGATCTGTGTAGAACCCGGCATTGGCTATGCAGGCGGGCACTGGGCACGATGGAAAATCTTTGAAAGCTATGCCATTTATCATGCCTATCTTGGCCTAGCTTCAGTGGGAACTTGCCAGCAGGACTGGTACGATGCAGTAATCCCAAACTACTTTGACCCAGACGATTTTGAATTTAGAGACAAAAAACAAGACTATTTCTTGTTCCTGGGGCGTGTGTACTCGGGCAAAGGCATAGACATTGCAGTGCAGGTCACTGAAAAAATTGGTGCCAAATTGATCATTGCTGGGCAAAATCCCGACAACCTACAGTTTCCCCCAAATGTGGAGTTTGTGGGCTATGCTGATGTTGCACGACGACGTGAGTTGATGGCTGGCGCTAAAGGTGCTTTTGTGGCCAGTCAATATCTTGAACCGTTTGGCGGCGTGCAGATTGAAATGTTGTTTTCTGGAACACCCACTATAACCACGGACTGGGGTAGTTTTACCGAAAACAACGTACACGGTGTCACTGGCTATAGATGCAGGACTTTTGATCAATTCTGCTGGGCCGCACAGAACATAGACCGCATTGATCCGCAAAATTGTCGTACCTGGGCTGAGAATTTTTCACTTGACAAAGTGGCCAGCATGTACGAAGAATACTTTCAATCTGTGTTGAATGTGTACACTGGCAACGGCTGGTATGAACCCACACCGGGTCGCAATGAGTTGTCCTGGCTGAATAAAAACTATCCAACCCTGCCCGAGCGCATTAACTTTGATGCAATTGCACACGAAGAAAAACCCTGGTCCAATAGACTGGCACAGTGGATACATCACAACGTCGCCCCAGATTCAGTGCTGGACATTGGCTGTGGCCCGGGAATTTATGTAGACAGTTTGCAAGAGCAGGGAATCGCTGCTACAGGAATTGATGTTGACTCGCGAGTGTACGGAAAACCGCATTTAAAATATCAAAGTCTTTTTGATATTTCTGATGAATCAGCACACACTGTGATCTGCATGGAAGTGGCCGAACATATTGATTCAGCACAGGAAGATTTGGTTGTTGAAAAGGTTGTCAGCACAGTGCGCAACACACTGATATGGACAGCAGCAGCCATTGGGCAAGGCGGCATTGGACACATCAACTGCAAAAACAAGCAGGATTGGGCTGACAAGTTGACAGCCGCTGGCCTGGTAAGAAATCACAAAAAAGAACACGAACTGATTGAGTATGCCATGCAAGGCTACCACATGGAATGGTTCGTCAACAACCTGCTGTACTTCGAAAAACCAGTATTGTAACTAATGGTAAATTCAGCATAAATAATCCGAAGAGGGATTTTTTATGGCACAGCAAATAATCAATATTGGTAATTCGCCAAACGATGGCAACGGTGATCCGTTACGGACGGCGTTTCGCAAGGCCAACGAAAACTTTACAGAACTGTACAACAGTGCCGTTGGGTTTGCCACCAATGTATTGTATGTCAGCAAGTCCGGCAGCGACAGCAACTCCGGCGTCACCCTTTCTTCAGCATTTCTCACAATTGCACGAGCAGTGCAAGAAGCCAACACACTTGTTGCCAACACACCAACTGCCAAAGTCTGTATCTTTCTCAAGACCGGTTCTTATACCGAAAACAACCCAGTGGTGTTTGGACCAAATGTCACACTGTGGGCTGACAATCTCCGCAGTGTTTCGGTGTTGCCAGCAAACCCAACCAGCGACATTTTTCGACTCAGCAATGCCTGCTATGTGGCAGGACTCACATTCCGCGGGCACCTGTTCCCTGCAGCCGCAGTGGCATTTGTACCAAACGGACAAGTCATCACTACCAGTCCTTATGTACAGAACTGTTCCAGCATTACCACAACAGGCTGCGGCATGCGAGTAGACGGCAGTCTAGTAGGTGGGTTGAAATCCATGGTGGTTGATGCCTACACGCAGATCAATCAAGGCGGCAACGGTATTGAAATCATAAACCAAGGCTATTCACAGTTGGTCAGTGTGTTTACTGTCTGCTGTGAAATTGCAATTCTGTGCCAAAACGGCGGAACTTGCAGTCTAACCAACTCCAACACTTCATTTGGCACCTACGGACTGGTGGCCGACGGCAAAGTTGCCCAAAGTCTTTCAGGCTTCACTGACGGCATTGATCAAATTGGCAGTCAAATAGTGGTTGACGGGTTGGCCGCTCGTCCAACTATAAATCAATCAATCAGTTTTGATGGAGGTGTCACACTGTATGACATCTGGGACACAACACCGTTGTTGGCCGGACAATCTACAATCACCATTGGGGTCGATATCACAATTCCAATACCCAACAACACTCCGTGTAGTTTTTACATAAGAAGTGCAATCAACGCCAGTGGTCACACATTTGAATATGTTGGTACCGGTAACGACTTGGCCAATGCATTGCCGGCTTCCGGTGCAATTCCCATCGAAGCCAATCAAGTTCGCAAGCTCAATGGCGGCCAGGTGATCTATACCAGTACAGATGAACGCGGTGACTTCAAAGTGGGTGATCAATTGACAATCAACGGTGCCACCGGCACAATCACCGGAGACACATTTGACAAGTCATTGTTTGCGGTCTTAACCCCATATATACTAGCACTCGAAGGATAATCCACAATGGCAATTAACATTTTTAGAAATATCACAGCAAATTTAACAACTGTAGATACTGTGTTGTACACCGCACCGCTGGCCTACAGCGGCATTGTGCTGATGGCACAGATCAGCAATATCACCACTGGTGTGGTTGCTGCCAGCATGTATGTGAAAAATCTTGATCTTACACTGACTTCGCTGATTACCGATTTTCCTATTCCGGGAAATGATGCTTTGGGAGCCTTGTCAGGGAAACTAGTACTGCAATCAGGACAATCAGTAGTGGCTTCCGCTGATGCCAATGGGTCATTACAAATTGTATTGAGTATATTAGAGTCGCAGAATTAATTATGGCAAAACTCATTTCGGGCAAGGTTGTAAAAACACCGCCCACAGAAGTATCACCTGACAGATATGACTTTATTCAACTGTCAGAAACTGAACCGGATCTAGGTGTCCCAGCAGCCAATGGACAAGTGCTGACCAGCGACACTGCTGGTAACAGAGCTTGGGTCAACAACAATGGTGCTACAGGTGCTACAGGTGCTACGGGTGCTACGGGAGTTCCTGGCGCCACAGGATCCACAGGCGCTACAGGCGCTACAGGACCAACGGGGGCCACAGGTGCCACAGGTGCCACAGGCGTCACAGGAGCCACGGGCGCAACTGGCCCAAATGGTGCAACTGGTGTTGGTGCAAGCGGCGCCACAGGTGCAACTGGGTTTGGGGCCACAGGAGCCACAGGCGTGGTTGGCGCAAGCGGTGCAACTGGATCCACAGGGGCAACCGGCGAACAAGGTGCTACTGGTTTAGGAGCAACAGGTGCCACCGGAATTACAGGCGCCACAGGTGCTACAGGTGCTACCGGAATTACAGGCAGCACGGGCGCAACTGGCATTGGTGCCACAGGTGTCACTGGCTCCACGGGATTAAGCGGGGATCGCTATTCTACCACTTCTAGTACAACCCTGACCATTGGACTAGGCACACAAACATTTACAGTGGCCACTGGGTTAGCATGGACAATTAATCAGCCCGTTATTATATCGTCGGTTGGTGCTGCTTACATGACTGGTGTAGTCACTTCCTACAACAGCGGTACGGGAGCCATGATAGCTTCCATTGATGTAGTTGTTGGGTCCGGTACATTCAGCAGTTGGTTTGTTAACTTGGTCGGCGCTGCTGGCATTCCGGGAGCGACTGGAGTTGGAGCCACAGGTGCCACTGGCATTGGAGCCACAGGTGCAACTGGTGTTGTCGGTGCTACTGGTGTTGTTGGAGCCACTGGCGTTATTGGTACCACAGGTGCCACTGGTGTTCCAGGCACAACCGGCGCAACAGGCGCCACAGGTGCCACTGGCGTTGTTGGAGCCACTGGTGTTCCGGGTGCAACTGGATTTGGAGCAAGCGGAGCAACTGGCGCCACTGGATTTGGAGCCACAGGAGCCACTGGCGTTATTGGTACCACTGGTGCTACTGGTGTTGTTGGAGCCACCGGTGTTCCGGGTGCAACTGGATCTACTGGATCTACCGGCGCTACAGGCGTTCCTGGAACAACCGGAGCCACAGGCGCTACTGGCGCACCATCAACTGTACCCGGAGCAACAGGCGCAACTGGAGCTGGAGCCACTGGCGCAACTGGAGCACCGTCTACTATACCCGGAGCGACCGGTGCCACTGGTCTTGGCGCAACAGGCGCAACAGGCGTTCCTGGAGCAACCGGAGCGACCGGAGCCGGAGCCACTGGCGCAACCGGAGCACCGTCAACAGTACCAGGTGCCACTGGCGCAACCGGAGCCGGAGCAACCGGAGCCACTGGTGCACCATCAACTATTCCGGGATCAACCGGAGCCACTGGTGCAACTGGGGTTGGAGCAACAGGCGCAACAGGCACACCCGGATCACCCGGTGGAGCGACCGGAGCAACAGGCGCAAGCGGAGCAACTGGCGCCACTGGATTTGGGGCCACAGGTGCCACTGGCGTGCCAGGCGCAACAGGCACACCTGGAACACCCGGTGGAGCAACCGGAGCAACCGGAGTAAGTATACCCGGAGCCACCGGCGCAACTGGCAGTGGTGCAACAGGTGCTACAGGTGCCACTGGCCTTGGTGCCACAGGAGCCACCGGCGCACCATCAACTGTACCGGGTGCCACAGGAGCCACCGGCGTCCCCGGTGCAACTGGTGTTACTAACGTGTCTATTGAGGATACTGCTGCCAATAACGATTACTTTATTACTATGTCGGCTCAATTTACTGGCACGATCAATACCTTATATGTGGACAATCCCGGGCTTAGATTCAATCCCAGCACAGGAAATTTAACAGCAAATGTGTTTACCGGAGTGTCTACCACAGCCAAATATGCTGACTTGGCAGAAAACTACGCAGCTGACAACATCTACCCGCCTGGAACTGTGTTGGAATTTGGCGGCAGTGCCGAAGTTACCATTGCGTCAGACGAAAGCGTCCGTGTGGCAGGCATTGTGTCTACACAACCGGCACACCTAATGAATAGTCATTTGACTGGAACACATGTTGTAGCAGTGGGATTGATTGGCCGAGTTCCGTGCAAGGTACGCGGTGTAATCAACAAAGGCGACATGTTGATATCGGCCGGCGCCGGCTATGCCAAATCTCGACAAGATCCCGTTATAGGCACTGTGGTTGGCAAGGCCTTGGAAAACTTCACTGGCAACGAAGGTATCATTGAAGTTGTTGTAGGAAAATTGTAACATGGCACAACCGGTGTGGCTTACTCCTGCTGGTAATTTAGGAACATACCCCGAAGGTGTGTTTTTTCAGTTTCCATTGGTGGTACAACCACCAAATTTAGGCGAAACCGTCTATTTTAAAATTATTGCAGGTGATCTCCCCGATGGTGTGCAAGTGTCTGCCAATGGATTGATTGTTGGAGTTCCAATAGCAGTTGCCAACATACAAGGTACACCGGTTGAGGTTGCCCGAGACATAACCAGTAAATTTGCCGTTCGTGCATACACTACCAAAGTTGTAGCCGGACTCACTGTGATCAATCGCTTGGCCGACAGAACATTCAGCATCACAGTGAGTGGTCAAGATGCACCAGAGTGGATCACTCCCTCTAGTCAGATAGCCCAGTACTTTGATGGCAGCCAGGTATATGATTTACAATTGCAATACACCGACAACGATGCCAGTGATATTACTGTAGTGAGACTAATAGGAGGATCACTGCCGCCGGGACTAACACTCAGTCCCCGGGGTCGCATTTCAGGGGTAATTCCAATTGCAGCGGTGCCCGACGAAGCAGTGGGATTTGACAGAACACCGTTTGATTTATACAGATTCTCGCCTGTTCCTTACGGAGCCAATGCCAATTACGAGTTTACTGTGGAACTTACTGATGGAAAAAATTCTGCTGTTAGAACATTTAGTATATTTGTTTGGAGTAGAAGTTTATTGTCAGCTGATACCACAGTTGACACAGCCGATATTACATTTATCACTGCCGACGGTATAAACACTTGGATGCCAATTATTTTAAACGTTCCGGGATCAATTGGTACAGTGCAAAGCGAAAATTATTTTGCTTACAAGTTTAATGGAATAGATTTTGCAGGTGATGATTTTACCTTTGTACTCAACGGTGGTGTCCTTCCACCCGGAACAGAATTAGATCCAGTAACCGGGTGGTTATACGGTTACATACCGGACCTTGGCCTAACAGAAAGAACATACACATTTTCTCTTAGAGTTTTTAAAAACAACGAGCCTACCTATACAAGTCAGCCCTATATATACAGTTTAATTGTAAACGGGCCAGTTGAAACCAATATCTATTGGACCACACCTGCATCAGCTGCTGATCGTGCATTGAATCCCAGTCCATTGGGCACCATCGATAACGGCGCCACAAGTCAATTATATGTGGAAGCTGTAAGCGTTTCTGGATTGGTATTAGAATATAGAATACGATCAGGCAGCAACAGCAAATTGCCACAAGGACTAACACTGTTGCCATCAGGACACATAGTTGGACGTGTGAATTTTGATACATTTGTTCTAGACGGTGGTACCACAGTGTTTGACCTTGACAGCAGCAATCAAGGAGTAACTGCTCCAACCACGTTTGATTTGACATTTAACTTTACTGTAGAAGCATATGGCGGCAATGGATTGATCAGTGTGTTTAAAAATTTCTCAATTCGTGTCAACAGAGAATACAATGCTCCTTATGAGAATCTGTATGTGCTGGCAATGCCTCCACAGAATGATCGAGATCTAGTAAACGATTTATTGCAAAATACTTCAATTATCCCCCCAAACTTGTTGTATCGCGGAGATGATCCAAGTTTTGGAAGAGCAACTTCGGTGATATACAATCATGCATTTGGATTAACTGCTGCCACCTACACTGATTATGTTTCCAGCTTGTACGAAAATCACTACTGGAAAAATCTAGTGTTGGGCAGTATTGAAACTGCTCAGGCCATAGATCCTGTGACAGGACAAGCAGTGTATGAAGTAGTATACAGTAGAATTATTGATAACTTGGTCAATGATCAGGGAGAAAGTGTCAGTAAAGAAGTTGTGATTCCCTATCCAATTGATCCCAACACAACAGCGGAAATTGACACAGTGTACCCCAACAGTTTAGAAAACATGCGCGACCAGGTAATTGATGTAGTTGGGCAAGTTAGCAATTTACTGCCGTTATGGATGTTGTCAAAACAAACCAATGGTCGTGTACTGGGATTCACTCCTGCCTGGGTTATTGCATATGTCAAACCCGGATATAGCAAACAAATTGCTTATAACATACGCACTGAATTTGACACACAGTTAAATTTAATAGATTTTGAAGTTGACCGTTATGAGTTAGACAAAGCGTTAACAAACAACTGGGATCCGGTTACCAAACAGTGGGTGCCACAGCCACCGGCTGCAACCACATTTGATCTGACGTCAGTGCCAGGTCCGACTATTTTCGATGGCGGCAGTGTTCGATTCATTACTCCTGTAGATATCTACTTAGACTCTACTACCACAGATTATGACAAGTATTTGGTATTTCCCAAAAGAAATATTATTTCGCCGGACGTTCCAATTGTTCCGTCCACAGTGGTAAACTGGACCAACAATTCTGCCAATGCTGTTGCATGGACCAACAACGATGCCAGCACTGTCGCGTGGATAAACGATCCATTGTAAATAAGACAACAAAGGAAAACAATGACGAGTCTTTACACTTTTGCAACACAATCAGGAAATATTCCACTTAGTGAACTGGATGCTAACTTTTTAGAAGTCAGTCAGCGTGTCAACAATGCCAATTATGTGGTTGCTGGAAATCAAAGCAATATTACCGATGTTGGCACGTTGAACAACTTGTCGGTGTTCGGCAATGTGTTGGCCGGCAATATCTCAACAGATGGCAATATCTCAACTGTTGGCAACGTTACAGTCGGTAATGTGAGAGTAACAGGCATACTATCAGCTGCTGGCAATGTCACCGGCAACTATCTCTTCGGCGATGGCGGCTTTTTAAGCAACGTTACTACGACCAGCAACGTGGCTGTAACTCGAATTGCCAATGGTGTGTCAGTTATCAGCATTGACAGCAGTGGCGGCAATGCAACAGTACAAATTGATGGCACAGCAAACGTAGCTGTGTTTAGTCCCACCGGAGTCTCGTTCGGTGGCGTGGCCAACATAACTGGCAATGTTGATGCAGGCAACTTGAGAACAACTGGCGCTGTGTCACTAGCCGGCAACGTGATTGCCAATGGCAATGTGACTGCCACATCAATGATTTTGTCCAACAGTGTTTTTGCTGCTGCTGCCAATGTGTCAGGCAATGTCACTGGTGGCAACGTTTCCACAAACGGCCAAGTCACTGCGGTTGGTAACATACGTGGCGCAAACATTATTACCACTGGAATTGTAACTGCGCAAGGCAACATTGTTGCTGGCAATATCTCAACTGTTGGCACAATCAGTGCTCAAGGCAACGTGATTGGCGGAAATCTTGTGACTACCGGAAATGCCAGTATTGGAAATGCCAGTGCTGTTGGCAATGTCACTGGTGCTTACATCTTGGGCAATGGTTCGCAGTTGACTGGTATTGTTTCCACTTATGGCAATTCCAACGTGTCTGCTTACTTGGCTGTTTACTTGCCTACCTATACTGGCAACTCAGGCAGTGGCAATGTTCTTTCTACTGGCAATATATCTGCAGCAGGCAATGTCACTGGTGCTTACATCTTGGGCAATGGTTCGCGGTTGACTGGCGTGGTGTCAAGTTATGGCAATTCTAATGTGGTCACGCTGTTGTCTGCATTTGGCAGCAACACAGTCAGTACCACCGGCAACATCAGTGGTGGGTACATCTTGGGCAATGGTTCGCAGTTGACTGGCGTGGTGTCAAGTTATGGCAATTCTAATGTGGTCACGCTGTTGTCTGCATTTGGCAGCAACACTGTCAGTACCACTGGCAACATCAGTGGTGGGTACATCTTGGGCAATGGTAGTCAACTAGTTGGACTACCTGCACAGTACGGCAACAGCAATGTTGTTACTTTGCTATCCGGATTTGGATCAAACACAATCAGTACCACCGGCAACATCAGTGGTGGGTACATCTTGGGCAATGGTAGCCTGTTAACAGGTGCTCCGGCTGGAGCAACTGGCGCTACAGGTGCCACTGGTGCACCGTCAACAGTGCCCGGAGCAACAGGAGCCACTGGCTTAGGTGCCACAGGCGCCACTGGCGCAACTGGACTCGGCGCAACCGGTGCCACTGGCGCACCGTCAACAGTGCCCGGAGCAACAGGATCCACAGGAGCCACTGGACTCGGTGCAACCGGCGCAACTGGACTCGGCGCAACCGGTGCCACTGGCGCACCGTCAACTGTACCGGGCGCCACTGGTGCTACCGGTTCGTTCAGTGGAAGTTTAACCGCTAATATCAATGGACAAGGTTATAGTATTAGTAATGTAGCTATTATCAGTGCCACCGGCAATATGATAGCCGCAAACTTTGTTGGCGGCGGCGCAGGAACTCCGCAACTGATTTCCAGTACCAGTTTAATACTGGGTGCAGCCACAGTGGTACAAGTAACTGGTGCGCCGTTTAGACTGGCCAGTTTAACCACCGGTCAACGAGACGCATTGACAGCAGTCAATGGAGACCTTATTTACAACTCGTCATTGAACAAGTTTCAAGGTTACGAAAACGGGGCCTGGGTTAATCTGATCTAACAGCACATGGAACGTGAATACAATGTAATTCTCAACAAAGGCGTGGACTACACTGCCTTTTGGCAGGAAATGGAAACTGCTGGTCAGCACAGTGCAGCCGTACCCGAACGAGCAGTGACCATTGTCAACGACCGATCAGTGATGCAACGACAGTGTCACTATGCCTTGACTGATGAAGAAGCAGAAGCTCTAAGACTTGACCCCAGAGTGTTGGACGTGGAAATTCCGCCTGAGCAACAACCGGACTTGATCGTCGGCCCGTGTGCGGTACAACGCGGTAACTGGAGTTATTTTGCCAGTTCCTCAGTGGCCCTGAACTGGGGAATGTTTCGCTGTGTGACCAGCGACAATTCCAATTATTATCAGGCCACTGATGGTGAATTCCCTTACATGTTGGACGGCACTGGTGTAGATGTAGTGATACAGGATACCGGCTGCCAACCCGATCATCCTGAATGGCAAGATGCCAATGGCGTGTCAAGATTTCAGGCCATAGACTGGTATTCAGCCAGTGGAGTACCCGGAACTCAAAGTGGCAATTTTTATTTAGATTACTACGGGCACGGCACACATGCTGCCGGCACAGTGGCCGCCAAGACCTATGGCTGGGCCAAAAACGCCAGGATCTATGCCATGCACATTCCTTTAGGAGTTGCCGGAGACGAGTATGCAATACCTATCTCCACCAGTTTTGAATGCATACTGGGGTGGCATCTGAACAAACCCATTGATCCTGTGACCGGATTTCGCCGACCCACAGTGGTATCGGCTAGCTGGGGTACCTTTAACACTTACACCAGCTTTGATGGTGTACGATATCGCGGTAATGATTATGGCGACAGTGTGCAAGAAAACCTGGGTATGACCAGTTATTTTGACGACAACCGTTTTTCTGCCAGAAATTCATCGTATGATGCTGCTGTGGACGAATTAATGGACAACGGAATCATGTATGTACATGCGGCTGGCAACAACACCATCACAGCTGATGTGCCCGGCGGCGCTGACTACGACAACAACATATTTCAAGAATTTATTGGCATCAAATACAATCGTAGATATTATCAACGCGGCATGAGTCCGTCGGATACTAATCAACGATCAATCAATGTGGGAGCGGCCAATCCAGTGTATTCAGGGCCCATTGGTCCTGACACCAACGGCAAATCTGGTTTTAGTAACACAGGAAATTTTATTGATTTATTTACTCCAGGTGTTGACATAATCAGCACCTGGAGTAACCAGGCACCACAGGGAATACCATACCCGCAAAATAATAGTTTTTTCATACAATATCTCAGTGGAACCAGTATGGCCTGCCCACAAGTGGCTGGTTTTGTGGCTTGCCTATATCAAAAGTGGCCCGGTGCCACTGTGGAATTTATTAAAAATCAGTTGATTAATAATTGCACTGTGTCTGGAATCATGCAGGCCAGCGCCAGTTACACTGACTACATCGAAAGCAACAAGGTAAGAGGTACCAATCGTTTTTTGTTCATGAATGAATTTGCGTCAGCTACCAATGGATCTGTGAATCTCAACGGTGCTTCTTTGACCAATTTAGCTCTAAGATTCTGATATATCACCGCACACGGATAATTTAATCAGTGCGTAAACATGCTAAATACACTAACAACTTAGGATACACATATGGCATCAAACATTAACCCAAACAACATTGACGGCACATACCCGGTGGCTGGGCAGGACAATAATTCGCAAGGTTTTCGTGACAACTTCACCAACACCAAAACCAATTTTCAATACGCAGCCACGGAAATCAGTGACCTGCAGAGTAAAGCAGTGTTGAAAGCGGCACTCACAGGATCTGTTCTCAACAACGACATGAACGGATCTCTACTGAGTAATGCTCAGATACAAGACTTTTCTGCTACACGATTTGCACTGGGCACATTGAGCGGATTAGTTGGCATCAACTATGCTCTTGGACAATATCAAACAGTGACCACTGGCGGTAGCATCAGTCTTGGATTTAGTAATTTTTCCCCTGCTGGCACCCAGAGTTGGATCATAGTACGAGTAACAGTGGCTAACACTGCACATACACTGACATTGCCATCAGCAGTGGGCTTGGGTGCTGCCACTGCCAGTGTTACCGGCATTGAAGGTTTTGCAACTAACATTATTACCTTTGCTGAAACTGGCACCTATGAATTCCAGTTCCACACCGATGATGGCGGTGCCACAGTGTATCTAAGTGAGTTGACTCGTCCACGAAACTATTTCACTAATAGAATTACAGTAGCCGGCGGCATTACTGTGAGCACCGGCACAGTTATTGTTGCTGGATCTGAAGATTTGGCAGCGTCAGCAGCCGCTAGCTTGACTGTACCAACCAGTTACTTCAGTACTGCTGCCGCCGAAACAGCAACACTGGCAGCTGGAACAAATGGGCAAATCAAAACTTTTGCCATGGTAGCCACCGGTGGCAACATGGTAATCACTGTGACCAACGCTGGATGGAAAGCATCCGGAACCGGAACTGTTACATTCAGTGCTGTAGGCCAGGCCTGCACACTACAATACATCAACTCAAAATGGTTCTGTACAGGCAACAACGGCACAGTGTTTGCTTGACCAAACAGGTTGACCTTCCAGTCAACCTGCTGTACAATTAACGCATGGAACATCCGTTAATAGCCAGTGTAGATTCGTTGACCATAGACGAACTAGGCTCTAAAATATCAGAACTCAACAAAAAGTTGGCCATTGCAACACGCATGAGCAACGGCCAATTGGCTCGCCAGATTCAGATGGCCTTGGAAACATACCAAAACAAGTACAAAGAAAAGTCTGCGGCGCTGTTTGACAAACACAGCGGCAAAGACAACAACGGTCCCAACTTTGACCAAATTATTGATATATCATGAACGTACGACTACACCACTCAATTGAATTTACTGCTGGCATTTATTTTGACGGCATGCTGAGAATGAACAACTATCAAGTTGGCTTATGGATGATGACCTCCACCACCGACGGTGAAAGTCATAATGTTGCATTTGACCGACTTAAATTTTTCATCAGTGAATCCCTAAACTCCGGTGTGTTTATCAACGGCAACAACGAAGAACAGTGCAATTTATTGAGTGCTGCCGGCGTCAAACTGATACAATTGCCAGACGAACCGGTTGATCAGTTGATTGGAATTATGCTATACTGCAAGCTCAATGCCATCTGCGAAGATCGAATGATAATTGGCGAAGTCGAACTCAGTAGTGACCTAGGTGGCAGTGTGACCTATCTGCACGGTGAAGAAGAACCAATTGGACCCTACGACCAACCCGGTTGGTGGCACGATTCCAATCTTGTTCATTACAATACCGCAGTGCAGGAATCCGAAAACATAATGAGCCTAGGATCTATTTCTTCCTGGAGAGAGTTGGATTTGCAGTGGCCCGAGGATCACGACAGCAGTGTAGAAGATACCGGCAATACCATTGTGTTTGTTAATTTTGGCAAAGATGATACGCAACCAGTTTGATGAATTGATCTTTTCGCAGGATGATGTGTGTGACCTTGTAATGAAAGGTCACACACCGGGCGACCTAGCAGGCATGATTGTGGATGACTCTGTTGAATTGAGTCATCTGTTTACTGTGTTGGATCCAGCACCCGATTGGCGCAGCAATCAAGTGAGAGAAATCACACCGGACCAGTTTCACGCACAAAATCAAGCCCAATGGCACATGCCAGAGCAGTATCTAACCATGGACATTGCAGCACACGTATTGGGACTATGCGCTACGGAACAGGAATTACAGAGATGCGGTAAAGAATTGTTGTTGTATCAAGAGCGCGGATTGTTTGATCTATTGCGTTTTATGGTTTATTTGGTAGATGTCATGACAGAGAATAAAATAATTTGGGGAGTTGGGCGAGGATCAAGTGTGGCCAGCTATGTGCTCTTTAAACTAAAAGTTCACCAAATTGACAGCCTGTACTATAATTTAGACGTAGAAGAATTTTTACGTTAAATATATGCATATTTCAAAGGAATAACTATGTCAGTTAAAATATACAAATCGGCCATGGGCCGTGTGGTAGATCTTGGTGCGTTGATGTTGGAAAACGAAAATACTCGAGCAGTCGGGAATATGGGTGTGAATGCTCGCGGCGACATACTTGACAGTACCAATCGAGTAGTCGAAACACGCAACAAACAAGTGCAAAAACACTATCGGCAACAGGTGTCCACAAACACTGCTGTTGTTATGCCCACTGTCAGCACACGAGCTGCTAAAAAACAACAGGCACAACAAAAAATATCCAAAGCCAAAGTTGCCAAGGCCACAGTACCTACTGTAGCCAAAGAAAAAAATGTAAATGATTCTGTGCTGGAAGCCTACAATAATGATGAAAGGCTTGTTTCAAACTTTGACAAGATACCGGACACTGCGCCAGTGGAACCGACAGTTACGGAAATTGAGTCCGCAGACGCAGTCAATACAGATGTTCCAGAAATTGAGTCCTTGGAGGAACTGACAGAACTAGAAGCAGCTATCCCAGAACTGCCACAAGACACAATAAAATCTATACCACGCGGTGGCCTGGCAGCGGCCATTGCCAAAGCACAGACAGTCAAACAAGAACTACTTAAAACACCACGTCAGCTGGCGCAAAACAAGCCTGGCGTCAACAAAATCTAAGAGGAATCAATGAACAAAGCAGCATTTGCACCCTACGAACTGTCAGCCGACAGTCTCCAACCGTTACGTAATTCTGTAATTGTTGCTAACATGTCGTTTGACATGCGCACAACAACCACTGGCATTGTGCTGTTGAATGACAACGGTACCAGCGCAGGCATACGTCCACGTTGGGCACAGGTATATGCAGTGGGGCCAGATCAAACTGATGTTGTACCTGGCGATTGGATCTGTGTGGCGCACGGTCGCTGGACTCGCGGAATTGAAATTGACGATC
>Ga0209356_1000012_pt1 | contig 69563 bp, 80 predicted proteins | sample LauGreFaBDMM15SN_2_FD_188213 | JGI IMG/M metagenome (GOLD analysis project Ga0209356, IMG submission 188213) | Freshwater lake microbial communities from Lake Michigan, USA - Fa13.BD.MM15.SN (SPAdes) (version 2) | ecosystem: Environmental > Aquatic > Freshwater > Lake | place: Lake Michigan, USA...
TGGGGACAACGTGCAGATTACCGTGAAGTTAATCGCGCCGATTGCGATGGAAGAGGGCTTACGCTTTGCGATTCGTGAAGGTGGGCGTACGGTTGGTGCTGGTGTAGTCGCTAAAGTGATTGCTTAATGTACAGGGGTGTAGCTCAATTGGCAGAGCGTTGGTCTCCAAAACCAAAGGTTGGGGGTTCGATGCCCTCCGCCCCTGCCACTAGAGGGAATATACCAGCGAACCTATCGGTAAATTTGATAGTAAAGAGATTTAAGAGTTAAAGCTAACGGTAAAGATATGTCAGAACAAAGAAACATTTCGAACGAGGGTGCAGAAGCAAACTGGGTAGTAGGCCTTGCAATTGCCTTAGCCATTGGCTCATTGATTGCTTATTATGGCCTGGCAAGCGAATCCATGATCATCCGTTTAAGTGTTCTCTTGGGTGGGTTTGTGGTGGCGCTTGGAGTAATTGCCATCACGGCAAGTGGCAAGCGTTTTCTGGCATATGCCAAAGAAAGTTTTTATGAAGTAAAAAAAGTTGTCTGGCCAACGCGTAAGGAAAGTTCACAAATGACGCTTGTCGTATTTGCCTTTGTGGCGGTGATGGCAATCTTTCTTTGGAGTGCTGATAAGCTCATTGAATGGTTAATCTTTTCTGTGTTTTTGGGATGGAAATAAAAATATGACAAATACAGTAACAGAACAGAATCCACAAGCTGCAGAAGGCATGCGCTGGTACGTAATTCATGCGTACTCTGGAATGGAGAAAAGTGTCAAAAAGGGTTTAGAGGAGCGCATTTCTAGATCTGGTATGACGGAAAAGTTTGGTAGAACTCTGGTGCCCTCTGAAGAGGTTATAGAAGTGAAGTCGGGTTCAAGGACAGTAACCGAAAGACGTTTTTTCCCGGGATATGTATTAATTGAAATGGAAATGACCGATGAGTCTTGGCATTTAGTAAAAAATACGCCAAAAGTGACAGGTTTTGTTGGGGGTATTCGGAATAGGCCGTCGCCAATTTCGACTGCCGAGGTTCAAAAAATTATGGACCAAATGCAGGCTGGGGTAGATAAACCAAAACCAAAAACATTATTTGAAATTGGTGAAATGGTACGTGTTAAAGAGGGGCCATTTACAGATTTTAATGGAAATGTAGAAGAAGTGAATTATGACAAGTCTAGACTTCGAGTTTCTGTTACAATATTTGGTCGCGGTACGCCAGTAGAGTTAGAGTTTGGTCAAGTAGAAAAGATGTAACAACAATCGATTGTCTGGGAAGTGTGTTTAGGAGTTGCTTGAATTTGTTAGCACATTAACAGATGGTGGAACAGAGGAGCAAAGTTAAAGTTGCCACTTTAATAGAGCGTTTACTCAACAGCGGTCAAAAAAATGACGCGCTTTTTAGGAGTTAAATTATGGCAAAGAAAATTATTGGTTTTATTAAGTTACAAATCCCTGCTGGAAAAGCTAATCCATCACCACCCGTTGGACCTGCATTAGGTCAGCGCGGTTTAAATATCATGGAGTTTTGTAAGGCTTTTAATGCCCAAACACAAGGTATGGAGCCAGGGTTGCCTGTGCCGGTTGTTATTACCGCATTTGCAGACAAAAGTTTTACTTTTGTAATGAAAACGCCGCCTGCTACGGTGTTAATTAAGAAGGCCGCGAAACTTGACAAGGGTTCAGCCCGGCCCCACACCGATAAAGTTGGCAAGATTACAAGAGTGCAAGCAGAAGAGATTGCTAAGGCAAAGATGCCTGATTTAACAGCGGCGGATTTAGATGCGGCTGTACGAACAATTGCTGGTAGTGCCCGTTCCATGGGTATTACAGTTGAAGGAGTATAAAAATGCCAAAAATTTCGAAAAGAGTAGCTGCGTTTCAAGCAAAAGTTGATCCTAATAAGTTTTACCCTATCGATGAAGCCTTGACCCTGGTAAAGGAATGTGCAACTGCTAAATTTGATGAATCTATTGATGTTGCCGTGCAACTAGGTATTGATGCTAAAAAATCGGATCAAGTTGTTCGCGGCGCAGTAGTATTGCCTGCTGGAACTGGTAAATCCGTCCGAGTGGCGGTTTTTGCCCAAGGCGACAAAGCAGATCAAGCTAGGGCTGCTGGTGCAGAATTAGTTGGTATGGAAGACTTGGCTGAACAAATTAAAGGCGGCAAGATAGATTTTGATATTTTAATTGCTTCGCCCGACACAATGCGAATTGTGGGCGCTTTAGGTCAAATTCTCGGACCGCGCGGATTGATGCCAAACCCTAAAGTTGGCACAGTAACTCCAGATGTTGCTACCGCAGTGAAAAATGCGAAAGCTGGGCAAGTTCAATTTCGCGTAGATAAAGGTGGAATTATTCATGCCACAATTGGCCGGAGATCTTTTGAGCCAGGTGCTTTGAAATCCAATCTATTGGCCTTAATCGATGCTTTGCAAAAGGCTAAACCTTCTTCAAGCAAAGGCGTATATTTAAGAAAAATTGCCGTTTCTAGCACCATGGGTGCTGGTGTCCGCGTTGAGCAATCTTCGATTAGTGCTTAAGCTTTAAAAGAACTTTGGGTCGTTGATTGAAAAGTCAGCGGCCATCAAAGACCGTTGGTGGAGTAATCCTTAATGTGTAATTTGACCAACGTAGATGGCGAACCTGTAAAGAATTCGCTGATGTCCAACCCCCTAGATGCATAGGGAATAACGGAGTATTAAATGCCTTTAAATTTGAACGACAAAAAAGCGGTTGTGGCTGATATTGGTGCTCAAGTAGCTCAAGCTCAGACCATTATTCTCGCCGAGTATCGAGGCATACCAGTGGGCGAATTAACCAAGTTACGCGCGAACGCTAGAGCAGAGGGAGTATATCTGCGGGTATTGAAAAATACACTAGCTCGTCGAGCTGTACAAGGAACACAATTCGAAGCGCTGGGTGAATCGATGACTGGCCCATTGATTTATGGTATTTCGGCAGATCCAATTGCTTCAGCAAGAGTTTTAAATGACTTTTCTAAAACAAAGGATGCCCTTGTAATTAAAGCAGGCTCATTTAACGGCAAGACATTAGATGCGAATGGTGTAAAAGCCTTGGCCTCTATACCTGGGCGCAATGAGTTGTTGGCGATGTTACTAGGTGTAATGCTGGCCCCAGTCTCGAGTATGGCTCGAGTACTTGGAGCGGTAGCTGCCCAGAAATCAGAAGAAGCGCCTGCAGCGTAATAGCTTGGCGTATAAACAATTAAACCTATCAGGAGTTTTAACATGGCAATAACTAAAGAAGAAATTATCGAAGCAGTAGGAAGTATGTCTGTAATGGATTTAAATGACTTAGTGAAGGCATTTGAAGAAAAATTTGGCGTTTCAGCTGCTGCAATGGCAGTTGCTGCTCCAGGTGGAGCAGGCGGTGCGGCTGTTGCCGAAGAGCAAACAGAGTTCAATGTGATTCTCGCAGAAGTAGGCCCAAATAAGGTTTCTGTCATTAAGGCAGTTCGTGAAATTACAGGACTAGGCCTAAAAGAAGCTAAAGACCTCGTCGATGCAGCACCAAAGCCAATCAAAGAAGGTGTTGACAAGGCGGCTGCAGAAGACGCCAAGAAGAAACTGGAAGATGCTGGCGCAAAAGCAGAACTCAAGTAAACCTAAGCTCCGATTAGTCTGAGCGCTAATCGGAGTATTTAGTTTGGTTAGTAGCCAAACTAGATCATTTACTGAGTGATCTAGTTTGCCTTCTGATACGACTGCAGTAGGCAAGTTTGGTCGGGCGCGCCGATGTGCGTGCTGTCCGCCAGAGGTTGGTAGAGGCCAACCACCAAATCTTTGAACAGTCGCCGAATTCGGAGATGACATGGCTTATAGCTTCACCGAACGCAAGCGCATCCGTAAGAGCTTTGCTAAGCGCCTGAATAACCATCAGGTACCCTATTTATTAACTACGCAACTTGAGTCTTATAGCAAGTTTTTGCAAGAGAAAGTACCGTCTCACACTCGTTTAAACGAGGGTTTGCAGGCGGCATTTTCTTCAATATTCCCCATTGTGTCTAACAATGGCTTTGCCAGAATGGAGTACGTTTCATATCAGTTGGCGGCTCCGCCATTTGATGTCAAAGAATGTCAACAAAGGGGATTGACCTTTCACTCGGCTCTTCGTGCAAAGGTTCGTTTGATTATTAACGATCGCGAAGCCCCGACCAAAGTAAAAGAAATTAAAGAGCAAGAAGTCTATATGGGTGAGATCCCATTAATGACCGATACGGGCTCATTCGTCATTAACGGTACAGAGCGAGTCATCGTTTCGCAATTACACCGTTCACCTGGCGTATTTTTTGAGCATGATAAGGGTAAAACACACAGTTCAGGAAAGTTGCTTTTTTCTGCGAGAGTTATTCCTTATCGCGGATCTTGGTTAGACTTTGAATTTGACCCAAAAGATATTTTATATTTTAGGGTTGACCGTCGCCGGAAGATGCCGGTTTCTATTTTGCTCAAGGCCTTAGGCTTAAATGATGAGCAAATCTTGGCAAACTTCTTTCAATTTGATCACATTGAAATCTCCAATGATGGTGTTTCAGTAGAGTTTGTCCCGGAACGGTTACGTGGCGAAGTCGCCAGGTTTGATATTTTGGATCGTAACGGTGTGGTGGTGGTGCAAAAGGATAAGCGGATTAATGCTAAGCATATACGTGAGTTAGAAGCAGCTAAAACGCAAATGATTCATTCGCCTGATGAGTATTTAATTGGTAGAGTATTGGCCAAAAATATTGTTGATGAAGAAACTGGCGAAGTTTTAGCGCATGCAAATGATGAAATTAGTGAGGATATTCTTGCTAAATTGAGAGAAGCCGGCATTCAAAAAATTGAGACGATATATACGAATGATTTAGATCAAGGCGCGTATATTTCTCAGACATTGCGAGTAGATGAGATTGCCGATCAAATGGCTGCAAGGATTGCTATTTATAGAATGATGCGGCCTGGTGAGCCACCGACAGAAGATGCTGTAGAGGCTTTATTTCAGAGGCTCTTCTTTAATGAGGACACTTACGATTTATCCCGAGTGGGACGTATGAAGGTTAATAGTCGTTTGAGTCGTTCTGAGATGGAAGGCTCTATGGTTCTATCGAATGAAGATATCCTTGATTCGATTAAGCTCTTAGTAAACTTGCGAAATGGTAAAGGTGAAGTAGACGATATAGACCATCTTGGTAATCGTCGCGTCCGCTGCGTTGGGGAATTGACTGAGAATCAGTTTAGGGCAGGATTAGCCCGAGTCGAGCGGGCAGTAAAGGAGCGTCTGGGCCAGGCTGAAACCGAAAACTTAATGCCGCATGATTTAATTAATAGTAAGCCTATTTCATCAGCCATTCGTGAGTTTTTTGGTTCTTCACAGTTATCCCAGTTTATGGATCAAACCAACCCGTTGTCAGAAATTACGCATAAACGCCGAATTTCTGCCTTAGGGCCTGGTGGATTAACTCGTGAGCGAGCTGGTTTTGAAGTGCGCGACGTGCATCCCACGCACTATGGGCGAGTCTGTCCGATTGAAACCCCCGAAGGGCCAAATATTGGCTTGATTAATTCCTTGGCTTTATTTGCCCGCTTAAACGAACACGGTTTCTTAGAGACGCCTTACAGAAAAGTGGTAGCCGGTAAGGTGACGGATCAGGTTGAATATCTATCTGCTATTGAAGAGGCTAAGTATGTTATTGCACAGGCCAATGCGGCAATTGATGCCAAGGGGGCTTTATTAGATGAGCTCGTTTCATCTCGTGAAGCCGGTGAGACCAAAATGGTGACTCCGGAGCGCATCAATTATATTGACGTTGCGCCTAGCCAAATTGTATCTGCGGCTGCTTCTTTAGTACCTTTCTTAGAGCATGATGATGCTAACCGAGCGTTAATGGGTGCAAACATGCAACGTCAGGCTGTACCGTGCTTAAGGCCGAATAAGCCATTAGTCGGTACAGGGCTTGAGCGCACTGTAGCGGTCGATTCGGGGACTGTTGTTATGGCAACCCGAGGTGGTGTCGTTGATTATGTTGATGCTAACCGAATAGTTATTCGAGTGAATGATGACGAAACGGCTGCTGGAGAAGTTGGCGTTGATATTTATAACTTAATTAAATATACCCGTTCAAATCAAAACACCAATATTAACCAACGTCCCATCGTGAAGGTTGGCGATAAGATCGTCCGCGGAGACGTGGTCGCGGATGGCGCGTCGACTGATTTAGGCGAGTTGGCGCTAGGGCAAAATATGACCGTTGCATTTATGCCTTGGAATGGTTATAACTTCGAGGACTCGATCTTAATTTCAGAAAAAGTAGTTGCTGCTGATCGGTATACATCCATCCACATTGAGGAACTATCTGTTGTGGCTCGGGATACTAAATTGGGTTCTGAAGACATCACTAGAGACATTTCCAATTTAGCAGAGTCGCAATTAGGGCGCCTTGATGAGAGCGGTATCGTCTATATTGGTGCCGAAGTAGAGGCTGGCGATGTGTTAGTTGGTAAAGTAACTCCAAAGGGTGAGACGCAATTAACCCCGGAAGAAAAACTCCTGCGCGCCATCTTTGGTGAAAAAGCCTCTGATGTGAAAGATACCTCTTTACGCGTTCCGTCTGGAATGACCGGAACAGTCATCGATGTACAAGTGTTTACGCGAGAAGGTGTTGAGCGCGATCAACGAGCACAATCGATCATCCAAGAGGAGTTGCAGCGTTATCGACTTGACTTGAATGATCAGTTGCGAATTGTAGAAGGTGATGCTTTTAATCGTTTAGAAAAATTACTATTAAATAAATCTGCTAACGGTGGACCTCAGAAGTTGGCAAAAGGTTCAAAAATCACTGCGGATTATTTGGCCAGTGTTGAGAAATACCATTGGTTTGATGTTCGCTTAGCTGATGAAGATTTAGCTAGTCAAGCTGAGGCGATTAAAGAGTCGATTGAAATGAAGCGGAAACAGTTTGATGAAGCCTTTTCTGAAAAGCAGCGCAAGTTAACTCAGGGTGATGAATTACAGCCAGGAGTAACTAAAATGGTGAAGGTCTATCTTGCTGTGAAGCGCCGCTTACAGCCGGGCGATAAGATGGCTGGTCGCCATGGTAATAAGGGTGTGGTCTCAAAGATTGCGCCGGAAGAAGATATGCCATATATGGCTGATGGAACTCCGGTAGACATCGTATTAAACCCACTTGGCGTTCCTTCTCGGATGAACGTTGGACAAATCTTAGAAACCCATTTGGGATGGGCTGCACTTGGAATCGGCAAGCGAATTGATGCGATGTTGCAAGCACAAGCAAAGATTCAAGAGTTGCGTAAATTTTTAGCTAATTTATACAATGAGACCGGTCGCGTGGAAGATTTAGATAGTCTTTCTGATGATGAAATTTTGGAGCTTGCTAAAAATCTTCGCCAAGGTTCGCCTTTTGCAACGCCGGTTTTTGACGGAGCAACAGAGGCTGAAATTGCTAAGATGCTTGAGCTTGCATATCCAGAAGAAGTTGCTGGGCCTTTATGTATGAATGCCTCTCGTCAACAAATGAAGCTGTTTGATGGTCAAACGGGAGATCCTTTTGAGCGCAATGTGACGGTTGGCGTAATGCATGTCCTAAAACTGCATCACTTGGTTGACGATAAGATGCATGCTCGCTCAACTGGGCCTTACTCACTAGTTACACAACAACCTTTGGGCGGTAAAGCGCAATTTGGTGGTCAGCGTTTTGGTGAGATGGAAGTTTGGGCACTTGAAGCATACGGCGCCTCGTACGTCTTACAAGAGATGCTTACCGTTAAATCCGATGACGTCAATGGGCGTACCAAGGTTTATGAAAACATCGTCAAAGGTGAACACAGCATCGAAGCTGGAATGCCTGAATCCTTCAACGTTTTGGTAAAAGAAATCAGATCGTTGGGTATTGATATCGATATGGAGCGTAACTAATATGAAAGCATTGCTGGATTTATTTAAACAAACGCATGGGGAAGAGCAGTTCGATGCAATTACGATTCGACTTGCCTCGCCTGAAAAAATTCGCTCTTGGTCGTATGGAGAGGTTCGTAAACCAGAAACAATTAACTATAGAACTTTTAAGCCTGAGCGCGACGGTTTGTTTTGCGCAAAGATTTTTGGACCAATTAAAGACTATGAGTGCTTGTGTGGTAAATATAAACGCTTAAAGTTTCGCGGGGTTATTTGCGAGAAGTGTGGGGTAGAGGTAACTCTATCTAAAGTCAGGCGAGAGCGCATGGGCCACATTGACCTTGCCGCTCCAGTTGCGCATATTTGGTTTCTGAAATCTTTGCCATCCCGTTTGGGTATGGTCTTAGACATGACGCTTCGGGATATTGAGCGCGTTCTTTACTTTGAAGCTTATGTTGTTGTCGACCCAGGCTTAACTCCTGATGGCGTAATGAAGCGTGGCCAGATTATGTCTGAAGACGAATACATTGCCAAGGCTGAGGAACATGGTGAAGGCGCTTTCACTGCGACGATGGGAGCAGAAGGAATTAGGGAGCTTCTCAGAAGTATTCACATTGAACGTGAAGTAGAAACCTTACGCGCAGATTTAAAAGCGACCGGTAGCGATGCAAAGATTAAGAAATTTGCCAAAAGATTGAAAGTTTTAGAGGCGTTTCAAAGCTCTGGGATTAAACCTGACTGGATGATTTTAGATGTTCTGCCGGTATTACCTCCCGAGTTACGCCCATTGGTGCCCCTAGATGGTGGACGATTTGCCACGTCCGATTTGAATGACTTATATCGACGAGTTATTAACCGAAATAATCGATTAAAGAAGCTCTTGGAATTACGCGCGCCAGAAATTATTGTGCGAAATGAAAAAAGAATGTTACAAGAAGCGGTAGACTCCTTACTTGATAACGGTCGCCGAGGCAAGGCGATGACTGGCGCTAACAAGCGTCCGCTCAAATCTCTTGCTGAAATGATTAAAGGTAAGGGTGGTCGTTTCCGTCAAAATTTACTCGGTAAGCGCGTAGACTATTCTGGACGCTCAGTAATCGTAGTGGGACCAAGTCTAAAGCTTCACCAGTGCGGGCTACCCAAGCTGATGGCGTTAGAGTTGTTTAAGCCATTTATTTTTAACAAACTCGAAACGCTTGGTATAGCTACAACGATTAAGGCTGCAAAAAAAGAAGTTGAGAATCAAACGCCAATCGTTTGGGATATTTTAGAAGAGGTTATTCGCGAGCATCCAGTCATGTTAAATCGGGCGCCGACATTGCACCGATTAGGTATACAAGCTTTCGAGCCATTACTGATTGAAGGTAAGGCGATTCAGTTGCATCCATTAGTTTGCGCTGCGTTTAATGCAGACTTTGATGGTGATCAAATGGCTGTGCACGTCCCTCTATCGCTAGAGGCGCAAATGGAAGCGCGCACGTTAATGCTCGCCTCTAATAACGTCCTTTTCCCTGCAAACGGTGAGCCATCAATTGTGCCCTCGCAAGATATTGTTTTAGGTCTTTACTATGCGACTCGAGACAAGATTAATGCCAAGGGTGAAGGGATGGTTTTTGCAGACATTTCGGAATTATTAAGAGCGTATGATGCTGGGCAGGTAGAGATGGCTAGCCGGATTTCGGTGCGAATCAATGAGTGGGACATCATCGATAAGAACGCTGAGGGTGATGCACGTTTTCAGAAAAAAACGACCTTAATCCAGACATCTGTTGGAAGAGCAATTTTGTCAGAAATTCTTCCTAAAGGAATGGCTTTTGAGAACATCAATAAGCCCCTGAAGAAAAAAGAAATTTCACGATTAATTAATACTTCATTTCGTAAATGTGGTTTACGTGAAACAGTTATTTTTGCAGATCGGTTATTACAATCTGGATTTCGTTTAGCAACTAAGGCCGGAATTTCAATTGCAATTGATGATATGTTGATTCCTTTACAAAAAGAAAAGATCATTAGTGATGCATCCAATAAGGTAAAAGAGTACGAAAAACAATATCAGTCAGGGCTTGTCACGAACCAAGAGCGATATAACAATGTCGTCGATATCTGGGGTGCGGCGGGTGATCAAGTCGGTAAAGCGATGATGGAACAATTGTCTCAGCAGACAGTGAACGATCGACACGGTAAAGAGGTAAAACAAGAGTCCTTTAATGCGATTTATATGATGGCTGATTCTGGCGCTCGCGGCTCAGCGGCGCAGATTCGACAGCTTGCTGGTATGCGGGGTTTGATGGCCAAACCAGATGGTTCGATTATTGAGACTCCCATTACTGCTAATTTCCGCGAGGGATTAAATGTTTTACAGTACTTCATTTCTACGCACGGGGCGCGTAAGGGCCTTGCCGATACGGCTTTAAAGACGGCTAATTCCGGTTACTTGACGCGTCGCTTATGTGATGTGACACAAGACTTAGTCGTTATTGAGGATGATTGCGGCGCTATCGATGGCGTTACTATGAAAGCCTTAGTAGAGGGTGGGGAAATCATTGAGGCCTTGCGTGATCGTATTTTAGGTCGGGTATGTATTGGTGATGTGGTTCATCCGGATACGAATGCTGTGATTGTGAGCCATGACATTTTGTTAGATGAGGATATGGTTGATGAAATTGTCGCCTCAGGCTTAGATGAAGTGAAGGTTAGAACAGTTTTATCATGTAAGACACGCTACGGTTTATGTGCCAAGTGCTATGGCCGTGATTTGGGTCGTGGCGGACTCGTGAACGTTGGTGAAGCTGTGGGTGTGATTGCTGCTCAATCGATTGGCGAGCCTGGCACACAGTTAACCATGCGGACCTTCCATATTGGTGGCGCAGCCTCGCGCGCACTCGTGGTGAGCAATGTAGAAGCTAAGTCAAGCGGAGTAGTTCGTTTTTCATCGTCGATGAGATATATCTCTAACGCCAAAGGTGAACAGGTAGTTATTTCAAGATCTGGCGAAGCTTTAATAACAGACGACCATGGTCGTGAGCGTGAGCGTCATAAAGTACCTTACGGTGCAAATTTATTGGTTGGTGATGGCGGTGTAGTGAAAGCGGGTGCAAGTTTAGCAACGTGGGATCCGTTGACACGACCAATTATTTCTGAGTTTGCTGGCCAGATTCATTTTGAAAATGTTGAAGAGGGTGTAACTGTTGCTAAACAGGTCGATGACGTAACTGGCTTATCTACGCTAGTTGTTATTGATGGTAAGCGCCGAAGTGCAGCAGCCAAAGGGATACGTCCAATTATCAAAATATTAGACGCTAAAGGTGCTGAGGTAAAGATTGCTGGAACAGATCATCCAGTAACTATTGGCTTGCAGTTTGGCGCGCTAATTACTGTTAAAGATGGTCAGACGGTAGTTCAGGGTGAGGTTCTAGCACGTATTCCAATTGAGTCACAAAAAACACGTGACATCACTGGTGGTTTACCACGCGTTGCAGAGCTTTTTGAGGGGCGCTCACCAAAAGATGCGGCTGTTTTGGCCAAGGTTACAGGAACAGTTTCGTTTGGTAAGGAGACCAAAGGTAAGCAGCGTTTAGTAATTACCGATATGGATGGCGAGAGTAACGAGTTCTTGATTGCTAAAGAAAAACAAGTATTAGTGCACGATGGTCAGGTTGTCAACAAAGGTGAAATGATTGTTGAGGGACCTGCTGATCCGCACGATATCTTAAATCTGAAGGGCATTGAAGAGTTAGCTATTTACATCGTTGATGAAGTCCAAGACGTGTATCGCCTGCAAGGTGTGAAGATTAATGATAAGCACATTGAGGTGATCGTTCGGCAAATGTTGCGTCGCGTACAAGTTGTTGATGCTGGTGAAACGAACTTTATTACTGGCGAGCAGGTAGAGCGCTCGAAGTTGTTCGATGAGAATGACCGTGTAATCGCAGAGGGTAAGCGCCCGGCATTATATGAAAACGTTCTTCTAGGAATAACAAAAGCATCCCTATCAACGGATAGCTTTATTTCGGCGGCATCTTTCCAAGAAACGACGCGAGTTCTCACAGAAGCAGCAATTATGGGCAAAAAGGATACCTTGCGCGGCCTAAAAGAAAACGTCATTATTGGTCGTTTGATCCCAGCTGGAACGGGCTTGTCTTATCGAAAAGCTCGTAAAGTACGCGAGCAGTTTGAGCGTGACCGTGCAAACACGATAGCGGTGGAAGAGGCTTTTGTCTCAACCGCGCCGGAGGAAACACCCGTAGCAGATGCAGAGTAAGTAAGGAATTTGTCAAGAATCCCCACAGGGTTCTTGACGATTCTTTAAACACAGTCTAGAATGCTAGGTTCTGTGAAACCCGTTTCCCAAATTTATTTGGATCACGATTGACTAAACGAATTGAAAAGTAAAGCATTTTGAAAGTAAGTTATGCCAACAATTAACCAGTTGCTAAAAAAGCCACGCACAAGCTTAGTCGTTAAGAGTAAGAGCCCTGCGCTTCAAAATAGCCCCCAGCGCCGTGGTGTTTGTACACGGGTATATACAACCACGCCAAAAAAGCCGAATTCTGCCTTACGTAAAGTTGCCAAAGTTCGTTTAACCAATGGATTTGAAGTAATTTCCTACATCGGTGGTGAGGGACATAATCTTCAAGAGCACTCGGTTGTTTTAATTCGTGGTGGTCGGGTAAAGGATTTGCCAGGCGTACGTTATCACATTGTCCGTGGATCACTAGACTTGCAAGGTGTTAAAGATCGTAAGCAGTCGCGTTCGAAGTATGGCGCGAAGAAGGCCAAGAAAGCGTAATTTCTTGGTAATATAGGTAAATAGGTAGTAGCCAATTTACCAAGTAAGTGATCACTCCGGCCTAAATATTTTTGGGTTAGTAGGGTGATCAAGGGAATTTTCCCCACTGAAAAGAAGGAGCATTTATGCCACGTCGTAGAGAAGTACCAAAAAGAGAAATACTTCCTGATCCAAAATTTGGGAATGTCGAAGTTGCCAAGTTTATGAACGTTCTAATGCTTGACGGTAAAAAGTCCGTTGCAGAGAGAATTGTTTATGGTGCTTTTGACCATATTGAGAAAAAAGCGAACAAAGTCCCACTAGATATATTTTCTGTAGCTATGGGCAACGTGAAGCCAATGGTTGAAGTGAAAAGTCGCCGAGTTGGCGGTGCAAACTATCAAGTACCAGTCGAAGTTCGGCCATCACGACGCTTAGCTTTGGCAATGCGCTGGCTTAGAGAGGCTGCTAAAAAGCGTAGTGAAAAATCAATGGCTCAGCGCTTGGCTAATGAATTGTTAGAGGCATCTGAAGGTCGTGGCGGTGCAATGAAAAAGCGTGATGAAGTTCATCGCATGGCTGAAGCAAACAAAGCCTTTTCGCATTTCCGTTTCTAAATTCGCGTAATTAATAGAGGACACTGTGGCACGAAAGACCCCCATCGAGCGTTATCGTAATATTGGGATTTCAGCGCATATTGACGCTGGAAAAACCACCACGACAGAGCGTATTTTGTTTTATACCGGTGTAAACCATAAAATTGGTGAGGTGCATGATGGCGCTGCCACTATGGATTGGATGGAGCAAGAACAAGAACGCGGGATTACTATTACATCCGCGGCCACAACTGCATTTTGGAAGGGTATGGCTGGTAACTATCCTGAGCACCGCATTAACATTATTGACACACCTGGACACGTTGATTTTACGATTGAGGTTGAGCGCTCGATGCGCGTCCTTGATGGCGCCTGTATGGTTTATTGTGCAGTTGGTGGCGTGCAGCCACAATCAGAAACTGTTTGGCGACAAGCTAACAAGTATGGAGTACCTCGCTTGGCTTTCGTTAATAAGATGGACCGCACGGGCGCTAACTTTTTTAAAGTTTACGATCAAATGCGCGCACGTCTGAAGGCTAACCCAATTCCTATTCAGATCCCAATTGGTGCTGAAGAGGGCTTTCGTGGTGTAGTTGACCTCGTCAAAATGAAATCAATCATTTGGGATGAGGAATCTCAGGGCGTTAAATTTAATTATGAAGAGATTGCTCCCGAATTGCTAGAGTTGGCAAATGAGTGGCATGAAAAGATGGTTGAAGCTGCTGCAGAATCATCCGAAGAATTAATGGATAAGTATTTAAGTGGTGAAGTATTGACCGAGGAAGAAATTAAAGCGGCGCTTCGCGCAAGAACTTTGGCTGGTGAAATCGTGCCGATGATGTGTGGCTCGGCTTTTAAAAACAAGGGTGTTCAAGCGATGCTTGATGGAGTGATTGATTACATGCCAGCACCCGTTGATATTCCACCAGTGACCGGGGAACTTGAAAACGGTGAGCAAGGCGAGCGCCGTGCGGCTGATGATGAAAAGTTTTCGGCATTAGCATTTAAGATCATGACAGACCCGTTTGTTGGGCAGCTAATTTTCTTTAGAGTTTATTCAGGAGTTATTAACTCTGGTGATACGATTTATAACCCAATCAAGGGTAAGAAAGAGCGAATTGGTCGAATCTTGCAAATGCATGCCAACCAGCGCGAAGAGATTAAAGAAGTGCGTGCTGGTGACATCGCTGCTGCAGTTGGTTTAAAGGATGCAACCACTGGGGAGACCTTGTGTGACCCAGCCGCAATTATTGTTTTAGAAAGAATGATATTTCCTGAGCCCGTGATTTCGCAAGCGGTCGAGCCTAAAACAAAGGTAGACCAAGAAAAAATGGGAATTGCTTTGAACCGTTTGGCTCAAGAAGATCCATCATTTCGGGTAAAAACGGATGAAGAGTCAGGTCAGACAATTATTTCCGGCATGGGTGAGTTACACCTGGAAATTTTAGTGGATAGAATGCGCCGCGAGTTTGGCGTTGAAGCTACTGTTGGCAAGCCGCAAGTTGCATACCGAGAGACTATCCGCAAAGTTTGCGAAGAAATAGAGGGCAAGTTTGTCAAGCAATCTGGAGGGCGTGGTCAGTATGGGCACGTAGTTCTGAAGCTAGAGCCACAAGCTCCAGGCAAGGGTTATGAGTTTGTAGACGCGATTAAGGGCGGGGTTGTGCCACGCGAATACATACCGGCAGTTGATAAGGGTATTACTGAAACACTAAATAGTGGAGTATTGGCTGGTTATCCCGTAGTTGATATTAAGGTTACGCTATTCTTTGGTTCGTATCACGATGTTGACTCGAATGAAAACGCCTTCAAGATGGCAGGGTCAATGGCTTTTAAAGACGGTATGCGACGGGCAAGTCCTGTTCTGCTTGAGCCAATGATGGCCGTAGAAGTAGAAACACCGGAAGATTTCATGGGTAATGTGATGGGTGACCTTTCATCTCGCCGTGGAATTTTGCAAGGCATGGATGACATTGCTGGGGGTGGCGGCAAAATTGTGCGCGCTGAAGTTCCACTGGCAGAGATGTTTGGATACTCTACGGGGCTGCGCTCACTTACTCAGGGTCGAGCGACTTACACCATGGAATTTAAGCATTATGCTGAAGCACCTAAAAACGTTGCGGAAGCTGTAATTGCAGCTAAAGCGAAATAATTCGTAAACTGTAAAAAACTAACTGACAAGAGGCGGAAATGGCAAAAGAGAAATTTGAGCGGACCAAGCCCCACGTAAACGTGGGGACAATCGGTCACGTTGACCACGGCAAGACGACGTTAACAGCGGCGATAACGACAGTGCTATCGCGCAAATTTGGTGGTATAGCAAAAGCATACGATCAAATTGACGCAGCGCCAGAAGAGAAGGCACGTGGAATTACGATCAATACAGCGCACGTGGAGTATGAGACAGAACACCGTCACTATGCGCACGTAGATTGCCCAGGCCATGCGGATTATGTGAAGAACATGATTACAGGAGCGGCTCAGATGGATGGAGCGATCTTGGTTGTATCAGCCGCAGATGGTCCGATGCCACAGACGCGTGAGCATATTTTGTTAGCTCGCCAAGTTGGCGTGCCATACATTATCGTATTTTTGAATAAGTGCGACATGGTAGACGACGAAGAGTTGTTGGAGTTGGTTGAAATGGAAGTACGTGAGTTGTTGTCGAAGTACGACTTTCCGGGCGATGACACGCCGATCGTAAAGGGCTCTGCCAAGTTAGCTTTAGAGGGTGACCAGGGTGAGTTGGGTGAGTTGGCAATTTTTAAGTTAGCCGAAGCCTTAGATACGTATATACCGATGCCTGAGCGTGCGGTTGATGGATCCTTTTTGATGCCTGTAGAAGATGTATTCTCCATTTCTGGTCGAGGAACAGTGGTTACCGGCCGGATTGAGCGTGGGATTGTAAAAGTTGGTGAAGAGATAGAGATTGTAGGAATCAAGGCGACCCAAAAGACGACCTGTACTGGGGTAGAAATGTTCCGGAAGTTATTGGATCAGGGCCAGGCTGGCGATAACGTTGGTATTTTATTAAGGGGTACCAAGCGCGAGGACGTCGAGCGTGGTCAGGTGTTGTGTAAGCCAGGCTCAATTGCACCGCATACGGAGTTTACGGCGGAGGTGTACATACTTTCGAAGGATGAGGGCGGTCGACATACGCCGTTTTTCAATAACTACCGTCCGCAGTTTTACTTCCGGACAACGGACGTGACAGGAGCGATCGAGTTGCCTAAGGATAAAGAGATGGTTATGCCTGGGGACAACGTGCAGATTACCGTGAAGTTAATCGCGCCGATTGCGATGGAAGAGGGCTTACGCTTTGCGATTCGTGAAGGTGGGCGTACGGTTGGTGCTGGTGTAGTCGCTAAAGTGATTGCTTAAGTAGTTTTGTATGAAGGTTTGTGCGTGCGCTGCGCACAAACCGTTAATATAAAATTGAGCGTCAGCGCCGCTATGTTCTTTAGGATAAATCATGCAAAACCAAAAAATTAGAATTCGTTTAAAGGCATTTGACTATCGGCTAATCGACCAGTCAGCGGCTGAGATTGTAGATACAGCAAAAAGAACAGGAGCCGTTGTGAAAGGCCCAGTGCCTTTGCCAACCAGAATTGAAAGATTTGATATTTTACGATCGCCGCACGTCAACAAGACTTCGCGAGATCAGTTAGAAATTCGCACTCACTTACGCTTGATGGATATAGTTGACCCAACAGAAAAGACAGTTGATGCCTTGATGAAGCTAGACTTGCCTGCGGGCGTAGATGTTGAGATTAAGCTGCAATAATTTTACTGAATGATCTAAAAAGACTTGCCATAGGCATTAAAGCAGGATATAATTTAGGGCTATGCTTTAAAGGCTCATAAAACTTCGAAAACGAAAAATAGGCGGTAAAGTTTGAAAGCGTTTAAAAAGTCAGTAGTCCAAAGAATACAAGCAATAAGAAAAGCAATAGGAAGCAATGCAATAAAAAGTAGTTAAGTATTATGGGATCTTTAGTAAGAAATCCTTCACTAAAGATCATTATTTAATTTTCGTCGACCAATCGATGTCGACATTGGAGCAATGATATGAGCTTAGGCTTGATCGGCCGGAAGGTCGGCATGACTCGCTTGTTTACTGATGAAGGTGATGCAATACCCGTCACTGTAATCGATGTAAGCAACAACAGAGTCGCACAAATCAAAACTCAGGAAACTGATGGCTATAACTCAGTCCAGTTAGCGCATGGCGAACGCCGCGCATCTCGTGTTACTAAGGCAATGGCAGGACATTTCGCTAAAGCTGGTGTTTTAGCGGGTAACGCACTCAACGAATTTAGGTTGGATACAGCAAAATTAGCAGAACTTTCAGTTGGTTCAACTGTTGGTGTTGATACTTTTACAGTAGGTCAAAAGGTGGACGTTCAGGGCGTCACTATTGGTAAGGGGTATGCTGGAACAATTAAGCGTTATCACTTTAAGTCTGGTCGTGCTAGCCATGGCAATTCAAGATCCCACAATGTTCCAGGCTCAATTGGTATGGCCCAAGATCCGGGGAGAGTTTTTCCGGGTAAGCGCATGACAGGCCATCTTGGTGACGTTACCCGAACAGTGCAAAATTTAGAAATAGCCCGCGTAGATGCAGACCGCCAGCTCCTTTTAATTAAAGGTGCGGTACCAGGATCTCGTGGTGGAAAAGTGATTGTTACGCCGGCTATTAAAACGCCTGCGGCGAAATCTTAAAAGGGGCCATCATGGAACTTAAGCTCCTTGAAGCAAATGGAAAAATTGGCGAGGCGATAAATGCCTCAGCTGAAGTTTTTGAGCGTGAATACAACGAGGCCTTGGTACACCAGATTGTGGTTGCATATCAAGCGAACGCTAGAAGCGGTAATCGTGCTCAAAAAGATCGTGAACAAGTTCACCACACCACGAAGAAGCCTTGGAGGCAAAAGGGTACTGGACGGGCTCGAGCTGGTATGTCATCCTCGCCGATATGGCGTGGAGGTGGTCGAATATTCCCGAACTTGCCAGACGAAAATTTCTCCCACAAAGTTAATAAGAAAATGTACCGCGCAGGGATGCGGTCTATTTTTTCTCAGTTGGCACGTGAGGGGAGATTAAATGTAGTTGATGATTTTAATTTAGATGCGCCTAAAACCAAGCTTTTGGCTGAGAAAGTCAAGGCAATGGGCCTCGAATCAGTTCTAATCATTTTAGACAAGGTTGACGAAAACTTATATCTAGCTGCAAGGAACCTTCATAAGGTATCGATTGTTGAGCCAAAACACGCAGACCCATTATCTTTGGTGCACTATCAAAATATATTAGTTGGCAAGTCTGCAATTGCCCAAATTGAGGAGATGCTCAAATGATACAAGCGCGTAAAAATGAACATCGCCTTTTAAGCGTATTGCTAGGCCCGGTCATATCGGAAAAAGCAACGATGGTCGCTGACAAAAACGAGCAAGTAGTTTTTGAGGTTGCTCGCGACGCTAATAAGCTAGAAATTAAGGGCGCTGTAGAGTTGCTTTTTAAAGTACAGGTTGAATCTGTGCAGATCGTCAATCAAAAAGGTAAAGCAAAGCGCTTTGGTCGCTTTGAAGGTAGAAGGAATCACGTGAAGAAAGCTTACGTTTCGCTAAAGCCTGGTCAAGAAATCAACTTTGAGTCGGAGGTCAAATAATATGGCACTGATGAAAACAAAACCGACGTCGCCAGGACGTCGATCCATGGTCAAGGTTGTAAATCCTGACCTGCACAAAGGTAAGCCTTTTGCACCATTGCTAGAGCCGCAATTCCAGCACGCTGGAAGAAATAATAACGGACACATTACAACGCGTCATAAAGGTGGTGGGCACAAGCATCATTACCGAATGGTCGACTTTAAGCGAAATGATAAAGACGGTATTCCTGCCAAAGTTGAGCGTTTAGAGTACGATCCAAATCGAAGCGCGAACCTAGCCCTATTATTGTTCGCGGACGGTGAGAGACGTTACGTTATTGCTGCTAAAGGAATGATAGCTGGCCAGCCGATTATGAGCGGTTCTGAGGCGCCAATCAAGTTGGGCAATAATTTGCCAATTAGAAATATTCCTGTCGGTAGCACGATTCATTGTGTAGAAATCATGCCAGGTAAAGGGGCTCAAATAGCCCGTTCAGCAGGTGGATCAGCAGTCTTATTGGCTCGCGAGGGAATTTATGCCCAAATCCGATTGCGATCCGGAGAGGTGCGCCGAGTACATATCGAATGTCGGGCAACAATTGGTGAAGTTGGTAATGAAGAGCATTCACTAAGGCAGATTGGTAAAGCCGGAGCGAATCGTTGGCGCGGTATTCGTCCAACAGTTCGGGGCGTTGCTATGAACCCAGTTGACCACCCTCACGGTGGTGGCGAGGGACGAACCGGCGAAGGCCGTGTGCCAGTATCGCCATGGGGAACCCCAACGAAGGGTTATCGTACAAGACGTAATAAACGTACCACGACAATGATCGTACAACGTCGTCAAAAACGTTAATCGATTGAGGAAATAATTATGACTCGTTCAGCTAAAAAAGGGCCTTTCTGTGATTCTAACCTAGTAAAAAAGGTTGAGACCGCGGTAGCCATCAAAGATAAAAAGCCCATTAAAACATGGTCCAGACGCTCCACTATTCTGCCTGAGTTTATCGGCTTGACGATTGCCGTGCATAACGGTCGTCAACATGTGCCGGTTTACGTTTCAGAAAATATGGTGGGTCATAAACTCGGTGAATTTGCATTGACTCGTACTTTTAAAGGTCATGCTGCCGACAAGAAAGCGAAGAAGTAAGGGGAAATGATGGAAACGAAAGCCATGCACAAAAGTGCCAGAATTAGTGCTCAAAAAACACGTTTAGTCGCAGATCAAATACGCGGCTTGCCAATTTCACGCGCAATTAATATTTTAACTTTTAGCCCTAAAAAAGCTGCTTTTATTGTTAAAAAAGTAGTCGAGTCAGCAATAGCAAATGCTGAGCATAATAATGGCGCCGATATCGACGAGTTAAAAGTGAAATCGATCACCGTCGACAAAGCCACATCGCTCAAACGTTTTACAGCAAGAGCCAAAGGGCGCGGTAACAAAATTGAAAAACAAACTTGTCACATTACTGTGACTTTGAGTAATTAAGGAATATTCATGGGTCAAAAAATCAATCCCAATGGTTTCCGTCTTGCGGTAACTCGCAACTGGACTTCACGCTGGTACGCCGGTAACGGCTTTGCTAAGATGTTGCAAGAGGATATTGAGGTACGTAGTTATCTCAAGAAAAAATTGAAAAACGCCTCAGTGAGTAAAGTAATTATTGAGCGCCCAGCAAAGAATGCCAAGATCACTATTTATAGTTCACGTCCTGGGGTAGTTATTGGTAAAAAAGGAGAGGATATAGAAGTTCTTCGCCGAGAATTACAAAAACGGATGGGTGTACCCGTGCATGTGAATATTGAGGAGATCCGCAAACCAGAAATAGACGCACAGTTAATTGCCGATTCAATTACTCAGCAGTTAGAAAAGCGTATTATGTTCCGTCGTGCCATGAAGCGTGCTATGCAAAGTGCAATGCGTTTGGGAGCTCAAGGTATTAAAATCATGAGTTCTGGCCGTTTGAACGGAGCAGAAATTGCCCGACGTGAGTGGTACCGTGAAGGACGAGTTCCATTGCACACATTAAAAGCAGATATTGACTATGCCACATCAGAGGCAGAGACAACATATGGAATTATTGGAGTGAAAGTTTGGGTCTATAAGGGTGACACATTGGGCTCTGGGGTAACAATTCCAGCAGTAGCTCCTGTGGAAGCTGAAGATGATAAAAAACCTCGTCGTGCCCCGCGATTACCCCGTAAAGCAGATGGCACAACTGCAGAAAAGCCAGAAGTTAAAGCGGCAGTCAAGCGTGTCCGTAAGGTTATTAAGCCAGAAGATACTGCCAAGCCCGAAGATGCACCTAAGGCAGGAGAATAATTATGTTGCAACCAAAACGTCGTAAATATCGAAAAGAACAAAAGGGCCGCAATACGGGTAAAGCTACTAGAGGTAGTTCCGTAGCATTTGGGGACTTTGGTTTGAAAGCAATGGGTCGTGGCCGGTTGACTGCTCGACAAATTGAGTCTGCTCGCCGTGCAATGACACGTCACATTAAGCGTGGTGGCCGGATTTGGATTCGAATTTTCCCAGATAAGCCAATTTCTACTAAGCCAGCTGAGGTTAGAATGGGAAATGGTAAAGGTAATCCGGAATATTACGTGGCTGAAATTCAGCCGGGTAAAGTTTTATATGAGATGGATGGTGTTGATGAGAGCTTGGCCCGCGAAGCGTTTCGCTTAGCGTCTGCAAAACTGCCGATTCAAACAGCATTTGTAGTCCGTCAAATTGGCTCTTAAGTAGGAGATTAGCGAATGGATATGAAAGAATTAATTACTAAGGATGCCATTGCTTTAAATGGCGAGTTATCAGAGCTTCTGAAAGCTCAATTTAAACTGCGTATGCAAAAAGGGACTCAGCAATTGCAAGACACAAGCCAATTAGGCAAAGTGAAGCGTGATATTGCAAGAGTTAAGACGGTACTGACTCAGAAAGCGGCACAGAAATGAATGACACTACAAAATTATCTTTAAAGCGGACCTTAGTTGGTCGCGTAGTCAGCGATAAAATGCAGAAAACGGTCACTGTCTTAGTTGAGAGAAAAGTAAAGCACGCCTTATACGGCAAGTACTTTGCGCTTTCGAAAAAATATCATGCGCATGATGAAACCGATCAAATTAAGATGGGGGATGTTGTAGAAATATCAGAGTCGCGTCCATTGTCTCGAACCAAATCTTGGGTTGTTACTCGGGTGGTAGAGGGTGTAAAAGGAATGTAATGAGCGCCAAAAAATACTTGCGTTTATAAAAAATGTACGCTATATTAGTAGGCTAAACATTATTTGTTGAATTAGTTGGAAGTATTGCAGCAGTGGTTTTAGCAAAGTTTTTAGAGAATTAATGCATTTTGAATTGGATAACTTTTGCGGTAAAAGTTAAGGCAAATCAAACCAGTTAATTTGTTAGTTGTGATTAATCCGGGCGGAGTTTTAAAGAATTCTTCTTAAAAACAAAAACCCTTAACGGTACCAAGACTGATTGCCTTAGGCATTTAAGTTGGGGATAAGAAAATGATTCAAACTGAAAGCAGGCTACAGGTCGCTGACAATACAGGCGCCAGTGAAGTTATGTGTATTAAGGTCTTGGGTGGTTCCAAGAGGCGATATGCAAGCATTGGCGACATCATTAAAGTGACTGTCAAATCGGCCGCGCCAAGAGGCCGGGTAAAAAAAGGTGACATATACAACGCAGTTGTCGTTAGAACTGCAAAAGGTGTTCGTCGTTCGGACGGATCTTTGATTAAATTTGATGCGAATGCGGCAGTTTTGCTCAATGCAAAATTAGAGCCGATTGGAACTCGAATATTTGGCCCTGTAACGCGTGAATTGCGTACTGAGCGATTTATGAAGATTGTTTCCTTAGCGCCAGAAGTGATCTAGGGGGAGTTATGAAAAAAATACGAACAGGAGATCAGGTAATCGTTACAACTGGTCGAGATCGTGGTAAGCAAGGTACAGTAAGTGCCATTCTTGATCAAAAAATTTTGGTTGATGGCGTAAATCAGTATAAAAAAAATGTTAAACCGAATCCGGGTGCAGGGATTACAGGTGGTGTTGTAGATAAGACAATGCCAATCCAGATTTCGAATGTAGCTTTAATCGATGCGAACGGCAAACCTTCGCGCGTTGGAATTAAAGAAGTTGACGGCAAAAAAGTTCGCTTCCTTAAAACCACCGGCGCAATTGTAGCGGCTTAAGGGGAAGAGGAATGACAACAAGATTCCAAGAGCATTACTCAAACAAAGTGGTTGGTGAATTAACTGCTAAATTTGGTTATAAGTCTGTGATGGAAGTGCCTAGAATTACCAAAATCACATTAAATATGGGTTTAGGCGAAGCTGTTGCTGACAAGAAAGTCATTGAGCATGCAGTAAGCGACTTAACAAAAGTTGCTGGACAAAAGCCTGTGATTACTAAAGCCAGAAAAGCGATTGCGGGATTTAAGATTCGTCAAGGTTATCCTATTGGCGCCATGGTAACTCTTCGTGGCCAAAGAATGTATGAATTTTTAGACCGTTTTGTTACGGTTGCATTGCCGCGAGTTCGTGACTTTCGAGGACTTTCAGGAAAAGCATTTGACGGTCGCGGAAATTACAATATTGGTGTTAAAGAGCAAATTATTTTTCCCGAAATTGAGTACGACAAAATAGATGCACTCCGGGGTTTAAATATTAGTATTACCACAACAGCTAAAACTGACGGCGAAGCTAAGGCTTTGTTGTCAGCTTTTAAATTTCCATTCCGTAACTAAGAGGTTATCGTGGCTAAATTGTCATTAATTGAACGAGAAAAAAAGCGTACTAGGGTTGTTGCAAAGTATGCCGCTAAACGCGCCGAACTAAAAGCAATCATTGAAGATACCTCTAAGTCAGAAGAAGAGCGTTTCGATGCACGTTTAAAACTACAGGCATTACCTCGTAATGCAAGCCCCATTCGCCAGCGTAATCGTTGTGCATTGACTGGACGTCCACGAGGCACATTCCGTAAATTCGGTTTGGGCCGCAGTAAGATACGTGAATTTGCCTTTGCAGGTGAAATTCCTGGCGTAACAAAAGCCAGCTGGTAATCAGAGAGATTAGGAGAATTTATGAGCTTTACCGATCCAATCGCAGACATGTTAACAAGGATTCGCAATGCGCAAGCAGTGCAAAAGCCTGGTGTAACAATGCCTTCTTCCAAATTAAAAGTTGCTATTGCCAATGTTTTAAAGGATGAGGGTTATATAGACAGTTTTGAAATAGCTGGGGAATCTGTAAAACCCATCTTGAATATCACCTTGAAATATTATGCAGGTCGTCCTGTTATTGAGCGAATAGAGCGTGTTTCAAAACCTGGCCTACGCATTTACAAGGGGCGCTATGAGATTCCTCAAGTAATGAATGGCCTTGGAGTAGCTATTATTTCCACCCCGCAGGGTTTGATGACTGACAGAAAAGCTCGCGCCAGTGGTGTGGGTGGCGAAGTCCTCTGCTACGTGGCTTAAGGAGAATAGAAATGTCTAGAGTTGGTAAATCACCCATTCCAGTTACTAAGGGAGCCGAAGTTCAGATTGTGGGATCGCTCATTACGATTAAAGGTCCTTTGGGAACCTTAACGCATGAGTTACATCCATTAGTATCTGTAGCCCAAGCTGATGGATCGTTGCTTGTTACTTGTAATGACGAGACACGTGAGTCTAACGCTTTATCTGGCACAACGCGCGCACTCGTTAGCAATATGGTAAATGGTGTAACTAAAGGTTTTGAGCGTAAATTAAACTTGGTTGGCGTGGGTTATCGTGCATCTACTCAGGGTGACGCTTTGAAGTTGCAGCTTGGTTATTCTCACGACATCATTTATCAATTACCAAATGGTGTAAAGGCTGAGACGCCTACCCAAACAGAAATCATTATCAAGGGCGCAAATAAGCAACAAGTTGGTCAAGTAGCTGCTGAAGTGCGATCTTATAGAACTCCAGAGCCTTATAAAGGCAAGGGCGTTCGTTATAGCGACGAAGTGGTTCTAATTAAAGAAACGAAGAAGAAGTAATCGAGGCCTAATATCATGAACAAAAAAGAATCTCGCATCCGCCGTTCGCGTCAAACACGAATCAAGATTGCAGAATTAAAAGTACCTAGAGTGGCTATTTTCCGTTCCAACTTGCATATTACTGCTCAGTTATTTAGCCCATGCGGAACAAAGGTTCTAGCAGCAGCATCAACGATGGAAGATGATTTGCGGAAATCTTTATCCAACAACGGCGGGAATGCAGCAGCAGCAGCAGTGATTGGAAAACTCATTGCTGAACGTGCAATCAAGGTGGGTGTAACTGAAATAGCTTTTGATCGTTCCGGTTTTCGTTATCACGGGCGTGTTAAGGCATTAGCAGAAGCTGCTCGTGAAGCAGGACTGAAGTTCTAAGCAGCCAAAGCGAATAAAGATCAAGGAAAAGATATGGCAAAAATGCAAGCAAAGATGCAATCTGAAGAGCGTGATGATGGCTTACGCGAGAAGATGATTGCGATTAATCGCGTAACCAAAGTTGTTAAAGGCGGTCGTATTTTGGGTTTTGCTGCTCTAACAGTAGTTGGTGACGGCGATGGCAGAATAGGTATGGGAAAAGGTAAGTCTAAAGAAGTGCCTGTTGCCGTTCAAAAAGCGATGGATGAAGCGCGCCGAAAAATGATTAAAGTGCCTTTGCGTCAAGGTACTTTACAACATACGGTGATTGGTGAGCATGGCGCTTCTCGAGTATTGATGTCTCCTGCAAAAGAAGGTACTGGTGTGATTGCCGGTGGTCCAATGCGCGCAATTTTTGATGTAATGGGTGTGACGAATGTGGTTGCTAAATCTCTCGGTTCAACCAACCCTTACAACATGGTAAGAGCTACGATCAATGGTCTTAGCAAGATGAGTACCCCGGCCGAGATCGCTGCGAAGCGTGGTAAGTCGATCGAAGAAATTTTAGGTAATTGAATCGAGAATAAACATGGCTGAAAATAAAAAAGTAAAAATTCAATTAGTGCGAAGCTTAATTGGCACACGTGAGAGTCACCGTGCAACAGTGCGTGGACTTGGTTTAGGGCGTGTTAACTCGGTTTCTGAGTTAGAGGATACGCCGGCAGTACGAGGCATGATGAATAAAGTGTCTTACTTAATTAAAGAACTGCATTAAGTAAGCGATCGAGAGATAGAGGATAAGATGGAATTAAATAATTTAAAGCCTTCCCCAGGATCAAAGCATGCCAAACGTCGTGTTGGACGTGGTATTGGGTCTGGACTTGGTAAAACAGCAGGTCGAGGACACAAGGGTCAAAAATCTCGTTCCGGAGGATTTCATAAGGTCGGATTTGAAGGTGGGCAAATGCCTTTATATCGTCGCTTGCCAAAGCGGGGTTTTGTTTCTTTAACAAGACGCCACGTTGGAGAGATTACTTTGGCGGACTTACAGCGCTTAGATCAAAGTGAAATCGATTTGGTTGTCTTGAAGCAAAATGGTTTAGCAAATGAGCAAATTAAATCAGTAAAAGTGATAAAAACTGGTGAATTAACTCGCGCGGTAACTCTTAAGGGGCTAACGGCTAGTGCAGGTGCACGGGCCGCCATCGAGGCTGCGGGTGGAAAAATTGTTGAGGAAGTGTAATTAAATGGCCACTCCATCCGCAAACGCGGCAAGCCTCATGAAGTCGGGAAATAAATATGGTGATTTAAAGAATCGCCTCGTTTTTCTCGTCTTGGCATTGTTGGTTTTCCGAGTGGGTGCTCATATTCCAGTACCGGGAATTGATCCAGTACAGCTTGCCAGCCTCTTTAATGATGCCAAGGGCGGTATCTTGGACATGTTTAATTTGTTTTCGGGTGGGGCATTATCAAGATTTACAGTTTTTGCTTTAGGAATCATGCCGTATATTTCTGCCTCGATTATTATGCAACTGTTAACAATTGTTCTGCCAACATTAGAGGCCATCAAAAAAGAAGGGCGATCAGGTCAGCGAAAGATTACTCAATACACCCGATATGGCACAGTTGTTTTAGCGACTTTCCAAGCATTAGGTATTGCAATTGCACTGGAGTCACAACAAGGACTTGTAACAGACCCTGGCACAATCTTTCGCTTAACATCGGTTGTCACCCTAGTAACTGGAACAATGTTCTTAATGTGGTTAGGAGAGCAAGTCACTGAGCGAGGTTTGGGTAACGGTATTTCAATTATTATTTTTGCTGGTATTGTTTCGGGATTGCCCAGTGCTTTGGGCGGTTTATTAGAGCTAGTAAGAACTGGTGCAATGAGTATTATTTCAGCGATCATTGTTGTGTTCTTGGTCATTGCGGTAACTTATTTTGTGGTTTTTGTCGAGCGAGGTCAAAGAAGAATTCTCGTGAATTATGCCAAACGGCAGGTTGGTAATAAGGTGTATGGTGGTCAATCGTCACACTTACCATTAAAACTAAACATGTCCGGAGTTATCCCACCAATTTTTGCATCTTCAATTATTTTATTTCCAGCAACAATTGCGCAGTGGTTTACTTCCGGTGAAAACACCAATTTCTTTTCGAGATTTATTAAGGATTTATCAAGCACCTTGCAACCTGGCCAGCCTGTTTACATCATTTTTTACGCAGCAGCGATTATTTTCTTTTGCTTTTTTTATACAGCATTGGTTTTCAATAGCCGTGAAACAGCCGATAACTTGAAAAAAAGTGGCGCATTTATCCCAGGTATAAGACCTGGAGATCAAACCGCAAAATATGTTGACAAAATTTTGGCACGATTAACGCTAGCTGGTGCGGCTTACATAACATTTGTGTGTTTGCTCCCAGAGTTTTTAGTGCTAAATTGGAATGTTCCATTTTATTTTGGCGGAACATCATTACTCATTATTGTTGTTGTAACGATGGACTTTATGGCTCAAGTTCAATCTTATTTAATGCAGCAGCAATATGAGTCGTTAATGAAGAAAGCCAACTTCAAAATGGGCCCAGGCGCTTAGTATGGCAAAAGATGATGTTATACAAATGGCTGGAGAGATTGTTGAGAATTTACCTAATGCGATGTTTCGTGTGAAGTTAGAAAATGGACACGTAGTGTTAGGACATATTTCTGGGAAGATGCGGATGCACTATATCCGGATTTTGCCAGGTGATAAGGTTACTGTGGAGATGACTCCATACGACCTAACGCGTGCGCGAATTATTTTTCGCGCCAAGTAGTAAGAATCTGAAAAAGGTGAGTCATGAAAGTATTGGCATCTGTAAAGTGTATCTGCCGTAACTGCAAGATTATTAAGCGTAAAGGCGTGTTGCGTGTGATTTGTTCATCCGACCCGCGCCATAAGCAGCGTCAAGGTTAAGTAGATTAATTTAGAGGAATTTATATGGCACGTATAGCCGGGGTAAACATCCCCAACCATAAACATACAGTTATTGGATTAACATCGATTTTCGGTATTGGGATCAATCGCGCTCGAAAAATATGTCAAGCAGCTACTGTTCCTGAGTCAAAAAAAGTTAAAGACTTAACAGATGGTGATTTAGAAAAAATCCGAGAGCAAGTAGGCTTGTTTGCTACTGAGGGTGATCTTCGTCGTGAGGTAACGATGAATATCAAGCGTTTGATGGACTTAGGCTGTTATCGTGGCGTGCGCCATCGTAAAGGTTTACCAGTTCGTGGGCAACGTACTAAAACAAATGCACGTACGCGTAAAGGCCCTCGTAAGGCCGGCATTGCTTTGAAGAAATAATAGGAAAGCGAAAATACTATGGCAAAACCACAACAATCGAATACAGCTACACGTGTTCGTAAAAAGGTTAAGAAAAATATTGCAGATGGCATTGCGCATGTGCATGCATCATTTAATAATACGATCGTTACTATTACGGATCGCCAGGGGAATGCTTTGTCTTGGGCAACCTCCGGTGGTCAGGGCTTTAAGGGCTCGAGAAAATCAACACCTTTCGCTGCCCAGGTTGCTGCAGAGGTTGCTGGTAAAGCAGCGATTGAATGTGGTATTAAAAATTTAGAAGTACAAATCAAGGGACCTGGTCCTGGACGTGAGTCTGCTGTTAGAGCACTCAATGCCCTAGGAATAAAGATTACTGAGATTCAGGATGTAACACCCGTTCCTCATAACGGATGTCGTCCACCCAAGCGCCGCCGTATTTAATCGATTCTAACGAATTGATATAAAAGGCGGTTTTACATTAAGACCACCGTTCAAACGATAAATTTGAACTAACCCATTACGCAAGTAGCGGTAAAGAAAGGATTACACGTGGCACGTTACATAGGCCCTAAAGCCAAATTATCTCGTCGGGAAGGAACCGACTTATTTTTAAAAAGCGCTCGTCGCCCACTAGCTGACAAATGTAAACTAGACAGTAAGCCAGGTCAACATGGCCGAACCTCTGGTGCTCGAACTTCAGACTATGGAAATCAGTTACGCGAAAAGCAAAAAGTAAAAAGAATTTATGGCGTTTTAGAACGTCAATTTAGACGTTATTTTGCTGAGGCTGATCGGCGCAAGGGTAATACTGGAGAAATGTTACTTTCACTGCTTGAATCGCGTTTAGATAATGTGGTTTACAGGATGGGTTTTGGATCAACACGATCCGAAGCCAGACAATTAGTTTCTCACAAAGCTATTTTATTAAATGGATCAGTAGCAAATATTCCGTCAATGCAGATTAAGCCTGGCGATATTATTGCAATCCATGAAAAAGCAAAAAAACAATCTCGTGTGCAAGAGGCTTTAACACTTGCGCAACAGATTGGACCGGCAAGCTGGGTAGCGGTTGATACTACAAAACTGGAGGGAACCTTTAAAAAAATTCCTGACCGTGATGAACTCAGTAGTGATATCAACGAAAGCTTAATCGTCGAACTTTATTCGCGTTAATTAAGGCATCCCCATAAGGAAAATATATGCAAACAACACTGCTTAAGCCCAAAATTATTTCAGTAGAAGCAACCGGCCCAAATCAAGCCAAGGTGGTTATGGAACCATTTGAGCGCGGTTATGGCCATACTTTAGGAAATGCTTTACGCCGGGTACTCTTGTCATCTATGGTTGGTTATGCACCGACCGAGGTCAGTATTGGTGGCGTAGTACATGAATACTCCACCTTAGATGGAGTTCAAGAAGATGTCGTCAATTTATTGCTCAATTTAAAAGGCGTCGTCTTTAAATTAGAGTCACGCGACGAAGTTACAGTGATGTTGCGTAAAGAAGGTCCTTGTGTCGTAACGGCAAAGGATATTGATTTACCCCATGATATTGAGTTGATTAATCCCGACCATGTAATCGCTAATTTATCTGCTGGCGGTAAGTTAGACATGCAAATTAAAATAGAAAAAGGTCGTGGATACATCCCTGGTAATATGCGGCAATACTCTGATGAAAATACTAAGCTCATTGGACGAATTGTTTTAGATGCCTCTTTTAGCCCAATTAAACGTGTCAGTTATGCTGTTGAGTCTGCTCGCGTTGAGCAAAGGACAGACTTAGATCGTTTAGTAATGACAATCGAGACAAATGGCGTTATTACCCCAGAAGAAGCGATTCGTCAATCGGCAGGAATTTTAGTTGATCAATTAGTTGTCTTCGCGGCTTTGGAAAATAACCAAGTCATGGGAGATGTGCAATCTAGCCGTGCCCCGATGGTAGATCCGATGTTGCTCCGTCCGGTGGATGATTTAGAGTTAACTGTTCGTTCAGCAAATTGCCTCAAAGCTGAAAATATTTACTATATTGGTGACTTAATTCAGCGTTCAGAGAATGAGCTCTTAAAGACTCCAAATTTAGGTCGAAAATCACTCAATGAGATTAAGGATGTTTTAGCTGCACGTGGCTTAACATTGGGGATGAAGATTGAAAGCTGGCCGTCTACAGGCCTTGAGAAATAATAGAAAGGAAGTATCATGCGTCACGGAAACGGACTGCGTAAATTAAATCGCACATCGTCACATCGCCTAGCGATGCTACGTAATATGTCTAACTCATTGCTACAACATGAGTTAATTAGAACGACTCTACCAAAAGCTAAGGAATTACGTCGTGTAGTGGAGCCACTAATTACTTTAGGCAAAAAGGACAACTTAGCAAATCGCCGCCTAGCATTTAATCGTTTGCGTGATCGTGACATGGTTACCAAGTTATTTAATGAGCTTGGCCCTAGGTATGCCGCAAGACCTGGTGGATATACACGAATCCTCAAATTTGGTTTTCGGGTTGGTGATAATGCGCCAATGGCTTTGGTTGAGTTAGTCGATCGTCCAGACATTGAAGCAGTGCAAGCAGTTGATGCAGAATAAGTAATACTTATCTGAAAAAAGCCAGTTCAGTTTGAACTGGCTTTTTTCTTGGCAAATGCAAGTATTTTCTGCCACAATAATACATGCAAGAAAATTTTGTTACCTCACAACAAGAGCCGATCATGGTTTTAGTGAGCTGCACAAATGCTGAAGAGGCAAAAAAAATAGCACAGAACTTATTAGATAAGCGCTTAGTAGCTTGTGCACAAGTTGGCTCTCAGATAGACAGTATGTACCGTTGGGAAGCACAAATTGAGACGGCGCAAGAGGTTTTGTTGCAGCTCAAAACATTTCGTGCGTTGTGGGGTAAATTAGAAAAAGAGATTTTATCAATGCATTCTTATTCAGTGCCTGAAATTTTGGCGGTACCTATCTTGGAAATTTCTCATTATTACTATGTATGGATGATGAAAGAGTTATTTAGTGAAAAGTAAAGTGATGTTTAGATTGAGAGCACTTGGGCGGCGCAATTTAATTTATATATTTGGATATTTAGTAATATTTTCTAATTGTTGGTCAGTCGTTGCCAAGGAGTTTTTACCGCCGGAAAAAGCTTTTACGATTTCTGCCGAACTACAGCAAGACGGGTTGAAAGTTTATTTTGATTCAGTAAAAGATTATTATTTATATCAAGAATCGATTACGGTTCAAATAGACCATAAAAAATTAAGCCCGGTTGAGGTGGCCAAGCCTCATGAAAAATTTGATGATAACTTTAATAAAATAGTTAAAACCTATACAGGTAAGGTGGCCTACCTCTTTCATATAAAAGACTTACCACCAGGAGCGCCAATTGAGTTGCAGGTTGTCGTTCAGGGATGTGCCGATCAAGGCATTTGTTATCCGCCCATGTCAAGGATCATCCGGATTGCGCAGTACGGTAAGGAGATCTACTCGATTGACCCAGCAACACCAGAAGGACTTGAGACGATGAAAGTCAAACTAGATCAGACTTCATGGTGGCAGGCCAAAGATGATAGTAATGCCCTCGGGGCATTCTTAGAAAACACCTCGACGTCATTCCTACTATTGGCGTTTTTTATATTAGGAGTAGGTTTGGCCTTTACCCCTTGCATGTTGCCGATGCTACCAATTTTGTCGAGTATTATTTTCGGGACTACCGAGCATCATTTGTTATCTAGGCGCAAGACAGTAACTTTAGCAATCTCTTATATTTTAGGAATGGCATTTGCGTTTAGCTTAGCGGGGATGGCAACGGCGTGGTTTGGTGCGGGTTTTGCTGCCATTTTACAAAATCAATGGGTCTTATTAAGCTTCACAATATTTATGCTCTTTTTGGCAGGAAGTTTATTTGGTTTTTATGAGTTAAAAATATCTTCTTCATGGCAGTCGATGATTAATCGCTGGATGGGTAAACATCAAGGTGGAAGCTTAGCGGGAGTTTTTGTTTTAGGAGGATTGTCCAGTTTGATTGCTAGTCCTTGTATTACTGCGCCACTGGCTGGGGTCTTAACTTTTATTGCAAAAAGTGGCGAAGTACAACAAGGTGGGATGATTTTATTTGTGATGGCTTGTGGAATGGGTTTGCCGTTACTTTTATTTGCTATTGGCGCAAGTCGGATAGTGCCCCGAGCGGGGCCTTGGATGATTCGGGTACAAAGATTTTTTGGTATAGCTCTAGTTGTTCTAGCGGCATGGATTGTATCGCCGGTAATTAATAGTTGGATTATGCCAAGCCAAAAGGGTCTTGACGGAACTAAAATAATTGCCCAGTTACCTTATCGCGTAGTTACTAATGAAAACGATTTAAAAAAGCTTTTAGATGTGGCTAAAACCGAACAAAAGCCAGCGCTAATTACTTTTTACGCTGATTGGTGTGTGAGTTGTAAGGAGTTAGAGCTTCGTACATTAGCGGATCAACGTGTCAAAGAGAGCTTAACTCGCTATGAGCGAATTGAAGTTGATTTAAGTATTTTAGGAGTAGACCAAAAAGACTTGTTAAAGAATTATGGATTATTTGGCCCACCAGCAATTATTATTTTAGATGATCGCGGAATAGAAAAAAAATCTGCACGTAGCGTTGGATTTATTTCGGCAGAGCGGCTGCGTGAATTGCTTTAAATACACACGTTTATTTTTTCAGTAAGCGAGCAGCCTCTATTGCAAAATACGTCAGGATGCCATCGGCCCCGGCGCGTCTAAAGGCCATTAATGACTCCATCATCACGCCATCATGGTCAAGCCAACCCTTTTCAGCAGCGGCTTTGAGCATGGCATATTCCCCACTAACCTGATAAACAAAAGTGGGGTAGGAGTAGGTGTCTTTGACACGTCTTAAGATATCTAGATAGGGCATACCGGGTTTTACCATGACCATATCGGCACCTTCTGCAATATCTAACCCAACCTCACGAAGCGCTTCATCAGTATTTGTAAAACTCATTTGATAGGTTTTTTTATTACTTTTCCCTAAATTTTTTGCAGAGCCTACAGCATCTCGAAATGGTCCGTAAAAAGAGGAGGCATACTTTGCCGAGTAGGCCATGATTTGAGTATGAATATGCCCATTACTTTCAAGAGCATCCCGAATTTTTTGTATTCGACCATCCATCATGTCTGACGGTGCAACAATGTCAACGCCGACTTGTGCCTGGACGAGGGCTTGCTTGACAAGAATCGCTGAAGTTTCATCATTGAGAACATAACCGGATTCATCTAAAACACCATCTTGGCCATGACTAGTATAGGGGTCTAGAGCAACATCCGTCATGATCCCAAGTTCCGGAAAGCGATCTTTCAGGCTTTCTACCACACGCGGAATCAGCCCATTAGGATTAAAAGCTTCTGAGCCATCTGGAGTTTTTAGAGCTAGGTCAATAACTGGAAATAGCGCAAGAACAGGAATACCTAAATCGACACACTCTTGAGCAATGCCTAGTAATAAATCCAGCGAGACTCGGCTAACACCCGGCATTGATGGCACTGGCTGGGACAAGTTTGATCCCTCATGAACAAAAACCGGATAAATAAAATTTCTAGCAGATAAGTCGGTTTCTTGAACAAGGGACCTAGACCACTCATGCAGCCTACTTCGCCGTGGGCGATGTCTTGGAAACTGCAACAATTGCGAAAAATTACTTGTGGACATTTCTACTCCTTTTCGTGGATAGCCAACCACTGATAGACGAGTGATTCGGCTTCTTCTAAACCTATTCTTTTGGTACTTGAAAAAAGCTGAGCTGTTAAGAGACCAAAATGAAGATGCTCTTTATTGAATAAGTTTAATTCATCTCGGATTGCTTTCATGACTAGGGCTTTTTCTGATAAATTTAATTTATCACATTTAGTAATGAGAAGATGAACTGGTTTGCCGGTGGGACAAAACCAGGCCAGCATATTACGATCTAAATCAGTTAGGCCTCTTCTAGCGTCGACAATCAACACCATACCTTTGAGTTGGTCGCGTTTTTGGAGGTATTGACTGAGTAAGCCTTCCCAGTGAGCTTGAACGGCCCTAACGACTTTGGCATAACCATAGCCTGGTAAATCCACCAAATGCCCCAAAATTTGTTCTTTTTCGGGGATGCAGAAGAAGTTTATATGCTGGGTTCGACCAGGGGTTTTACTGGCAAAAGCGAGCCTTTTTTGGCTACAAAGGACATTAATGGCACTTGATTTGCCGGCATTAGACCTTCCTGCGAAGGCGATTTCGGGGGTAGGGTCCTTGGGTAAATCAACTAAATGATTGACTGTGACGAAAAACTTGGCCTGTTGGAGCTTCGACATATATTCTTAATTAGTAAAGCTATTGTAAAATTACACATGATAAATAACATCATTTCATTGAGATATTAAAAATGTGCACATTTGATATTGTTAAAGCTCTAAAAATTGCCTCACGAAAAACTTTTTTTTGTATGGCGCTTCTTTTTGCTGGAGCATCTCTTGCTACCGAGGGGCCTAAAATAGCCACTAAAGGTGATCCTGCTCTAGGAGAGATACTTTACAGCAAAGGTGATAGTACTCGGAATATTGTGGCTTGTGCAAGTTGTCACGGCCCTGGAGGGCAAAGTATTTCTGGTACTTGGCCTAATCTAGCTGGGCAACATCCTGGGTATATATACGGTGAATTAGTTGGCTACAAGACGGGTGAGAGAGCTAATGCTGTGATGATGGGTATGGCTAGTGCTCTTGAATTACATGATATGAAGAATTTAGCAGCTTATTTGGCCAAACAGCCAGTTAAGGCAGGAACAGCTAAAAATAAAGATACGATTATGCTTGGGCAAAGTATTTATCGGGGAGGAATTGCTGGTAAAAGCGTTCCAGCTTGCGCCGGTTGCCATGGACCAAATGGAGCAGGTATCCCAGTTCAATACCCACGCATTGGCGGGCAGTGGGCTGAATATACCGAAGCTCAATTAATTGGGTTTAGATCTGGCGCTAGAAAAAATGCGCAGATGAATACGATTGCTGCTAAATTATCAGATACGGAATTAAAGGCGGTCGCTGATTACATTGCAGGTATTCGTTAAGCCTGTTCAAACCGCTTTCGTGGGCAAGAGACGTTCGTGGGCAAATAAATCGCGAACGCTTTCTCGCTCCCGAATGACATAAGTATTTTTGCCATCAATCATCAACTCTAGAGCTTTTGGACGCGTATTGTAATTTGAAGCCATACTAGAACCATATGCCCCAGCAGACAGAATCGCAAGAACATCTTGCGGGAGCACTTTTAAAGGCCTATTTTTACCTAGCCAGTCCCCAGTTTCACAAACAGGCCCAACCACGTCATAGCTCATTTCGGGAAGATCTTTTAGCGTGACTGGCACAATTGCATGGTAAGCAGCATACATTGCTGGGCGCATCAAGTCGTTCATGGCTGCGTCTACAATACAGAAGTTTTTGGCTGGCGTTGGTTTGAGGTATTCAATTTGAGTAAGAAGGACTCCAGCGTTTCCAACAAGTGATCTGCCGGGCTCAAACACAACTTCGAGATGACCAAAACCCTGTTGTTCAATATGGTTTAAAAGAGTATTGGCAAAGAGGGTAATGTCAGGAGAGGCTTCATGACCATATGAAATACCTAGACCACCACCAATATCTAGGTGCTCAATTTGGATATCGAGCTTGTTTAAATCTGCAATTAATGCCAGGATGCGATCAATCGACTCAATAAAAGGTTCAATTTCTAGAATTTGTGAGCCGATATGACAGTCGATTCCAACAATTTTACAATTCGCCATTTGGTGAGCTGTTTGGTAGGTTGATAAAACAGCTTCATACGCAATACCAAATTTATTATCTTTTAGCCCTGTAGAAATATAAGGGTGTGTTTTTGCATCTACATCGGGGTTAACGCGAAGGGAAATCGGAGCTATTTTACCTAGACTATGCGCAATTTCATTAATGCGTGCTAGTTCAGGTATCGATTCAACATTAAAGCATTTAACACCCGCTAGAAGAGCTTGGGTAATTTCCTTTGCCGATTTACCAACCCCAGAGAAAACGCAGTCATGGGGATTGCCACCGGCAGCGATGACCCGCTCTAACTCTCCTCCACTAACCAAGTCAAAACCTGCGCCGAGTCTGGCAAAAAGATTTAAGATAGCTAGGTTACTATTTGCTTTCATCGCAAAATGCACGCGCGCCCTTCTTGAGCCATCCGCTCTAAAGCAAGCTGATTCATACTGTTTGAAAGCTTCGGTAAGAGCAACTCGGCTATAAACAAAACACGGGGTACCATACTCTTTGGCTAGCGAGCAAAGAGACAGTTCCTCGATAAACCATTCGTTGTTTCGAACGCTAAACCCATTGGGGATAAAAAGATTTGACATAAGTTAAGGAGAAGTATGCGGGTTTGCAGGGGAGATCTTGGGCCATTGTTTTCCCTTTGGCTCAGGCTTTGAGGGTTTGACTGGTTCTGGCGTGGGTGGGGGCAAATACAGCGGACCCTTAACCCCACAGCCTGAAAGGGTAATTGACAGAATTACGCAGAACGAAAGAAGAAAACTACAATGTTTAATATAGATAACTTTCATAGTTGATCAAATCATCAAGCCTCACGCGCAAAACACCGAAGAATTAAATACCTAAGGGCTGAATATATCATGCAAACCACCGTTGAAAAAATAGACGATTCAGAATTTAAGCTTTACGCCAATCAGGCACTCGATTTGATCGAGGACGAATTAGAGCGTCTTTTTGAAACAAGTGATTTTGATGTAGATATAGAGCGTCAAGGTGGCAATGTTTTAAATATTCAATTTCCTAATCATACGGTGATTGTAATAAACCTACAAACTCCTTTGCACGAATTATGGCTTGCTACTAAGGAGGGTGGGTTTCATTTCCGCTGGGCAGGTTCTAAAGTCAAGCCAAAATGGCAAGACACTAAAACCCAAGAGGATTTCTTTGCCGTAGTTGCGAGCCACATCACGAAGCAGGGTGGAATTCCTTTTAACTTGACTGGTTTGGCGTAATAGCGCTTAGTCGAATATATTCTCTTCTAGCAAACCGGTCGGTCATGCCGGCGATGTAATGCGCGATTCTTCGGGGTTGATTAGATAAGTCAGTTTGGTAAAAATGTTCCGGGATTTCATTTGGATGAATTGTATAAAATTCAAATAAAAAATGAATTTGGGCTGAGGCCTCTTCGGTTTTGGCCACCACTTGTGGGTGACGGTATAAATTTTTAAATAAGAATCTTTTTAGCTCGGTGACCTCTGCTTGAATACTTGGAGAAAATTGGATGAGGGCAGGAAGCCGTCTTACCTCATGAATAGAAGTAGGTTGATGTTGTTGCAACAGATTCTTCGAGTAATTGACTAAATCATCGACTAGTTGGTGAATGATATGCCGGATCACTTCGTGCCTTAATCGTCGACCGGTGAGTTCGGGATATAAATCGTGAACATGATGTAAATGTGTTTGCCATAACTTGACTGAGCTCAAATGTTCCATATCTAAGAGTCCCGAGCGAATACCATCATCAATATCATGGTTACTATAAGCTACTTCATCGGCAATATTCGCTAGTTGAGCTTCTAGACTGGGTTGATGGTCTTCAATGAAACGGTCGCCTAATTGACCAAGCCATTTCTTATGCTGGTTTAAGTGTTTTTTCGAGAGGTGTTTTAAGATACCTTCGCGGGTTTCAAATGACAGATTAAGGCCATTAAACGTTGGGTAGCGCTCCTCTAATTCATCAACAACCCAAAGGCTTTGTAGATTATGCTCAAAACCATCTTTTAAGCAGGCGTTTAGAGCATCCTGGCCAGCATGGCCAAAAGGTGTATGACCTAGGTCATGGGCCAAAGCAATGCCCTCGACAAGGTCTTCATTCAGATGAAGACGCCTGGCGATTGCTCGCCCAATTTGAGCCACCTCGAGACTATGCGTAAGACGAGTCCGAAAATGATCACCCTCGTGATTCAAAAAAACTTGTGTTTTGTATTCTAAGCGCCTAAAAGCCGCGCTGTGGACGATCCGATCACGGTCTCTTTGAAAAGGGTTTCTACCGGAAAGAGTAGGTTCTTGTGGTTCAGCAAAAACTCTCCCAAAGGATTCCTCGGGTTTTGCAGCGTAACTAGCTAAGCCATTAATCATGCAGCCCCGGTAGATTGCAAGACTTTACGAACTTGCTCATCAGGCACTTTTTCGATCGCTGCTTGACCCAAACTTTTGAGAAGGATGTACTGAATACTGCCGGCTTGAGCTTTTTTATCGTGGGACATGAGCTTGAGGTATTGGTCTGCACCCCACTTCGGTGGGGTAATTGGTAGGTGAAGCATTTGAATAATCTTTTTAAAGCGAACTAGATCTTCTTGACTCAGGTAGCCAAGTTGCGTAGAAAGTTCTGCGGCGATGGACATGCCGCACCCCACAGCCTCTCCGTGGAGCCATTCACCATAGCCCATTCCGGCCTCGATGGCATGACCAAAGGTATGGCCAAAATTTAAATGGGCGCGTAAGCCGCTTTCGCGCTCGTCAAGCGCCACGACCTGGGCTTTAATTTCGCAAGAACGCTCGACAGCATGCTCAAGGGCGATTAGATCATACGCATTGAGTTCACAAGCCTGATTTTCAATCCAATTTAAAAATTGAATATCCGCAATTGCACCATGTTTGATGACTTCGGCAAGACCGGCAGCTAATTCTTTTGGTGGCAGTGAAAGAAGTGTTTTTAAATCTGCAATGACTGCAACGGGCTGGTGAAATGCCCCAATCATATTTTTTCCAAGGGGATGGTTGATCCCTGTTTTGCCACCAACGGAGGAGTCTACTTGCGAAAGAAGCGTCGTCGGTATTTGTACAAACCGAATCCCGCGCATATAGGTTGCAGCTGCAAAGCCCGCCATATCGCCAATGACGCCACCTCCTAGGGCAAATATAGTCGTTTGTCGATCGGCGGAGGACTTTAAAAGCCCGTCAAAAATTATTTGTAGGGTTTCCCAATTTTTATGGGACTCACCATCGGGTAGGACAATAGAGACGACTTGCTGACCAATTTTTTTTAGAGAAGCTTCAACGCGGTGGGCAAAAAGTGGCTGGATTGTTAAATTGGTGATGATGACAGATAGTCTGCCGGTTACATGCTTAGCGAACAACTCCGAGTTGTCTAGTAAATCTTGGCCAAGATAAATGGGGTAGGAACGGTCTCCTAAATGAACTTGAAGTGTTTTCAAGGGGTAAGCTCCAGTTGCATGACAAGTTTGTTCGTTAGTTGGTTGACGTTTGGTTTACCAGTTTCGATGATCTGATGAGCGATAGAAAGATAAATAGGGTCTCTGAGGTCGAAAAGCTCTTTTAGTTTTTGTTCAGGGTCTTGGATATTTAATAGCGGTCGGCCGCGATCGTGGCGTGTTCTAAGCCAAAGTTCATGCGGGTTGGCTCGTAAGTAAACCACGTGACCATGGCTTTGTAAGATTTGGCGATTTTCAGGGAGTAGAACACTCCCACCACCAGTAGCTAGAACAATATCTTGCATTTGGCAGAGTTCTTTAATCACTGCAGATTCCCGTTTACGAAAACCTTCTTCCCCTTCCATTTCAAATATAGTGGGAATTTTTACACCACAACGCTTTTCAATTTCATGGTCGCTATCGATAAAGACTTTTCCTAGCCGTTTGGCCAAGACTTTGCCAACGCTGGACTTGCCGGCGCCCATTAGGCCAATTAAAAATATATTGATAGGAACTGAGCTCACCCACTAATTTTACGCACGCTTTGCCTCGCCGGTTAATTTTTATGAATTATTAGAATCATTTTGGATTTACTCAGAGAGCTTTTCACCTTTATGGTTAATCAGTGTGGGGGTTAAAAAGACGAGTAATTCCGTTTTATCAGTAATTTTTGCCTGGTGCTTAAAGAGGTTGCCTAGGATAGGGATCTCCCCCAAAAAAGGAATCCGAAGCACATCTTCCCGTTCAATTTGTAGAAAAATACCACCAATTACGACTGTTCCCCCATCTTCCACCATAATTTGTGATCGGAGATGTTTGGTGTCAATGGCATATCCCTGTTCCGTTTTTGTGCCAATCGTGTCCTTACTAATCTCTACATCCATTTGGATTGAGCCGTCTTGGATTTTAGGCGTTACTTCAAGCCGTAAATTAGCCTTCCTAAAATGCACGCGTGCACCGTCCTTCGTGGAAGTTTGATAAGGTAATTCTGTACCTTGCTCAATCATTGCCTTAACCTCGTTAGTCGTTACTATTCGCGGATTTGAAACAATCCGACCGCGCCCATCAGACTCAAGAGAGCTCAGTTCAATCTGTAAAAGTTGCGTAGCCTTTTTATTGAGCATCGTAATAGCTGCTGAGCTTGCAGGAAAACCATGCAACCCATCCGCTCCCAGGTCAGAATGTAAGCGTGGGCTGGGAGTTTGATTGGGAGTCGTTACAGAGGTATTGCTGATGCCTAACTTAACACCCAGGTTGCGCGCAAAGCGAGAATCGGCCTCTACAATACGGGCTTCGATCAGAATTTGTTTATTTTTTGAAGCAGAAAGTTGGAGCTGATCCATGTGGCGATGGGGATCCGCTTTTATTTGGGATATGGGTGCAATCCAAATCAAGTTCCCTTTTTTAATATAAGAAAGTTGATTACTTTGCAAGAGTAATTCAAAAGCATTATTCCAGGAAACATTTTTAAAATGAAGCCATGTGGAGCCGGTTAATAGGTGAATACCTAAAAGGTTAACTTGACCGAGCTCTCCCAATATTTTGAAAGCATCTGGTAAATCAATTCGTTCAAAAAGTAAGGTAATTGGCATAGTCGGCAACTCACCAATAGATGTAGCGTGGCCATCTTTTATAAAGAGTGCGCAGCAGATAAAATAGAGAAGACAAATCATGCCACATCGTTTGTTGCAAGGCAGTTTCATTGCGAGGATCTTTCACGTAAAAGGATATGTGGTTTGCCAACGGCGTCAATCAGAATTATTAGATCGTCTTGAATTTGATGAATGCGTAGTAGTGGTATCGGCATGTCGCCTAGCTTGAAGTATTTTTTACCAGACGGCGTAGCCAAAACAACATGCGTTATCTGGTTCATTGAGAAGTTACCCAAATAAATAAAATCTTTGAGAGGATCTACTATGGTGGCTTGTTTAATTTGGGGTCGTAGAGCTACTTTTGACTGGGCTTTGCTAAAAAGACGCTCATTTTCTAGGGTAAGATTTTCGATAGATTGTAAATCCTCGTCTAACTGTTCAACCCGATACATGAGAGTTTGAAGATCTTCGTGAACTGATGATAAGTTAGAAAGGCTTGATTCGACAGAATGACCGAACTCAATCATTTTTTGATTCTGGGACTCGGTATTCTTTAAAAACAAAAAATATAGAATGGCGCTACACATAACTGCACAAATCAGGGGATATAGAAAGTGGAACCATCGGAAGAAATTTGCTTCGTGACTTTGTGGTAAACGAAAGGAGTTGGTTTTGACCTGTGCAAAAGACATATCTTGCTGGTTAAATGGTGTTTTGGGCTCATCGAAGGCAAATGGCTGATGGTCTTGGTTATCGCCGGCTTTTTCTGGATAGCTGTGAAGTAATTCGCCAGTTTTTGGATCCACTAAGGTTTCTGATGCCGGACTTGGAGCATGAATTGTGGGGTTATATGAGGTACTTTTGGATGTATCTTGTAATAGATCATTAAAAGATTGCATAGAAATTTTTCGTTTAAGCATGTGCTTATTTTCAAATGTTTTCTCAATCGATGGGGTAGCATCAGACGAACGAAACTACGCATTTATTTGTAGGAAAGGCATCAGTCGGCATCAACACGACTTTATAATTGTTAGATGTGTAAGAATTCACTTTTTAAGCCTGCAAAATCTTGGCAATGCAGATATTCAATAGGGGTCTTTTTTACTAGAAAGTTACTCGAATGAAAAAGATTATTTTGTATCTTGGCTTAGCGTCTATTGGTGGGATGATTGCGGGCGCAATTTTATTGGTTTTTGCCATTATCATCGCCACGCCAAATCTACCGTCTTTAGAGGCGGTAACGGACTATCAACCTAAAGTCCCCTTACGTATTTATTCAGCTGATGAAGAAATGATTGGTGAATTTGGTGAGGAACGACGGAATGTTACTCCGATCGCCAAATTTCCGGATGCGCTAAAAAAAGCCGTCCTATCCATTGAGGATGATCGATTTTATGAACACCATGGAGTTGATTTTCAGGGGGTGGCGCGGGCTGCTTTAGTCAATTTGGGAGGTGGTATGTCTCAAGGTGCGTCAACGATTACGATGCAAGTTGCTAGGAATTTCTTTTTATCTAATGAGAAGACCTTAACGCGCAAACTCTATGAAATATTGTTGGCTTGGAAAATTGAGCAAAATCTTTCCAAAGACAAGATTCTTGAGTTGTATATGAATCAAATTTACCTTGGACAAAGGTCCTATGGATTTGCGAGTGCTGCGAGAATTTATTTTGGTAAGAATGTGAATGAACTGAGTATTGCCGAGTCGGCGATGCTGGCAGGATTACCTAAGGCGCCGTCCGCATACAATCCCGTTGTCAATTTTCGTCGTGCAAAGATTCGGCAGGAGTACATCCTGCAACGGATGCGTGATTTGAAATATATTTCGAGTAACGACTATGCAGAGGCGATGCTCGAAGAGTTACTCGTAAAAGGCTTAGGTAAAGAATTTAACGTGCGTGCAGATTATGTTGCTGAGTATGCCAGGCAGTTACTAGTGACTATGTATGGCGAGAATGTTTATGTGCAGGGTTTAAAGGTTTATACAACCGTAAAAAAGGCGCATCAAGAAGCCGCCTATCAAGCGGTTCGAAAAGGTATCCTTGATTATGATTTGAAACATGGTTATCGTGGCCCAGAGGGTTTTGTGGAGATTCCGAACGCGGCGTTTGACAGTAAGCAAATGAAAAGAGCTTTGGACGAGGCGCTAATCAGTCACCCCAGTAGTGATGAGATTCAATCAGGGGTTGTGCTAGAAGCGAGTTCGAGTGAGTTAAAGGTATTTATTTCCTCTGGTGAGATGGTTTCAATTAAGGGGGCTGGTTTAAGTTTTGTGAAAGAGGCCTTAAGCTCAAGTGCTCAACCAAAATTAAGGATTAAGAAGGGCTCCATCGTTCGAGTAATGCCTTCTTCCAACAACACATTTCAGATTGTTCAAATGCCAGAAGTTGAATCGGCATTGATTTCATTAAACCCGCAAACAGGTGCAATCTTAGCGATGTCTGGAGGATTTGACTTTCGACGAGGGCAGTTTAATCATGCGATGCAAGCGCAGCGTCAACCCGGATCCTCTTTTAAGCCTTTTATATACGCAGCAGCGCTTGAGAAGGGCATTATGCCAAGAACTCTTGTGAATGATGCCTATTTATCTATTGGTGGCGCAGAGACAGGCAGTAAACCTTGGGAGCCGAAAAACTATGATGGTAAAACAGAAGGTTTGATGACCGTCAGAGCGGCTTTAGCGCGATCTAAAAATTTAGCTACTGTGCGAATTATTCGGGCAATTGGGCCGGTATATGCCCAGGGCTTTATTCAGAAATTTGGATTTGAGGCCGAAAAGCATCCGCCGTATTTGACATTAGCTCTTGGCGCTGGTTCATCTACGCCGTTGCAGATGGCGGTTGGATATAGTATTTTTGCCAATGGCGGATATGGTGTGGAGCCCTATTTAATTAGTCGTATTGTCGATATGAGGGGAAAGATTATTTTTGAGGCTAGTCCGCAAGCCGTTGGTGATGAAAGCTTACGTGTATTGGATGAGCGTACGGCCTTTGTTGCAGACAGTTTGCTCCAAGAAGTGACCCGTTCAGGAACTGCCGCATCTGCTAGGGTTAAGCTAGGGAGAACAGACATTGCCGGGAAAACTGGAACGACTAATGATGCGCACGACGCTTGGTTTGCTGGATACCATCCAAAAGTAAGCGTCGTGGTTTGGATGGGGTTTGATAAGCCTCGCAGTTTAGGTAGTAATGAGACTGGCGGTGGACTCTCCTTACCCGTTTGGATTAACTACATGACGCGGGCATTAGCTGACGCGCCTGATATGCCCAGAGTTAAGCCAGCTGGAGTTGAGTGGGAGGATGGTGACTGGGTTATTCCAGAATTTACAGCGCGCCCCAAATATCCCTCATTGAAAGATTAGAAGTCATGGCAAGAAAGGCACGAGAAGTAATTCCGGGTCAGGCCATGCATATCGTTGCAAGAGGGCGAGCCATATCACCGATATTTTTAAGTGATGAATTAAAACTCAGTTCTTTGGCGTGGTTACGTGACGCGTCAAAACATTACGAATTAGCAGTTCATGCGTACTGTATTTTGGCAAATCGGATTGAATTATTAGCAACTCCAAAGCACGAGCAAAGTTTGGCCAGGACGATGCAATCCTTTGGGCGCAGATATACGCAGTTATTTAATCAATTGCATGGACAGACTGGAACAATTTGGCAGGACAGATACGTATCGAAGGTAATCCAGGCGGATTTGGATTTGCTCGAAACCCAAGCCCGAATCGAGTTTGCTGCTGTGAGTGAGGGCTTAGTAACCCACCCAAAGGAGTACCGCTGGTCTAGTTATCGAATTCATATTGGAGAAGACCCCAATTATGGCTTAACAGATGCTCGCGCATTTTGGGCTTTAGGTAACACACCATTTGAGCGTCAACGGGCTTGGGAGTTGCGATTAGGGCAGGGGATTTAAACAAAACATCTCCTCAAACAACTCCGTCCCCTGTGCTTGGTTCGCCAAAATGGTGTAGTGCGCTAAATGGGGGACGGAGTGGTTTGGTTAGTATTTGAAAATCCAAGGAATCTCACCTATAGTAACCCCTCAGGGTGATTCCTTAGGAGAGCTTCAAAAGTTAGACCAAGGAAAATACTGTTCACCAAAGGTGGCGCTACCTTGTTTAAAACCCTGTAATACATTGAGGAATATCTGATGAGTAATCTGTCTACATTGCGTCCCGAAGCGCAAGGCCTTTATGACCCTTCAAATGAGCACGATGCTTGTGGAGTTGGCTTTGTTGCGCATATTAAGGGGCAACGAGCCCATGAAATCGTATCCCAAGGTTTAAAAATACTTGAGAACTTAGATCATCGTGGCGCAGTGGGTGCCGATGAGTTAATGGGCGATGGCGCAGGGATATTAATACAGATTCCAGATCAGTTTTATCGTGAGGAAATGGCTAAACAGTCGATTAAGTTGCCTCCAGACGGTGAATATGGCGTTGGGATGGTATTTTTGCCTAAAGAAAATGCGTCACGTCTAGCATGTGAACAAGAACTGGAGAGAACCGTCAGGATAGAAGGTCAAGTCATCTTGGGTTGGAGAGATGTACCGGTTGATACCGACATGCCAATGTCGCCAAATGTCAGACAGTCTGAGCCCGTAATTCGCCAAATATTTATTGGTCGCGGGCGAGAGATTATGACTACAGACGCGCTAGAAAGAAAGTTATATGTCATCCGAAAATCAGCTAGTCATGCCATACAGCATTTAGAACTAAAGCATGGCAAAGAATATTTTGTAACTTCAATGTCCGCACGAACAGTAGTCTATAAGGGATTACTTTTAGCAAACCAGGTTGGTGCCTACTATAAGGATTTGAAAGACGACAGAGTCGTATCAGCCTTGGCATTAGTACACCAGCGATTCTCAACAAATACATTCCCAGCTTGGGAGTTAGCGCACCCATACCGCATGATTGCGCACAATGGCGAAATTAATACAGTCAAGGGCAATGTGAACTGGATTAATGCCAGAACCGGCGCTATCCGTTCACCAGTCCTAGGCGATGATTTACAAAAGTTATGGCCATTAATTTATCCAGGGCAATCCGATACAGCCAGTTTTGATAATTGCCTTGAGCTTTTAGTTATGGCCGGTTACCCATTAGCTCATGCCATGATGATGATGATTCCTGAAGCGTGGGAACAGCATACTTTAATGGATGAAAATCGCCGAGCATTCTACGAGTACCACGCAGCCATGATGGAGCCATGGGATGGCCCAGCTGCGATTGCATTTACAGATGGGCGGCAAATTGGAGCGACGCTGGATAGGAATGGCCTACGCCCTGCGCGTTACTATGTAACGGATGATGATTTAGTCATTATGGCTTCGGAAGCTGGAGTTTTAAAATTTCCAGAAAGTAAGATCGTCAAAAAATGGCGTTTGCAGCCTGGCAAAATGTTTTTGATCGATATGGAGCAGGGTCGTATTATCGAGGATAACGAGCTAAAAGAAGCTTTATCAAAAGCCAAACCATATAAAAGTTGGATAGAAGCAGTACGCATTAAGCTCGATGAAATTGATGCAAACGAAACAGATTTACTAGATGATCAAAAGCATATACGTCCTGCGGCAAAATTACTAGATCGCCAGCAAGCCTTTGCTTATACGCAAGAAGATATTAAGTTTTTAATGGCGCCCATGGCCCAAACAGGTGAAGAAGCTGTCGGCTCAATGGGCAACGATAGCCCATTAGCCGTTTTATCGAATAAAAATAAAATCCTGTATCACTACTTTAAGCAATTATTTGCCCAAGTAACGAATCCTCCCATTGATTCTATTCGTGAAAACATGGTGATGTCCTTAGTATCATTCATTGGCCCGAAGCCAAATCTACTAGACACAAATAATATTAATCCACCGATGCGATTAGAGGTTAGCCAGCCCATCTTGGACTTAGATGATATGTCCAAAATTCGACATATAGAGCACTATACCGGTGGCAAATTTCGTTCTCATGAATTAGATATTTGCTATCCCGTTGCTTGGGGTAAAGAGGGCATTGAAGCGAGGCTTGCGTCTTTATGTGCAGAAGCGGTAGACGCCGTTAAGTTAGGATTTAATATTTTAATTGTGAGTGATCGGCAAGTTGCAGAGAGTTATGTGGCGATACCTGCACTCTTAGCAACTTCATCGATTCATCAACACTTGGTTCAAAAGGGTTTACGAACTAGTACTGGACTGGTAATAGAAACTGGTTCAGCAAGAGAAACGCATCATTTTGCCCTATTAGCTGGATATGGAGCGGAGGCTGTTCACCCTTATTTGGCGATGGAAACTTTAGCCGAAATGGCAAAAGGTTTACCAGGGGCGTTATCTGCAGAAAAAGTCATTTATAACTATGTCAAGGCTGTTGGTAAGGGACTGCAAAAAGTGATGTCCAAAATGGGCATATCAACATATATGTCATATACAGGATCTCAGATTTTTGAGGCTATTGGCTTAGCAGAAGATCTCGTAAAAAAATACTTTACAGGAACGGCGTCTAATATCGGTGGTGTAGGAATATTTGATGTTGCAGAAGAGTCAATTAGAATGCATCAGTTAGCATTTGGCGAAGATCCGACATTAACTACGATGCTCGATGCCGGGGGTGAATATGCCTACCGGATCAGGGGCGAAGATCATATGTGGACGCCCGATTCGATTGCAAAATTGCAACATTCGACGCGCTCAGGTCCGGAAAACGGCGGATATAAAACGTACAAAGAGTATGCTCATTTAATCAATGATCAGAGTAAGCGTCATATGACATTACGGGGTTTATTTGAATTTAAATTAGACCCAAGTAAAGCAATTTTGTTGGACGAAGTAGAGCCCGCAAAAGAAATCGTAAAACGGTTTGCAACCGGTGCGATGTCCTTAGGCTCAATCTCCACAGAAGCACACGCGACCCTAGCTGTAGCGATGAACCGGATTGGTGGTAAATCCAATACAGGAGAGGGTGGTGAGGATCAAAATCGCTATAGTAATGAACTGAAAGGAATACCTATTGCGGCTGGTCAAACGATTGCTAGTCAACTGGGTAAAGATGTCATTGAAGCCGATATTGCACTCCTTCCTGGAGACTCATTACGGTCAAAAATTAAACAGGTGGCATCAGGCCGCTTTGGAGTAACGGCAGAGTATCTGATCTCTGCAGATCAAATCCAAATTAAGATGGCGCAAGGAGCAAAGCCTGGTGAGGGCGGTCAACTTCCTGGTGGAAAAGTATCCGACTATATTGGTAAATTACGTTATTCAGTACCTGGCGTTGGCTTAATATCTCCACCACCACACCATGATATTTATTCGATTGAAGACTTGGCGCAGTTGATACATGATTTAAAAAATGTCAATCCGCAGGCGGATATTTCCGTCAAGCTAGTCTCGGAGGTTGGTGTTGGGACTGTTGCGGCTGGAGTAGCAAAAGCAAAAGCAGACCATGTAGTGATTTCAGGTCATGATGGCGGTACAGGTGCGTCGCCTTTGTCTTCGATCAAACATGCAGGTTCCCCTTGGGAATTAGGCTTAGCAGAAACGCAACAAACCCTTGTTTTAAATGGACTACGAGGGCGTATCCGTGTTCAAGCAGATGGCCAGATGAAAACTGGTCGTGACGTTGTGATTGGGGCATTATTAGGCGCTGACGAATTTGGTTTTGCAACTGCGCCATTAGTGGTTGAGGGATGCATCATGATGCGCAAGTGTCATTTAAATACTTGTCCAGTAGGGGTGGCAACGCAAGACCCGGTTTTGCGAAAGAAATTCTCAGGTAAGCCAGAATATGTCGTGAATTTTTTCTTCTACATTGCCGAAGAAGTGCGAGAAATTATGGCGCAGTTGGGCATTCGGACTTTTGATGAATTAGTTGGGCGAGTTGATTTACTCGATACCAAAAAAGGCATTGATCACTGGAAAGCCAAAGGCCTAGATTTCAAGAAAATCTTCGCGCAGCCACTGCACCAGTTAAATCCTGATAAGCGTCAAGTTACGACGCAAGATCACAATCTTGAAAAAGCCCTTGATCAAGACTTAATAGCAAAGTCTAGTGTGGCTCTTGAGTGGGGAGAGCGGGTATCTTTTATTCATCCCGTGAAAAATGTTAACCGTACGGTTGGGGCGATGCTTTCTGGGCGCGTTGCAAAAAAATATGGTCACGCTGGTTTGCCTGACGACACGATTCACATCCAGTTAAATGGCACTGCTGGCCAAAGTTTTGGGGCATTCTTGGCAAAGGGTATTACTTTTGATTTAGTGGGTGATGGTAATGATTATGTTGGCAAGGGTCTGTCTGGCGGACGTGTAATTGTGCGAACGCCACATGAATTTAAAGGTAACTCGATAGAAAACATTATTGTTGGCAATACTGTTCTATATGGCGCTATTGCCGGCGAGGCATACTTTAATGGTGTGGCCGGCGAGCGCTTTGCGGTAAGAAACTCCGGAGTACTTACGGTTGTAGAGGGCACAGGAGACCACGGGGCTGAGTATATGACTGGTGGGACTGTAGTTGTCCTTGGCAATACCGGCCGTAATTTTGCGGCTGGTATGAGCGGTGGTATTGCATATGTTTTTGATGAGGACGGCTTGTTTGCAAAGCGGTGTAATACCACGATGGCAACTTTAGAGCCAGTGCTTAGTTCAGCTGTACAGATAGCAACCATACCGCAAGCACAATGGCATGCCCCATTAGATGTAAAAGATGGCGGTGATCGATTGACTGATGAAGAAATACTGAAAGATTTGATCGAAAAACACTTCCGCTATACCGGCTCCGAACAGGCTAAAGCTATCTTGAAAGATTGGGATGCAACTCTCGGTCAATTTATCAAAGTATTTCCGACGGAGTATAAGCGTGCCTTGGGTGAGCTATGGGAAAAATCAAATCCAAATGCCAATAAGAAATTAACAACTGTTTAAAGATTTGAAGAGATAGAGAGAAAACGATGGGAAAAATGACAGGTTTTTTAGAGTTCGAGCGACAGTCTGAACACTACGAAGACGCCACAAAACGGGTACAGCATTACAAGGAGTTCGTTATCTCACTGACGAATGAAGAGGCCAAGATTCAGAGCGCCCGTTGTATGGATTGCGGGATTCCATTTTGTAATAATGGCTGTCCAGTGAACAATATCATTCCGGACTTTAACGACCTAGTTTTTCAGCAAGACTGGCAACAGGCGATAGAGGTTTTACACTCTACAAATAATTTCCCAGAGTTTACGGGGCGGATTTGTCCTGCGCCATGTGAATCAGCCTGTACTTTAGGCATTAATAGTGAAGCAGTAGGGATCAAGTCGATCGAACACGCCATTATTGATCGTGCGTGGGAGCATGGCTGGGTTAAGCCTATTTTGCCTATCCACCAAACAAATAAAAAGATTGCAGTGGTCGGTTCAGGTCCAGCTGGGATGGCCGCGGCCCAGCAATTGGCGCGTGCGGGGCATCAGGTAACAGTCTATGAAAAGAATGATCGTATCGGTGGATTATTACGGTACGGTATTCCGGATTTTAAGATGGAAAAGGGTTTAATTGACCGCCGTGTTGAGCAAATGGTTGCTGAGGGAGTTATTTTTAAGACAAGTGTGATGGTCGGCAAAGAACAATTAGATCCATTTATTAAAGACTACTCTCAAGAGAGGATTGACCCGGATCGCCTTTTAGAAGAATTTGATGCGGTCATAGTCAGTGGTGGTGCTGAGCAACCAAGAGACTTACCCATTCCGGGGCGAGATTTAGCTGGCGTTCATTTTGCGCTAGAGTTTTTGATACCGCAAAATAAAGAAGTTGCGGGAGATCTAAAAAATGACATACACGCTCACGGTAAGAATGTCATTGTTATTGGTGGTGGTGATACTGGCTCAGATTGCGTTGGCACATCTAACCGGCATGGTGCAAAATCTGTGAGTCAGTTTGAACTGCTTCCGCAACCACCTGAGGAGGAGAATAAGCCTTTAGTATGGCCTTATTGGCCAACAAAACTTCGCACCTCTTCGTCGCACGAAGAGGGGTGTGAACGAGACTGGTCAGTTGCTACAAAACGATTTGAAGGAAAGAATGGCAAAGTAGAGAAATTAATTGGCGTGCGCTTGGAATGGCAGAATGGAAAAATGACAGAAGTTCCAAATTCTGAATTTGAAATGAAGGCTGATTTAGTCTTATTAGCAATGGGTTTTGTTTCGCCAGCGCAGCAGATATTAAGTGGTTTTGGGATCGAGAAGGATGCTCGGGGAAATGCAAAAGCTGCGACAGAAGGTGAGCGTGCTTATCACACTAATCATCCGAAAGTCTTTGCTGCTGGAGACATGCGTCGGGGCCAATCCCTAGTTGTCTGGGCGATTCGAGAGGGGCGTCAGTGCGCCAGAGCAGTAGATGAGTATCTAATGGGAGCCAGCGTTTTACCCAGATAGATTTTCTGATGCGTAGTTGTAATTGAATATTTAGTAATCCATAAAAAGTGTAAATACATATAAGGAGACATGCAGATGAGCCGTAAATTTGTCGATATTTCTATTTTTTTAGAGAACGATGTCCTCAGTGATCCGCCTTCATTTAAGCCACGAATTGAATACTTTACCCACGAAGATACGATTGAGAGAATTGCAGATTTTTTTCCAGGATTGCAAAAAAATGAATTACCGGATGGGGAGGGTTGGGCTGTTGAAGTTGCAACGATTTCGACTCATAATGGTACGCACTTAGATGCGCCTTACCACTTTCATAGCACGATGGATAATGCCTTAGGGGATAAAAAGCCATCCATAGCCATACACGAGGTACCTTTAGAGTGGTGCTTTGCCCCAGCGGTGAAATTAGATTTTCGGCATTTTGAAGATGGCTATGTTGTGCAGGCAAAAGATGTGGAGGCAGAGCTCAAAAGAATTCATCATGAATTAAAACCGTTAGAAATTGTTGTGGTGAATACCCGTGCTGGATCTCGGTATGGTCATGCTGATTATGTGAGCTCTGGTTGTGGGATGGGCTATGAAGCGACGATGTATCTTTTAAAGAGAGGTATTCGTTTAACCGGCATTGATGGTTGGAGTTGGGATGCGCCTTTTGTTCATACGCAGAAAAAATATCAAAAAACGCAAGATTCTAGTTTAATTTGGGAGGGGCATAAGGCGGGGCGCGATATTGGTTATTGTCATTTAGAAAAATTACATAATTTAGAAGTATTACCTGCCGACGGATTTTTTATCAGTTGCTTTCCGCACAAAATCCGAGGAGCCTCCGCGGGCTGGACTCGAGCCGTAGCAATTTTTGACGATGCTTTAATGGCAACAACTAAGTGAGCTTTACAACTTAAAACGGTTATTAATTGAAGACTTTCTCAAAAATTGCATGATAATTGAGAGATGGATTCGAGTACACAGTCAAAATTGGATGAAATCGCCAGCTTAAAAGAGGTCAGCTTTTCCTATTCCCCGGACCAAAGAACGATCTTAAATGGCCTCAATATGTCATTTAAAAGAGGTCAAGTTACAGCGGTAATGGGGGGGTCTGGTTGTGGTAAGACGACTGTACTTCGCTTATTAGGCGGGCAAGTCGTAGCAAATACCGGTAAGGTGCTATTTGATGGTGAGGATATTGGCTCTCTCAATCACCAAGGATTAGTTCGGGTTCGACGCAAAATGGGTATGTTATTCCAGTTTGGGGCCCTATTTACGGACTTGAGTGTTTTTGAAAATGTTGCATTCCCCTTGCGCGAACACACGCGTTTAGATGAGGCCATGATTCAAGATTTGGTGATGATGAAATTAAATGCGGTTGGCTTGCGAAATGCCAGAGATTTAATGCCGTCAGAAATATCTGGGGGCATGTCTAGACGTGTAGCTCTAGCTAGAGCGATTGCCTTAGATCCGCCTTTAATTATGTTTGATGAGCCATTTGCTGGATTAGATCCGATTGCCTTAGGTGTTACTGCACATTTGATCCGGGATATGAATGATGCTCTTGGTGCCACAAGCATTGTTGTGACACATGATGTTCCCGAAACATTCGAGATTGCTGATTATGTGTATTTTATAGCGGGTGGAAAGATTGCCGCACAAGGCACGCCGCAAGAGCTGATGCGATCCAATGACCTTTTTGTCAGGCAATTTATCGATGCTCAACCTGATGGACCTGTACCGTTTCACTATCCTGGCTTAGCGATTGATCAGGACTTTGGTATTGCAAATAGAAGTCAATCGGATGGTTCAATCCGATGAGAAATTTTTTGGTGGATCGAATTACTGATCTTGGTGCATTTATAAGGATCAATTTTGCGGGTATTGGGCATGCTGCAAAGATGTTTGTTGTCATTTTGGGGCGTTCATCAATCCTGTTCAAGAGGTTTCGTTTAGTTGCGGACCAAATCTTTTTCCTAGGTAATTATTCTTTTGTAATTATTGCGGTGTCTGGCTTATTTGTTGGATTTGTTTTGGGTCTGCAGGGCTATTACACTCTTAATAAGTATGGCTCGGAGCAGGCTTTGGGGCTATTAGTGGCCCTTTCACTAACGCGCGAATTGGGCCCTGTAGTTACTGCGCTTTTATTTGCAGGTCGCGCTGGAACATCCTTAACCGCTGAAATCGGACTCATGAAAGCTGGAGAGCAATTATCCGCTATGGAAATGATGGCAGTAGATCCGATTACGCGCGTACTTGTGCCAAGACTGTGGGGTGGGATTATTGCTATGCCCCTTTTGGCAGCTATTTTTAGCGCCCTTGGAATTGTTGGTGGATATTTAGTCGGTGTTGTACTAATTGGGGTAGATTCAGGGGCTTTCTGGTCTCAAATGCAGGGTGGGGTTGATGTAATTAATGATATTGGCAATGGCGTTGTTAAAAGTGTAGTTTTTGGTATCGCTGTAACATTTATTGCTCTATATCAGGGTTATGAAAGCAAAGCCACGCCGGAGGGGGTATCCCTTGCAACTACGCGCACAGTAGTGATTTCTTCCCTAACCGTTTTAGCTCTAGATTTCTTACTTACAGCGGTGATGTTTTCTACTTGAAGAAAACGATTTGTTAATGATTAATTTATACATAGTGGGCCAAATATGAAAAAAACAGCATTCGATTTTTGGGTTGGGTTATTTGTGGCCATTGGTTTCTTAGCCATCTTATTTTTAGCCTTAAAAGCAGGTAATATGAGCGCATTTAGTTTTTCTAAGACATACACAATCGTTGCGAGTTTTGACAATATCGGTGGATTAAAACCAAGGGCGCCTATTAAGAGCGCTGGAGTTGTCGTAGGTCGCGTAGCGGCTATTGAGTTTGATGACCAAAACTATTTAGCGCGCGTCGTCTTTAATTTGGATGAGCGCTATCGCTTTCCAAAAGATACCTCTGCAAAAATTTTAACTTCCGGAATTCTTGGTGAGCAGTATATTGGTCTTGAGGCTGGGGGTGATGCACAGTTCTTGGCCGAGGGTGGTAAAATTACTCAAACTCAATCCGCAATGGTACTAGAGAGTTTAATTAGTCAATTTTTATACAATAAGGCCGCAGATTCTGGCCAAAATTCAAGTCCTGAGAAAAAGTAATACTTATGCCTTTAATTTATCGCTTTTTTTGCCGGTTTTTGGCAGGTCTGCTGACACTTTTTCTAGTGGGTTGTGCGACGATTCCAGAGGGTCAGGTGCGAAGTAAAGCAGACCCTTGGGAGGCTTTGAATCGTAACGTTTATGTCTTTAATGATAATTTAGATGACTATATTGTTCGCCCTTTGACTAAAGTGTATGAATTTGCCGTTCCAGAAATAGTTCGAAGTAGATTTTCAAATGTTTTTGCCAATGTGGGCGATGTTTTTACAGCAGTTCAGCAATTATTACAAGGCAAGCCTAAAACAGCTTTAGATGATCTGATTCGGGTTTTTGTAAATACGACGATTGGCCTAGGCGGAATTTTTGATGTGGCTACTGATGCGGGTTTGGAAAAACATAAAGAGGACTTTGGACAAACTTTTGGTGTTTGGGGAATCCCTTCTGGGCCGTATGTTGTATTACCTATATTAGGTCCAAGCTCTCTGAGAGACGCTTTTGGTTGGGTCGCTGATTTGAACACAGATATTTTGATTAATCAAATAGATAACGTACCAGTTCGCAATATCGTCAGTGGCGTTCGTATTGTTGATCAACGATTAAAGTATTTGAATGCTAGCGGCCTTCTAGCCGGAGTGGCTTTTGATCAGTATAGCTTTGTGCGAGATGCATATTTACAAAGAAGACGTTTTTTAATCTATGACGGCGAGCCGCCCTTAATCGATGATTATGACGCTCAAAACAACAGGATGCAGTATCCTGGAGAAGAAAAGCGGATGAGATAGCGTGAACTGATAAAAAAGCGTTAAAATTTGGTTACTTTTTTATTAGGATTTTTCATGTTTAGTTTGAGTGTTTTGAAGTCTTCTGCCTTGAAATCAAGTGTTATTTCGCCGTGTGGGCGCTTACTGATAGCTTTTGTATTGTCTTTTAGCCATTTTCTTTGGCCAAATGTGCAAGCTCAAACGCAAATTACAACCCCAGCCCAAGTCATTGATGCCACGCCGGACGGGTTAATACAAGCAATCGTCAATGATGTCATGACTATTGTTAAGACAGATAAAGAAATTCAGGCGGGTAATATCAACCGTGTGATTGCACTAGTTGACCAAAAAATTATGCCGTTTGCAAATTTACAAAGGACTACGCAGTTAGCCATGGGTCGAAATTGGAGTAAGGCTACCCCAGATCAACAAAATCAGATCGCTGCCGAGTTTAAATTGCTGTTGATCCGAACCTATGCAGGCGCACTTACCCAAATTAAAGACCAGACAGTGCAATATCGCCCCTTTAAGGCAGTACTTGAGGACACGGATGTAGTTGTTAGAACGCAGGTTCTGAATAAGGGCGAGCCGATCCAAATTGACTATCGTTTAGAAAAGACCCCAAATGGTTGGAGGGTCTACGATATCAACGTATTAGGGGCCTGGTTAATCGAAGCCTATCGTAACCAGTTTAATAATCAGATCAGCCAAAATGGTATTGATGGCTTAATCAAGTTCCTTCAGGAGCGTAATCGCCAGTTGTCTAAGGCTAAATAAATCGCATGATTTTAATCGTGGGTTATATTAGAGCATGCTGAATTTTCCCGCCAAATTAAATCATGATAATGCACCCATGATTCGTGATCATGGCATTGCTTATTTAAAAAGCCTCTCCAAATTTGCAGATAGGCAAGAAGTTGATGCGACTCCTCTCAAAGAATTTGATTCGTCCGTTTTAGCGGTTCTTTTGGCATGGCTGAGGATTTATCCAAACATGATCGTGCTTAATCCTCCACCGAAGTTAGCAGTATTAGTTTCCGTATATGGCTTGAGTGATTTAATTTCCTTCAATAAGTCATAAGTATGTTGGCCATATCAATTAAAGACGTCAGAAAAAGTTACGGTAAAGTACAGGCTCTAGACGGCGTCTCATTTGATATCAAGCAGGGAGAATTTTTTGGGTTATTAGGCCCCAATGGGGCTGGCAAAACGACGTTAATATCCACGATGGCTGGGCTTAGTCGTCCCGACTCCGGAACAATAGAAGTCATGGGCCATGACGTTGAGAAAGATTTTCGGATTGCACGCCGACAACTTGGTGTGGTCCCTCAAGAACTGGTGTTTGACCCATTTTTTACTGTGCGAGAGACCTTGCGCTTCCAGTCGGGCTATTTTGGTTTACGAAACAACGATGATTGGATTGATGAGATCATGGCTAATCTGGATTTAACGAGTAAGGCCCAGTCTAATATGCGGTCTTTATCCGGTGGGATGAAACGGCGGGTATTAGTTGCCCAGGCACTAGTTCATCGCCCACCTGTAATTGTCCTTGACGAGCCTACTGCTGGAGTAGATGTCGAATTGCGTCAGTCCCTATGGCAGTTTATTAGTCGTTTGAATCAGGCTGGTCATACGATTGTTTTAACAACGCATTATTTAGAAGAGGCCGAAAGCCTTTGCGCACGCATTGCAATGCTCAAGGGTGGTCGACTAGTCGCTCTTGATACAACTGAAAATTTATTAGCCAAGCATCGTCCCGCCGGTATGGCGCCCAAAGTTCTTGGCGACGATGGCGCGGCTGATCTAGAGGCTGTTTTTGTAAAAATTATGGCGGAAGCGCAATAAATGTCTGAAATAAAACAGCTAAGGCCGATAGCGCTGATGCCAGAGGCGGTAGTTCAAAGTGGCTTTATAGCCTTATTTCACAAGGAAGTAAAACGTTTTTATAAAGTAGCGTTTCAAACAGTTGCCGCCCCCGTTTTGACAGCTGTTTTATATTTATTAATTTTTGGACATGTCTTAGAAAATAGCCCGAAGATTTACGGTAAGGACTACTCTTCTTTTTTAATTCCAGGACTCATCATGATGAGTCTATTACAAAACGCTTTTGCGAACACATCCTCTTCATTGATTCAGTCAAAGATTACGGGTAATTTAGTCTTTGTCTTATTAGCCCCTCTATCTCACCTTGAATTTTTTTGCGCATATGTTGGCGCGGCGATGGTACGTGGTTTAGCAGTTGGCTTGGGTGTTTTTTTAGTGACCCTTTGGTTTGCAGATTTATCATACGTAGCACCTTGTTGGATCATTATTTTCGCATTGCTTGGTTCGGCTTTATTAGGTGCTATGGGATTACTTGCAGGAATTTGGGCGGATAAATTTGATCAGTTAGCCGCTTCACAAAACTTTGTCATCATGCCGGCGACGATGTTGTCAGGCGTCTTTTATTCGATACATACCTTGCCTCCTTTTTGGCAGATTGTGTCGCATTTCAACCCATTTTTTTTCATGATTGATGGTTTTCGTTATGGATTTTTTGGTCAGTCCGACGTTTCCCCATGGCATAGCCTAGGGATTTTGGGTTTGTGTTTATTTGTAATTAGCCTAATTAGTTTAAGACTATTAAAGGTTGGTTACAAGTTAAGGCACTAAAATTGAATGAATTGGAAAAATGCTTATGTATCCCACACCAGAAGAAATTAAACAATATATCCAGTCTGGACTCAACTGCACGCATATTACGGTTGAGGGCGATGGGCAGCATTTTTTTGCAACGATTGTCAGCGGAGAATTTTCTGGTTTGCGATTGATTGCCCGTCATCAAAAAGTCTATACAGCTCTTGGTGAGCGAATGAAAGCAGAAATACATGCTCTGTCTTTTAAAACCCTCACTCCTGAAGAGTTTGCTAAGCAGAGTGCTAGTTAAAATTAATTGAATTTTGTGAGTTAGTGTATGGACAAGTTAGCAATTCGAGGTGGACACCCTCTATTTGGCGAGGTTGCTATAGCTGGCGCCAAAAATGCCGCTTTACCAATTTTATGTGCCGCTTTGCTCACGTCGGAAAAGATTGTTTTAAGAAACTTACCTGATTTACAAGATGTTCGTACGATGTTAAAGCTACTGGGACAAATGGGGGTTTTTATTCATTTTCCCAATCCAGTTGACCGATCTGTTTTAGAGATCCAAGCACAGACAATTGATAAGCCCGAAGCAACTTATGACATGGTGAAAACCATGCGGGCTTCTATTTTAGTCTTGGGCCCTTTGTTGGCGCGTTTTGGAAAAGCTCGTGTCTCCCTTCCGGGTGGCTGTGCTATTGGAGCACGGCCAGTTGATCAGCACATGAAGGGTATGCAAGCGATGGGCGCCCAAATGGAGATTGAGCACGGCTATATAGAAGCCTATGCGGCAAGTCCAAGAAAGAAATTAAGGGGAGCGCGTATTCTAACGGACATGATCACCGTGACCGGCACGGAGAATTTATTGATGGCAGCAGTTTTGGCCGAGGGTACAACTGTTTTAGAAAATGCTGCGCGGGAGCCAGAAGTCACTGATTTAGCGCACTTGTTAATAGCTATGGGTGCGAATATACAAGGTCTTGGGACTGATCATCTGACTATTATCGGGGTAGAAGCTTTACATGGCGCCGAATATGAAATTATTGCTGATCGGATTGAAACCGGTACTTTTTTGTGTGCTGTAGCAGCAACTGGTGGCGAAATTACGTTAAAAAAATGTCGCCCGCAGACTTTAGAAGCGGTTATTGCTAAATTGCGTGAAGCTGGCTTAGAGATGGAAATTGGCTCAGATACCATACGCGCTAAAATGGCCCAAAGACCTAAACCAGTCAGCTTTAGAACCTCGGAGTACCCTGCTTTCCCAACTGACATGCAAGCCCAATTTATGGCATTAAACACGATCGCGAGTGGCAGCTCGAGAGTGACCGAAACTATCTTTGAGAATCGTTTTATGCATGTGCAAGAAATGAATCGCTTGGGAGCCAAAGTTGCAATCGAAGGTAATACCGCGGTCATTGAAGGGGTAGCGCATTTATCAGGGGCCATTTTAATGGCTACGGATTTACGCGCTTCGGCAAGCCTTGTGATTGCTGGTTTAGTTGCAGATGGCGAAACGATCGTAGACCGTATTTATCATTTAGATAGAGGCTATGACCGCATGGAACGAAAATTAAATGCTTTAGGGGCTGATATAACTCGGGTTAAGTAATGCAAGGTGCCTAGTTTAAGTCTTTCTGATGATCGATCATTGACATCTGGGCTGATGTAAGTTCCATATCACAAGCCTCTTGGAGATTCTTGTAGGATAATAATGGGATGTTAACTCTTGCCCTATCAAAAGGAAGAATTTTCGAAGAAACATTGCCGATGCTTGAGAGAGCGGGCATCACTATTTCTGAGGACTTAGAAACTTCCCGTAAATTAATCATTCCAACTTCGCATCCAGAGTTGCGAATTATTATTGTCCGTGCATCGGACGTGCCAACTTATGTCCAGTTTGGGGCTGCTGATTTTGGCGTGGCCGGTAAGGACGTCCTCATCGAGAATGGTTTTGAGGGCCTATATGTGCCGATCGATCTTCGGATTGCACAGTGTCGAATGTCTGTAGCTGTAAAAGAGGGCTTCGATTACAACTCAGCAGTTCAAATGGGTGCGCGTCTGCGAGTAGCTTCCAAGTATGTAAAAACTGCGCGCGATCACTTTGCTACTAAAGGCGTCCATGTTGATTTAATTAAGCTGTATGGCTCGATGGAGTTAGCCCCTTTAGTCGGTCTTGCAGATGCAATTGTTGATTTAGTTTCTTCGGGAAATACCCTAAAGGCAAATCAACTAGTAGAAGTTGAAAATATTATGTCTATTAGCGCACACTTAATTGTGAACCAAGCTGCACATAAAAGGCGCCGGGCGCAGATGCAGTTTTTTTTAGACGCCTTTGCTGCTGCAGCAACTTTATCGAATTAAATCATGATGCGCCGACTTAGTACTCATTCAGAGAGTTTTGATCAGGAGCTACATGACTTATTGAGTTTGTCCGAGGATGATCAAACAGCCATCGAGAAAACTGTTATTAGCATCCTCAAAGAAGTCCAGATTGAGGGTGATGACGCTGTGATTCGGCATACCAATCAGTTTGACCGCTTAAAAGCGAGAACTATGGTCGATTTACAAATTATGGCAGCCCAACTCAATGACGCGCGCCAGCAATTACCCCTAGAGCAACTTGAAGCCTTAGAAAATGCCGCTATGCGAGTTCGCTCTTACCATGAGCGTCAGATGAGAGAGTCTGGTTGTAAAAGTTGGGAATATACCGAGCCAGATGGCACGGTGTTGGGCCAACAGATTTGTCCCCTAGACCGAGTCGGAATTTATGTTCCTGGAGGAAAGGCAGCATACCCTTCTTCGGTATTGATGAATGCCATACCGGCTAAAGTAGCTGGAGTAGGTGAATTAGTCATGGTTGTGCCAACTCCGGATGGACTTCATAATCCGCTAGTTTTGGCTGCTGCTGCCATTGCTGGAGTGGATCGGGTATTTACGATTGGCGGTGCTCAAGCGATTGGGGCTTTAGCTTATGGCACAAAAAGTATTCCGGCCGTAGATAAAATCGTGGGCCCAGGTAACGCCTTTGTGGCTTGTGCTAAGCGTCGGGTCTTTGGTACGGTGGGTATTGATATGATTGCCGGCCCTTCAGAAATCTTAGTTCTTTGTGATGGTAAAACGCCACCAGACTGGGTCGCTATGGATTTGTTTTCGCAGGCTGAGCATGATGAGCTTGCCCAGTCGATATTGCTGTGCCCGAATGCCGAATATTTAGACGAGGTAGTACAAAGTATTGATCGATTAATTGAAAAGATGCCTAGAAAAGATATCATTAGGTCTTCTCTCAAGAATCGTGGCGCAATGATACTAGTAGATAGTATGGAGCAAGCTTGTCACATTTCTAATCAAATTGCGCCAGAGCATTTAGAGATTTCGGCAGAGAATCCTCGTCAATGGCTAAATCATATTCGACATGCCGGCGCGATATTTTTAGGAAAATTTACGAGTGAGTCACTCGGTGACTATTGTGCTGGGCCGAACCATGTATTACCGACCTCAAGAACGGCACGCTTCTCATCTCCATTAGGGGTTTATGACTTTATCAAGCGCAGTAGTCTCATTGAGGTGAGCGAGCAGGGAGCCCAATCGCTTGGACAAATTGCCAGTGTTTTGGCAAATGGTGAGGGCTTGCAAGCACACGCTATGGCAGCCCACATGCGTTTAAAGTAGCGTCTAAAGCAATAGTTTTTGAGTACTGAATCAGGTCCATTTGGTGACTCCCCTCGTAGTTCAGATTCTGCTTAGTGATGCATTCGTTTCAAAGCATACATCAGTGTTTTATCCAACAGTGAATGAATCGAGCTTACTCGTGTTGATGAACCCGAGCAAGCTACATGAAATTATCCAAAACAATAAGCTATCTTTAGGATCAATAGATAATTTTAAAACGCGACTTTACGCACTAAATGGCAGAAGACAGTATCTTTTTGAGGGTAATAACACATTGTGCGCATTGCTCATCCGTGCCGATCGTAATGCGAAGGAAGTTCTCTATCCTTGGAATCGAAAAATGTCTAACCAAAATATTTTCGGCGCGTAATTGGGTGTAAAGATCATGCGCTGCTATTTTTGAATGTTTAGTAAAGACAAAATTAGCTTGTGAATCGAGCGTATCGAATCCTAATTTACTGAGTTCCTGTATAAAAACAGCTCGGGTGTTTTGGATTTTTTCACAAGATGAACGAAAATAATCTTGATCTTCGATTGCTGCTAGCCCACCTGCTTGTGCCAGCCTACCTAATGGATAAGAATTAAAACTATTTTTAACGCGCTCTAGGCCTTCAATTAAATGAGGGCTCGCTAAAGCGTACCCAACCCTCAGACCTGCCAGAGCGCGTGATTTTGATAGGCTATGGGTTACGATTAATTGATTAAACTCCTCAAGCAGATGGACGCTGGACTCTGCCCCAAAATCGACATAAGCCTCATCGATGACTACAACGCTTTGCGTATTTTTTTGGAGTAGCCGTTTGATCTCGCGCACGGGTATAGCTTTTCCTGTTGGCGCATTCGGATTGGGGAAAATAATCCCTGCATTTTGGGGGCGAGCTAAATAATCATCAATTTGAATATTAAATTCTTGATCTAAAGGGATCAGTTGATAGGGAATTTCGTATAAGTTGCAGTAAACCGGATAAAACGTGTAGGTAATATCTGGAAAAAGAATGGGCGCAGCATGTTTAAATAGACCCAAAAATATATGAGCCAGCACTTCGTCAGAACCGTTCCCGACAAAAACTTGGGAATGCTCTAACCCGTATGCTTTTGCGATACCGGTTTTGAGTTCGTTCGAATTTGGGGGAGGGTATAGTCTTAGACTATTATTTGTGGCATTGGCAATTGCTGCGAGCGCTTTTGGGGAAGGTCCATAGGGACTTTCATTCGTATTCAATTTGATTAAATGATCTAATTGTATTTGTTCACCCGGCGTATAAGGGGTTATTGTTTGAACTGTTTTGCTCCAAAAAAGAGACATAATAAGACATCCTTCAGTATAAGAATTAGATAACGAATGATATTATGACGGTATGAGACAAGTTGAAGTTACACGAAACACATCCGAAACCCAAGTTGCCATTACGCTGAACTTGGATGGCTCCGGTCTTGCCAAACTAAATTCAGGCGTACCATTCCTAGACCATATGTTAGACCAAATTGCCAGGCACGGTATGTTTGATTTAACTATTGAAGCGAATGGGGATACGCATATTGACGATCACCATACCGTTGAGGATATTGGGATTACCTTAGGTCAAGCACTGGCTAAAGCCCTTGGTGACAAGGCTGGACTGAGCAGATATGGGCATTCCTATGTACCCCTAGACGAAACTTTGTCAAGGGTGGTGATAGATTTGTCTGGCAGGCCAGAACTTGAGTTTCATGTACCTTTTACACGCGCTCGTATTGGAACATTTGATGTGGATTTGAGCATAGAATTTTTTCGAGGCTTTGCCAATCATGCTGGTGTGACACTCCATATTGATAATTTACGTGGAGTAAATGCGCATCACCAAATGGAGACTGTTTTTAAGGCATTTGGTCGGGCTTTACGAATGGCTGTGGCCATAGATCCAAGAGCGCTAGGTATAGTTCCTTCCACCAAAGGAAGCCTTTAACTCGAAATGCCATAGGAATTGACTTTGTCGAACATTGCAATCGTCGATTATGGAATGGGTAATATTCGCTCCGTAGCCCAAGCTTTGTTGAAAGTTGCGCCAGACGCTCGTGTGGTGATTGCGAATACACTAGAGCAAATTAGAGCTGCTGATCGAATAATTTTGCCAGGACAGGGCGCAATGCCAGACTGTATGGCGCAACTAGCTAGTTCTGGACTCCTTGAAGAAGTGCTTCGCGCGGCAAAAAATAAGCCATTACTCGGTGTTTGTGTAGGGGAGCAAATGCTTTTTGAGAATAGTGCCGAAGCCCATGCTCCTCATTTGATAACACCTTGTTTAGGTCTTTTTCCGGGATCTGTAGTCCGGTTTAACCTTCATCAGCAAGAATTGCCAAATGGCCAATATTTGAAAGTGCCTCATATGGGGTGGAATCAAGTACACCAAGAACAAGCACACACATTGTGGGATGGTGTGCCTAACGATAGTCATTTTTACTTTGTGCACAGTTATTATGTAGTACCAGCTAATAAAAATCATGAATTTGGAACAACGAATTATGGCGGCACCTTTACTTGTGCGATTGCAAAGGATAATATCTTTGCAACGCAATTTCATCCAGAAAAAAGCGCACAGTATGGCTTGCGTATGTATTACAACTTTACCCGGTGGAATCCTTAAATGCTTTTAATACCTGCGATTGATCTAAAAGATGGACATTGTGTTCGACTAGAACAGGGTGATATGAAAAAGGCGACGATTTTCTCTGAAAATCCCGCTGCTATGGCAAGACATTGGATCAGTCAGGGGGCAAGAAGACTCCACTTAGTCGATCTGAACGGTGCAATTGCTGGACGGCCTAAAAATGAGCAGGCTATCAAAGCCATACTCAAAGAAATTGGTGATGAAATACCTGTTCAATTAGGTGGAGGCGTGCGCGACTTAGAGACTATTGAACGCTTGTTAGATGATGGGCTGGATACGATCATTATTGGCACGGCGGCCGTTAAAAACCCCGGTTTTTTACAAGAAGCCTGCCTAGCTTTTGCAGGACATATTATGGTCGGGCTCGATGCTAAAGATGGCAAAGTAGCAACCGATGGTTGGAGTAAGTTAACTGGACACGAAGTGATTGATTTGGCCAAAAAATATGAAGATTACGGAGTTGAAGCAATTATTTATACCGACATCGGGCGGGATGGAATGCTACAGGGCATTAATATTGAGGCAACCTTAAAGTTGGCCCAAGCGGTCTCTATACCGGTGATTGCTAGTGGCGGACTAACGAATTTAAAAGATATTGATGCCTTGTGTGAGATCGAGTCTGAAGGTGTGATCGGCGTGATAGCCGGCCGAGCAATTTATAACGGAAATATTAATTTAATAGAAGCCCAAAAATATGCGGATGCAAAAAATCCGCCAGAAGCATAATCCCGAATGCTGGCTAAACGCATTATTCCTTGCTTAGATGTTACTGCTGGTCGGGTTGTAAAAGGAGTTAATTTTGTCGAACTGCGAGACGCAGGCGATCCGGTTGAGATTGCTCGGCGTTATGACGAGCAAGGCGCTGATGAGTTAACTTTTTTGGACATTACAGCAAGCTCTGATGATCGTGATCTGATTTTAAATATGATTGAGCAAGTGGCCGCTCAAGTATTTATCCCCTTAACGGTGGGTGGTGGGGTACGCGAGGTGGCAGATGTGCGGCGCTTGTTAAATGCTGGCGCAGACAAGGTTAGTATCAACTCGGCGGCCGTCATGCGACCTGATTTAATTTTAGAAGCATCGGCTAAATATGGCTCTCAATGTATTGTGGTGGCAATTGATGCGAAACAGACTAGTCTGGGCCATTGGGATGTATTTACGCACGGCGGGCGAAAAAATACTGGAAAAAACGTTCTAGAGTGGGCTAAAGAAGTCGTAGAGCGTGGTGCTGGTGAGATCTTACTCACGAGCATGGACCGAGATGGAACAAAAAATGGTTTTGATATTGAACTGGTAAGAATGATCAGTGATGGCGTTTCTGTTCCGGTCATCGCTTCGGGTGGCGTAGGAACGCTAGAGCATCTTGCACAAGGAATTTTACAGGGACACGCAGATGCTGTTTTAGCGGCGAGTATTTTTCATTATGGTGAATTTACGATCGCGCAGGCTAAAGCGTATTTGGTTCAACAGGGCATTGAAATACGCTAACTAGTTGAGCCCTCTCTGGAATAGAATGTCATTATGGAAAAAAATTGGCTAGCGCAAATACAGTGGAATACAGATGGCTTAATCCCCGTAATTGTTCAAGAACAAGTTAGTAAAGATGTACTGATGATGGCTTGGATGAATTCGGAGACGCTTTTAGAGACGATCGAATTAGGACAGGCAATTTACTGGTCACGCTCACGAAAAAAGCGTTGGCATAAAGGTGAAGAATCAGGGCATTTTCAGAATGTTAAAGGAGTCTATTTGGACTGTGATGGGGATACGTTGCTCTTGGTCGTAGAGCAAGTTGGTGCAATAGCCTGCCATACTGGGGCGCACTCTTGTTTTTTTCTTGAGCTTGACAACACTTCATTGTCTTTAGGTTGGAAAGAACTAAGTGGGGTTGGGAAATGAGTATGGGCTCAGTTTATCAAATATTAGAGGATCTTGCCCAAACGATCGCTGCCCGAAAGCAGGTGCTAGAAAAGGGTGAGTCACCACCAGTTTCCTATGTTGCCAAGCTTTTTGCCAAGGGTGATGACGCGATCTTAAAAAAGATTGGCGAGGAGGCTGCAGAGGTGGTGATGGCAGCTAAAGACTGCCGTTACGCCCTATTAGATCAACAGTTTGATCCTAATAAGCAGGCTTTATTAGTAGGGGAGCTTGCAGATTTGTGGTTTCATACGCTTATTTTGCTGGCCCAATTTGAATTGGGGCCAGAAGATGTTTTGCAAGAGTTAAAGCGTCGTGAGGGGGTCAGTGGAGAGGTAGAAAAAGCGAGCCGTACCCAATTTGAATAAGTATTCGAACCAATAACCGTTCTGTTGCAGGAGATCAGAATATGAATCACGACCCAGATTGCCTATTTTGCAAAATTATTGCGGGTAAAATTCCTTCAAAAAAATTGTATGAAGACGATGATTGCTTGGCTTTTAATGATATTCACCCAGCTGCGCCGATTCATTTTTTGATGATTCCCAAAAAACATATTTCGATGTTGGCTGAGGTTACTCTTGAAGATACCGAATTACTGGGTAAAATGATGGTTTTAGCACCTAAAATTGCATTACAAGCTGGCGCGAGATCAGGAAAAGCGGGTGGATTTAAGGTTTTGATAAATAACGGTGCAGATGGTGGTCAAGAGGTTTACCATATGCATATGCATGTTTTAGCGGGACCTAGGCCTTGGAAAAGTGTTGTACCAGGACCGGGTTAATAAACTTAAACTGAAAAAATTGAAGGAGTTGTTATGGGTGGCATGAGTCCAATTCATTGGGTAATCGTATTAGTTGTGGTTTTGTTAATTTTTGGAACCAAAAAATTACGAAACATTGGTTCAGATATGGGTGCAGCTGTGAAGGGTTTTAAAGACGGCATCAAGCCAGAGGATGCCAAAGCTGCTGAAGCCGCTGATCAAGCAGCTGTGCAACAGGTAGCTCAACAGCAGGCTACTACTAATGATCCAAAGACCGTAGATGTGGCTTCTAAAGAAGTTCGCTAAATCGCTTGGTCATCGAAGTACCTTAAAAAGCAATTTTGGGAAAGTATGAAATGGTTGATCGCGCATGATTGATATTGGCGTTACCAAGATTGTCTTAATTTCGGTAGTGGCACTGATTGTTTTGGGCCCAGAGCGTTTGCCTAGGCTGGCCCGAACGGCTGGGAATTTATTTGGCCGGGCCCAACGCTATATGTCTGAGGTTAAAGAAGAGGTTGGCCGGCAAATGGAGCAAGAAGAGTTGCGCAAGATGAAAGAGGCCGCTACAGAGGCCTTTACTAGCGCCAAAAATGATTTTAAGGGATTTGATCAGGCCGTTTCGTCAGAAGTATCTAAGGTGAGTGATGACCTGAATGCGTCAACCAAGTCGATCACTGATGAAGATCCAATATGGTCATCAGCCAGCTCCGATAGTAACCCGTATCCAGAGCTTGGCAGAATTTATAAAGGAAATACCCGCCAAGGGAAAACCTCCTGGAGAAATAAAAAGGGAGCTATCCCGATTTGGTTTAAGCGCGCTAGCGGATTTAAGACAAGGGTTCAATCGGGCTCGGCCCGGGTAAAGCGATTTCGGCGAGCGACGATTCATGCCAACCCCTCTAAATCCTTTTTTGGTTAGAGGAATTGAATGAGTGACTTACCTGAAGAGCCGGCAGCTCCAGAAGAAAATTTTTTTACGCATTTAGTAGAACTTCGAGATCGGATCATTAAAGCGAGTGTTTCCGTGATTGTGCTCTTTTTTGGGATGGTGTATTGGGCCCCAGACATTTTTCAATTGCTAGCAAGGCCTTTGCTTGATGTTCTGCCAAAAGGCGCTCATATGATTGTTACGGATGTAACAGGATCCTTTTTCGTGCCCATCAAGGTAACTTTAATGGCAGCCTTTGTGTTGGCTTTACCAGTAGTTATTTATCAGGTTTGGGCATTTGTAGCACCTGGCCTTTACCAGCATGAAAAGAAATTAGTCATACCACTTGTAGTGAGTACTTACACACTATTTTTGATAGGAATGGCATTTGCTTATTTGCTGGTATTTCCGACCGTATTTTCCTTCATGGTGAGTTACAACGAACCTTTAGGCGCAGATATGAGTACGGATATTGATAAATATCTCAGTTTTGCCATGACAACATTCCTTGCCTTTGGCTTTACTTTTGAGGTGCCAGTAGTTGTGGTTGTCCTAGTCCGATTGAGAATGGTTACGTTGGCAAAATTAAAAGAAATTAGGCCTTATATTACAGTGGGTGCTTTTGTGGTTGCAGCGGTGGTAACACCCCCAGATGTACTATCACAACTACTTTTAGCCATACCCCTTTGCATCCTATACGAGTTAGGTCTTTTAATTGCCAGGTTTTATCAACCCAAAGAGGAGGAGTTGGAGGAAAATCTGTAAAAGACTAAAAAGGAAAGTGATGAAAAATTCGGTAAATAAAAAAATTATGAATACCGCCTCAACAACTAGCAAAACACTTGAAAAAACGTTGTGAGCAAGCAACAATAAAGATTAAATTATTAAAAATTATGCAAAAAACAACACTGACAATCAAACATTTAATGAAATTGGAACAGGTTTAGAGGATGATTACATTATTCCTCGAGTTTGGGGATGTAGTTTTTTGAAAGTATGTTTTTTTAAATCACATGGAGATTTACGAATGAAAAAATCACTATTCGCCCTCGCGGCTTTAGGTGCCTTCGCTACAGCAGCACAGGCGCAATCATCAGTAACGCTGTACGGAACATATGATGTTGGTATTGCTTATCTAACAGATGTACCAGCAGTCAGTTCAACCACAAACACTTCCACAACTGCATTGACAACAGTGCTAGGTTCACAACTTGCTTACAATGAAAGTTCATTTGCCACATCCAGCTGGGGCATGCGTGGTACTGAAGACCTAGGTGGTGGTATGAAAGCCAACTTCAAC
>Ga0209356_1000015_pt1 | contig 63460 bp, 121 predicted proteins | sample LauGreFaBDMM15SN_2_FD_188213 | JGI IMG/M metagenome (GOLD analysis project Ga0209356, IMG submission 188213) | Freshwater lake microbial communities from Lake Michigan, USA - Fa13.BD.MM15.SN (SPAdes) (version 2) | ecosystem: Environmental > Aquatic > Freshwater > Lake | place: Lake Michigan...
AGTAATTTCTCCAAGTGAATTTTCTGCTGCATCCTTAAACCCAAATGGGCTTTCTTGGTTCTTGTATTTTTCTACGAAGTCCTCTGGAAGTTTAAAACTAAAAGAATCTGACATGTGTATCGTCCTTTCAAAAACGGATTAAGACCTAAGTATAGCAGAGTTTTCAAAAAAGCAAAACTCTGTATCGATGTCTAGTTTAGAGTTAAGAAAAACTCATACCTTTATCATGTGATATAGGGAAACATCTTTCACAATAAGATCTTGATGCAGTTGTAACTGGACAAGATTTAGTGATAACCTTATGACCAAAAACAAAACATAAAATCTTTTTAGAAATTAAAGTTTTACCCATAAAGAATCTACTCCACGACTCTTTGGACAAATGTCATATGCAATAGTTATTCTGCTCTTGTCACTCCACCAAAGATCTCTTGTATGCGGGTGACCAGTTTCTGAAACAACTGCCCTATTATTAATATTAACATTGTCAAAATCTTTAACTCTATCAATTTGATAAAATGTTACAGAAGGTTCTGCATTTACACAATAGTAGCCATGAAACACTGGAGCGCCTTCTCCACCCATATGATCATGCATATTCATCCTTACAGAAGACTCATCTGGGTTGTCAGCAAGCCATTCTTCTCTCGTTCCACGAAGCATTTTTTTATCAAGGTTGTACCAACCTTTGATTGCATAATCCTGCTCATCAAAATCAAGACCATAATAGGCTGAAGCCTCAATAACTAAATCTCTTAGTGTGTTTTTTAGTTTATCTAAACCTAAATGATTGTATGTGTTTGTGTCAAAAATATTATAGTGATGAGCAAGTTGTGTTGATGGCCCATGGTCTTCATCTATTCCGATTAGATCTTCCTTTGGAATAAAATCTCTTTCTCCATTAACTATCTTTTTTTGATCGTCAGCAAGATAAGCAAATAAAGAATCTAAGTCATTGTCAATAATCTTATCAAAAAACTTATGTGGTGGCTTAGACATTGCTATCATGATAGTGGTATCCAATGCTGTTCTTGTTCCATACCGTGAGTAATTAAGTCTCTCAAAGGAATTACATCATATGCAACAGTAATTCTTGGACCTTCCCAGTCCCAATCAGCCATTGCGTGTGGATGACCCATTTCAGAAAGAATTGCTCTGTTATCAATGTTTACATTCTCAACATTTTTATTAAATACACGATAATGTGTCGTTGATGGTGCAGCCTTTACACAGTAGTATCCGTGGAAGTTTGGAGAACCTTCTGGACCATGATCATGCCAATCTAACTTGCCTTTGCCTTTATTCGTAATGTTAAACCATCCCTGAAGCATATACTGGTTAGCATTAAAATCAACACCATAGTGGTCACATGCTTCTTTTGCCATATCTCCAATTGCTTTGTATAGACTATAAAGTTCTTTACTGTGGAATTGGAAAACATTATACTGTCTCCATTTCATAGTAGATACACTGTTTGACTGTTTCCAAATTTCGTTTTCTCCAACTGGAGTCACACCAATAATTTCTGCATTTTGAATCTTAGCATATCTGTCTTGAAGATCTTCTGACAACTTGTTTAAATCGTTATCCAAAAATCTCTCAAAAAACTTATGTGGCTGCTGAGACCTGCTTGTACTTTCCACCATTGGTGGATAGTTTGAATTCATATTTTTCCCCTATTCAACTAGTAAATAAAGTATATCACAGACTACGGTTGTGGGGTTTGAGTCTGGTCGTACCAGTCTTTACCATCATGAGTAATTGAATGCTCAGTAAAGAATATGTCATAAGGCTCACAGTTAACTGTGATAACATTTGTTCTTTCTGTAACAACTTCAAGTTCAGTAATAGGTGCCCACGCTGATAGAGAGTGGCTCCACATTAAGTCTGTCTGAACTACATCTTTAGCCCATTCAAATGTTGATGTTCCTTCTCTTTTCACAAGAACTAAATGGCTTGGAGAGAATGCATCTCCATTTAATCTAATTATTGATTCTACAGCATGTGTGCCTATTTTATTAATTGTTGTTACAATTTCTTCTGATAGTTGAAGATCTGCAGGTGTTGACCAATCAAAGATCGTTTCTGATTGTGTATTTAAAAGTCCTGGAACAGAGACAGATTTTAATTCATCTCCGACATTAAGATCTTGTGCTTCCTTAAGGGTTCCGTCAGACATTACGACCTTAGTCCTAGGCCCAAGAGAATAGGCTCTGCTGCCTCCGACTGGTGAGAATCCAAACACTCCGAATGGTGAGAATCCAAACACTCCGAATGGTGAGAATCCAAACACTGAGAATGGTGAGAATGGTGAGAATCCAAACACTCCGAATGGTGAGAATCCAAACACTGAGAATGGTGAGAATGGTGAGAATCCAAACACTGAGAATGGTATAAACGAAAATACTGAGAATGGTGTAACAGGTGCAAATGAAAACACTCCAAATGGTGCAAATGAAAACACTCCAAATGGTGCAAATGAAAACACTCCAAATGGTGTAAATGAAAATATTGGTGTAAATGTAAACACTCCAAATGGTGTAAATGAAAACACTCCAAATGGTGCAAATGAAAACACTCCGAATGGTGCAAACGAGAACACAGGTGTGAATGTAAACACTCCGAATGGTGCAAACGAGAATACTCCGAATGGAGTAAATGAGAATGTTGTTACAGAGCCAGAGGCTGAAGATAGTTCTGACCAACCCTTTGAGTTAAATGCTCGCACTCTGTATGTCTGTGCTGTTCCTGCCTCTTGATTAATATTTATAGATGTTCCAGAAGTAGACACTGTTTTTCCATCTGAAGATGTAATTTCATAATTTGTTATTGCTGCTCCACCGTTATCTGCAGGGGCTGACCAAGACACAGTATCATATGATGTTCCTGATGGAGAAGATGCTGTTACTCCTGTTGGAGCATCTGGAACTGTAAGAGAATCATAAGATCCTCCAGAATATTCATTTGAATCTCCGTAGTTTGTGCTAACTGCTTTAATTTTCCATGTGTAGTTTGTACCACCACGAAGACCAGTTGCTGTGTAAGGTGAAGATGTTACACCAGTAAATGTTTTAGTCCCATAAGATGAACTGGTTGCTGTGATAGTGTAAGATGTTGGGGCCGAACCGTATGTTGGGGGAGTAAATGTAATTGTAAACTGACCACTAAAATATGTAAAACCAGAGTTAACTACAGAAACAATTGTTGGCTCTGTTGGGCTAATCGCCTGATATCTTGGAACAGCCTTTGACTGCTTTCCTGCTCTACCACCTTTACGAATTGGCATTTATTTCCCCTTTTCCTATTTGTATTTTAATTATGCTGTTAAATCGCCTGAAATAATCCAGATATTAGTGTCACGCTTTGTTAGCGTTCCACCTGAGTACTGAGCACGAAGTTTTAGTCCTGGAGTGTAATAAATTGTTACTCCTGATGCTGCTACTACAGTTGTCTGTCCAGTTCCCTTTTGGAAAATGTCAACAGATGTTCCGATTGGAAATGCTACTGTAGCATTAGTTGGAACAGTTATGGTTGTTGTGCTTGAAGAGTTTGTTTCAACAACATTTGTTGCATCAGATAAAGCAAGTGTATAACTTGTTGTCTGTGTATTAAATGTTGACAGTGTTGCTGCATCGAGTTCAGCCTTAGTTGCCTTAAGAGCAAGTGCACTTGTTACTGTTGTTGAGAAGTTTGCATCGCTACCAAGTGCTGCTGCTAATTCATTCAAAGTATTTAATGCTGCTGGTGCTGAAGCAACTAGCGCTGAAACTGCTGCGTCTGCGTAAGCAGTTGTTGCAACCTGAGTAGAATTATTTCCTGCTGTTGCAGTTGGAGCAGTTGGTACACCAGTAAGTGCTGGTGATGCCGTTGGCGCATATGTTGATGATGCACTTGTTGTGTCTAAAACCTTTTTCCATGACCCTGCGTGAGCAAAGTATGCAGATCCTGTTCCATGTACATGTGCAAACATTCCATGCTTTGTTGCTGCGCTTGGCAATGATGCCTCGTCTGCATATGCTTCCCAGTTTAAATCAGAACTTTTGATTAGTCCAATTGCTGTTGCAACTGAGGTTGCTGTTGCAAGTGCTGCTGTGTCAGCAATACCATGAACGTTTGTTGTATCGTCATTGTGTGTTGTTAATGCTGTTCCTGCTGCGGTTGCAGCAGATGCAATTGCTTCTGACTTTGCTGTAGCAACGTTTGCTGTAGTTGCAAGAAGAGAAGTATCTGCAATTCCGTGAACATCAGTTGTGTCTGAACTATGAGATCCTACTGCTGAGTCAGCATATGTCTTTGTGGCAAGTGCTGAAGTATCAGCAATACCGTGAACATCTGTAGTGTCTGATCCGTGAGCAAGAACTGCTGCATCTGCTTTAGCCTGTGCTCCAGTTGATGTTTCAAGAACTGAGGTATCTGCAATTCCATGAACAGAAGTTGTATCTGATTGGTGAGTAGAAACTGCTGAATCAGCATATGTTTTAGTAGCAAGTGCTGAAGTATCTGCAATTCCATGAACGTCTGTAGTATCTGATGCGTGAGCAAGAACTGCTGCGTCGGCCTTAGCCTGTGCTCCAGTTGATGTTTCAAGAACTGAGGTATCTGCAATTCCATGAACAGAAGTTGTATCTGATGCGTGTGTATCAATTGCAACACCTGCTGCTGTTGCTGCTTCTGCCTTGGCAGTTGCTACGTTTGCAGTAGTTGCTAGAAGTGAAGTATCTGCAATACCATGAATGCTTGTTGTATCTGCTTCGTGGGCTGCTAATGTAGACATTGCTGTTGCATTTTGCGCTGTTGCTGCAGTTGCAGCATCCGCAATTGCTTCTGATTTAGCAGTGGCTACATTTAGTGTAGTTGCAAGAAGTGCGGTATTTGCAATTCCATGAACATCAGTTGTATCTGTACTAAACGCTGTTAATGCAGTTGTAATTGCTGTGCTAACTGATGAATTAGTTGCTAATACTGTTGTATCTGTAATTCCATGAACATTTGTTGTATCTCCTTCATGAGCGGTAATTGCAGAAGAGACTACGGATCCAATCATGTCTACGGCAGTGGCCAATTCTCCAAGAGTGTCAAGTGCTGCTGGAGCGTTTGTTATAAGAGATCCTAATTGGGAGATAGGGATTTGTCCTTGGCTATTAAGTGTGGCAACCCCACCTGCATAACCTTTTTCTGAGTCTAGGATGAAGCCTGAAGTGTCAAGGTCTCCAAAATCTTTAAAGTATGATAGGGCAGACCATAAGTTGGTTCCGTCGCCTACCTTGAACATGCCTGAGTCGGTCTCAAAACCAATTTCTCCTGCTGCTAATACTGGGTTTGCTGCTGTCCATTGTGACGCAGTACCTCTACGCTGTTGCATTCTAGTTGCCATTTATATCTCCTTATGGGGGCTGCCCATTATCTTATCTTATTATAACATCAATTTTTTAATTGAAATTATCTACTACACTACCGCCATCGAATACAACTGTCCAAGTTGTTGTACTTGGTCCACCTGCATCCAAACCTACACCCAATGGGCTATTGAATGATCCGCCGTTATAAAATTGGGATACTATGAAACCAGTTCCATCAATTGCGGTATCGTGAATATGCTGTGGTAAATCATTTGTATCATCAATAGTTGCTTGGGTATACCAAGAACCACTATAATAAAAATTAATTCTATTTGTTACTGTGTCTAGCCATTGTGTTCCATTAGTTGGTGAAGAAGGAGCAGTAGCGCCTACGGCCATTGAACGACTATCGACATACTCCTTGGTTGCTGCGTGGGCATTACTAGTAGGGGTTCCTACTGTTACTGCTGCTCCGAATGTACCACCGTTTGCTACGGTTAATCCATTCTTGACCTTGAAGTCTTTATCGACTGTTGCCATTTATTGCTCCCTCTTCCAACTATTTTTATTTTTTATTAAACAAGTAATGTTCCGACAACAGTAACTGTTGAGTTATTGTTAACGGTTGTTACATTTAGTAAAACATTGCTTCCTGAAACTGCTGCTGAGATAGAAGATGCTGAACCATTAGTTCCAACAATTCCGTACTCAGTGATTGCAATATTATCTGAAGTATCAAGTGTTAAAAGAACCTTTGAGATTTCAGTGTGTGATCCATAAGCAACTTTTACAAGAAATTCTGCTGACTTGTATGCACTCTTAGGCCATGAGTATGCCATTTGTACTCCTGCTGTTGGTGCTGATGCTGTTGCTGCAACTTGCTTAGCAACTGAGTTTAATTCAACCTCTGTGAAGTTTGGTGTTACATTTTGAAGAGCAGTTACTGCACGAGCATTTGTGAAGTAAAGGTTTGAGCCTTCTGCAAGGTTTGAAGTTGTAGAATCTGCTACACCGTTTTCTGCTGAAATTATAAGACCAGTTTCATCACCAGTAATAGTAATGTTTGTCTTTGTAGCACCAACAATGAGGGCTGCTGCTGCAACCTTAGCACGAACATCTGTAAAATACTTTGCTGTTCCTTCTGCTACATCGTCTGTGTCAAGTGCATCTGCATAAGTTTGTGCTGCAGATATTGCTGCTGCTTGGGCTGCGTTAGCCTTTGAAGTAGCGTCTGCTGCTGCAGTTGCTACTGAGGCTGAGTCGCCTGATACTCTGAGTGCTGCTTCTGCTGCTACCTTTGTAGTTGCATCTGTTGCTGCTGCAGTGGTTGCTGCAGACTGTGCAGTGTTAGCCTTGCTTGTAGCATCTGCTGATGCTGTAGCCTCTGCTGCTGCCTGTGCTGCGTCAGCCTCTGCCTTAGCAAATGCTGTAGTTGCAATCTGAGTTGTATCAGTATTTGCTGCTGCTGTTGGGGCTGTAGGTGTACCAGTTAGTGCTGGTGAAGCAAGAGGAGCCTTTGTTCCAACAAGAGTTGTAAGATCTGTAACTGTTGATGGTGAATCACCAAGTGCTAAAGCCAACTCATTAAGAGTGTCTAGAAGTGCTGGTGCTCCATCTACAAGGCTTGATACTGCTGTGCCAATTGCTGTATTACGGTCTGTAACTTCTGTTGAGATTGCAGATGCAATAGCAGAGTTACGGTTTGAAACCTCTGTGCTAATTGCAGTTCCAATTTCAGTTGTTACTGCTGTGCGAACTGCTGTATCTGCTGTTGTAGCAAATGATTCTGCTGCTGTTCGTGCTGCGTTTGCCTTTGAAGTAGCATCTGATGATGCTGTAGCCTCTGCTGCAGATTGTGCAGCATTTGCTTTTGTAGTTGCATCAGTTGCTGCTGCTGAAGTTGCTGCAGACTGTGCAGCGTTAGCCTTTGTAGTTGCATCTGTTGCTGCTGCAGACTGTGCTGCTGCTGCTGCACCGATTACATCATATGATGCTGCTGTTGCAGTGATTGCACGAGCATCTGTAAAGTATTTGTGGGTTGAGGCCTCTGCAAGGTCTGCAGTGTCATGGTTTGAAAGACTTGATACTGTACCAGTTACTGTTGCTGTAATTGTTCCTGCAGCAAAGTTACCTGATGCATCACGCTTTACAACTGTGTTTGCAGTGTTTGCAGATGTTGCTGTGCCACCGATAAGACCAACAATGTAGTCTTGATCTAGTTGCTTCTTTGTAAGAATGTCAAAACCGTTAACGGACGCTGTTGTTCCTTCAACAATCAGACCACTCTTAATTTTAAAATCTTTATTTACTGTTGCCATTTTTTATATCTCCTTTTATTATGCCTTAAGTCCCATACGTGCGTAACGTACAGTGACTGGCTTGATCGCAGGATCTGGAGTGACTGTTAGAGCCACGGTATTTCCAGTGCGAGAGACATTAATGGTGCCAATATTCCCATCATTGTCGATAGTGCCATACTCGCTGACAGATACATTTGCACCGTCAACAAGAATTGTTAATTCAGTTGCATAGAACTTATTGTCCCCTGCAGAGGTCTTTGATATTGAAACAATATACTTGACCATGCGCCAAACAGTGGCATCAAAGTTATCAATAACAGTTACGTTCTCAATACCGTTGACTGTGTTTTCATTGTTACCGTATGTGCCCAAGTCTGTTGACTGAGCAGATGCTGTATCGATTAAATCTACATAATTTTCTTGAGTAGGTCTATCTCCTGTTTGGAATAAACCTTTAACATCTGAGATTGATATTTTAGCCATGTGGTAATTATATCACCCGTTTTAATAAGACTATTAGAGAATATAGTTGCTATAGCCAATAACCTGCAGTGGGATTCCTGGGGTGTTGCCTAAGCCAATAGCCACAATTTGAATGGCTGAAAATTTAACTCTAAAAGGAAGTATGTCTGTTACTAAGGTGTTTCTTGTAAAATCTTCTACTTGAATTAAAGGATAGTCAATAGGAAAAATTTGTTTGGTTTTACCGTTAAGTTCATCAAGTATTAATGCTGTGGCCATTAATCTGTAACATCTTCAAGAATCTTTAGGCTACCCTGGGCAACCGTCCAAACTCTTGTAGGATCTGACACTTGAATGTCAAAGATGTCTCCTGTTTGAAGTTGTACTGACTGTGCTGCAGTGAGCCAAACCGTAAACTCTCCAACCAAGTCATCTTCGTCTGCAACTGGAGTTAAATTTAAAACAAGGGTTGCAGCGTCTGTAATAATTCCAGGGGTTGAAGTAGGTCTCTTAATCTTCATAGCAATAGTCCACTGGGATCCAGTACCCTTTAAAATTAGCGGGACCTTGGCATCATCAGTTACATAAACCTTAAAGCCAGAAGTATCTCCACGAACCACGGTCCAAATAACTGTTGGCGGTGCATTACCAATGTCGTATGATGTTTGAGATCCTCTATTTGTTGCCATTTTTAAATTATACCACGAATCTTTGGCCTAAACCCAATCATGGGGGTACTGGAAAAAATCATCAGAGCCTATAAAACTAAAAATATTAGATTTTTTGGAAGAGAACATCTCTCTTTGAATATAGGCAGTAAAAGTGCTTCTTGGTGTTCCAACAAACTCTTTTGACTGGCACATTACTAACAGTCCTATTAGTCCAAAAACTATCTCGGACTGGCTAGGCAAAGACAAGAAATCTTCTGAAAAATTTTCTACAATATAGTCATCTAAAAATATAACATCTTTATCTTTAAACATTTTATTATTAACATCATCTGTTAATATAACAGTTTTCAAATTGCTTTTACTTAAAGATTTATCAAAATCTTTTTTTGAAAAACTAAAAGTTCGTTCTGCGTGATCTGTAAGTCTTACATGCATTCCACGAAAGTCTCCTAGGCTTGTTGCAATTTTGTTTGCTAGTTCAACATATTCTTGTTTAAAGTTAACCTTTATTTTATTTAAAAAGTTATCATCTTGATTAGCAAAAAATGTTTCACGGTTTGCTAGATTTGGACCAGACATATTATAAGATTTTTCTTCTTGAAAAATTAATTCTTTTTTATTAGAATATTTTGATCCTGCTACAATTTCTTTAGAAACATTTGCGTATCCCAGAAATAGATTATCAGATATTTTTATTTCATCTTCACAAAATTGACTTATCTTTCCAAAAGCAATATATTCCCAAACAAGAGATTTATTAAAATCAATTAACTCAAAAAAATTTACCATTTCTCTTTTAACAATTTTTTCTCTTTTACCAAATACCACATTGTTGCTAATGGGAAAACTGTCAAGCCAGTTTTGTTGGCTATCTAGAAGGTTATAAATAACTAGTTTTTTCTTTGTTATATAAGAAAGTCCTAAAGCCGTTTCTAAACTAAAAAGTCTATTTGTAAGTCCTGCATGGTGCAATCTGTAAAATAAAAAGTTATCCATTTTGTTTTTTTATCCATTCGTATGTTTGTTTGATTCCATCTTTAAGAGACATTGAATAATCCCAGTCTAATTTCTCTCTAACTAGATTATTATTAGAGTTTCTGCCTCTAACTCCTAAAGGTCCAGGGATGTGCATTTTGCTCAAAACCTTGCCCTCAATACTGCAAGCAATGTCTACCAACTGGTTGATAGTAACCATTTCCTCAGACCCAATATTAACAGGTCCAGTAAAATCTGATTCCATAAGTCTTCTTGTTGCTTCTATGCATTCATCTATATATAGGAATGATCGAGTTTGTTCTCCATCCCCCCAAATTTCTATAAAGCCATCTGCTTGTATAACTTTTCGACACATTGCAGCAGGAGCCTTTTCTTTTCCACCATCCCAAGTTCCTTCTGGGCCATAAATATTGTGATAGCGAGCAATGGCGACTGGGATCTTGTTATTTCTATTAAAGGCTAAGAACATTCTTTCGCTAAACAATTTCTCCCAGCCGTACTCGCTGTCAGGATCTGCAGGGTATGCATCAGACTCCTTAAGTCCAGGATTATTAACATCTAACTGCTTATAGTCAGGATACATACAGGCAGAACTTGAATAGAATATCTTGGTTTTATTAATATCATATTTTGCATTAAGTCTTGATTGAGCCCTAAGCAAATTAAGGTTTATGAGTGCAGAGTTTTCCATAATTTGAGAATCGTGGTCTCCAGTAAAGATATATCCAGCGCCTCCCATATCTGCTGCAAACTGATATATTTCATCAAAGGAATCTATTAACTTATATGGAATCTCATTATAAAAATTTCCCTGATAGCCTTTAAATTGAATTGTTTTTTCAACATTTTCATATACAGATAAATCTCTTTCAATAAATTCATCTGCTTCTGTTTCTGAAAAATCTGGATGTTTTAAGTCAACACCACGAACCCAATATCCTTCTACTTTAAGTCTTTTAACCATGTGGCTTCCTATAAAGCCTCCTGCACCAAAAACGAGTGCTGTTTTTTGTTTCATTATGCTAAACCGTTTTTCAATGCTCCCCAAGTACCATTGCCTTTTGCTTGAACAATGACTATTCCAGGATTTCCAGCGTGGGCAACAATTCCTATTGCGACACCAGAGTTTGCTGGTTTTGCTCCTGATGAGTCATTTGCTCCTGAAACAAGTCCTCCAGTTTGCCCAACATATAAAATAGAACCACTTGAGAATAGTGAAGTATTTAAACCTTCAAGAACTCCTCCAACCACAACAACTCCATTTGCATTATTTGCTATGTTTGTTTTTGATAAACCTAATAGTGTTTGTGTAGAAGATCCCGTTAATTTTGTAATTAATGTTCTTGCAGATCCAGAACTGTATCCAGAAGCATATACTGGATCTCCTGCTGAAATTAATGACCCAGTCTCATTTCTTACACTAATCTGAAAATATGAAAGGCCTAATGGAGGAAGAATCTCTTCTAGTTTAGTTACTAAATCTTTAATGTCTCCGTGTACGTTCACGTCATCGCTTGCTAAAGGATAAGGTAGGCCTAAACCGTTTAATTTTGTTGCCATAGTACTTTTATTATACCATTGTTCAGAGTTGACTTTTAGGGAAATATCGTGATATACTAGTTAGTAACACCTACCAAGGTGTTATTGTTTTCTAAGGAGGAAACTATGATTAAATTTATCGAAAGAAACAAAGAGATCATTAGCACACTCAGTATCGTAGCACTAATAGCGGTTACTTCTAACGCTAGTGCTTCTTCAGATCTTGATACTAAAAACAATCTTAGCCTGGAACAGGCTCAGATGCAAGAAAATGCCTCGAAAGAGGTTTTTTTGGTATCTAAAGCAAAAAGACTAGAGAGTTTTGAAAACAAGACATCTCTAACCGATTTAGAACTTAAAGAACTCCTATCTCTAGTTGGCTTCAAGGGTAAAGACCTTGTAGTTGCCTGGGCGGTAGCCAAGAAGGAATCTAATGGACGACCATTGGCTTTTAATGGCAACCACAAGACTGGCGACTCTTCTTATGGCATGTTTCAAATTAATATGATCGATACACTTGGTCCTGATCGTAGAACTAAGTTTGATCTTGACTCTAACGCTGAACTCTTCAATCCCGTCAAGAATGCTGAAATTGCATACTACATGACAAAGGGTGGAGATGATTGGTCTTCATGGAAGGGCATTACGCCCAAGACCAGAATGTGGATGAACAAGTTTCCTAATTAGGCCAAAAGCCTGCTGGGCATTTTGCATGCAAAAGTTTTGACTTAGCAGCCATAAAACATCCACATAACTTACATTGCTTAGTTGGCAAAAAGTTTGGGCATGATTTGCATATCTCATACCTTTGATCTGCAACATTTTTATCAGCATATTCCGTATTTGGGTTAATAAAATCCCACGGTCTTGTTTCTCCTAAATTTTTTTTATATTTTTCCCAGGGGGAAAGGTTTTCTTCCATTATAAAAATTACTCAACTATAACTTCTGGATTACTAGAAAGTAGTGCTATCATCATTTCATTTTTTGGATCATCTTTAATGCCGTAAAAAAGTTTATATTTACCACCAACCACAAATGCAAATTTTTTAAATCCATCATTAGATTTTGCAAGTGGTCTTATTTCTCTATTTTCTGAATCTATAAAATCTGTACCATTCCAAGCAGAATCTGGCTGTGGGTTATATGTTAGATTGGTTATTTCTACAATGGATGGACTTTTTGACAATACATTAAAAAATAATGTATCTGCTGAATTTATTGGCAATAATGTTTCAATATCTGTTTCAATGTTAATAAAATTAATAATATCAGAATCTATTTTTAGTTTAAATTGCATTTTTTTATTCTCCTTTTTAAATAGTATATCATATTGTATTCCTATGCACAACCATAGTCATCGGTGTATGTTGCACAAGGACCGCAGTTATTCAAATCAACATAATAATATGTTGCTGCCCATCCATTACAAACATAATCATCAAATACGCAGTTTGGAGTACAAGATGCTGGGGTTGGTGTAAACGAGAATGCTGGGGTTGGTGTAAACGAGAATGCTGGGGTTGGTGTAAACGAGAATGCTGGGGTTGGTGTAAACGAGAATGCTGGTGCTGGAGCAAACGAGAATGCTGCTGGAGGTGTACAAGAAGCGCCAGATGCTCCATTATTTACACAAGTAATTCCGACGTCTGATTGATAACATGGGCTATCTCCATTTGGAACATCTCCTTGTGCACATAAATGATATCCAGAAAGAAGAGCGGGATGAGCAGGTGCTACTGGTGTAAACGAGAATGCTGCTACTGGAGTAAACGAGAATGCTGGTGGAGTATAAGAACAACACCTATAGTTTCCTCCATCATTAGTTCCATCTGTATAATAAACAGTTTCAAATCTTTCTCCACCCTCTGGACAATATGAATCTGCTATACAGGCTGTCATTTCAGTACGTAAAACAATTTTTGGAGTAACTGGTGTAAACGAGAATGCTGGGGTTGGAGTAAACGAGAATGCTGGGGTTGGAGTAAACGAGAATGCTGGGGTTGGTGTAAACGAGAATGCTGGTGGAGTATCTGGAACACAATCTTCGTATCTTTCGGAATAATGATATCCTGGAGGACAAACAGGTTCTACAGAACAATTCTGACTTTCTGTCCAAGGACCTGATCTTCCTGCTTGCCAAAATGCTTCTAGTCCATCATCTACAGAACAATCTGCATAAGTGTATACGTTAAGTCTGTGTGTAGCAGTTCTTGATTGTGTTCCTCCAGAACAAGTTCCCCAGGAACTCCATTGATATTCATAAGTTGTTCCAGGAGTACAACTAGCAATGCAGTCTCTAAGTTCAGACCAAGGGGTAGACAAACCAAGGTTATAGTAATATTGTGTACCAGTAGTAATTGAGCAGTCAGCGTTTGTTGTTGAGTACTCTCTACTTGTTGCTTCTCTTCTTTGTTTTGCAGTAATGGTAGCACCGCAAACTCCCCATTCCCCATAATTATAAGTATATGTTGTTGCAACAGTGCACCCTGCAGCCACATAGTTCCACATAGTTAGAAGAACCCCTGTCTGTGAAGCAACTGCAGTTCCTGCTGCTGGAGATTGGCTTTGAACTTTGCCACTATTAGCAGAAAGGCTTGTAGTTGTTCCTGTTTGAACACCATCAACTACAAGACCTGCTGTCGCAATAGCAGTATTTGCTGCTGCAGATGTCAGCCCTACAACATCTGGAACTGTTTTATCTAGTACTACTGGAGTAGCAGCATTTGTTTTTACTAGACCCTGCGCTAATGCACTTGATCCAGTTTCATTTGGACCAGAATATACAAAAAGGGTTATATCATGATCATTATCTGGCGTAAGGCCAGTTGCAGTAACACTAGTTGATGTTGTTCCTCTTAAAGTAAATCCTGGTTCATCATCTGAAAATCTTGGAACTACCATTAACAAGAAAGATTGTTGGGCGTTAGAAGACCAACTAATTGTTGCAGTTGTTGTACCTGTTGCAGTTCCTGATAAATTAGTAACAGACAATGTTGCTGGGGCTGGTGTAAATGAAAAAACTGAAAAAGGAACAAATGAAAAAACTGTAAAAGGAACAAACGAAAATACTGAGAATGGTGTAACAGGTGCAAATGAAAACACTCCAAATGGTGTAAATGAAAAAATTCTATATGTAAAATCTATTGGTGTCTCATAATCGGCAAGTACTCCTGAAGCCGTAGCCTGAGAAGAAACAATATTAGTTTTTGTATTATCTTCTTGTGTTACTGTTGACCTAGTCCCAATTGTTAAACCATTACTTTGGATTAATGCCTCTGCTGCTTCTTTTGATATTTCAAGGATGTTTGGTACTGAAACCATTCCTTTAGAAGCAGACCATTTGCTAATCCAACCCATGATTAGACCTACGCTGTCAAATCGCCAATAAGAATCCAGGTATCGGTATCAGTTTTTACTAGCGAACCACCAGAATATCTTGCAGCAATTTTCTTATTTGAATTTTTACTTAAGACAGTTACACCGCTTGCTTCGCTAATGAAAACACCCCCAACACCGTATCTAATAAGATCTACTCTTTGACCAATTAAAATAGGAACTGCTGCATTTGTTGGAATTGTGATTATGACATCTTGGTTTGATGTAATTTTTAAAGTTTTTCCAACATCAGATAAACTCAATGTTTTGCTGGCGGAGACTGATGCTAAATAAACAGAATCAGAATACTCTCTCCAAGAACCATTATAATAATATTGGATCTGGTTTATAATATCTCCATTATCTGTTTGCTGAATAAAACAAACAAGCCCATTAATTGGGTTTGCAATAACATCATTACGAGATGATGGATTTAAAAAATTATTTACTCCACCTTTTGCACGTACAACTGTTTCATAGGTTGCTGAATTTAAAAATTTATGAGTACCGCTCCAAATATAGTTTGCAGTTGTATTTGTGCTTCCAGTAACTGGATACCAAGTATCATCTTCTAAATCGTATAGGTATGCTAACTTACCATCATCGCTAACTGTTGACATTATACTCCAATCGGCTTCCATGAATTTGTCAATGAATCAAAAATATACATACTTAATGGGACTGAATCTCTATCTACCCACAACGCACCGTCTGTTACAGTATTTGATGCTGGAGGAGTGTTTGTAAAGATTGCAGATGGGAAAACAACAGAATTAGAAGCAGAAGAGTTTTTCTTCATCCAAACATATCCTTCTATTGGAGTCGCTGGAGCATTATTTGTTACAGCGGATCCAACTCCTCTTGTATTAATTATTTCTATATCATCTTTTATTTCTTGTAAATAATGAGCAATTGATTCTGGAAGAATTTGTGCAGTTGTGGCTGGTGGGGTTGTTGTTCCATAAAGAAAAAGTCTTAGCGCAGCGACTATGTCAGCAGCATCGCCATATGATGGGATCTGAGTATTGAAAGGTCCTTCTGCATTAGGGTTTATATCTTGAGCCATTTTTAACCACCTCTAAAAAATTATACCATACTAATAAAGAGATGAACAACCAAATTTCCAGATAAACCTGCCCAGGATCCACTCTCAAGAGTTACTCCACGAACAGTTATTGGTAATCCACGGGATGCCCCATTGGTTACTATGTCTCCTATTAGAACAGAACTTGCTATTGGAGTTTGACTTCCAACAATATTATGAATAACAGCAAAATCTGAAGCATTTACGGAAGTTAACATATCTTCTGGAACAATATCAATAAGGTTTACAATAATTTCAGTATTTCCATTAACAAAGGTTCTTGATTCATTTTCTGAGTATTGATTTGTAGTCATTTTAAATATTTTTTCCCAAGTCTCTACACCAGAGTCATTTATTCTTTGATATAAGAACTGATAGTCAGCATCAGATGGATTAACATTTATACATAGATCAAAAACCTTAAATGTTTGATTTCCTCCTATAGAAACTAGGTTTGGGTCTCCAACAGAAGTAAAAATCTTGCTTCCTCTTTCGCCGTCTGGCCCAATATCTAAATCTACACTTATAGAGTCTGGCCCACCAAGAATTGTTATATCTTCTGTATCAATTAAAACGTCTACCATTTAAGACCCCAAACTTGGGTTTGTTATATCCTCAACAACAGTTATAACACCAGTAAGAACTGTTAAAACTTTATTGTACGTTAGAGTATTAGAAACCGAAGCCTTTTGAACAATTTGAATATCATAAACATATTCAACTGCAGAGTTTAAAAGGTTTCCATCACCTGGTCTAATTGCACATATTAAATATGTGTTATCTGCAGATATTGACGCATAGGCCTTAACTACAGCAGTGTTTGATGAATAATTAAGACCTCTTGTTGGGGCTATTGTAAATTTTGGACCAGAGAGTTCAACTTGGCTGTGGTCAAATTGAGAAAGATTGTATGGTGTCCCGTCGGACTTTTTTGGGTATACACGAAATTCATAAGTGTCACCTTTATAGTATGTAATATTCATTGTGCCTGGGAATGCCATAACTTTATTATACCATGTTACCTGACTGAAACAGCAATACTTTTTAATATGACTATAGAGTCCATATCGGTTCTTACCTGTGGAACAATGCCAGAAATCTTGTCGGCATCTGAATTTAAGAACAGATTTTGAGTAACAGAAAGATCATACGAATACTGATATTTTAAAGATGCTACAAAAGATATAACCTCAGCCTTGCTTTCTGGAAAAAATGACCTAAACCATACTTCTGTATTCGAAGAATATGTTGTTATTTCAAAATCATAGGTTATTTGAAGTTGAGTTCCCAACTCTAATCCTTTAAGGTTAATTCTTTTAGTTTCTTTTCCATATAGACCCTTAGAGTTTTCTGGAAGATAATCTTCAACTGTTTCACGTGAAACATTTCCAAGAACAAGGCTTACCCAACCGTCTTCTCCAAAAGATGCTCCTGTTTTTGTTGGTTTTGAATTATCAGAAATATACTTTGCCCATCCTGGTGGCTGTCCATAGTTTGGAAGAAAGGTTTTACCATCTTGTCCCTTTTGTCCAGTATCTCCTTTTTGTCCTATTTGTCCTTGTGGTCCTTCTGGACCAACTGATCCGTCTATGCCATCTCTACCTGCTGGTCCTTGAGGACCTTGTGGTCCAGGGACTGGAAGAAAGGATAGTGTATTTTCTTGGTATGGAGATGCTTGATTCTGTTCTACTTGTGCAGCATAAGAAGATTTTTTTGCACTTGGAAAGTCCATAGATTTAGAGGTAGCCATGGATACATTATCTCACAAGTTTTAAAGTATTGGGTATGTCTATATTGTTAATAATTAAGACTGTAAAGCAAGCGCACCAGTTTTTGCTAGAAATAAACCGTATTCAATTCCATTAATTCCACCACTATGTTGTTGATAAGAAGCCGCTAAGCCAGATTGCCACTGATTCCACTCAGAAGCAGTGTATGATAATGTCCAAATTTCTTTACCTGCGCCACCAATTTCTACGTTTAAAGTTGGAACACCTAATTCAATATATATACTTAAATTCATCTCAGCAGTTGCATGTGCTTCACTCTGAAAATGTTTAAATGCCCACATTTGAGGAATCCCTATAGATGTAGCGTAATTCATATATGCATCTACTTGTGGAGTTCTTGCAATTGCAATTGTATCTCCGTATGCACCATAATTAAAATGTTCGTAAGGTACCAAGTAATTTCCTGCACCACTAGAAGCCGTTAATGGTAGAAATGCTGGAAGACCTGCAACTATAAGGCCATTTGTATAAAGTGTCCAAGATGCAGTTCCTGGTGGATAGCCTGGATTTCCTGGATTAGTAGATCTTATAAATAGTTGTCCTGGATTTCCATAAGGACTTCCAACTGGGATACTTACAATTCCTCCGATTGGATATGAAGCACCGTTGTTATATTCGCCTAAGTAGTTTGGGTATTGTCCATCTGCACCATCTGCACCATTTGTACCATTTGTACCATTTGTACCTGGCGCACCTGGAGTTCCATCTCCGCTACCACCTGTTGTAGTAAAACGTGCCATTATTATTCAAGACCTGTCTTAAGAACTGCAATTGCTGAACCATTAACATTTGTTATTGCATATAGCGCATTTGTTCCAGGTAGTTCAACAGAAAATGCTGATCCTGGAGCAATACGATATCCGTAGTCAGATGCTGTTACTCCTTCTCCACCAACATATACATATGCTGATGCGTGAATGTTTTGAATTGTAATATCCATTCCAGAATGCATTCCGTTTGGAGTTAATCGGGTAGCAGTTGTGCTATCAAGGGTTACGAGGGCATGTAGTGTCATACTTAGATTGTACCACTTATTTTACTTTAAAGGTTTTGTCTTTAATTCTAATTACTGAAGGCAACTCAGGTCTTGGAGTTGTAACTTTTACTATGCTCATGCTTTTCGATATACGCCAGAAAAGTTAAACTGTATTCCGTTTTCGTTTCTTCCTTGGGGTGTGAATTCACTTGCGTTATTTGCAGGAATTTCGTCAGTGTTGTCAGCCAAAGCCTGAACAAGATTTGCTGGCCAGGTTGAATTTATATTTTTATATCCTACTGTTTTTGTGTTTCCTGGGTATCCAGCAACAACGTTTGTTTCTGGCTCTTGATTTAGTGCAGTAAGGAATGCCATTCCAACCAAATCAGCGCTGGTAGGCCATGTTGCTGGATATGGATATCCAGGAAGATTAGCAGTATAGTTTCCAGTTTCTGTTCTTACATAAGTTCTTAATATTGCACTTGCATTTAGAAAATGATACTCGTTGTCTTGATAAGAATTTTCTGCCGTTATAAGGCCGTACTCTGGAGTTGGATCTACATCTGCTGTAACCCTAAACCATCCATTAGCAATAGTTCTGTTATAAGCATTTTTAATTGGACTTCCTGTGACGGAATCATTTGCAAAATATGGAGGAAATGGTAATTCAAAAGCCCAACTTCCTACAGATCCCCAAGACACTGGATTGCCCATTAACATTCTGAACTCCCAATGAACTAAATCTCCAACACAGTAATAATAACCCATCTTGTTTGCTTCATAGCCAGAATTTGCAACTGAAACATCTATTCCACTGTGAAATGCAAACTTAGTATCCCAAGTTCCTGAAGTTGGAATTAGTCCATTTGTACCATTAGTCCCGTTTGTACCTGGAACACCTTGCAAACCATTAGTTCCGTTTGTACCATTAATTCCATTTGTACCGTTAGTTCCTGCGGGACCAGTAGGACCAACTACTGCCACTCCAGGCATTGGAACAATTTTAATAACTGCCATTATAGACTACCCGTAATATCACCAAGGACTGATATAGTTCCAATCAATGGTGTCCAAATTGTTTCTCCATCAATAGTTACTTGAAGGTCAAAAGTTAATTCTGTTACAACTGATTTGTAACCAGTTCCCCATAGTTCAGTAATAGATGATGGAGCCATAATGTCTGCATACCCATTTCCATGAGTAACCTCTAACTCATCAATTATTTGTGTTTTTGGATCATAAGCGCTTGCTTTAAATACCCAACCAGAGGTATCAAAATATGTGGTTTCGTCATCTTCTAAAAATTCAACACGAAGCGGAGAAGTATCTCCTCTAATAATTTGCCATCTAATTCTGGCTGGGTCTGCCCCAAAAACCTCTGGTCCATGCATAGTCATAATGCGATTATACCACAAAAAATGACTAATACCATGATCGGTGGGTATAGGACAAACCATGGCATTAGACTTTAAAATTATACCACAAAAAGGACAATACAGACATGATATTAAAGTTTACCAAATTGTTACAATTAGATATGTCCGTTTTGTCACAATAAGTCTTTTATGCCAGGATATCGATAGTGTATACTTTAAATATATAAGAAATAAGAACTATCTTTATAGTTTTAAAAGATATCTTTATATATAGTATATAGCAAAATTATTTATTAAGTTTGTCAATGTGATCAAGTAACATTTTATACATATCGTCAATTTTCTTTTCTTGACGATCTCTAGATTTTATAGAGTCAATTCTCTGTTCGTCAACAGCACTTTCTAATCTCGAAATTTGATCTTTCATCGATGATCCAGAATTGGGCTTAAGTTCGCTGAGATAATGTTTTACCATCCACTTGATTCCAAAGGCAATTGATGATACAATTGTAAGTATGGCTACGATTAGGGAAGCCCAGTCTTGGATTGTCATAACATTATTATAAGGGACGTTTATACTAAATGAAAACAGAGATACTTAACACATTGGAGTATTCTAAGAATTTGATTGTATCCCCTGACATGGATGGTTTTATGACCGCAAAATTATTAGAGCGTTTTAACGGTTCGAAAATAGTGGGTTCGTACGACAAAAATATTTTATGTCTCGCCGAGGATATAGATCCGTCGGAATGTTTGTTCGTTGACTGCGATATGAATCGACAAGAGTTTGTATCTCTCGGCAATCATATGCGACTCTTAGAAGATAATATGTCCGTCGAGTCGTTTAATCCAAATGTTCACTTTGGTGTCACGACTTATAGCGACAAGTTTCCTTTCGCAACCGCTTTTTTGATAAGTTTCGCAACAGAGGTTCAAACCTCCGAGCAAGACCTTATACGCATGGCCTTCGCTGACTCAACTCTTAAGAACATGGAGAAATACAGCGACAACATGCGAAATTGGTCAACACGGATGGATCATCCTGCAATAAAGTACATAATAGACAATTCGGACATTGCACGGGATAACGATAAGCAAGCAAGGTTTGATTATGTAGATCAATCATTTACATCTAAACGGTATGGCAAGGGACGTTATTTGAGTACCCTTAATAGGGCCTTAGAAGACCATGAGATGAGTTTTGAGCCATTAGTCCAGGGTGTTAAGTATGTGGCAGATAAAGTAGGCCGAAACACCTTGGTACGATATCAAAAAGATATAATCTCATATGCAGAGATTTTTACAGATGAGTATAGTGTGACATACGACCAAGAAATAGAGTGGAAATAGGGTTTGACGTCTATCTGCCGATACGCTATAATAGTTATACAACCGTTTTCGGTTTAACATGTTAATACCAAAGGAGAATAAAATGAAAGATAGCGCAGTAGAAGTTATGTCTGAGACTGTTGAACAGTTTAACAGACAAATGGCAGGACAGCAAAATATGGATAGTGCACAAATTGAAAAAGTTATTAGCGAAAACTCTCATCAACTTCGTTACATGAATGGCATTATCTATGATGCATTGAAAGATAATGGTTATATTACAGAATAATGACTATTGCCAAAAGTGAAGAAGACTTATGTTTTCTATGCCCCGAAAATTCTAAAGAACGTAAAATTTGGAACCACGTAGGGGTCACTTTTGGACAAGAAGATTCACGATATCTATCTGTGTATATAGATCACGATTTTGAACAATACCAAACCTTAAACCTTGATAGCCAGCATAACTCAATATACAAAAATCAAAAATTCTATGTAGATGAAGAGTTATTTCCAAATACGCCTTTTGAATTAGTTTTTATTCCAAATAAACATTATCGACAAACCAACGATATGCTAAATAGCCAAGAAGGACTTGACACTTTTGCAGATATAGTGCAAACTATAAATGATCTTAGAGTATATTTAAATATAGATGAAATCTCTATTCATTTTAATGATCGATCCCCGAAATTTCATGGCCTTATGGAGCATCCGCATATTCATATAGCCACTCATAGCAAATCTGAAAATTTATATCAGAGAGCGAGAGACTTTTTTAATGAAAAATCATGAAAATAAAGAATGGCTAGAGATCCAATATGTAGACCAGGAAAAATCTATTGATACATTAGCCAAGATGTGTAATGTAGATAAAAAAGTTATTATTCAATCGCTAAACGATTTTAGGATTTACCGTAAATATGATCATACCAAACACCCTAAGCGTTGGTAGGTCTTCCTAAGTCTTCCCAGAAAATTTCTCTACCCATGTTATCTGTTACTGGCATAAGTTTAGATTCACATTCTGAACAAACCATATCTGAAAATATTTTTACAGCAAGGTTAGGCTTTTCTTCTATATCCCATGAATTTTCAAGATTGTCTAAAATTCCCATAGTTCATTTTACCATAAATCTGAAAATATTGTCTAGATGTACGATACGTGTTTATAAAAATAAAATGACAAAAAAATAGTGCGCCCATATCAGACGCACTAAGATTTATTTACTTGTCAAACCTTTTTAGCCTTACCCTGTATCCAACCTGAGTGGATACCAGCAAGTGGTGCGTCTATGTTGATAGCCGTGCCTATTGGTAGCACTTCCGCATAGCGGTCAATGAATGATAGGACATTCTCCTTGTTAGGGAATTGCATCTTCTTAGTAGTACCTGTAACGCTTGTTAGTGTTGCTGTTATCATTTAATTACCCCCAAATATAAAGCATAGCGTTATTGCTACACCTACGCCAATAAAGGCTCCTATTGGTGCGCCGAAGTCACCATTCTCGTCTATCCAATCGATTACTGCTGTAAATGGGTTCATTTTCTGTCCTTTGTTAGTTTGTATAATGGAAGTATAGCAGGATAGACTGACAAAAGCAACTCGACACGCCGTATATAGGGCCTATGTCTATGTGATATACACCACATCGATCCCCTAGAAAAAAGTTATCCACAGGGTGATGTGTATAAGTAATGTGATGTACCTCATATGTGACTAATCTCACAATGTCCGATTTACACCATTTATACCCCTCAAAATGTCAGACCCCCCTGCTACAATTACAGTATAAAGAAAAACAAGCGGTAAAGAAATCCGCTAAAGAAAGGTGGTCTTAAAATGACTACATTAACAATAACAAAATGCTCAGAGTTTTCAGAGCATAATCCTATGAAATCTGCTATCTCAGAAATTGGAGATGAGCAATTTACTTTCTGCCAAGATTGTGAAAATAACATTGAGCGTTGGTATGATGATACCGACCCTGAGCGTCTGCCTATGTGGACAAGATGGAAGGTGACTAAGTAATGATTACTCTTACACTTACATCTTACAATGGCAATACTAAAAAAATGCCTTTCATTACCGAACAAAAATTGCGTGAGTTTATCTCTGCGCTACCTTCACAATTAAATAAATCAACAACTCTAAAAGTAGAGTGCGACCTGTTAGCAATTAACGGAATTATTAGAGGGGAAAAATAAATGAGTATTTGGACTAAGTTCGCTACTGTAAGCGATTACCCTAAAGGCTTAATGAACCTATGCCCTTGCGGTCAGGTTGTATTAGCCCCCGCCCTGTATCACGAAGGGCAACCTTATTGGGAAAATCCTAATAAGTGTAAAGAACTATTTGAGGGAGTAAATAAATGAGTACCTATGTACCTATCAAGTCAGTATGCGGTGCGGTTAGCACTACCATTGACATCTATGACTATGACCTAAACCCTAATGGGGTTGTGTGTTGTGATAATTGCGAAAGCATACTGTTATGCCGTAAGGCGTGGGACTTTCTCTATAAGGTAGGTAAGTAAATGAATACACACGATAAAAGAGAATTAGCCTACGCATTAGCAAAAGAAAAATACGGAGATAATGCTCTCTCTGCCCTATGGGGTAGTGCTGGTGTACTACTTAGCGATAAAGATTTAGATACTGTAATTAGAGTAATGGAGAAATAAATGAATACACTACAAGAAAAACTTGATCGTGCTGCTAAAGAATTAGAGCCAATACTTTGGGAATTACTAAATGAAATTGAGGAAAATAAATGAGTAACTTTTTTATTAGCGGTAACGCATTGTTTTGGTTTTCTTTTATTTGCTTATTCTATGGATCTTATTTATTCGTGAAGGGCGAATAAAAAATCCTAGCAAAAAGTTATCCACAGGGGTGTGTATAACTAATGTGAGATTAATCACATACGACACGCCGTGTTTAGATTTGACTTTTTGACATTTCTTTGCTATACTTACATAGTAAGAACAATTAAATAAAGACATTAGCCAATGAGCCTAAGCAAATAAGTGTGAGATAAATCACAATGAGCCTTAGCAAATAAGTGGCAATAATGTCAGTGCCCCCTGATAAGATAGTCTTATCACTTAAAGAAAGGTCAAATAATGACACTTGATGAATACAAGCAAATGGTAGAGGCTCAACGCCTTGCCTCATTAGGTAAAGGCTTAGAAGCCCTAATGAAATCAAAAGCAATCCAAGACAAAATGAAAGAAGGAAAATAATGTCAGCAAATATTTACACAATAGAAAACCTACTTGTAGGAAAAACTTATCGCTCAAATACCTTAACAGGTGAAATCGTATCTGCTCAAATCCACCCTAAAGCGGTTTGGTATGAAGGCGCAGAGGCTTATCTTGTAGAAGTCCGCAAGCCTTATGGCGGTTACACTTATCGCACTCTTGCCGTAAAGGTTGGTGACTAAATGATAAACTCAGTTATGTCGATACCCTGCGAGGAATGTCACTCAACAGGTTTAATCTTTTTTGGTGATAATGATAATTTTGATGTTGAAACTTGTGAATGCGATTTTGGCATTGAGCAAGACCTAAACCAATTTAACAACTAAAGAATAGGAAATAAAATAAATGACTAAAGTAGAACACTCTCTAAAATTCGTAACAGAATTTGATGAAACTCACCCAATAGGAAAGTCAGCACTTGCTATTCCTCACTCAGATTTGGTAGCAATGCTTGAAGGTATGCTAAAAGATTTGGTAGCGCCTGCTCTCGGTCCTGTCCTTGATGAAATAAATGCTCGTGGCACTTACGCAATTCTAAAGGTGGCCGAATAATGATGACTCGTAAAGACTATGTCGCTACTGCTAAAATATTATCAGACTTAAAATATTCTATTAACAACAATTTAATTTTTGAAGATTTAGTAGATTCTTTTTCAGAAATGTTTGAAGTAGATAACGAAAGATTTGACCACGTTAGATTTTTTAATGCTTGTAATAAAGAATTGGAGATGTCAAATTGATTTTAGATAACGGAACACTAATTGCAATTGTAATTGCTTTGGCGGGATCTCTTTCAATGATGTTGGTATTTTGGAAACAAAATATTGCACAACAAAAAGAAATTCGCAGACTGCAACTTACTTTGCGAGATGAACGACTTAAAAAATAAAATAAAATCCTGAGCAAGATCTAAAACTGCTCAAAGATTTTCCTAGCGTGTCGTCCACAGGTTATCCACAAGTCATTTAAGAAGTTATTTACGACACGCCCGAAATTTTGTGAGTTTTATCACATAGGTTGAGCGTCTTACTATTTGGAATTACTCGCCAGTAGGTAGATAAATGTCAGCCAAAGATGATAGGATTACATAGTAATAAGATAAAGAAAGAAGGCAGAAATGACCTCAGTAATAATAGACCAAAATGAGTTTTATCTCATTAAAGACGAAATGCTATTTTGTTGTGATGAGCAACAGTTTAAGCACACTTGTAAGACTCACGGCGAGGCTATGGGTTGTTACTATTGCGAGTTTGATTACTCACAGAATTGCGAGGAGCAACACTAATGGGATACATAGAAATATTTAGAATTGACAACGAAGGCGCAGGGTGGGTAGACTTGGAGCAAGCAACACCCGATGAATTATTTAATTTGGAAGTGGGCTTACTTAATGAAGGCGCACTATTTACTACTAAGGAGAACGACTAATGGACTATGAATATTCAATAACAGTAACCTATGATAGCGCAACAGAACCTAATTGGGTTGGTCGCTATGATAATGCACTTTCAGCAGTAACAGAGTTTAACAAAATTGTTGATTGGGGATTTGCTGATGAGTATGCAACAGTTAATCTATCAGAGCCAAATGGGAAAATGCACACACGCACTTTCTATCGTGAAGGCAGAAGGGTTGTGACTAAGTAATGGAAACTTTCGAATTTAACACTTTTATAGATGTCGAGGCAGAGTCGTATGATGAAGCCATTGATGTCTTTCAATTCCAATTAAAGTATGGAATAAATAAAGATAATGTCTATGTCGCAGACATAAAGCAATTAACTAACAACAACGAAAGTGTAGAGGTATAAATAATGGGAAGCGTAACAGCAATTGGATTAGCAGATAGCGTGTTAGATTTAGAAACACAATTAGCGTATCACTTACAGGGTAATCACTACCCACCCGTACCACTTTCTATGGTACAGCCTTGTATTGATGCTATTGATGCTTACTATGATGAGGACTATGATAGATTTATTGCTATGCCTGAAGGCGTATTCTATAAGGGTATGAGTCACGCACCTGCCCACGCTATTGTAGACCAACACCACCTATCTTGGTTCATTGACCCAGTAGATGAGTATGAAGATGAAGAATAAAATATCTGATACAATGAAAACTATGGAATTGATCCACGCAGATAACTTAGAGCCTAATCAATTAATGCTTGGTGATTTAATTAGAATTGACAATGACATTGTTGAAGTAATTTTTATTGAGTGTGACTCAACGGGAGATAACTATGACATACAAACCGAAAATGAATTTGGTGAAAGAGAAATAACGCAGTATAGTCATACTGATTTAATTCAGTTGTATGTTTTTATTGAAGAAGAATAATAAAGTTAATTTTGTGTGCTTCCCCGCACAAAATTTCCTAGCGTGTCGATGTGAGATTGATCACAGATTTAAGATTTGACATTTTAAGACAATGTATGCTAAGATTAGTTTATGACAACAAAGAAAAATGCTGAGGAATTGCGTAGACTTATGGAACTACGCCGTTCTAATGCTGCCACTTATGTTAAGTCTAAAAAGGCCTATACTCGCAAAGGCAATAAATGTCAGTCCGAAATGCTACAATTAATAAACAACGAAAAAGGAGAATAGCCCCTATGGGAAATATCGCAGATGAATTCTATGATGAATACTATGCCACAACCTGTCCCTCTTGCCGTGAAAATGCGGTTGATGAATTTGAAGAAAAATGTACACACTGCTTACTTGAAGAAATGTCCGCAACCTATAATGAAGACATTGCCTTAGAGATGAGCCTTGGCCTTGACTACTAATACCCTTAAACTAAAACGCTCTAATGATAGAAAGGTCGCTAATCTTGTCACTAAAAATGGAAAGCAAGCCGCAATTGCCAACACCTTTGGATTGCCTGCTGGAAAGGCTTTCTCGTGTCCTGGTGCCACTACCGTATGTGAAAGCGTATGCTACGCAGGAAAACTCGAAAAAGTATTCCCTGGAGTAAGGGCCAACCTTTTACACAATTGGGAATTGCTACGCAATGCCGATATGGACACAATGCTCATTCTATTAGATGAGATGATCGTTGAATTTATTGCTGATTGTGAAAAAAAGAATGCCCCTAAGTTATTCCGCATACACTGGGACGGTGACTTCTTCAATGACACTTATACTTATGCCTGGAAAGTAATTATTGCTAATCATCCCGACATTCAATTTTGGGTATACACTCGCGTTAAGTCTGCAGCGCTTATTCTTAAGGATATTGATAATCTGTCTCTTTACTTTAGCACTGATAGTGAGAATGTAAAGATTGGCGTTGACTTAAAAAATAATCAAGGCATTCGTCTTGCATACCTTGCTAAGAATTTTGCTATCGGTCAAGCAGATATGAAAGAAATGATTGGTAAGCCTGGTGCTAAATGTCCTGAAAATCTAAAAGCAATTCCACTTATCTCAACTAATGGAAGCGCTTGCGTTTCTTGCGGATTGTGTGTATACTCTAAAGCAGACATAGTTTTTTCTGCGACTAAGAAATGAGATAAATGAAAATTGCACTGTTAATGATACTAACGTACATTGTTATTATTACTTTTTTTTCAAGTCCCCGCTGAAAAGTGGAGGGCCTAGCAAAATCCTAGCGCAAAACTTTTGGTTTGTCAAGTGTTTAAGATGTGTTTAAAATCACGCTCAAACTCCCCGATTTGACATTTCTTAGATTTTCTGTCATACTTAGGTATAACCAAATAGCAGTTCTCACATAATGAGATTATCAGATAATAATTTGATAAATGTCAGTAGGAAATGTTATACTTAGGGTATCAACTAAACAGAAAAGGAAAAACAAAAATGGCAGTAACAAACGCAACTTACAAGGTCGGCGACCTATACACTTCACAGAAGTCAAAGGTAACAGGCACTATCCAAGAAATCTCACCAAGCAAAGACGGACAATCAGTTCGTATCAAGTTAGATGTTAATGGCGCAGTTCGCTACACAACTTGGACAGCAAAGTAATCTAACAAGCCAGTTAGAAAGTAACTTAGTCCTAAGTATGACTACAAAAACTGCTTAACACCCCCACTAATAACCCACAAAAGAAAAGAGAAAACAGATGGCAAGAGCCAAAGCAATAAATGTAAAAATCCCAACAGTTCGAGTAATCGCAGGATTAGAGGAAGCCTTAGCAACCTTAGAGGCAGACTACGCAACACAATCAGCAAAAGAAGCAAAGCACGAAATTGCTAAAAAGGCTTGGCAGAAAGAAGTCCAAGACTACGCTATCGCAAACATCAGCAAAGCAGAAAACTTCCGCACTAACTATCGTAATTGGTCAAACAATCTTAACATTGACTTCGACCTTACAGTATTAGAAAAAGATTTGCCTAAAGAGCCTGAGCAGGACTTCGAGGTAATTCATCAGCACACTTATCGTGAGTCAAAGAAAGAAATCTCAAACGCAATTCGTCTGCTAAAGATGACAGATGAGGAAGTTGTTAGCACTTCTACCTACAACGCAATCGCCCAGTATCTCTAATTAGATACACAACCTGAGTATGTTGCCAAACTGCTCACCTCCCCCTCCCCCACGATCACCAGGGCACTTGACAAATGTCAGACCCACACAGTATAATTAATATAAACAACAAGAAGGAGCCCCAATGGGATTAGATATGTATCTAAACGCAAGAAAGCACTTGGCCAAAGTTAATTGGCAAGTCCTACAGGATAATGATGAATTATCTTACAACTCACCTGAAGCGGTATATCCTAAGTTTAATGACTTAATGGAAATCACACAACTCACAGAGGTAGCAACAGATATCTATGGAGCAAGCGTTGAGGTCACCTGTGCCTATTGGCGCAAGGCTAATCAGATACACAACTGGTTCGTCACAAATGTTCAAGGCGGTAATGATAACTGCGGTGAATACTATGTCTCACAAGACAAACTAACAGAACTAAAGGTTATCTGCGAACACGCACTTGAAACTAAGGACCCAAGCCTATTGCCACCACAAGAAGGATTTTTCTTTGGTGGAACAGATATTGATGAGTGGTATTGGAACGACCTTACTAATACTATTACTCAGTTAGAGCGAGTCTTTGCTCTGCCTGAAGTAGATAAGTTATCATTCTATTACTCATCATCTTGGTAATTGACAAATGTCAGTGGCCGACGGTACAATTAAACTAACCAACTAACAGAAAGAGGCCCCTTATGGACCAGCAAGTAAGCACACCAGCACCAACAGTTAATGAAACACAAGAATTTCTTCGTGACTCTTTAGCCAAGACAACATTGCGTGTAACACAATTAGAAGAGCACATCCAAAAAGTAACACAACGTTCATATGCAGATTCTGCAGAACGCAACCGTATGGTTGAGGGAATGAAAGAATGGACCCTTAGCGAATTATCAGATGAAAGCATAACAGAAGAGCAAGCGGAAGCAATTGCTGAAATTATGGGCTTTGAATTAACAACAGAATTCGAAGTTGAAGTTACAGTTATGTATTCAGTGACCGTTAATGCACGTGATGAAGAGTCTGCACAGAATGCAATTCACGATATTGATTTTGATACTGTTCAATACAACTCAGATAATATTTCTTGGTTGTCTTCATCTATTGATAGAATAGATATTTAGTAGGGGGCTACTAATAAACCTGAGCACGTTTATAAACTGCTCACTTTTAATTCCCTTAAATTTTTGCTAGGGCGCCTGTGATAAATATCACATATGTTTAAGATCACATTTACAAAATGTCCGAATTGCCCTATGTCTAACTATCTCGATTTGCTTATGTCAGCCAGTCCTGCTATACTTGAAATATCAACAACAGAAAGAAGGAAAATCGTGGCTCACGACTTAGAAACACAAAACGGCAAAACCTCATTCGCCTCATTTAGAGAACCTGCTTGGCACGGATTAGGTACAGTATTTACAGAAGAAAAAACAACGGCAGAAATGCTATCAGCAGCAAATCTTAATGGGTGGAATGTTCGCCTTGAAGATTTAGAAGCACCAACACATCTAACAAGCGACAAGGCATACCAATATGTTTTGCGTACTAACCCAACAGATACAACTCAGACCGACATTCTTGGAATTGTTGGAGAACGCTATCACCCATTACAGAATGAAGATTTATTCTCATTTGGTGATAATATTCTTGATGGTGGTGGACGATGGGAAACCGCAGGTTCAATTAAGGGTGGTCGTGTTGTATTCGGTGCGCTTGCTTTAGAGCGTGAAACAATTCTTGACCCTAATGGTGTAAGCGATAAGGTAAAAACTTATTTGCTAATTAACACATCTCACGATGGTTCAATCGCTATTCAAGCAAGCATTACACCTGTTCGTGTTGTGTGCGCTAACACTCTTAACCTTGCGCTTGGTGGCGTAGGTCGTAAGAAGAACAAGGGAATCAAGCAATCTTTCAAGATTCGCCACACTCAAACTGCTAACGGCAAAGTACAAATTGCTCGTGAAACTCTTGGGCTTGCCAATGCTTATATGGACGAATTTGATATTATGGCTAAGGCTATGATTGAAAAAGAAGTTAGTGCGATTGATTTTAATAAAATCATTCTTGCTGCTTATGCTAAGCCAGAAAAAGATTCTAAGGGTTCAATGAAAAAGTGGGAAAATAAAGTTGATGTTATCAACGATATTTACACTGGTGAATTTAACGGAATGATTGCTGGTAATGCGTGGGGTGCTTTCAATGCGCTAACCGAACGCCTTGACTGGTATCGTTCTGCTCGTGGTGGTTCTAACGAATCCATTCTCGCAAGCGCAAGCGGATTTGACCCTGCTATCAACGCAGAAAAAAATCGTTTGCTAAAAGTTGTACAAAATGTTATGTCCTTAGCATAACAAAAAAATTCCTGAGCAAGAATAAAAACTGCTCGCACGGAGTGTTAGCATAGTTGGTTAATGCGCTACCCTGTCACGGTAGAGATCACGGGTTCAAGTCCCGTACACTTCGCAAAATTTCCTAGCAAAAATATTTCTAGCGGTGTGACATTTATCACATTCTTTATTAAGATGATCAATAATATTTCCCTGATTTAGGATTAAGATAGAGTTGACATTTCCCCAAAACTCTGTCATACTTGGTATATAACCCACAAAAAAAGGAAAGAAATGACTCAGACCATAGAAGACCCAACCCTATACGCAGACTACTACTCTTGCGACCTTGCTATCTCTATTACAAATATCAAGGCTAAGAACAGACACCACGCAGAAGCCGTTATGCAAACCTTCATAGATGAAATCGGTAAAATTATGACCGATGAACTTAGTTGGGATGACGCTCAATGGGATGTAGAGGAAAATGTATTCCTACCTGAACTTGGTGAGTGGTATACAAAATGATTACATCACAAGAACTAATTGATTATATGTATGATGACAACTTGGCACATTTTGATGACAGAGATACATCAGATGATTGTGATTGCTATATTCACATAACACTTAATACTATGATTAAATATATGGAGGCAATTGAATGTTAGGCTATACTGAAACTGATATTGCGGTAATGACAGATGCTATGGAAGATGCTATCAAATCAGGTAGACTGTCTTCTGAAGTAACAGATGGTTTGGAGAAGGCTATGTCCTTCTTTGATGGCCTATGGTCAGAAGGGTACTTTGACTAATGCATAATCATTATTGGGAATGTGATGATGTACCAGGATATTTTTACTGTGCCTGCGGAGTTACGGCTATCCATAACAGAGAAACAGGATTGAAGGACATCCATGACTAAAGAAGATATGATTGTTGTATGTGAACAGGCTATTGATGCCTTAGAAGAAGTTCGTGCCTATTTAGTTAATCAAGGAGATTAGTATGTGGAGTAAGTATACATTTGTTTGTGACCCTGATGAGTGTGATGCTCTTCTTGAGTTTACCGCCAGGGATGACTATGGATTCCCCAGGGGATCTGTAGAGATGACCTGCCCATGTGGTAGGAAGATGGCTTATATTGGTTATGATGACGCTTGGGGACCTATCTTCCCTGTGACCAACATCACACCGCGTGAAGTTGTAAAAATCAACACCAACCCGTATAATTAATATATGGACCTAAATACATTCAGAGAATATATCAGACTACACGCCATATCCCTTGAACAGGATTTGGAAAACGAGGACGGTGCTGATAGCATTGTTCCTTACCTTGAAGGAGCCATTCATGTCTCTAAGCATTATTTGGAGGTAGTCAGTGAATAGTACAGACCTTGACCCATACCTAATGAAATTAGTAGAACTTGGTATGGACGGAGCAGATATCCTGCACGGTCACCTTAAAGTTTTAATGGTTGAGGCAGAAGCAATCCTTGACCGTTGTATTGACGCAGAGGAGTACTCAGAGGACGCAATGGACTCAATGGCTCGTACAGAGGCTACAGGATACTTAGACGCCCTTACTGAGGTCTATGCACTAACATATGCTATTGCATTTGCCAAGGAAGAAGTAAAGAACCGTAAGGAGATTCTTGGTGAATAATTTTATTGAACTTACCTTTGATGAGTGGTGTGACATATACAAACCAATCAAGAATCATATAGATACAAATGCCTCCTTTGACGGAGAGATGTTTGAAACCTATGGCGATGAGGTTGAGTTTGTAAAGCAGCAGGACCCTGCCTACATATGGATGTATGGCGACGGTGATGACGGTGGTTCTTATATCTGGAATGGTTGGCATTTTGTCAATCGAATAGGATACTTTATCACTTCTGTCCCCTGCCCTCCTGACACGACCATTCAGGTCTTGGTCAGTCATAACTGGTTCTACTGTGAGAACTGCAGCGCCGAGTTTGAAGACCCTGATAATATAATCAGAGATAAGTTTGATGAGGCCGATTTGGAAAAATGTCCTAATTGTGCTACACTTGAAGAACTACTACTAATAGAAACGGATACCCCACAATGAAACAACTAATAGGCTATTTTGCTGTTGACTCAGGTCAAGCAATGATTGGCGACCCTTGCTACTTAGAGCAGTGGAAGCCTTGGGAGTCAGATAAGATTGATTTTGATGAACACCATAACAAGGTAGGCGAGTATGGTTACCTTGGTGCTTGTAACGCTACCCTAACTAAGGGATACGGCGAACTAAATAAAGGCTCAGGTGTTGTATTTAACACAGGGTACGGTGACGGAATGTATCCTGTATACGCTGAAATAGAAGACGGCAGAGTACATAGTGTAACTGTTAACTTTGTTAATGATGAGGATGACGACAACTAATGGGACCAAGATCATTAATGCATACGCCCCACAAAATGTAAGCGCTTAGGCGCCTTCAAATCAGGGGTTTGGTCACTTCCTGATTAACTAAATAAAGATAGGGCTGGCGTGACTGTGGGGGTTGCGCCACCCTGTCCTTTAGGGTATAATGAATTGAGAGGAGTATGCTATGGCGTACAGTATAAGAAAGTCACAACATACCCCTGCCTCACGACTGGCAGAGAGGTTAGCAAGGTTATTGACAGAAGATTTTTCTATTGACTTGGAACAGGTGGGAATGTATTTAGTACAGAACCACCCAGCCATTGTCTTTAATAGATTTGATGTCCTTGCCTTGACCGCACAAGAAGAGTATGATAGAATTATGACAGTGAACTTTGGAGAGGACTACGATGATAGATTTCGCAAATAAGGCAGGTATCTTGGGACAGTTTTGGATTGAGTTCCGAGATGACGAGGATATGAAAAACTTTATAGAGTTCAACGATGTTGGGCTACCTCTTGGATATTTTATTGCTGAGGGTTTAGTAAAAGAAACACCAATGGCAGAAACATTTATCTTAGAGACATTTGATCTGTTGCTAAAAGCATTAGAGGTTACAGAAGAGGAACTTGAAGGAGTTACTAATATGAACGAACTAATGGCGTATGTAGAAGAGAACCGACCAGAAGAATAATTTGTAGACAGGGAGCGCTTGCATAAGGGTGCTCCCTTTCGCATGCAAAAAAGCGCTAGAATTTTGATATGATACCATAGACAAACCATTTTGTCAAACCTTATTACGATCCAATCCAAAAAAGTCCCTGAAGTTCCTAGCATATCAAACCACATTTATCAAACCTTATTACGAACGACATCAGAATTTTCCTAAATCGTGATATAATGGTTTGTATGACTCCAAGACACTTTGCAGCATATGCTAAAAGAGATCCTAAAGGATATCAGGCATTCTCTGATTCTATGTGGAACTCCTTTGTTGGTGTTACTCACCTTATAGGTTTGTCTAAGTTCTTTTCTTTCACTCCCGCCCTAGAAATCATTAATGATCCTATCAAAGACGGCGAAGCCGTGGGCGTAGCCCTTGGAGAGATCTACCAATTTTCCAAGGGGATTCAAATAGATACACCAAACCACCCCCTATAGAATAACAAACCTTTTCTCCTGGTTTTCTTTAAATACTATAAAGGTTTGTTAAAAAAAGATTACGATTATCGACAATTTCTCCCTGGTTTTGGGAGATTTTTTTTGCATCAAATGGGCTTGACAAACCATACAAGATAGGATACAATGCCCAAACCATGCATATGAAGGTTTGACAGATATGAAGGTTTGCGATATAATCCCGCTATGAAGGTTTGGGGAAAGAAGGTTTGAGGTTTGGGATTACGACGCCCCTTCATATAAATGCTCCATTCTCCACTATCCTCCACTTCACTCCACTTCTACTCTGTTTAACTATATAATCAGTAACATATTTCTGTGGATAAACCTGTGGATAACTATTACGAAAGGTACATTCCAAACCCTATTTCCTACTCAAATGTACCTTAACCTACCAATAGGTACATTGTCAAACCTGTGGATAACTTTTTTGCACGGAACCCATATTGACAAACCATCATAGCCTCTGTATACTTAGACTATGCACATATTCAGAGTATCTCTATTAGATTACGCTACGGCATTTGATCTTGACATCTTTGCCTCAACTGAGAAAGAAGCCAGAGCAATGGCACAAGCAGAAGAGCCTAAGATGAATATTACCAAAGTGGTTTGTCTAACCACTATCGAGGCCATATGAAACTACACTATGGCAAGATGACCTCCAGTTACTCTCTTGGGGTATATCTGCATAACTGGGGCTATCCAGTTAAGCATGAATGGGAGATAGGCCTATATCTGTTTAAGTGGTATGTGGGTATAGACTTCTTTAAGGATTCTATATAGGGGATTACGAACACTTCTTTAATTCCCCCGAAATATATCAGTGTGTTATAATAAAAGTATGAATACAAGAGATTTAGAAAAATGTTATTATTGCGACAAAGACGCAATGTATAGCCAGTTAGTCGGCAAACCTGGAAACTACTCTGTTTCAGGTGTGTGTAAAGATCATCTGGTCATGGATTTAAATTCATAACTTGACCAAACCCTCAATCTAAGGTATACTGAATATATGGAACTGTTCATGAACAACTATGCCTCTTGGGTGCTTGCCGTTATTGGCGTTACAGGTATCTTCTTTGTTGGCCGTAAGACTATCTGGGGATGGTATGTCCTGTTGTTTAATGAATCCCTTTGGATAGCCTATGCTATATATACTGACCAATATGGTTTTATTTTCAGTGCCCTTGCATATGCAGCAGTCTACATTAAATCATATCTCCATTGGAAGCGTGAAGAATGAAACCTCAAGAATGTCTAAAGTGTGAGATGAGTGTTAAAAATCCTTTGTTTTGGGAACTACATCAAACCATGACAGATGGTAGGGTATGGTGTGCTTATGCTAAGAAGTCTTGAAATACCTGATCCATTTCAAACCTTTGTAGCCAATAAATACGCCAATGCCAAAGGGTATGTTCATGACTGGTTTAGTGGTGAATGGTCTTATAGGTGTAGTACCTGTAGAGAAGATCTCTTTGGTCCGTCCCGCAAAATATTGACTAAGATTAGATTATTTCATACAAGAAATGAGTGCTTAGGTGGCTACTGAACCAAAGATTACGAAGATGGATTGGCGTTCCCTGGGCTACTGGCCTGTGTGGAAAGATGGAAAGAAAGTATGGGTGCCACAGGATGTCTCTAAAGATAGTGATTGAGAAATATACTCCTCCTAAAAAATCTAATGGTAGGTTAGTTAAGAATGAAAAGAAATTCTTTCTCCCCCCAATTCCCTGGCACTGGAGCCTATATAATGGATTAAAGATTGTGTCTTTTGGCTATACCCACACAGAAGAAGATGCTAATAAGATGGCTAACGGAGCATTAAGGGACTATAACCGAAAGTGAGTCGTTAGACTCATAAGAAGGTCTATAACTTCTATTTTCCGCCGAACCTTAATTCATAATTTTTATCCTTAGTAAACCACAAAAGGACCGAGTACCTGTCTTCATTTATAAATTTTACTTCATGAAAAGATGTATTTTCCGCCGACTTAAATATAACTAAATCTCCAGACATAGGCATAATTTCCAGACTAAGGTACGGGAACTCCAATGGGCCAGAGTTGTTAGGAGTATTTAAGTACAATATAGCGCTGTATTCGTAATGATCATTAAACCCAGAGTCTGTGTCTAAGTGTCCACGAACTTGAGCGCCAGGTAATTGTTTTGCTAACCAGAACGATGAAAGATATAATTGTTGATTATCCTTAAATTCATATGATATAGATTTTACTGAAAGATTAATAATTGTTTCTATTTTGTTTTGTATTTCGTCTATACCAGTAATAATTTTTGCTGATTGTTCTTTGTGAAATTTGTCATCTCCAAACATTTTTTGAAATCTTAGTCTTTTTGGTCCAGCAATAAAAGAATCTTGATTTTTGTTTATATAATTAATTATAAATTCAGCATCTTCATTGTTTATAGAATTTTTTAATACTCTTACTGGCTCCATATTGACAAGTATAGCATGAAGTGGTATGATGTATATATGAACACTATGAAAGTAAAGGTTGAGATCAATCCTGCTACTGGCCAATGGAGGTATTACGATTCCGTTATACAGCAATACTCATCTGAGGAATGGCCAACCAGGAAGAAAGCCTTTGCTATGTCAAATAAATATTACGATGTGATGTATAAACCATGACATGCACAAAATACGGATGCGACTATCAATTAGACCTTGATGGACAAGTAACCTGTGCTGTCTGTGGGGCTATGGATGATGACAAGCAGCCTGTAGATATCTTTGAGTCTCAGGTAGACTTTGAGTAATGACTCTGATATAATAGTATGATGGAAATAATTATAATACTACTTACTTGGTATACCACCAAATATTACTACACGAGAAGCCTTAAACTCTCAATGCCTGTTTCAGATCCAAACCTTATACAGATTCAATGCCATAAGTGTGCTCAAACCGTAGTAACCCATAGAGACAATCTCCGTGCCCCATTCTACTGTTTGGCATGCAAGTAAGTCATGGATAAGTTAGAGTCCTCTTGGAGCCTATATGCTAAGAAGATTGATTCTTACAGGGTAGCCTGTAGCCAATGTGATCAACTATATGTAAAGGCTAATGATGATCCCTTTGTATGTCTTACTTGTGCTGCTAATAAAAGATTACGATAAATCTTTTGCTGCCTTGTTAACCATACGAATCAAAGCCTTTCGAGTTATCTTCGACGCATCAAATGTCTCAGTATATCCACCTTGTGGCATATCTTCCTTAGTCAGATAGTATCCATGCTTTTGTCTTAGTGTGTTTAGTACTATAGTTTCTATTGCTCTTGCTCTATCCCGTTCAGAAAATGACCAATACTTTATCAATATCCAACCTTTATTTCTATGCTTTGCAAACCTTCTGCCTGAAACATCAGATATCCCTATCTTAATAGCCTTATGTATGGGGCTATAGAGTATGTATAGTAGGGTCATAAGTCTATTATACTTGACATACCGTGCACAATGCGCTATACTTAAAGTATGAGCATAGACGAAATGACATTAAGAGAAGAAATTGCCAGAGAGATTGAAGATCAAATAGATGGGATCATGCCACCTGTAGATGAAATTGAGGTTGCTGTTTATCATGCACTTACTTGGGCTGCTGGAATTGCAAGAGGAAAAGACAACTATATGACTAATATTTTTGAAACACAGATAGATTTTGAATAAGTTGAAGCATTCAACAAAGATAGAAAAGACTAAGATACTTCCATTACGATGGATAGGTAATTTTTGTGGGGAATATGCAGGTAATCACCTTGTTAAGGCTATTGATTTAGATGAGGCATTAGATAGCAATTTAGGATTTCGTTATAAATACCACGCAAAAATGTGGAAGTATCTTAACAAGCCTTACACTTGGTGGGGAACATACTATGAACTTGACATCAAAGGAATGATGGATGATTTAAAATTAGATGGTGCTGGTTGGGATGACTACGACGAGTTTGGTAAAGCATATTGGGACAAAGATGAGTAGGCTTGTTGTTTGTCCCGTTTGTAAAAAAGAATGGGATTTACGATGGGGAATTATGGCAAACGAGTCATTATCAAGACACATGAAAGATCACAATTGAAACCAATAGCACATATATACGATGTAGATGGAACTCTTGCAAATGTAGATCCATTTCTTCATTATGTTCGTGGATCTAATAGGGATTATGATGCCTTTCATGAGGCCTCTATAGATGCCCTGCCAAATGTAGAAGTAGTTGAGATGTTAAATAATTCTGTTTCTGATATGCATGCAATACTTATTGTAACATCTCGTAAAGAAAAGTATCGTGGGCTAACATCTATGTGGCTTGCCAAAAATAATATTAGATCACACGGCTTATTTATGAGGGCAGATAACGACAATAGACCAGACTATGAGGCCAAGAAAGATATACTTGATAAGATATTAGAACTTTGGACTGTTGAACATGCAGTAGATGATAATCCAAATGTTATAAGACTTTGGGAAGATCATGGGATCCCTACAACTAAGATAGGCACTTGGGATGGGCAAAAAGGATAGTGAAACAGGCAAACGATAAAGACTCTTTGCATAAACAGAATAGGGCTGAAAGAAATACTCAAAGAATTAAAGCAAAGCCCAAGATGTCAAAGCAAGAAAGAATAGAACAGCGTCTTCGTGAAGAAATAATTAGAACATCCATAAACGAGATGGTTAAAGAAATTAACAGCAAAGAAACTAAACAATGAGTTTATTATATTTATTATAGGTGTCTTTCATTTGTGGATGTGATCTAAGATATTCAGTAATAGACTCATAAGCATCTGTCTTTATATATTTTTCAAATTGATTGTTTATATGAGAAGTTTTTATTTTTTCTTCATCATACCCAGAATTTTTAAGAATGTTTATACAGAATAATATTGGATTACTTTCTAAGTCGGAATAATTAACTTTAATAATTTTATTATTCAACTCAAGGCAATTAAGGTAAGAATTATATATCATTACCTGATTATCTATAAATTGTTTTTCACTAATATTAAGAATGTCTCCAGTTTTTATTTGATCTTCTTTAATTATTGATTTGCCCTCAATAACCTTTCCAACATGTCCAGAGAACCATCTATCAACATTATGAGATATAGACTCTATTGGATCTCTTAAAATAAAATATGAATCAACATTATTTTCAAAATTTGCAATAAGCATTATTGCCTCATGTTTCCATATAATCCAATCAGAGTCCTCTGGCATATGGTGATTATTTTTAGTTTGAGAATAATCTGTAATCCAAATACACATGTCTGCCGCCTGCCAGGCTCCAGAGTTTGGATAAGAGTTAATTAAAATTTTCATATATACAGTATATCAGTAGTAGTGTATAATGGTTATATGATGATAATTACAGCAATTGCAGCCTTTGTAGTAGGTTATATATCCTGCTATTTTGTTATGACTTTTGGAATCAATAATGAAAAGGAGAAGGATCAATGAGTCTATGTACATGTGGATACTCCACTGACTACCCTGATTGTAACGGAACACACAGAGCAGTAAGAAGGCTAAGAGAAGAGATTGCTCAGGCTATTGAGGCTATAGATGTAGAGTCTTCAGTAACAAATGCCGTAGGCACAAAAATCTTAGCAGTAAAGATAGCAAGAAATCAAAATGATTAATAGGATTATCTTTATAATAAAACAAAAGATTAAAAATAAAAAAATTAAAAAAGCAAAAAGAATATACTAATGTCTTATGATGCTTTTAATATAGAACTTAATCCATCAAAATTAATAGATGGGCTTATACAGCCACCTCATGATTATGTAAGCAATAAGTATAGTTATACTGTTAATAGTGATGGATTTAGATCTGTAGACTTTTCAACTAAGCCCCAGATAATTACCCTGGGGTGCTCTATTACATTCGGCACAGGGCTACCAGAAGGCTTTAATTGGCCATCACAGTTGCAGTCTTTGCTGGGTAAAGATAAGATGATTGGTAATCTTGGTGATCATGGATCTTCAATAATGAAAAATATATCTCAGTTCTTTTCATTTATAAAAAAATATAACTATCTTCCAGAATATCTTTTGTGTAACTTTCCAGACTTTCAAAGATTTTATTTTATTAATAAAAACTTAAACAATATGGAAAATCTTTTCTGGTTAAAAGAAAGCATAAAGACTAAAGGAACTGCGCCCTTTGAATGGGACAAGATAGTTCCTTCTCAGTGGATCAATTGGTCTAACCTTGACCATATTAAAATGTTAGAACAATTTTGTTATTTTAGTAACATAAAACTAATATGGACAACATGGTCGGACAATATTCCTGATGAACTCGAAGACTGCTTGGTTAAAGACTTTATGTTTTATAAAAAAGATCCAACAAGAGAATTATTTCCAAATGATTTTGAGTTTAACTTTTCAGTTGACAAGATAGATAATTTAAGAACTCATTATGCAATCATAGATTCTAAATTAGATTGCCATAGTCAGGTTAAGAATAACAACAAGGAGATATTTGATTTTGGATATGACCATGGAAACATTAATCCCCCATTTCATCCGCATCCTGGGTCACACAGACATGCACATTGGGCAGACTTTTTTTACAAAGAAATAGAGAGTATGAGCAATGATAGTTAAAGAAGAATATATCCCTGATGGCATTGGTGCACAGTTATTAAGAAAGGTTGTTGTTAAATCTTATGCAGATGCTACAGGTGCTGAATACTATAATGAACCTATTAAAGATTTTTTAATACACGAGTCTGATAATATAAATACAGAAGAGGAAAAGAATAAAATTATAGAGCAGTTTAATAATCTTGTATCACATACAAATCCTAAAGACATAACTTCTAACATTAAAGAAATTTCTACAAATGAAATAAACTTTTCAATGCTTACTAATTTTAATTTTTTAAATATTGAAACAGTTAAAGAAAACAGAATTGTTATCCATATCAGAAGAGGAAATGTTGTACCAACCAACCCTCGCTGGATAGATGAAGAAAGATATATAGAACTTATAGACAACATCAATAATATATCAAAACTTTGTTCATTAACTGATCCAGAAATTGTTATCTTAACAGACTCACCAGTCAATGCAAATACATTTAAGCCATACGACAAACAAGATGATTACTGGAAACAGGAGCACCTTGTTGCTGATAACAATGGAGAATATCCCTTAACATCAATTAATCCTGATAACTTTACTAATGTTAAGATAATAAATAACATGGGTACGTATGAGTCATTTCTTTTTATGCTTAACTCAGCAGTTATAGTTCCATCTTGGTCAGCATTTAGTAGAGCAGCATCCTTGTTAACAAAGAATTCTTATGTTGACATATTTGGCGTATTAGGGTAAACTTATAATATAAGCACCAGTAGCCAAGTTGGTTAAGGCACCGAACTCATAATTCGGCTATCGTAGGTTCAAGTCCTGCCTGGTGTACAAGGCGAGTGTTGCATAATGGTAGTGCATCATCCTTCCAAGTTGATTGTGCCAGTTCGATTCTGGTCACTCGCTCCATACCTCTGTAGTTCAGTGGACAGAACGATGGACTTCTAAGCCATGCGTCGCAGGTTCAATTCCTGCCAGGGGTACAAATGGTATACTTAAACTATATGAAACTTTTACTTGCTACTTATCCAAGAACTGGGTCACATCTATTACGTGATCATATATTACAGGAACTACATGTTGAGATTGACTGGACACACGACTGTCAAATAAATACCTATGACAAAATGATAACTATAGCCAGAGATCCTAAAGAGTCTATTGCCTCATGGATAGCAATGGAACTTTATCATGAAGAACTTGACCCAACAAGAAAACCTCAGACATTAGACTTTTATGCTAAGTGGGCCTCTGTTGACCATGCTGTGTTTCATCGGTATGCTATTAAAAATGCTTCAGAAGTTTTTGATTATACCATTTTAAATAGCCATATGCAGCAGGTTATTAACAGGATAAGCACAAAGTTTAATATAGAAAAAACAAATGCAGAATATGTAAACAATATATCTGATACAGAAGGTAAAAGACATATAGTTAGTAGCCAAAAAACAAAGCATTACGAAGTAGTTAAAGATTTTTTAAACTCATACGACCTATCAAAAAACTATAACGTATATAATGAGTTATACTCTATGTGTGTTGATTTAGGCTAATTTTCCTCTTGAGACAAGTGTAACAACTGCATGCTCATCAAAAAGATGATCTACAAGATCTTCGTCAAGTTGTTTAATTATTTCACTATATTTTCCATGAACAACGTTTTGATTATGTAATCCACCATTTATTACTAAGCATACCTCCCTGTCCTCATTAAAAATTTCTAACATTTCTTTTAATAATTCTAAAATATTATACCTATAATGCAATAGAACAAGAAGTTCTGGAATATCTTTTATTCTTTGCAGTGTCTCAATTTCTTTTTTGGCTGCATCATTCTCAATAACTATTCCTTCTTCAATAGATGCACGAGATGCATCATTTGCAAAAAATTCTTTTAGCATGTATCCAGCCTCCCCAGCCTCCATTGCGGAAAGGGCAACGGCTAATGGTGCTGCAGAAGGCCCTGCAATAATAGAAACATTGTACCCTTCTGACCTTACTTTTTTAATAAGAGGTGATCCTGGATCTGCTATTCCTGGATATCCCATGTGTAATAATAGCATTGTGTTCTTTCCAGAATCAAGAATTTGTTTTGTTTTTAATAACTGTTCCTCAAGTGTATAATCAAGAAAAACATCATAGTTTATCTTGTTTTTTATACCAAGGTTTTCCATATCTTTTATTAGTTGGCTTTCATGCTCTACCCAAACAAACTCACCAGACTTTAGGTAGTCCAGAACCTTTTGTGGTGTGTCTGTTGGATCTGTTAGATGATTGCAACCTATTATAAAAGTACCGTTTTTATTCATAAGATAATTGTAGCATATGGTGTATAATTATAGTCTACAGATAGGGTCTAAATGGCAAGAGAAATAGTTCCATCATTCATTGATTCATTCCCAGAACTAAAGTTTAATCAAATTGAAGATGGTCATAAATTAGATCAGGCTCAACTAAATAATACAAAACTTTATGCTTCAAGAGAAGAATACACAAAGCATCTTCCAAAAAATATGAGATACATGGAGATAGGTGTTGCTTGGGGATATTATTCTGAGTTGGTTGCAGAAAATGCCAGCCCACAGAGTATAGACCTATTAGATTTTTATGATCTTGATCTTAAGTGTTGGTCATGGAGAAAGTTTGGAGAGTGTAAATGCGAGCCTGTTAAGCATGAGATGAAGTATACTTCAGAAACCCATGAGTCTTACATAAAAGAACTGTTTGGCAAATATCAAAATGTTTTAACATTAAAAGGAAATGCAATCGATATTCTTCCAGGGATAAAGAAAGAATATGATTATATATACATAGATATTTCAAATAAAAGGGATCAAACAAGAAAAGTTCTAAACTTATCTGCTGGACTTGTTCCCATTGGAGGAATAATTGGAATGAATGATTACTTGATATTTGATGGTATTATAGAAGAGGCTCCTTACGGAACCTATCAAACTGTAAATGAATTTTTACATAAAAATAAAAATTGGTCAGTTCCTGCGTTAGCAATGCACAATCTTGGGTTTTATGATATATACTTAAAAAGGGAGCAATAAAATGGATGATAAATACAATATAAAGTTAACCAATGGGACTGCAAATATAGGAGATGTATTCTTTAATGAGTTTGATCTTACATGGATGCACGGAATGCCAAAGGATGAAAAAACTTTTACAAAACTTCCTATTGAGAATATCCTTAATGGTGAAGATGATGGATCAATTATTTATAATTACAACCAAGATGGTTTTAGGTCTGATGAGTTTTCTAATAATCATGGTAAGTACCATGTTCTTTTTAGTGGATGCTCACAAACTGAAGGTGTTGGTGGATCTATAGATACAGTATGGACAAATATACTTCATAAAGAACTTAAATCCCGTGGACTTGATGTAGGAAATTTTTATACTTTGGCAAGATCTGGCTATGGGTGGCAAAAAATTATCTCACAATTTATGATATACACAAAAAAATATGGAATGCCTACACACTTTTTTGTTCTTATGCCAAACATTGGAAGATTCTATCTTTGGTCTGAAGAAAGAAACAATTGGCTATACGTACAAAGATATCCAGTAAGTACTGATTACAACTCAATTAATGTTTGGCGTAAAAAGCATGACTCTAAAGAAGTCCCTGAGCCTTCTCAATTTGAAGAGCAAAAATTATCAATAAAAGAGCATAGAGAAAAGTTTTTAGATTTTACAATAGGCTGGAATCTTTTTTCAGAATACTGCAAAACAAACAATGTTAAATTAGTTTGGTCTTCATGGGACTATGCTGAAACAGAAAACTTATCTCTAATTAAAAATGAATACTTTTTTCCTTTAAACGAAAGAAAAGAAATTGAATCTTTTATATCAAAGAAAAGGCCTGATTTAAAACTTGAAAAGTACGACCTAATAAGAAGAGATGGGCACGACGGGGTTCTTTGGCATGAGTATTGGGCTGAAAAGTTTTTAAACAAGATAGATGAAAGGAATTTTTTTAATGATTAAAAAAATTAAAATGTGGTTTAGAATAAAAAAAATAAAAAAACAAATAAATAGAAAAAGAGATTTTACTTATTAAGAAGTTGTAGTTTTACTACGTACTTGTGTGTTGTAAACTTTGAGTCATCTATTTCATCTTGCTCTCCAATAAGTTGAAACTCATTTGTTTGAGGAAGAAATATAAGTAGTGGTTCATTTTCTTCTTTAATAGAAGATAAAACAAAGTTATCGTTAGTTTGTATTATAACTATAGATTCAACAGTCTTTTGTTCTTTAATGTGTGCCCACATTGCCATAGCCTTTTCTATACCAAACCACATAATGTTATTAATTTTTCTTGAGTGAACTTCGTTCTGAGATATTTCTTGATCATAAGGGCTTGGTTTATCATAAGTTTTTAACATATGAATATGTCTAAAAGGTTCTTCTGTCCAAATGAATCCTTCATTGTCAAAACCCTGTTGCAGTACTATAAAAAACTTTTCTGGTTCTTCAAGAGCAAAAGGAAAATAGTTTCTGTTAAGATCTGGTTGCATTTTTACCCTCTTTACTTTGATAAGGGCCTAAGTCGGCTTTGATTGTTCCGTCTTTTCTTAGTCTAACAATTCTTCCATCTTTAATCTGTGTTGGATTAAATGCATATGATTTCTTTTTTGGCATTACTTTACCATCTTAAATGGAGAATCAATCCAACTATCTGATTTAGCAACTGGAATACAATTGGGAACTGGATTACCATCAGCACCTGGTTTCATGCCACGCATTACGTAGCCTTCCCAACAAGGATCTGCTTTGCCCATTTCTGAATCATACATTGCCATTGCAACTTCTGAATCTGTTTCTTCTTCTTTAGAACAGATTGGGCAGTCTGGGCAATCTACATTTAATTTTTTGCAGGTTTCACAACCGCATCCTTGATATCCCGTGGTTTCTGTGGCTGGAGCAACATGCTCTTTAATAAAAATATTACCTTCTATAGATGGTTTCACATATATAGTATACCACTAACTTAAAAACTATAGTATAATAGATACTATTCCGCTATGAGACTTTAAAAGGTTTTACAACGGATGCTCCCTTGACGGGAGAGTTGGCAGGAGTCGAATCTTCGTGGCTAATAGACCTGAGCAGTCGTCTATAAACTGCTCATTTATGGTATAATTTACTTAAAGAAAAGGGTGTTTAGTATGGACAAAGAAAAATTATCAGACAAGGCAAATGGCGTGACGTCAAGCAGAAAAGGCAATAAGTTTAAGTATGAAAGCCCTTTTCCAGGAATGCACATTTATAGCGATGTATGGCCAGACTCAATGGACTTCTTTAGAAAAATTGAAGAGGATACCTTTTGGGAAAAGACTGGAAAAAATAACGTAAAATGGCAAAGAGAAGATTATCTTGATGCTGAAGTAGGGAAAAAAGCATACACCTGTTGGGTTTGGGACGATCAAGATGTTCGGGATAATCTTGAAGAAGTCATAGACTCCTATCTTTGGCATTGGGACCTTGATCCACATAGTCGTGAATCTTTAAGAATTACAAAATACTCTCCAACTGGTGAGTTCTTTGGTATGCATCCTGATGATTCTTTTGCTACCCCACGTACTACAGCATTGGTATATTACCCAAACGATGACTATGAGGGTGGAGAACTAGAGTTCTTGCATTTTGGTGTTAAGATAAAGCCAAAGGCTGGGCAGTTATTTTTATTTCCTGCTGCATATAGTTATGAGCACAAGATTCATCCTGTTGTTGGTGGAAATCATAGATATACTCTCGTTACTTTTTTTAATCAGGCAACAGAAAAAGAAAGACAAACAAGATTTAAAATGATAAGCAAAAATAAATTTTATACTGCAAACCTTCAATATGTTCTTGCTCCAGAGTTTGGTAGAATTGAGGAAGACTAAAAAGAGGGCAGAAATTAATCTGCCCCCTAAATAGTTTTTATTACTTCTTTGCTGCTGGCTTCTTTGCAGGAGCCTTCTTGACTACCTTGGCAGTCTTGACTGCTCTGTCTACTTCTTCAACAGATGGCAACTTGCCAAATGCTGAATCGTTAGGGTTGACTGCTCTAATTGCAACGGGCACGATGGCTCCAAGCAATGAATAAGCAAGTGTCTTTGGATCTGTTACGCCAGAAGCGTACAGCGCAATCGCAGCACCAAGGACTGAGCGTCCGTATGATGCAAGCATTGCCTTTAGTTGTGTTGTATTCATAATTTTCCTCCTAGGATATTATTTTTGTTAGTACTGTAAAGCCAATCCATAGACCAATAATTCCTGCGACTCCCGCAAAAACTGGTGGTGCTGGTACTGGCAATTTGAATGCAGCAAATACTACGCCACATCCAAAACCTGTTAATACTGAAAGCATAATTTCTTTCATGTGTCTAGTTTACCATAGTCTTCTGGTATTAAAGCCTTTATCTTTTTATATCCAACAACAAGCCTTATTTTGGCTTCTTCAGAAATGATTGGTGGGTCGTATAAGTCAAGATACTCAATGTCTGGCCCCACAATAGTAATAAAACTATTAATCTCTTCTTGAACGGACTCAATATAAGCATAGGCCCAATCTCTTGAATCTGAAACAAATTTTAAAAATCCATCATTTTGTTCTATTTTTTCAGACTCTTGGGACACATTTTTTTCTAAAACAATATTATAATTAATAAAAGATTTTAGCAACTCTTCATTAAGTTTCATGTTGGCAAATCGTAAAATTATATTATTAATCATTAAAGAAAAAAATGCTATTGAAACAATTGAAAAAATTATAAACTTTAACATTACTCCATTACCTCTCTGACTAATAAAACAATTGCACCATTATCTTCAAGTGCTTTTTTAACTTTGACCATATACTCTACTGCTGTTCTTTTATCGGCATCTGGCAGTCTAAAGAATTCAACTTCATCTGCCTGCACGGCAATGTAATGTTCATGATCAACAATCTTTAGTTTAAAATCAATTGGGCATGTAACAGATCTAAATGCACGTTTCATTTCATTTGTATACATTATTCTTTAACTCCAAAGTTTCCCCATTTAGAATATCTTATCACACGATATTCTTTTATGTCTGGTAATACTGTTAAATGATTCCAATAGTGCTGAGGTAAATTCTTGGCTTTTTCTATTGCCTCTTCTTTTGTTTTTGCTGCTACTTCAACAGAGTATTGATCAATACATTCTGCAGTTACAGTGAACAACTTTTCTTCTTTAGATAAAATAATATTGTTTTTAGAGTATTCAAATAAATATTCTTTAATAAGACCTTTATGATTACTTAGTATCCTGTGGTTTTTATCATTTGGAAAGATAATAAAATCTCCTGGCAAAATATCAACTGGTCCATTAGAAAAATCTACCATCGCCCTAGATCCTTCTGGACCGTAGTATACAACACATTTTATATTTTTACCTAAATCATCTGAAGAAGTTTCAAGTATTGTTAATCCGTTTGGTATACCATACTTTGCAGTTGTAGCGCCAAAGACAATATCTTTGTGTGATATAAACATAAGTTCTGCATCTTCACTGCTTAACTTCTCCAAGTCATAGCCATACGTGTTTGGCAAAACACCTACATTATATATTACAGAATCGACATCTAACTTGTTGTTAGTTGAGTCCATAATTCTCCCCAATTCTTCTTATCTTTATGATTGTTGAATTCTCTTGATATCTTTCCCTCTTCAAGAAAAACTCCACCCCAGACACCATACTCTTTGCCACCAATGCCAGCAGCAAAACAATCTCTTCTGACTGGACAAGCAAAGCATAATTTGTCTACTGCAGGTCTTAATAAAACATCTTCTTCATACTTATCAAAAAATATGTTAGTATCATAATCAAGACAGGCAGCATCATCTTTCCAATAAAACTTTGGCATAATCTACCTCACATACTTGTCAGGTATATCCCATCCAGTTTCTGAAAGACTAAAAACTTTTTTAAGATTCCACTTACCATTTTGGTATGCGCCATAAACTGATGTTAATCCTTTTTCTGAAGGATATAGTTCTACTACATTCCATCCATCCCAAGATAAAACCCTGTTTTTACTTACAAGGTCTTCCATTTTTTCTAATGATTTTATATTCACTTTTTGCTCCATCCTTTAGGACATTCAGGACTATATCCATATACAGTTCTCTGATACTTTCCTTTAGTACATACAATCTTAACACGTTTCTGTGCAGTTTGCAATACTGGTTTTACACTTACAGCCTCTGGTACAACAACAACTTCCTGCTTGGCTTTCAACTCTGCAGCAGCCTTCGCCTCTGCTTCCTGCTTGGCTTTTAGTTCTGCAGCAGCCTTTGCTATTGCATCATCTAAATCTTTTTTCTCTTTTATTATTCTTTGAGACAAGTATTTTTCTGCATCACTAAAGATATTTTGATGTCCAGCAATTGTAAAATATGTTGCGCCAACAACACTGAGTTCAAATGGATCTGTCCATCTTGGAGATGTAAGAGGTACGTTACCTGCTACTGGGCCTTGTGCAGCCCCTGCAGCCCCTACATACACCCACTCTGTACCAATCTTGATCCAAAGTGGGGATCCTGAATCTCCTCCACCGTGGAAGACTCCTCTTGGTAAAACTGTTTGAACCAGTCCATAGGGATTATCTTTTGACCATTGCTCAACTTTTTTACCAGCACAACAAAAATTAGTTCTCGTTACCGCTTCTGATTTAGTTGGCTTGCCATCATAGCCAATTCCCTTGTTAGCATTTTGCCAGTCTTCCTCACTCTTAATTCCATACCCAATTGCAAGCACAGAAGTTGAAATGTTTTTCATTAACAAGATTTCTTCTTTAGTTGCAAATCTAAATGTTTTATTACTTAGTTCTTTATCTAAAATTAATATTGCTACATCGCTCATTCCAGCATTGCAATCAGTTCCTTCGCACATGGAATCTGTATAGGTTTCTGGAACATACTGGGCAATAACTTTTGCCTTGTTTGAAGTTCCACCTTTTTGTATGTCAATGCCTGGAGCCGAAACCCAAAGGTCTGAAGTAACTGGCAATTCTCCATAGAAATGTTTTGCTTTACTATATATTCCACTATCAACTCTTAAGACACAGTGACCAGAGGTGGCAACAATTCTTGGTGCCAGTAAAGCACCAGAGCAATGTCTCTGTGAGTTTTGACCAAATATGATCCCTACAACTCTTTCATCTCCTAAAGCATCCTGACCATTCTGCATGGCGTAAGCATTTGTAGAGACAGTAAAAGAAAATACAACAAGTAATGCTAAAATAATTTTTTTCATATCTACCTTAATTAATAACTGAATAAATCAGACTCAATATTTTTGAGTTTTGCTGTTTTTAAAAGTGTTGGTGCAGGTTCAGATCCTGAATAAAGAAAAGCACAATAGTCTATTTTCTCTATGTTTTCTTCTACCCAAGATGGGGCAACTTTAAAAAATTTAATTTTTCTTTTTCTTGCTTTCATTCCACGTTCTGATAGGTTGACAAACTCAGAAACCATGTCATTTACTTTTCCTGGACCAGCAGAATATATATAAAATTCTCTATCAGTTTCAGATAGATTAGACATAGCAACACCCATTGAACGCAAGAATACCTGATAGTCATGAAACGTATTAGTTCCCTGGACCGCCACTATCATCTGTTTTCCCATCTCTCAGTTTGTCCATTATGAACAACATCTTATCTAATTGTACCTTACTCATACTCATGGTGTCAACTATCTTTGCAGACTCACGATCTATATCTGCTCCATTTATATCTGCAACATAGAAGGCGCCATCTCTAATAAAATAAGCCCTGTTTTCTAATATTATTACTTTTATATTTGTTCTTTCTTCATGAATACTGGACTGGGTAGGCTTTCTTTTTTTAAAAATATCATGTCTTGGAAGAAGTGGTTTTACTATTGAATAGATATGAGATTGACTATATCTAAAAGGATTGGATCTCTTTCCAACATAACGATCTTTAACCATCTGTGTAGTTAAAAACATCAAGATAAATGTAGTGATTGATCCAATAAAATATTCCACTGCTCCTCCAAAATAACTATACTACTATCCTAAAGTAAAAAGTTTTATTAATTCTTTTAACGAATACTGCCTATCTTTGCTTAATTTGGCAACAGCGTTTTGATCCAAAGCCTTTTGAGTTATTCGAACAACTGGATTCTGTTCTGTTACATCCATCTCTAAAAATCCTTCTTCCCATAAAGCCATAGTCTCTTGGGAAAAGTATGTAGACATCTCATTATGAAGTTCTGGACATACATCCACCAATTTATCTGTAAAATTATATAAAGCCTCGCCAGTTTCCATATCTATTGCTGATATTTCTAGCGCACCCAACAATATTAACTGCTCTATGGCATCATCCTCATCTTTAAAATTCATGATCTAAGTCTCCAGGTCATGCGGGTTGGTCCTTGGTCTATTAGTCTAAACATATGATGTTCATACTGATCTTTTAATTGATCGTATATCCCAGGACTTACTTCTTTTAATTTATCAGTTATTGTGTATAGCATTTCTCCAGTTTGATCATCAATACCCTGAAATTCTACAGCACCTTGAAGCATTAAATGCTCAAGCATTGCTTCTGTTTGTAAACTCATTATTTTCCAGACTTCTTTCTAGCCTTAGCAAGCGCTCCAAAATCTTTAACCTTGGTATCTCCAAGGTATCCCCATGCATAACCATCATTGATCATCATGTCATTAAGAGAAATAGTATTGCCATCTACATATACCCAGCCTAAAATGCGACCATACTTTTCAGATGAATCCATCTTCTCGGTCTTGATCACGACAGACTTAGCGTCCTTTAGAGATTTCTTTAGGTACTCCTTGGCTTCAAGTCCAAGAGCCTTCTCTGCAAGATCCTTTGTGCGAGACTCAGGGGTATCAATACCAGCCAATCTAACACGGGATGCAAACAGGATATCAAACCCTAAATCAATAAGAACATCGATGGTATCTCCATCTACTACGTTCTCTACTTTTCTTACATAGTATTCATACATATATATCTCCTATTGAATGTATTTATTTGGCATGATATCAAGCAATAGATGAATTCTATCTGTTGTACCATTATTTCTTACGCCATGGAATCTTGCATTGTTAATTTCCCAACAATCTCCAGCCTTCATATTTTTTTCTTCTGTATTAATTAAAAAAATAGCATCTTCATTTGTTTGAATTGCTATGTGATGACGGTGAACAAGTCCTAGATAATCACCCTCATCATAATGTCGATCAACAATTTTATTGCCAGGCAATCTTAAAAATGCTGCTTTTCCCATTTTACCGTTATGTTTTTTTTCATAGTGGCTAACTATTGGCTCTATCATTTTCCAAAGTTCTGGATCTTTAAGTCTAAATGTTGGCTCAAAAGGTTGCCCTAATTCCCATCCCATAATTTCCGACACAAAAATAGTTGTTGTCTCTTTATGAACAAAAGGAGGCATTTGTTGGCGGGTCCGATCAATCCACCACTCTTCTTCTGGGTAAGACAAAAGTTTATTTAAAATATCATTTATATCATGATTTCCATAATATATATATCCCCAGTCTTCTTTTCTTTTTTGTTCAATTATTGATAGCATTACTTTCTTCCCCATTTAACTTTATTCCAACCACGCTCATGGAAGTAGTAAAGAATTGTTTTTGTTAGTACCTCAAAACTTGCGATTGCACCTGCTGTAACTGGCTCTTTGGTTATAAGCCAAGCAATAGCAAATGTATCTGCTGTTCCAATTATACGCCATGTAATGGCCTTTAGTGCTGATCTTTGTTTGGTTACCTTCATGATGGCCACTCAATCTTGCTTGGCTTAGTGATGAAGTTCCAGACTTTAGATACCCATCTCTTTACGTTTTTGCGTAGCCGATATAGCATGAATGTCTGCCCCCAAATCTACTTGTTCAATCTTATAACCTACATCACGACCATAAACAATGTTGGTAATGTTAGGCACCTTAATTACATTTGCTGTTGGCATGTCTTTCTGAATAAAATTTTTAACTTCGTCAAAATGCAAAGGATCTTTTTCAGTCATTCCAACTGTATGACGCACTCCAATTACAACCTGTGTATTTCGTTTTGCAGCCTCATCAAAAAGAGCACGGTGACCCTCGTGCCAAGGTTGGTAGCGACCAAGAAGAAGAACAGTATTTTCTTTCCAGTCAAACATTCCAAACTTTCTAACAACGGTTATTGCTCTTGTTGCAATTGCATCTTCATGTTCGTCTCCAGTAACAATAATGCGGTGATCATAATGTTCTGGATCTTCCCATAGTTTGTTTGTGTCATCAAAACGACCTTCTTTAATTGTATCAACCCATACGACTACATCTGCTTGTCCAAATGCTTTGCGTGTTTCTTCAGTTGGACATATAAAATCTACAAGGACTGGCTTGTCCTGAATCTCCTCAAGTAGTCTTGCAAGTTCTCCCATTCGTCGTGCCTGCTCTACACGATCTTCTGGAGTAAACCCCAGGTCCTTATTGAGACCAGAACGAACCTGATCAGCATTTAAATGTATGGCATTAGTTCTGTCTCTAACCGCATCGGCAATGGTTGTTTTACCAGAACCTGGAAGACCCATAAATTGTATAATCATTTGTTACTCTTTTCTGTTTATTCTAGTTTTAATCGTTCATCTAATATAGTTATTGCAAATTTCATCATCTTGTCATATCCAACAGCATTGTCCATTACTTTATTGTAGTGGTGGCCACAAAACATTAAGTCTCCAAGAAGTCCAGTAACTTGAACAAGAGCCTCAGCATTACATCTATCGCATCTGTCAAGAGGAGACAAGGTCCATTGCTTTGTTTCTACTACTTCGTCAATCATTGTATTCATATTATACCCTTCGATTATCAGTGGAATAAAATCCACTACCGTTGAAAACTGCTCCTACATTAGAGTATACACGAACTAGAGTATGATTGCAAGTATCACATTTATACCCAGGATCTTCTTCTTTAATAGAGCGATCTTTAGTATATCTTTTTGCACATGGCATGCAATCATATTCGTACAGTGCCATAGGTTACTTCTTCTTTTTTGCTTTTACTGTCCAGATTGGTGCATTGAGTGCGTCTCCGCCCCACTGATAACCAAGTGCTTTAACAACAAACCTAATAATTTTAATACGCATTATAGTGCTACCTGACCCTTTCCTCCGCCACCAGAAGACTTCTTTACTACTGGCTTTGCTGATTTCTTTGCAGCATCTGCTGATGTTGCCTTAGCAGGTGTTGCTGCCAACTTGTTTAATAGTGGATCATTTTCTTCACCAGTATAAACTGGACGACCCCAACCAACTACTGCATTGATCAACTTCTTCTTGTTATTCTTGACATATCCACGAGTCTTCTCTACGCACATTCCGCCATTTCTTTGGTCTCCCTTGGCAGTGCCTGAAGTGTTTCCTTCAATAACTTGGATCGTTCCATCTCCATTGTTCTTAATGCAAATACCAACATGTGAAATACGATTTACACCATCTTCTGGGAAATCAAAATAGATCCAGTCTCCTGCTTGTGGGTCATCATTGCGAGCATCTGACCAACGCTTTTCTTTCTTAAACTGATCTGATGCTGCTACAGTTGATGCAGACTTAGGGAATGATTTAACTCCCGCTGTAAATGCACACCAAGAAACAAATGACTGGCACCATGGTTGAAAGTTAACCTTTATCCATGCACCGTACTTTGTTTCGTTATCTTTAGGGCCTTCAATTGTGCCCACTTCTTTCTTTGCAACCTCAATGATTGCGTCTAGACTTCCTTTTGCTGCCACGGTGTTCCTCCTATAGGTTTAATTCTATTATACCACTTTACCTGCATATTGTAAAGTTATACTCTTTTTCCCATTTAATAATATCAGTTTCATCATTTAAAAGTGGCTGCCCTTTTATATTCAAACTTGTGTTTAATAATATAGGGACTCCAGTTTTTAGATAAAATTTATTTAAAACCCTATATAAGCCTGGGTGCTGCTCTCTTGTAACTGTCTGAACTCTTGATGTGCCATCTGCGTGTACTACAGAGGGGATCTTGTCAGGCTGTAGGCATTTAACTGTGTACTGCATATAAGGGCTCTCAAAGTCCATATCAAACCACTTTGATGCATGCTCTGCCATCACTACTGGAGCAAAAGGTCTAAAGAGTTCTCTCTGTTTAATTAGATTAACCTTGTCTTTGATTAGTGGATCTCTTGGATCTGCAAGGATGCTTCTGTTTCCTAATGCTCTTGGACCGTATTCTGCTTTACCTGTTGCTACTGCTACGATTCCGTCTTTCAATATGCCGTCCAAAATTTTCTGAACAGGGTACTCTCCACCAAGGTCATAGCCAAGATAAGGAGTCTTCCAATCAAGATGCTTTCCATATAGGGCTGCTGCTGCGCCTAAAGAACTACCAGCATCACCAGGGTTAGGCATGATCCAAATCATATCAAATATTTTCCACAGCAGTGTATTTGCGGATGAGTTTAGTGCACATCCACCCATGAATACTAAATTATTTTTGCCAGTTAAACTTTTTGCCATACGCATGAATTGATTTAGCCTTTGCTCGTATACCATTTGTACTGCTGCTGCTATATCAAATTTATCTTGTTCTGAAATCCATCCCCAATCAGTAATTCCTTTATGAAAATTATATTTTTGTTTATCATAACTTGGGAAATATTCGTCTACTTTTTTATAATACTTTTGCCAGTCTCCATAGGCAGCCATCCCCATCATAATATATTCTTCTTGGTTTGGCATTAGCCCTATGAGTTGAGTAAATGCTGAATAAAATAAACCAAAACTAACTGGGTAGTTTTGCTTATGCTTTAGTTTGATCTTGTTACCTTCACCTACCCAGATTGTGGAGGTATTGTATTCACCTATAGCATCTAAAACAACAATGACTGCATCATTAAATGCACTCGTATAATACCCTGCTGCTGCGTGAGAATAGTGATGAGAAAAAGATTTTCTTGGAATCCCAGGAATTTCAAACCTTGGCTTCCATTCTCCAGAACCACCCCTTAAAGCCAGCCTGGAGGCTTTTAGAAGGGGCTTTTCATAGTAGGCTATGTGATCTGGTGTACCATACTGTAAAGCATCTTTTATTAAACTATCATTCACATACCAATCATTTTTTTGCTTACTATATCTTTCTGCATGCCCTGCAAAAAGTATCTCACCATCTTTAATTAAAGAAACAGATGCGTCGTGAGATGTTTCATTGACTCCTAAAATTATCATTTTTTTTCATACAATTCTAAATACCAAGAGTACATTCTGTTTGCAAAATATCTTTGAGCAGCATAGCCATCGTGTGATAAATCTCTTGCCCTATCCTCATACTTAGATTTAGGAAGTAACATTTCTTTTTCTTCTAAAATATAAAGCATTTTTTCAGATAATTCTGTGTCAGATCTAAATTTTTTAAAGTCTATCATGCTGTATAGTTGGTTTTCTGGACCCCAAGTATTCCAAATTAACTCTATTTTGTTTGATATACAAAAAATTTCAAGCATTCTTAAACAATTTACAACCCTTAAAATAGTTGCTTCTGCAGACATGATCTGACTAATTTTTCTAGATCCAAGTTCTTCTTTAGGGATAACTCTTAGATGAGCATGATCAATAAAAAAAATTTCATTATTTTCTTCTGCATTAGGATGATCAATAAAACCATATCCAACTTGTCTATCTATGTCTGGCGCTAAAAAGTATATGATGTCAGGGTTTCCAAATGTATGACAGTATTTAAATATATTTTGAACTATTTTTTCTATAGAGCCACCAGTAAAAGAAAGAGCCTGGTATGGACCAAACTCTGATTCTTTATTATTTTCTTTCATCCATTTGTAAACTATCGCTGGCCAAGTTTCTTCTATTGGGAGGCCTACTCCAAATGTTTGAGAGCATCCAGAAAACAATATATTTGTTTTATCTTTATCTAATACTTTAAACTCCTCAGATCTATGCCCAAAGGAATTACTTATGTAAGAAATTCTTTTGTCTTCAGCAACAAAACTATTAATTTTTGGACTATCATCTGAATGAAATTGGAAGGGTCCTTTTTCATGTGACTCTAACATTGAAGGGGTGCAAGGTTCAAGATCATATTTCATTTGACACAAAGAAAGGATATCTAGATCTATCCTGTCCATTCTAAATCTATCATTTGTAAATCTATCATCATTGTAAATAAAATTTTTATAATTCAAAAAACTACTCTCTTCCATCAGAAAGTATTGGCTTCTCCATATTGTGATACCAATGTGGAAGCGAGTACCTTGTCCCAGATGTTATACCTTTTACTTCATGAACGTATAAAAAATTTGATGGGAAAAACACAATGCTTCCAGGATCTGGCTCAAGAATAATATCTGAGTTTTGAAACTCAATCTCTCCGCCTTCATAGTCATCGTTAAAGTATAAGACTACTGACAGAACACGGCTACTAATTCCATGATCTTGATGTGCTGGAAGAAAGCCTCCAGATTCATATCTTAACATGTTGACGCCAAACTCTCTTGACTTAATGTTTGCATCAGCAAAAGGGTATAGTTCTTTTGCATAATGATTGTAAGCAACATCAAGTGGATCATAAATTCTTTTTGATAAATCAGACAACTCTTTATAGTAATAGTCTTGCTCTGTCACAGACCCTGGCTTTGGAATAAATTTTTGCCAACAGAATGTTTCCATAGTTCCAGCACTTTCGTTTTGCCATGGCAACCAATCTGTTTGAATTGTAAATGCGTCTCCATGTTCTTTATTAATAAATCTTTCATTCATAGACTTAATGTCATCAATAATTAGTTGAGGCTCTTTAATTATGTTAGTGTAATATACTAAACCAAGGTCTGCAATTTCAAAATCAAATGGAAGTGAGTTCATGGAATTGAGCCTCCCATCTTAGGTCTGATTTTGGAACATTAATAAAATCTGGATCAACATTTCCTGGCAAACTTGTGTGCATATATAAAGCCGTATATCTATCGCCCCTTGTTACTGTTGTTATTCCATGTATATATTCGCTTCCAGCACCTGGAAAAAATACAGCAGAGTATTGCTTTGGCTGATAGGTAAAATTTTGATTTGGGAAATAGATCATTCCTCCATCGTACTCAGATTCATTATTTAAATACATAATAGTACTCCACTCAATAAATGGTTCAGGATCTTGAGCATCTATATGGAGTCCGCCCTTTGTTCCTTTTGTCCAGTGGGACCCAAAACCTTTAAAAACATAAATTGGATTTACAAACCCATTTAGGGTTTTATGAACATCGTTTGACTTGTTTCCATATTTTACCATTATGTTCATCACTGTTGGATTATATGGCAAAGAGGTTCCACCATATCTTTCTTTATAGTATTCTGGATATGGAAGCCTGATACTGTTTGGATCTTGTTGCTCACTTATGAGAGTTGCTGCATCCTCTGGGGATATAAAGTTTTCTATAATATGTATTCTGTGCATTTTTTCCTCCTTGTTAATTATACCACTAACGGATAGACCTTGTTATTCCAACAAATCTTTCGCCCTGAACAGCCTGAAACGCTAACTGGTCGTGATTATAGTTTGGGTCATTCTTTTCAAATGGCAATTCGTATATTTTGTCTATATTTATCCCGTGAAAATCTATAAAATCTTTTATTGTTCTTTTATCATGGCTTTGTATTTTTATAAAGTTTGACTTGCCATATTTAATTAATTTAATAAACTCATTATAATTATGTACCAAAGAGAATGGAGTATATACATTTTCAATATTATTTTCTGCAACTAATGAATACATATCTGAGCAATAAGAATATATATCTATGCCACTGCAATAAAGAAGTAGACTAACAGTTTCATTTTCTCCATGATACTTTAGATGCCTTGGATACTGAAATTGTTTTAATGTTTCTGCTTTACCAAACGCAAAATCTCTTGTAAATACATTAGAAATTTCTGTAGACATTGAGTCTTCAGATACAATTTTAAAAGAAAAACTATCTTTTATTTTAAAAGAATTTTTACCTTTTCCAGAGACAATTGCTTTCTTGTCATTTAAAAAATTAATTAACTCTGTATCCCAAGATTTTTTTACCATAACATTGTCACCAATTAACAGTACATAATCTGATACAGATGACTGAATTGCATTAAGTTTAAAATCGCATGGGCTTTGGTGTGAGTCCCAAACAATATGTTTATATTTAATATTTTCTTTATCTTTAAAAAAATAATCTTTTATTAATGGGCTTTGATCAATAACTGTAATAAAAATTTTATTTTCAGTATTTGCTATTAAATTATCGACAACCTCTTTTAAGTGTTTTCCTTTATAAGAATAAATTATTGCCTCAATGTTACTCATCTGAATACTCTTCTTTTGTATTGTTCTTCGATCCAAATAGTTTTTTTCTCCAGGCGGTCTTTTTGTAATATCCATACAGCATAGACCTTCTATTCTCTGCACGAAACTCATGCTTGTCTAATTCTTCTGGCGTTTCTACTACTTCAAGTTCCCAGTTGTCTCTTTTAAACGGTATGATTTGAAAGATTGGAGTTCCTTTCTTAATTGTTCCTCTAAAATCTTTTTGTAAGAAGAACGCAGTAAACACTGGAAGACCCCATATGTCTGACTCAACAATTCCAGACTGCGTATAGAATGGTAGGTCAAACCTATTCATTGGGTGAGTAATTAGCACTGAGTATCCAGGAGGAGTTTCATAATACCAATTCATTCTCCATCCGTAATGAACTGGGTGGCAATTGTTTGGTATTGGCATGTCAATGATTGGTCTTTTATCAACAAGCATTACATCTCCACCCCACCAAAGAATTGGCTTTCCAGTTTCTGGCTCAACATCAATATTAAGATCATCCTCTAATACATACTGATATCCAGCAGTTAATGAATCTAAAAAAGGCATACACATCTTTGTAGAAACCTGAGCACCATCAGTTCCTATGTGATTTACTGGGTTTAAGTGTTCATCACTATTCCAATAGTCATGTTTTGATAATGACTTATACCACTCTGGGACATGCTTTGCCGATGGTTCTGGCGGAGACAGTCTTTCCCCATAACCTAAAAATGCTGGAGTAAAAGTAATTTTTAAAGGATTGCTCACTTATAATCCTTTTTTGCCCTCATCTTATTCTTGTATCCAAATTTAAATGTACTACGCAAGAACAATCTCTGTTTAGTTATAAGTTTATTTGCAACAATTGGATCAACCAATTCCATTTCATAGTCATCTCTTTTGAATGGAATTACCTGCACTAGTGGCATTCCTTGTTTTAAAACACCTTTAAAATCTTTTTCTACTAAAAATGAAAAATGTCCATCAACAATAAACTTATCGCTATCTACTATTCCACTAATTGCATAAAGTGGTGACGGATCTCTGTGTATGGGATGCATTACTAATACACTATGCCCTTCTTCTGTTTCTACCGCCCAGAATGGCATTATTCTAAACAGGTCTCGATGATATCTTTTTTCATCTATTGGGTAAGTACTATACTGCTCTCTTGAATGGCTAGAAACAAGATCATTTTTAACCATATTTAGTGGGTTCGGAATACTCCATGTTAGTTTTGCTGGGTTGGTTGCATCAACATAAATATCACAAGGCAAACTTAGTATATACCCTGCAGTAATTGCATCAAAAATTGGCATACATCTTTTGACTGTGCTTGTTGATGTTCCTTGTGGCAAAGCCATCTCTTCATTTATATCTGATGGCATTTTCTTGTACCAATCAGGAACATTTTTTGTTGCTGGTATTGGTTCAGGAGTAAATGCTGGTGTTCTATCGTTAAATGGATAGAATTTAATCTTGCTCATAGAATTTCCTAACTCTCTCTACTATTATACCATTAGCCAAAATAACCATGTTGAACATGGGAGACTGCCTTATAATCTTTCCAAAGCCATCTTTAATCATATGACTTCCAGTATCTTTAAAGTGAAAATTTACAAAGGGTGGTTCTATGTATTGCGTCATTGGATCAATTCTTCTTGCTTCAAAAGATATTGGGTAGATGTAAAATGGAGAATCTTCTGCCTGCTCTATAGAAATGCTTGCATTCTCATCTATAATCCAGGGTATGTAGAACTTATATGTGCCTGGAAAGCAGCCTTCTGGAAGAAAATCACTTTCTTGAGCCTTATAGTATTGTCTCATCCATGGCCTGTCAACATTGTAGAACTCGTCTTTTTTTTGTTGTACAAGCATCTCAGCATGATTGCCCTGCTGCAAAACAATTTTTTCTTTACTAATAGAAATTAATTTTGGTTTAATATAAAGGCTTTCTACATATCTATTAATTGGCTTTAAGATGCTGTGCATATATTTTCCAGCAAGAACATTTTGATAATTTAACCATTTATCTGGAAGTCTTGATCCTTTAGATATTTCAATAAATGATGGGTCTACTGACTCGTACCAGACTTCAAAGTTAAAGTCTGACTTAGTGTTTATCTCTGGTAGTTCTTTGTTCATCTTATTCCTTTATTTTTAATACATACATACATGGGTCTCCGCCATCTTCCCATTCTTTTTCTTCTTCTTCTGTCATGTATGGGTCGCCTGTATGCGTGTTACAGAACGGCTCAGTTACCCAGCCTCTTTCAATTCCATTCCCTAGCCATATGTTAAACTCTAGTTCATCATTATCGTCTATCATTATTTATCCATTCTATAAAAAAATCAGAAAACATAATGTTTGGAACAATACCTGGATGAGAGTTATCTGTAGCAACACCAAAAATATCATGATGTTCAGCATACTGTGGATCATCATATATTTCCTTAATTATATCTTCTGGCTTTACGGTTTTTACTTTTTTAAATGTTTTAAATTTTAAGTTTTCTCCTAAGTTTCCAGTATGGATATCCCAGGAAGTAGAGTAAAGTTTTATCCCATTAGATATACAATATGATTCAAGGATTGCATAAAACTGTTTAAACTTTACAATAAGTCTATAGCCTGTGTCTTCTGAATCTACAGTTATTTTCCAGTAGTTTTCCTCCCCATACTTTGCATGATTTTTAAGTCTAAATTTATTAATATCATAATCATATAGGGTTTCTCTTGTAAAATCTGGAAAAGATATACATATAATGTCTGGGTTTCCAAATTCAATACAGTACTTTATAATATTTGTAGTAAGAATTTCAACGCTTGCCCCCATGATTCCAAGGCAATGGAAGTCGCCCTTATTGGGAACATCTAAAGAGTTGTAAACTTTCCTTGACCATCTAAAATTATCTGGAAGCCCTTGTCCAAAAGTGGCGGAGCATCCAGCAAACAAGATATTTGTTTTGTTTAAGTCTAATTTTTTAAAATCATCACACCTATGTCCATAGTTATTTGTTTTATAAGAAACTCTTTTATCAATATACTCTTCTGGGTAGTTCAATGTAAAGACTTCACTATTTTCAAACAAAGATGCGTCTGCTTTATCTATCTTATAAGACATTTGTGAGTGAGCATACAGGTTTTCATTTGCAAGAATATCTACTATGATTGGTCTTTCAATCATGCTATATGCTCACTACGTCAACTGGACCCATGCAAGATGGGTTAAATTTAATAGCAGCATTTACTGCTTGCATTACTCTGTTCCTTGCATTTTTCTGCTTATCTGTTGCGTACAGAACCCCATAAGCATACTCTGATCCAGACCCCATAGCCAGATATGGAAGCATGTACTTAGATAAAGACATATCTCCAGAACTGTGTTCATAGATTTGTCCACGGACACAGATAATTAATCCAAGGTCTCCTTCTTTAGATGTGTCAACCCAGAACTCATTGTAAAATTCACGAAGTTCTTTAATAAACTTTGTATGCATAAATCTATCTGTATCTTTGAGAGTGGGAGCAGTTGGTT